>Ga0255338_1000367_pt1 | contig 160342 bp, 156 predicted proteins | sample MeOH1_35cm_T4_19_FD_203715 | JGI IMG/M metagenome (GOLD analysis project Ga0255338, IMG submission 203715) | Sandy soil microbial communities from University of British Columbia, Vancouver, Canada - MeOH1_35cm_T4_195 | ecosystem: Engineered > Artificial ecosystem > Sand microcosm >...
ACCCGCTTGCCACATGGGAGGCGTCCATATAAGTTGCGAGATGCGAGCGCAAAACCACTCATCGCAGGTTTGCCGGCGAAGCCGGCCGCATCGTCGCGCGGCATGGCACACCCGCACGCGGATTTGCCCGCGAGGTCAGCGAGTGAGAAACGCACCTCCCCCTCAGGCAGTCGAAAGCGCAGGCTCACGCTCCGCCCGCCAGGCAATCAAATGCAGTGTCGCCACGCACCCGCCCACGATGCCGGCGACAGCGAGCAGCGAGCCGATTGCCAGCGTGGAAACGCCGGTGAGTCCCTGGCCGATGGTGCAGCCCATGGCGGTGACGCCACCGAATCCCATCAACACGGCGCCGAACAGCTGGTTGCGCATGTCGGTGAGCGAGGCGAAGCCTTCCCAGCGGAAACGGCCGGTCGACAAAGCATGGGCCGCGGAGCCTGCAACCACGCCCAACACCGTGACGATGCCGTACGAGATGCGCAGCGACTTGTCGGTCCACAGCATCAGCAGTTCGAGCAGGTAGGCCAGCGGTGCAACGAAGCTCAGCGATTCGAGCGTGCGGGTGTTGGTGGCGAAGTACACGGTCTCCAGCGTCTCGGGGTTTTCGCCGTAGCCCAGGTGCCCGGTGAGATACCAGCCTGCGGCGACCAGGGCGCCCAGCACTGTGGCGCCGGCCACCTGCGCGCGATTCGCGCGGAACCGGCGGTCCTTGAAGACGAAGACGATCAGGGCGGCGCACACCACGGCCGCTACCGTGGGCAGCGCCGTGCGGGGCGCCATCCCCGTCAACCGGGCCAGCGCGGTGCCCAGGCTGGCGTCGGTCCATCCATAAGCGGCGAGGTCGATTCGCACCGGGTCCAGAATCGTGACGCGCCACTGCCCGAACAGGCCCTTGAGCGTCATGTACGAGGCGATCGCCAGGAACACCAGCACGACCAGCGAGCGGGCACTGCCCCCGCCCACGCGCAGCAGGTTCTTGTTGGCGCAGCCGCCTGCCAGCGTCATGCCCACGCCGAACAGGCCGCCGCCGACCAGCAGCGACAGCCACGCGATCACCGGCCGCTGGGGAACCGACTTGGAGATGTCGACCTGGCCGGTGTAGGCGAGCAGGGTCGTGCCCGCAATCGCCACCGCGATGGCCAGCAGCCACATGCGCATGCGGCCCCAATGGCCCATGTTCACGATGTCGGAGAGCGCGCCCATGGTGCAGAAGTTGGTCCGGGCGGCGACCAGCCCGAAAGCGAATGCCAGTGAGAAGCCGCCGCCGATGACCAGGGTGGAGGGGTCGAGCGCCATGGTCGTGGCGGTGATTCAGATAAACAGGCAGACGTCGGTTTCGCCCGCGAACTTCAGGAATGTCGCGGCGCCGCCGTAGTCGATGCCGTCGATGAAATCGTCCTTGCTGAAATCGAACAGGTCCACCGTCATCTGGCAGGCGATGAACTTCACGTCGGCCTCCTGGCACACCGAGCGCAGCTCGGTAAGGGAAGCCACGCCCTTTTTCTTCATCTTGGACTTCATCATCGACGTGGCCATTGCCTCCATGCCCGGCAGCATCGACACCACCACGGGCATCGGCACCGGCATCGGCATGGCGGGGTTGGCCAGCGGGCTGATGGCGATGCCGCTCAGGTCCTTGCGCAGCAGCTGCAGCCCGTAGAAGGTGAAGAACACCTGCACGTCCCAGCCGAGCGTGGCCGCGGTGGACGCGAGGATCAGCGGCGGGTAGGCCATGTCCAGCGCGCCCTTGGTCGCGATGATCGCCATCTTTTTGTTTGCCATGTGAGTTCCTCAGCCCTTGCGCAGGAAGAACACGTACTTGCTGTTCTCGGTGGTGGAGAGCAGCAGCGTATGGCCGGCCTGCTCGGCGAACGCGTCCATGTCGCACACGGACCCCGGGTCGGTGGCCACCACCCGAAGCACCTGGCCCGCGGCGAGGTCGCCCAGCGCCTTTTTGGTCTTGACGATCGGCATCGGGCAGGCGAGGCCGGATGCGTCGAACTCCTTGTCGAAGTGCATGTTGTCTCCTGTTGCAGGGCGGCGGTCGCCGCGCATTCGATACGTATTAGCGGGCAAGGCCGCGAAAGCGTCTATTACCGGAATGGGTAATCGCCGATAGCCCATGCGGGTAGTGCCGCTCTCCACGTCGCTGTCGCAGGATCGGACCTGAATGAAACCGCTGCACGATCCCATTGCCGCACCGCTTGCGGGTGCGAAGACCGAGGTGAAGACCACCACCTGCTACATGTGCGCGTGCCGCTGCGGCATCCGCGTGCATCTGCGCGACAGCGGCGACGGGCCGCAGGTGCGCTACATCGAGGGCAACCCCGATCACCCGCTGAACCAGGGTGCCATCTGTGCCAAGGGATCGTCCGGGATCATGAAGCAGTATTCGCCGGCGCGGCTCACTCAGCCGCTACGGCGCAAGCCGGGCAGCGAGCGCGGCGCCGGCGAGTTCGAGCCCATCGGCTGGGATGAGGCATTCGCCATTCTGGAGAAGCGCCTCGCCCACATCCGGGCCACCGACCCGAAGAAGTTCGCCCTCTTCACCGGCCGGGACCAGATGCAGGCGCTCACGGGCTTGTTCGCTCGGCAGTTCGGCACGCCCAACTACGCCGCGCACGGGGGCTTTTGCTCCGTCAACATGGCCGCCGGGATGATCTACACCATCGGCGGCTCGTTCTGGGAATTCGGCGGGCCCGATCTCGATCGCGCCAGGCTGTTTGTGATGATCGGCACGGCCGAGGACCACCACAGCAATCCGCTGAAGACCGCGATTTCGAAGTTCAAGCGCAACGGCGGGCGGTTCGTCGCGATCAACCCGGTGCGCACCGGCTACGCCGCCATCGCCGATGAGTGGGTGCCGATCCGCCCCGGCACCGATGGTGCGCTGCTGCTCGCGATCATCCACGAGCTGGTGGCGCTGGGCCTGTACGACCGCGACTTCCTGGCGCGCTACAGCAACGCGGGCCAGTTGGTGAACCAGGACGAGGCGGCCGACGAATTCGGCCTGATGATGCGCAACGCCGACGGGGACGTCGTCAACCCGCTGCGGCCGCACAACTTCCTCTGGTGGGACCGCATCACCGGCCGGCCGGTGGCCGACCACGCGGAGGGCGCCGACCCTGCATTGCTGGGCAGCTTCGAGATGCCCGACGGCACGCCGGTCAAGCCCGCGTTCCAGCTGCTGGAAGAGCGCGTGCGCGGCTGCACGCCGGAGTGGGCCGAGGAGATCACGGGCATTCCCGCGGCGACGATTCGCCGGCTCGCCCACGAGATGGGGATGACCGCACGCGACCAGACGATCGAGCTGCCCATCGCATGGACCGACTGGTGGGGCAAGGAGCACAAGAGCGTGACCGGCAACCCGGTCGCTTTTCACGCGATGCGTGGCCTCGCGGCGCACAGCAACGGCTTCCAGACCATCCGCGCACTGGCGATCCTGATGTCGCTGCTGGGCACCATCGATCGCCCCGGCGGCTTCCGGCACAAGGCGCCATACCCGCGCGCGGTACCGCCGAACGCCCGCCCGCCGAAGACACCGGAAGCCGTGAAGCCCAACACGCCACTGGACGGCGCGCCGCTGGGCTGGCTGGAGTCGCCCGAGGACCTGTTCGTGGACTCGGCCGGCGAGCCGGTGCGCATCGACAAGGGCTTCTCGTGGGAATACCCGCTGTCCGCGCACGGGCTGATGCACAACGTGATCACCAATGCGTGGCGTGGCGACCCGTATCGCATCGACACCCTGCTGCTCTTCATGGCCAACATGGCGTGGAACTCCAGCATGAACACGAGCGAGGTGCGGCGCATGCTCGCGGACAAGGACGCTCATGGGGAATACAAGATTCCGTTTCTTGTGGTGTGCGACACCTTCCAGTCGGAGATGACCGCTTTCGCGGACCTGATCCTGCCGGACACCACCTACCTCGAGCGGCACGACGTGATGTCGATGCTGGACCGGCCGATCAGCGAGTACGACGGGCCCTGCGACTCGGTGCGTGTGCCGGTGCTGCCGCCGCTGGGCCTGTGCAAGCCGTTCCAGGAAGTGCTGATCGAGCTCGCGTCGCGCCTGAAGTTTCCCGCCTTCACGCAGCCCGACGGTGCGCGCAAGTATCGCGACTACCCGGATTTCATCGTCAACTACCAGACCGCGCCGGGCTCGGGCATCGGCTTTCTCACCGGATGGCGCGGCAAGGACGGCAGCCAGTCCCTTCGCGGCGAACCCAACCCCAAGCAGTGGGAGATGTACGCCGCCAACAACTGCGTGCATCACCACACGATGCCGCCCGGCCATCGCTACATGCGCAACTGGAACCGCGGCTATCTCGAGTGGTCGCAATCGGTAGGGCTGCGGCGCGACTGCGACCCGATCGTCATCCACATCTATTCGGAATTCGTGCAGCGATTTCGCCTGGCCGCGCAGGGCAAGACGGCCGGTCGCCGGCCGCCCGAGCGCCTGCGCGAGCGGGTGGAGCAATATTTCGACCCGCTGCCGTTCTGGTACCCGCCGCTGGAAGTGCAGGGCAGCGACCTTGACAAGTACCCCCTGGCCGCCGTCACGCAGCGGCCCATGGCCATGTACCACTCCTGGGATTCGCAGAACGCCTGGCTGCGCCAGATTCACCCGCACAACGAGTTGTACGTGAACCCCAAGGCCGCGCAGGCGCAGGGCATCGCCGACGGCGAGTGGATCTGGGTCGAGTCGGCCTGGGGCAAGGTGCGCTGCGTCTGCCGCTTCAGCGAAGGCGTCGAGCCGGGCACGGTGTGGACCTGGAATGCGATCGGCAAGGCCAAGGGCGCATGGGGCTTGTCGGGCGATGCGAACGAATCGGAGAAGGGTTTCCTGCTCAATCACCTGATCAGCGAGGAGCTGCCTGCGGGGAACGGGGCACGTGTGTCCAACTCGGACCCGGTGACCGGCCAGGCCGGCTGGTACGACGTGCGGGTGCGCATCCGCAAGGCGGCACCCGATGAGCCGCAACAGTCGTGGCCGCAGTTCCATAGCGTGCCGGTGCTGCCGGGCGTGCGTCCCTTCACGTCGCGGTGGCGAGCCTGGTTCGCAGGGGGCAAGCCGTGACGCAACTCGAGCATCAGGAGGGCTCGTTGTGACCCAACTCGCCTTGGTCATCGACCTGAACGTCTGCGTCGGCTGCCACGCGTGCGTGACAAGCTGCAAACAGTGGAACACGTCCGGCAGCGCGGGGCCGCTGGTGGACGAGAACCCGTACGGCGCCGACCCTGCCGGTACCTTCTTCAACCGTGTCCTGACCTTCGAGGTCGGCGAGTTCCCTGACACGCAGACGGTGCACTTTCCCAAGAGTTGCCTGCACTGCGAAGACCCGCCGTGCGTGCCGGTATGCCCCACGGGCGCCAGCTACAAGCGCAAGGAGGACGGCATCGTCCTCGTCGACCACGACAAGTGCATCGGCTGCAACTACTGCACCTGGGCCTGCCCTTATGGCGTGCGCGAGCTCGACGAGAAGCGCAAGGTGATGACCAAGTGCACGCTCTGCGTCGATCGAATCCATGACCAGGCCCTGCCCGAAGCCGAACGCAAGCCGGCCTGCGTGCTGGCCTGCCCGACCCGCGCGCGCCTTTTCGGCGACGTGCACGATCCGCAGGCAGAGGTGTCGGTAGCGATCCGCGAGCGCGGCGGCTACACCCTGATGCCGGAAGCCGGCACGCGGCCGGCCAACCACTACCTGCCGCGGCGCAAGAGCGAGAACCGCACCGACCCGCGGCAGCTCGTGCGCGAATACAACCCGCTTCGCGTCGATGGCCGCGAGCCCGACCACGCGCAGGGCGCCCCGCTGGACGCCGACTGGGAGCATTGACGATGAGACCGCCGCTTTCCATGGTTCTGTTCACCACGCTCGCCGGTGCGGGGCAGGGCGTGTTGCTGGCGCTGTTCGGCGTGCAGCTTGCCCTGCTGTCGGGGCTGGCGGTTGCGGTTGCGCCGGGACTGTTCATCGCCGGTGCGGCGCTCGTGCTCGCGCTGTGCGGCGCGGGCCTGGTCTCCGCTTCATTCCACCTCGGCCATCCGCTGCGCGGGTGGCGCGCCGCGTCGGGGTGGCGCACTTCATGGCTATCGCGCGAGGTCATCCTGCTGCCCGTGTTCATGGCGGTCGTGTCGTTGTGGGGGCTGGCGCATTGGCTGCGAGCCCCTTCGCTCGCGCTGGGCGCGGTCGCGTCGGTGCTCGCGCTGGCGCTCTACCTGTGCACCGGCATGATCTATGCCGCGGTGAAGGCGATCCGCGAGTGGGCGACACCTATCACCCCGCTGAATTTCACGATCCTGGGATTGGCGTCGGGCTCCGCGCTCAGCGCCGCGCTCGCGGCGGCGCTGTCCCCTGCTCTGGTACCCGCCCTGGCCTGGCTCGCGGTGGCCGGAACCATTGTGGGCGTCGTCACGCGGGGCGGGCAGCTGTGGCGCAACGCCAGGCTGAAGAGCCCGACGACGCTGCAGGCGGCGATCGGCGTGCGCCACCCGCGCATCGTGCGTTCGACGCAGGGCATGATGTCCCACACCTTCAACGACCGCGAGTTCTCGCATGGCCGCACGGCATCGTTCGTGCAGGCGGTGCGCTGGTCCGCGGTGCTGCTTGGCTTCATCGTCCCCGTCGCGGCGCTATCCGCCACGCAAGGCAGCATCGGCGTCGGCGGCCTGGCCGCCGTCGGCCTGGCCCAGCTTGCAGGTCTCTTGGCCGAGCGCTGGATCTTCTTCGCCGACGCCCGGCATCCGCAGAATCTGTATGCGGCAAGCTCGCGTTGAGGTGCGGCGGGGGGCGGGGGGCGGGATCAGGGCGACGGGGCGCTCTACTCCGCGACTGTCCCCCGCCGCCGGGAGGGCGGCTCCTCCTTGATGTCGCTGCGTAGAGCGCCCAGCCGCCCTGATCCATCCACCAGTGAGGGTGTTCGATCGTCGAGCGAACCAACGCTGCGCCGCCCACACACTGCGCTTGTTCCGTAGAGCGCCCTCAACTGCAGGTGGCCGGCGCCTCGCCGTCCTTCGCGCCGCGTACCAGGAAGGCCTTGATGTCCTCCGTCAGCTCCTTGTCCGGCGTTGCCGCGAATTTCTCGGCGGCCTTGTTGGTCGACTTGATGCTGGCGCGGTAGGCCGTGCTCACGTATTTGCTGACCGTGTCCTTGCCCTTGGCGTGCTTGTCCAGCATCAGGTAGGCGTTCCAGTCGGCCTTCGTCCGCGTGCTGGGGTTGATCGAGCCCACCGGCGATGCGGTGTGGCACGTGGTGCAGACGCTGCGGTAGTAGACGCGGCCGCGCTTCCAGTCGGCGTCATAGGCGTTTGCCGCCGACGCGGCAGCCAGCAGGACGATCAGTGCCGCGACGTTGATAAGTGTCTTGGCTTGTGTCATGGATTTCTCCTGAAGAAAGTCGAAAAATGGGAACGTGTCAGTGGGCTTCTTCCCAGCCGGTGAGCATGGCCTTGACCTGCGAGGTGAGTCGGGGGCCGGTGGTGGCCAGGTAGAGATGGGATATGAGGAAGGCCAGCATCAGGAAGGCCCCGGCCGTGTGCGCCAGGGCTACCCATTCGAGTCGCAACGCGCCCAGGCCCCAGGCCGTCCACTGCGCGTGGAACAGGGACAGCCATCCGGTGATCCAGAGCAGGGGACTGAGGAGAGTCAGGATGGCGAGGTACGTCAGCCGCTGCAGCGGGTTGTGCTTTTGCAGCGGCGTGGGCTTGAAGGGATGCGGCTCGCCGTGGAAGATGCCCGACGAGTAGAAGTGCATGATCGCGTGGATCCGGTCCGTGGTGGGGATGTAGTGCCGCCATTCGCCCGTCGTGGCGTGCCAGAAGATTGCGAACACCCACAAGCCCACCAGCGTCCACGCGGCGATGGTGTGGTAGTCCACCGCGTTCCTGAAGCCGAAGATGGAGTAGGTGCCGTGGATCTCGAAACCCGTGAGCAGCATGAAGATGACCAGCGCGGCCTGCGACCAGTGCCAGAAGCGCTCGAACGCCTTGAAGAGATAGACCCGTTGTGTCATTGCCGGCCTCCTTGCCGATTGCCGCGTGAAATAAAGCGCTTGGCGCCGTGCGCCGCCGTGGCGGCGAGCACCAGCAGCGCCAGTGCCCAGCCGGCCCGGTCCACCCACGCGTTGGCGTCGCGCCCGGGCAGGTACACGCCCTCGATTCCGGCGAGCCGGCCATTGGCCGCGTGGCAGTCGGCGCATCCGAGCGCCTTTTCTTTCGGCGCGACCATGTGTGTGATGGGCCAGGACATCTCCGTCCTGATGAAGTCGAACTTGCCGGAGTAGGGCGCGCCCGAATCGGTCATGCCGACGGGGATGGCCTTGTCCCAGTCGAGGTTCTTCCAGAAGCCCGTGTCGTCGTTGCCGGCGGTGTGCGGCGTGATCAGCGTCTTGTTGACCGGGTCGTATGGCTGCGAGCCGCGGAACACCTTCATCGGCCAGATCATCGACTTGCCATCCGCCGCGCTGCCGCCCAGCGCGTTGATGCGCGTGGGTTGGGCGGACTTCTCGATCTTGTCCGTGAGCAACGTGTACTTCACCTCGCCGTTGAACCACGCGTATTCGGGCTTCACGTTCTCGGCCAGCGTGAAGTCGCCCTTGCGCGATTCGTAGGTGATGCGTCCCTTCTCGTCCTTGCGCGTGATGGGCTGGCCCTTCGCGTCGCGCTGGCCCGCGGTCGACCAGTCCCAGGTCATCTTGGTGGCCACGCCGCCGCGCGCGAAGCTCGGGATGTGGCAGGTCTGGCAAGCCACCTTGGCGGCGTGCTCGTTCAGGCGTGCTTCGCGCTTGTGCGGGCCGGTACCGTGGCACGACACGCAGGTGGCGGGGTTGCCGCTCGCGGCCGCGCCGCGCAGGTGCGCGCCCTTCGCATCCATTGCCGTGGGCGTGTATCGGCTGCCGGCGACGTCGTGGCTGGAGGTCTTGTGGCAGGTGGCGCAGGTGAAGTCCAGGCCCGCGGCGTCCATGTGCACGTCGAGTTCCTTGTCCGGCGCCGCCATCGAGCTGTCCAGGTCGCCGTGCTTGACGCCGTCGCCGCCGCCGCCGTTGAAATGGCACGCGCCGCAGGTGTCCCGGCTGGTCTTGCCGACCTTCTGCGCGATTTTCGTGAGGTCGATGCCCTTGATGACCTTGCCCGACCCCGGCGGGAATTCGGTGTCCGCGGTCACGACATTGCCGGCCAGCCCCGGCGGCTTGCGGTAGTTGCCCGTCGTGTCGTGGCACACGACGCAGTCCACGTTCTCCTGCGAAGTGAAGTCGAACTTCGCGTCCTTCCATCCATAGCCCACGTGGCAGCTGGTGCAAGAAGCTTGATTGGAGGCAATGGAGATGCAGAAGTTGTTGACGATCGTCTTCTTGCCCAGGGTCTGCCCGGTGTCGGGGTTGAGGTATTCCCATTTCCAGTGCTTGGTGCGGTGGATCTGGCCGGCAGCCTCCGTGTGGCAGGACAGGCAGGCGCGCGTCAGTTCGGGCCCGGTCTTGAACTCGCGTTGGAGTTCCCGGAATTTCGAGTGATCCGCGGTGGTGTTCAGCTTCAGCGGCCTGGCCTCATCACTCGCCCACGCCACCCCGGCGGCGCTCAATGCCAGCCATGCAGCGAGCCACGCCATCCGTGCCCACCGATTCCTTGTTGCATTCATATCGACCTCTCGTTGACTATTTCCGAAGGCTTCGAGCCCATTCTGGTTGCACTGCACAAACAAGTATTGATGTAGATCAGGGTATACCCTGGGGAGTATGTTCAGAATGCAGTCAAGACCTGAGGAAGCACTGCGGCGGCGTCCCGCCGACGGGTCGTTTCCGGGTCGTTCCTGAAAGGCGGTTCACGATGCGCACTTCCACACCTGGCGGCGATGGCGCCGTCAAGGCCTTCTGGCCACCTCTGGTTTCGGGCATCGCGCTCGGGCTGGTGCTGCTTCTGACGTTCTTCCTCACGAACCACGGCCTCGGTGCGAGCGGTGCCGCAACGCACGTGGTTGCCGGCACGGGCCTCGCGATCGCGCCCGAGGCGACGCGCGCCAACGCCTATCTGGGCCCGGTCGTGGCCGACGGCAACCCGATGGGATCGTGGATGACGTGGGAAGTCCTGGGCATCGCGCTGGGCGGGGCGGTGGCCGCCTTCATGGCCGGGCGCTTCCGCGTGCAGCTCGACGGCGCGCGCAGCGTCGGCGCCGCGCCGCGCCTGTGGAAGGCGTTGCTCGGCGGGGCGCTGTCCGGCTTCGGCGCCCGCATCGCAGGCGGATGCACCAGTGGCCTGGGCCTGTCGGGCTCAGCGGCGCTGGGCATCTCGGCATTCGTGTTCCTGGCCCTGTTCTTTGCAACGGGCCTGGTGGTCAGCCGGATCGTACGGGGGGTATGAAATGAGCACAGTCACGATGAGCGCCATGGCCTCGGGCCTGGCATGCGGTGTACTTTTCGGCTATGTGCTGGAGAACGCCGGGTTCGGCAGCCCTGTGAAACTGAGCGCGCAGTTCAGGTTGACCGACTGGGCCGTCTTCAAGGTCATGTTCACGGCGATCGTGGTCGCGGCCATCGGCTTGTGGCTGCTGCGCGCCGTCGGCCTGATGGCGCCCGACTCCATCGCCGTGCCGCAGGCCCTGATGATGGCGTCCGCCGTCGGCGGCGCCCTGGTGGGCGCGGGCTTCGCGGTGGGCGGCTACTGTCCGGGCACATCGGTGGTCGGCATGGTGTCCGGCCGCATCGACGCGCTGGTGTTCGTCGTCGGCGTGCTGGCGGGCACCGCGCTGTTCGCCGTGGTCTATGGGCCCGCCATGCGGTCCCTGATGGCCATCGGCGGCATTGTCGAGGGCGACACGTTCACCGACGTCTGGGGCGTTCCCGAGCCGCTGATCCTTGCGGTGCTCGCGGCCTGCCTCGTGGCCGTGTTCCTGGCCGGTTCGTGGTTCGAACGCCGCGGCGGCGGGCTGGTGTCAGCGCAGCAGGCGGTCGCCGGGGCGCAGGCCTAGGGTAAGTTCTGCGGATCGCGAAGCCAGCAAGGGCCGCGTGTGGGTGACGGGCCGTGGACGGCGGGTAGCCGACTTCGTTCGTGTCCCCCGCCGCCGGGAGGGCGGCTCCTCCTTGACCTCACTGCGTCGGCCACCCGCCATCCACGGCCCTTAGCGCGGCGTTGGTTCGCTCGACGCATCGAACGCCCTCACTGGTGGATGGATCAGGGTGGCGGGGCGCTCTACGCAGCGACATCAAGGAGGAGCCGCCCTCCCGGCGGCGGGGGACAGTCGCGGAGTAGAGTGCCCCGTCGCCCTGATCCCCGCGACCCCCTGGGGAGCCCTAGGACTATTCCTAGGCGGGATCGGCATTCCCGCAGCCGCGAACCGGATTCCGCTGAGCCACTGATTCAGCCTGCGCCGATATCCCGGAAGGACCGAAACGACGACAGTACATCCATGCCACAGAGCAATCTCCCCGTTAAGGTTTTCCTGGCCGATGACTCGGCAATGATCCGCGAACGAGTCGCCGCCATGTTGTCCGCCAAGGCCATGTCCATCGTCGGCGAGGCCGTGAGCCCCCAAAGCTCCATCCAGGGCATCCTGGCCGTCCACCCCGACGTCGTCGTGCTCGATATCCAGCTGGAAGGCGGATCGGGCCTGGAAGTGCTGCGCGCCGTGCGCCTGGCCGACCCCGGCATCGCCTTCATCGTCTTTTCCAACAACTCCGGCGCCGCGTACCGCAAGCGTTACCTCGCCGAAGGCGCTTGCCGCTTCCTGGACAAGACCACCGAATTCGACCAGCTCGTACCCGCCATTCAAACCGCATCGCAGCACACGCACTGATTTCAGAGGGAAAACCATCATGACCGCAGCCGCCGCTACCCAACCCGCCGCCCGCACCGTGCACATCATGCCGGTCGTCCATACCCGGCAAACGACGCCCGTCGCGCCGCTCAAGACATCGTGCTCGAGCTGCCACCTGCGTGACCTGTGCCTGCCGTGCGGGATGAACACGCCCGACATTGAGCGGCTGGACAGCCTGATGTTCGGCCGCCGCCGCGTGCTGGCCGGCCAGACGCTCTACCGTGAAGGCGACAAGTTCCAGTTCATCTATGCCGTGCGCGCCGGCACGCTCAAGTCCAGCCTGATGCTGGCCGACGGCCGCGAGCAGGTCAGCGGCTTCCACATCGCGGGCGAGCTGGTCGGCCTGGACGGCGCGGCCCAGGGCCACCATGCCAGCGCGACCATGGCGCTGGAAGACACCGAGATCTGCGCCATCCCCTACAGCCACCTCACGGACCTGGCGGCCAACGCCTCCGGCGGCATGCAGCACATCATCACCCGCCTGATGAGCCGCGAGATCATGCGCGAGCACAGCCTGATGATGCTGCTGGGCAGCATGAACGCCGAAGAGCGCCTCGCGGCATTCCTCGTGAACCTTTCGCAACGTTACGCCGCCCGGGGCTACTCCGAGCGAGAATTCCACCTGCGCATGAGCCGCGCCGAAATCGGCAGCTACCTGGGCATGAAACTCGAAACCGTGAGCCGCACCTTCTCCGCCTTCCAGGCGCAGCGCTTCCTGGAAGTGGACAAGCGGCACGTTCGCATCATCGACATGGACGGCCTGAAGCGTCGTATCGAGGTGCAGGTTCACTGAAAGGCATTCGCAACCCGGCGTTGATCCATGAAATTCAAGGACTACTACGCCGCGCTCGGCGTGCCGCGTGATGCGGACGCCGAACAGATCAAGAAGGCCTACCGCAAGCTCGCGCGGCAGCACCACCCGGACGTCTCCAAATCGACCGAGGCCGAGGCAAAGTTCAAGGAAATCGGCGAGGCCTATGCCACGCTGAAGGACCCGGAAAAGCGCGCCGCCTACGACGAGCTTGGCAAGCGGCCCGCGGGCCAGGAGTTCCGGCCCCCGCCCGGCTGGGCCCATCAATATGCATCGGACGCGCAAGGCTTCGAGGACATCGACCTCGCCGACCTGCTCGACGCGCTGGGCCGCCGGCATCGCGGCGGCCACCACGCCCCCATGCCGGTTCCCGGCCGCGACTATGAAACCGCAGTGCGGATCAGCCTGGAAGACGCGCACCGCGGCGCCACGCTGAACCTGAACCTCGCGGACGCGGGTGGCGACCGGACACTGGAAGTCACCCTACCGCCCGGCGTCAGCGAGGGCCAGAAGTTGCGGCTGCGCGGCAAGGGCGGCAAGGGCCGCAACGGCGGGGCCGACGGCGACATCTACCTGCACATCGCGCTGGCGCCGCACCCCGTGTTCCGGGCCGATCGCCACGATTTGTATTTCGACCTTGCGCTGTCGCCGTGGGAGGCGGCCCTGGGCGCCGAAATTGAAGTTCCCACGCTGGAAGGGCCGGTGCTGCTGACGGTGCCGCCTGGCACCCGCTCGGGCCGCAAGCTGCGGCTGCGCGGGCGAGGCATGTCAAACGGTCGCGGCGGACACGGCGACCTGTACGCCGTCGTCCACATCGACGTGCCCGCCGCGCTGACGGATCGCGAGCGGGAACTGTTCAAGGAAATGGCGGCTGCGTCGCGCTTCGATCCCCGCGCGGTCGCGGCAGGGGAGGCAACGTGAGTGCGCAAGCAGTGCATGTGACCTGGCTCGATTCGCGCGAGACGCTGACGACGGCGGAGCTGTCGAGCATCTGCGGCATGAGCCCGGAGCAGCTGGCTGAACTGGTGGAATACGGCGCGCTGGCGCCGCTGGACAAGGCGGAAGCCGAGCTGCACTTTAGCGGCGCCTGCGTCGCCCCGCTGCGCAAGGCGGCCCGCCTGTACCGTGACTTCGACCTGGACCTGTTCGCGGTCGCGATGCTGCTGGGATATCTCAACCGCATCGACGAACTGGAGCGCGAAGTGCATACGCTGCGCGCGCACTTGCCGGGCCACACGCACCTTTCGGCGCGCGAGGGACCACAGCCCTGGCGGGAGCCGCACGGGAAAGGTACTGCCCGGGGCTTATAGCCGCTGGTGCCGTAGCTCCACAGGTAGAGGGTTCAGACTCGACGGCGAACATAGCCGCTCGAGCATCGCGTTGGGCCCATTGCGGTTCCGGTCCAGCTGGAGTACGCTGCGTAAGCAATTGTGCTCATCCAGCCTGGAATGCCCATTTCGTCAGACGCCATCACCGACGGTGCGGGTTCCAGCGAGGTGCTTTATGCCAGCCCGTCGACACGCATCGTTCGGGTTGAAGAGGCATCAGGTGCAGGCCGCCTGGTGTGGAAGGAGTACTTAGGTCCTCACGCGGCGCAGCGGCTGCGCAACGAGAAGAACTTGCTGACGCGGCTCGCGGACATCGAGGGCGTCGCGCAACTGGCCCCGGGGCGGCATGGGGCAGACGTTCTGGCCCTGCGGGACTGCGGCGAAATCACCCTTACGCAGGTGCTGCAGGCGGGCAGGTGCGACACCGACACGGTCCTGTCGCTGGGGTATCAGCTGGCACGCACCCTGGCCGAGGTTCACCGGGCCGGGGTCATCCACCGGGATATCAATCCAGCCAACATCCTGGTGTCCGCGGCGCGCCAGGCCGTGTTGATCGACTTTGACCTGGCGGTGCTCGCCGCACACCATCTGGCCGTTGAGGCGGACGGGCCCATGCACCAGCTCGTAGGCACGCTGAGCTATATGGCGCCGGAGCAGACCGGGCGCACCGGCCGTGCGGTGGACCAGCGGGCCGACTTGTATGCGCTGGGTGCCACCCTCTACGAGATGGCCACGGGCCGACCTCCGTTCGAGCAAGCCGACCCGCTGCAGCTGATTCATGACCACCTGGTGCGTGAGCCCGTGGCGCCGTGGCAAGTCGATGCCCGTGTGCCTCGTGGGCTGTCGAACATCATCGTGCGGCTGCTGGCCAAGGCGCCGGAGCGGCGTTACCAGAGCGCCGAGGGCCTGCTGCACGATCTGCAGCGGCTGCGCGGCGAGCTCGCGCAGGGACGCAGCGAGGTCTTTGCGCTGGGCGAGCGCGATTTCGCGGCTCGGTTGGCCGCGCCCGCGCAACTGGTCGGACGGGACGCCGAGCGGGCGCTGCTGCTAAGCGCTTTCGCCGATGCGATGCGCACGACGCGGCGCACGGTGTTGATCGATGGTCCTTCGGGTGTGGGTAAGAGCGCGCTGATCAACGAACTCAGGCCCGTCGTGGCGCAGGCCGGCGGCTGGTTCGTGTACGGCAAATTCGACCAATACCAGAAAGACGGGTCCGCTACGGGGGCGCTGACGCAAGCCTTGCGGGCGTTAGGGCGCCTGCTGCTCGCCCAGTCCGGGGACGCGGTGGCGGCCCAGCGCCAGCGCATCCTGCACAGCGTGGGCCGCAATGCCGGGCTGATCACGCGGGCATCGCCAGAATTCGCGCTGCTGCTGGGCGCGCAGGTCGATGTGCCTGAGGTTGACCCACGGCAGGCGGAGCTGCAATTTCAGCAAGCCATGCTGCACATGCTCGTGGCGATCGCTTCACCTGAGTGTCCGCTTGTCGTCGTGGTGGACGACCTGCAATGGGCCGGGGAGCTTTCGTTGCGGGTCTTCGAGCGAATGATGGTGGACATGGAGCTGCGAGGCTTGCTCCTGGTGGGCGCATATCGGTCCGGGGAGGTAACTGCCGGTCACGTTCTCGCGCCGATGCTCGAGCGGTGGCAGCAGCATGCCCAGCCGCCGTCGCGGATAGCACTGGCTAATCTGACTGTCGCGGGCACGAGCGAGATGACAGGGCAAATGCTGCGGTTGGCGCCTGAGCGATCGCGTGAGTTGGCCGAAGCTCTGAACGTGCTCACGGATGGCAACCCGTTCGACACGGTGGAGATGATCAACGCATTACGCGGTGACGGCGTCTTGAGCCTGGGCGAGTCAGGCTGGCAATGGGATGAAGTCAAGGTACGCCACTTCGTTGGCCGGGGCAATGTGGTGGACCTGCTGGCCGCGCGCATCAGCCGGCTGCCCGCGGCCTCGCGCGAGCTGCTGGAATTCATGAGCTGTCTGGGCAGTGCGGTGGAATGCAAACTGCTGTGCGCCGCCGTGGGTCTGACCGATGACGAACTGCGCGCGCGGCTGAGCGCCCCATTGGAAGACGGTTTGCTGGTGGCAGACCAGATCGACGGGCAGGACAGCGTGCATTTTCGCCACGACCGGGTGCAACAGGCGATGCTAGGCGCGATGGACGATTCGCAGCGCGGCCGGCACCAGTTGGCGATGGCAAGGCGCTTGGCGCGCGAGCCGGCCTTCAGGAGCGAAGCGGCCCAGCAGTACCTGGCGTGCGTGGGCATGCTCGATGAACCCGAAGAGCAGTGGCGCGCCGCGCAGTTCTTTCACGGTCTCGCGCAGGCGCTGGCGAGCACGGCAAGCTACATGCTCGCCGAACGCTACCTGGCGTCCGCCGACGGCTTGCTGGCGGCCATCGACGACCCTGGTGACGCGGCGCTGCGCCGCGCGATCGACGTGGCGCGCCACTGCGCCCTGTACAGCCTGGGCAGAGTGGAGGAGGCTGACCCTCTCTACGCGAGGATTCAGGCGCGCACGCAGGACCCGCTCGAACTGGTCGAGCCGACCTGCCTGCAGATGCGAAGCCTCGACATGCAAGGACGCATGAGCGAGTCCCTGGCGCTGGCCGTACGCCTGCTGGCGCAACTGGGACTGCACGTGCCGCCGGACTTCAGTGATCCGGACAGGGAGCAGCGGCTGGATGCATTGGGTGAATGGGTCAGGCAGGAGAGCCGGCTGGATCATTCGAAGCGAGCGCAGACGCAGGACCGGCGCTTGCTGGGCATCTACAAGTTGCTCCCCCGAATATTCGGATCGGCCTACCATTCCCAAAACTTGAACGCGACCGCGTGGGTGGTGCTGGAGGCCCAGCGCCTATGGGCGGAACACGGCCCCTGTGCGGACCTGATGGGCTGCGTGGGTAATTTTGCCGGCACGCTGATCAGCCGGCGGCAGGACTATCGGACGCCATACGACATCACACGCCATGTCATTGCGGTGGGGGAAGCACTGGGCTTCGAGGTGCGCACAGCGGCATCGCGATTTGCGTTCGCCCAAAGCGTGTGTCCATGGTTCGAGCCGCTTGAAAATGCGTTGGATCATGCAACGCGCGCCGCCGAAGTCTTCCAGGCTCGCGGCGACGACGCTTCCTTTGCATGCTTCTTCAATATTCCCAAATACTGCTATTTGGTGGAAATCGCACCCAACGTTGAAATTTGCGACGCCGAACTGGAAGCGGCATTTGTCTTGTGTCGACGCACAGGCAACATCCACGCTGCCGCGCTGTACACGTGCGAGCAGCAATTCCTGCGCGCCCTGCGAGGACAAACCAAAGCCCCCGACAGCTTTGATGATGAGCAGTTCGACGAGCAAGCGTTCCTGGCCAGGCTGGGTCATTTGCCCCACGTCCGGCGCACGCTGGACTACAACCGCGCGTTGCGATCGCTGATGACGGGTGACGTCGCCGGATTCTCCCGGCATGGTGCTGTTGTTGCCGCGTATTCCGCGTCAGAGCGTATCGACAGCAGCCTGTACAGAGCAATGCACGACTATTTGTTCGTCGCGCTGGCTCGGGCATGGCAAATCCAACGAGGTGATCCTTCCGCTCCCGAATCGGCGCCGCTGATTGCCGAGCTGGAGTCCTGCCGCAGCTGGCTCGCCGGCCGCGCGGCCGACCAGCCGTACAACTTCCTGCACCTGTTGCGGTTGGTGGAAGCAGAACAGGCGTGGGCGCTCGGCGACCTGTGGAGGGCGGCCGCCATCTTCGATGCGGCCGTGCTCGAAGCCGAGGCCCGTCGCAGGCCCTGGCACCGTGCCCTGATCACCGAACGTGCGGGCTTGTTCAACCTTGCCCGCGGCCTGGAAGGCGCGGGCCGCCACTTGCTGGGCAAGGCGCGTGACCAGTACCAGGCGTGGGGCGCGAAGGCCAAGGTGGACCAGATGCAGCGCGAGCACGTCTTTCTGCGGGCCCCGGCCCGCAGCCTGACTGTGCAACTGGGTAGCAGCGCCGGCCACACCATCAAAAGCAGCGGCGACACCGTCTCGTCCGATGCGCTGGATCTGGTGGGCGTGCTGCGCGCGTCTCAAGCCCTCAGTTCTGAAACCAGCCTGGAGCGGCTCACCGCCCGCGTCAGCGAAGTGCTGGCGTCCTTGAGCGGCGCCACCAAAGTCCTGGTGCTGTCGTGCAACGAAGGACAGTGGTGGCTGCTGTCGCACGCACCTGCCGTGCCATCGATGCCGGTGGCGCAGGCCGCGCAACACGGGCTGTTGCCGCTGTCGGCCTTCGCGTATGCAGAGCGCACCGGTGAAGCCCTCATCGTCGACGATGCAGCCGCGGACGACCGGTTTGCGCGCGACCCGTACTTTGCCGACGTGCCCGTGTGCTCGCTGCTGCTCGTCCCCATCGCCAGCCAGGGACCCGCTCGCGGCATGCTCCTGCTGGAAAACCGGCTCGGGCGGGCCGCCTTCAACGCGCAGCGTCTGGATGCCGTGATGCTCATCGCCGGGCAGCTGGCCGTGTCGCTGGCCAACGCTCAACTCTACACATCCGAGAAGGTGTTCGATCGGACCGATCCCGCTCGCAACCTGCCTGCAACCACCATCGTCGGCGCCCGGTTTGGCATACGGACTGCCGACGACAAGGTGGGGCTGACTCTCTACGCCCGAAACCTGTTCGACAAGTTCAGCCCAACATATCGGGTCGGCAACCTCGCAGCTTTCGCAACCGGCGACACCCGCTCGTACATGCAGTTCCTGGGCCCGGAGTCCCGCAGGGTGCTGGGAGTGAGCGTGGACGCCAAGTTCTGAAGCGCCAAACGGCATCTCCCCTCGCGCCACTGTCCTACAGCCCGAGCGTAGCGTCCCGCCGAAGATGCGCGGGTGAATCCGGCCCCTGTTACCTCTGCTGTTTCCGGCTTCTTGCGCCGCCTCTGGGGCTGGCTGCGACGCCATCCGTTTCTGGCTCTCTCGGCACTGCCGGTGCTGGCCGCGGCGTACGTGTTGGCGCTCGTTCCCTTTACCCCCGCCATCGAGGACATCAAGAATTTCAAGGTCGAGCAGCCGACGGTCGTGCTGTCGGCCGACGGCAAGGAAATGGCGGTGTTCAAGCGCGCGAACCGCGAGTGGGTCAAGCTCGACGCCATCTCGCCCAACGTGCTGGCCGCGCTCATCGCTACAGAGGACCACCGTTTCTTCGAGCACCACGGCTTCGACGTGCGGCGCACGCTGGCCGCGGCGCTGCACACCGCGCGCGGCAGGATGCAAGGCGGCTCGACCATCACGCAGCAGCTGGCGCGCAACCTCTACCCCGAAGAGATCGGCCGCGCGCCGACGATCGAGCGCAAGGTCAAGGAAGCGATCACGGCGCTGAAGATCGAATCGGTGTACTCCAAGAACGAGATCCTGGAGATCTACCTCAACACCGTTCCTTTCCTCTACAACGCCTACGGCATCGAGATGGCGGCGCGCACCTATTTCGACAAGTCGGCCGGCGACCTCGAAGTGCTGGAGAGCGCCACGCTGGTCGGCATGCTCAAGGGCACGAGCTACTACAACCCGGTGCTCAACCCCGAACGTTCGCTGCAGCGGCGCAACACCGTGCTTGCCCAGATGGCGAGGCACGGCAAGCTCGAGGCCGCGAGCCTGGAGCGGCTGAAGAAGCAACCGCTTGAGCTGGATTTCGAGCGGCAGACCGAGGACCTCGGCTCCGCCCCCCACGTGACGCAGCAGCTGCGCCGTTGGCTGATCGAATGGGCTGACCGCAAGGGCTACAACATCTACGCCGATGGCCTGGTCGTGCACACCACGCTCGATTCCGGCCTGCAGGCCCGCGCCGAAGAGGCCGTGAAGCGCCAGGCCGACAAGCTCCAGCAGTCGGCGGACGGAACGTACAAGCGCGGTGCCGGCTGGAAGGCGCACAAGGCGCTTGCCGAGGCTTTCGTGCGCGAGACCGCGCAATACCAGGCCGCGCGCCAGGGCGGGCTCGCCGACGATCTCGCCGTGAAGCAGATGCTGGCGGACGGAGAATTCATGCAGAAGCTCTGGGAAGACAAGACGCGCCTGCAGGCGGGCTTTCTGGCGCTCAACCCCGTCAACGGACACGTGAAGGCCTGGATCGGCAGCCGCGGATTCGAGCAGGACAAGTTCGACCACGTCGCGCAGGCGCGCCGCCAGCCGGGCTCGACGTTCAAGCCCTTCGTGTATGGCGCGGCTTTCGAGCAGGGCATCAGTCCGGCGGAGACCTTTATCGACCAGGCGGTGGAAATCCGCATCGACGAGCGCACCGTCTGGACCCCCGGCGACGTCGGGGAGTCGACCGGCATGCCCATGACCTTGCGCGACGGCCTGGCGTTGTCGAAGAACTCGATCACCAGCCAGCTGATGCAGCGCATCGGTCCGGCCCGCGTGGCCAAGGTGGCCTGGGACATGGGCGTGCGCCAGAGCAAGCTGGACCAGGTGCCTTCGCTCGCACTAGGCACGAGCCCGGTGACGCTCAAGGAGATGGTCAGCGCGTTCGGCACCATCGCCAACGGCGGCAGCTACATCGAGCCGGTGCTGGTCACGCGCATCGAGGACAGGAGCCGTCGCGTGCTCGAGGCGGTCCAGCCGCGCGCACCGGAGCGGGCGCTGTCGCTGCAGGCGGCCGAGACGCTGCTGGACGTGATGCGCGGCGTGGTGAATCGCGGCACCGGCGCCGGGGTGCGAAGCCGCTTCGGCATTCAGGGTGACGTGGCGGGCAAGACCGGCACCACGCAGTCCAACACCGATGGCTGGTTCATCCTCATGCACCCGCAACTGGTGGGCGGCGCGTGGGTTGGCTTCAACGACAACCGCGTCACGATGCGCGGCGATGCGTGGGGGCAGGGCGCGCACAACGCGCTCAACATCGTCGGTGATTTTTTTCAGCAGACGCTCAAGGCCAAGGCGATCGACGCCAAGGCCAAATTCGCCGCGCCGCGCAACCAGGATGCGCCGAGTCGCATGAACGACTGGTTCAGCGCCATGTTCGGACAGCCCGCTGCGGAGGTGACTGCGCCGCAACCATGGCCGGAAGCCGTCGCCGTGCCGCCGCCGGTCACCACCATCCCGCCCGCAGTGGCGATACACCCGCCCGGCACGGTGCCGCCATCGATGCCGGAGCAAGCCGTTGTGACGCAGCCCGAGCTTCCGCCCTCTTTCCAGCGCGTGCCCGAGATCCAGCGGTCGGATGCGCCGCGGGCGTACGAGCAGCCGCGCGGCCCCGTGACGCTGCGCGTCGATCGCCAGGGACAGATCGTCGTCACGCCTCGTGAGCCGATGCCGCCTTCGCTGCCAAGGGAGCGGCCCGTACTTGCGCCGCAAACGGGTGAGGCGGGCGCCGGGCCCGCAGTTACTCCGCCGACGTTGGACGGCGAGACCATCCCTCAGTGAACGTCACGGGGCCGGCCGCGTTTCATTCAGCAGCGCGATCAGGGCACCCAGCTCGACGGGCTTGGTCAGGTGAGCGTTGAAGCCGGCTGACATCGTGCGCCGCCGATCATCGCCACTGCCGTAGCCGGTCATCGCGATGGCGAAGACTTTGTCGAGGCCCGGCAGGCCGCGTAGCAATTTGAGGGTTTCGAAGCCGTCCATGCCCGGCATCGAGAGATCCAGCAGCACCACGTCTGCCGGGAATCGCCGCGCCGCCTCCAGCGCGTCGCGGCCGTTATAGGCGCACTCCGCCTGATGGCCCAGCAGCCGCAGGATGGTGATGGTGCTGTCGGCGGCGTCACGGTTGTCGTCCACCACCAGCACCCGACGCCCCGACGACGGGCCGCGCTCGGCTTGCTGTGCGTCGTCACCTTCGGAAGTCATGTTGACCAGCGGCAGGCGCACCGTGAAAGTGCTCCCCAGCCCGCGCCCCGGGCTCGTCGCATCCAGCCTGCCGCCGTGCATTTCCGTAAGCGACCGCGCGAGCGTGAGGCCGATGCCCAGGCCGCTTTCGTTCGGTGCGCCATTGTCGCCCTGCACGAAGAGGCCGAAGACGCGTTCGAGGTCGGCGGTGTCGATCCCGCGTCCGTTGTCGGTGACCGAGATCGCCACGAAGCCGCCCTCGGTCGCAACCTCCAGGCCGATCCGTCCGCCGTCGGGCGTGAACTTCGCCGCGTTCAGCAGCAGGTTTTGCAGCACCTGGGAAAGGCGGGTCACGTCAGCGTTGACATGCACGGGCGTTGGCGGCTGGTGCACCTCGAATGCGTGGCCACGCACTTGCATCATGGGACGCACCGTCTCGACGCTGCGGGCCACTACCTCGTCGACGCGGTGCAACTGGCGGCGCAGCTTGATCTTGCCCGTGGCCAGGCGGCCGACGTCCAGCAGGTCGTCGACCAGCCGGGTCACGTGGGTGAGCTGGCGGTCGATGATGTCCCGGCAATCGCGCAGCGCGGTGCTGGCGATCGGCTCCAGCTGCATCACGGTGATGGCGTTGCGCATCGGCGCGAGCGGGTTGCGCAGCTCGTGCGCGAGCATTGCCAGGAACTCGTTCATCATCCGGCTGGAGCGCTCCAGCTCCTCCAGCCGGCGCCGTTGCGTCATGTCGCGCGTGACCTTCGCGTAGCCGAGCAAATCCCCGTTGCTGCCATAGACGGCGGTGATGATCACGTTGGCCCAGAACAGCGTGCCGTCCTTGCGCACGCGCCAGCCTTCGTCTTCCGCCCGGCCATTGGCGCGGGCCGTGACCAGTTGCGCGGCGGGCCTGCCCGCCTGCTGGTCCTGCGGCGTATAGAACGAGCTGAAGTGGCACCCGATGATCTCGCCGGCGGTGTAGCCCTTGAGCGCCTGCGCGCCGGCGTTCCAGCTGCGCACGATGCCGTCCGTATCGAGCATGAAGATCGCATAGTCGCGCACGCTCTCGACCAGCAGGCGGAAGCGTTCCTCGCTGACACGCAACTCTTCCTCATGACGTCGGCGTTCGGTGAGGTCGCGAGTGATCTTGACGTAGCCCGTCAGCGATCCATCCGACCCGCGCACGGCGGTGATGATCACGTTGGCCCAGAACAGCGTGCCGTCCTTGCGCACGCGCCAGCCTTCGTCCTCGAAGCGCCCCAGCTCGCGCGCCCGCCGCAGCTCTTCCTGCGGCCAGCCGGTGGCGTTGGCCTCGGCCGGATAGAAGATGGAGAAGTGCTTGCCGATGATCTCGTCGCGCCGGTAGCCCTTGAGTTTTTCGGCGCCGCTGTTCCACGAGACCACATGGCCTTGCGGGTCCAGCACGAAGATGCCGTAATCGACGACGCCTTCGATCAGCAACTGGAAGCGGCCATCCAGCGCGGCTTCCGCGGCGGAGATCTGGTTCAGGGTGGGCGTGACTGGGGGCAAGGTTGGACTGCTTTGGGTTTTTATCTCCTCTTGGATTATGGCGATGCGCCGATGCTCTTGGGGACTTCAGCGGCGTTGTCCTACAGCCGCGTTGCGGCTGTGCTTCAGCCGGCTTCCCGGCCTAACCGGCGCAGCTTGCCCATCCATTCGGCCGCGGCGTCCGGCGTCATGTCGCCCACCATGCCCACCAATGTTTCATGCACGGGCGCGATGCCGACGAAGCCCAAAATGTTGCGTTCGAGCGACTTGACACTGTGGGCCCGGAAGTACCAACGGTAGACGAGCGCGGGCATGCCCATGGTGACGACCAGACGCGCCGAGCGCCCCTTGAGTTTCTTCTGGGTGAACGGTGAGCTGCCGCTTTCACGGCCGAAAGCAAAGCCGGGACGCATGAGCTGTTCGAGGAATCCCTTGAGCAGCGCGGGCATGTCGCCCATCCACAAGGGAAAGAACAGCACGATGTGCCCGGCCCAGAGCATGTCGTCCTGGGCCTGCCGCAAGGCGGCCGGCAACTCGCCGTCTTCCCACGCTTGCTGGCTGCGAAGGATCGGAAAATCCAGCGCCGCGACGTTCGTCGTGCGCACGTCGTGGCCTGCCTGTCGGGCACCTTCGGCATACGCGTCGGCGAGTGCGTGGCACAGGTGAGGCGCAATGGTGTCCGGATGGCCCTGGATGAGGAGGATGTTCTTCGCCGTCATGGGGAGCCCTTTGCGGCCACCGACCGCACCGCACCGGCGATGAGCGGTGTGAGGGCGATGGCGTTGGTGAGGTGGGGAACGCTGTCGCACGTGATGACCTGGCGCACCCCGGCTTCCATCAGGCGCCACAGCGCATCGGCGTCGAACAGGGCGTGCACCGCGATGCAGGCGGGTGGTGGCAAACCCGCCGCGCGCAGGGCGGCGGTGGCGGCCACCAGCGTCTCGCCGGTGGACACGATGTCGTCCAGCAAAACGGGAACGCGCCCCGGCCACGGGCCGCGTGCCGCGAGCTTGACCCCCACGTCGCGGTCGCCGCGCCGCGTCTTGGCCATCACCGTCCATGGCACGTCGGCCAGGCCGGCGACTTCGCTCACCCATTGCTCGCTCTCGGCATCGGGGCCAACGAGCAGGGCATTGCTGGCATGGCGGCGCAGCCAGCGCGCGATGGCCGGTGCCGACGCGACGGCCTCGGTCCGGATCGGATACAACTCGGCGAGGCTGTGCCAGCGGTGCAGGTGCGGATCGACCGTCACCAGAAAATCGAAGCAGGAGGACAGCACGCGGGCGAAGCTGCGGGACGTCACGGCCTCGCCAGGATTGAAGCGCCGGTCCTGCCGCATGTAGGGCAGGTAGGGCGCGACCAGGCCCACCTGCGCCGCGCCGAGATCGCGCGCGGCATCGGCGGCGAAGACGAGCGGCAGCGTCTTCTCGTCCGGGTGGCGCAGGTTCGCGGCCAGCACCACGCAGCGCCCCTTCACCGGCGTGTCGATCCGCACCAGCGATTCGCCGTCGGGGAAGCGATGCAGCGCGAGTTCGCTCCAGTCGCCGTCGAGCTCGGCGGCGAGCAGCGCCGCGAGGCGGCCGGCGCCGGGGAGGGCGAGGATCAGCATGGCAGTTGCCTCATGCAGTTGACTGTAGGCGCGGGCAGGGCGGTGTTCCTTGACGGGGCGCAAGGTCAGTGAGCCCGTTGTCATGCCGGACTCGATCCGGCATCCATCCAAGCCGTGTCATGCCGGACTTGATCCGGCATCCATGATGGCGTGCGTCGGCTCGCGTCAGGCTGTTGACGCGCGCTCGCGTCGCCGCAGGCGGTACCCGGCAGCGGCTCATACTGTGGCGGTCTTCGCTTCGCTACGACTTCGCGAAGCGGCTTGGCCTGGGGACGGCGCCGTACAACTCGCTACGCGCCTTCGGCTCTTCGCTCAAACAGGTACGGCGAGTCAGTAACGTAGCGCTGCGCGCCCGTCCCCAGGCCAAGCCGCTTCGCCGCCACAGAAATCGCCGCCGCCGGGTACCGCCCGCCGCGCCGCGAGAGGGGTGGTATTCCACCGGGGGCGTGCCCACATTGTTGGCAGCAAATCCGCGTGCGGGTGGGCCATGACGCGCAATCAGACGATGCGCCTGCGATGAGTGGTTTTGCGCTCGGCGCGAAGCGCTACGTCAACATTCTCATCTCGCCTGTTTGAACGAAGCGGCCTTAGGCGCGTAGTGACTTGCGAGATGCGAGCGCAAAACCACTCATCGCAGGTTTGCCGGCGAAGCCGGCCGCATCGTCGCGCGGCATGGCCCACCCGCACGCGGATTTGCACGCGAGGTAGGGGCGTGGGAACAAGGCTTCGACAGGCTCAGCCCGAACGGAGAGTAGCTCAGCCCGAACGGCGCGCTACACCGCCGCCAACTTCGCCCTAGAATCGTGTCGCGCCAGGCGCGCCAGCAGATGCTCGACCTCCTCGCGCGCCGCGGCGGTCAACGGCGCGGCAGGCTTGCGTTGCGCTGCGCTGGTGAGCAGGCCGCGCCGCATCATGATGTACTTGCGCACCGCCAAGCCGACGCCCGGTTGCTGCTCGTAGCGCAGCAGGGGGAGGTGAGCGTCGAACAGATCGTGCGCCGCTTCGCGCTGGCCGGCCGCGGCAAGGCGCACCATGTCGCACAGCATGTCGGGGAATGCGTAGCCGGTGTTCGCGCCGTCGGCGCCGCGCTCCATCTCGTAATCGAGGAACAGACCGTTGTTGCCGCAGAGGATGGAGATGTGACGCATGGAGCCGTCGCGCTCGAAACCGCGGAGCGTGGAAATTTTTTCCAGGCCGGGCCAATCCTCGTGCTTGAGCATCACGCACGAGGGTAGCTCCGTGACGATCCGGCGAATGACGCCCGGCGTCATCTGCACCGAGAACGTGAGCGGGTAGTCCTGCAACACGAAGGGCACGTCCGCGCCGATCGCATCGACGGCCTGCTTGTAGTAGCCGACAATCTGGTCATCGGTGCGCAAGGTGTTGGGCGGCGCGATCATGACGCCCGCGGCGCCCGCGTCCATCACTTCCCGCGTCAGCGCCCGCATGGCGGCAAAGCCGGGCGCGGACACGCCGACCACCACCGGCAGCTTGCCGAAACGAGCGATCACCTGCTTGGCGATCGCGACGGACTCGGTGTGCTCGAGCTTGGGTGCCTCGCCCAGCTGACCCAGCACGGTGACGCCGGTGGAGCCGATGGATAGGTAAAAATCCATCAACCGGTCGATCGACGCGGTGTCGATTTTCCCGTCGTCGAAGAAGGGGGTGGGCGCGATGGGCAGAACGCCCCGTACATCGGAAGTCAACAGCATGGTTTTCCTTGGGCTATGGATGCTCGTGAACGCCCAATAATAGACGCAGTGCAACCCGCCCGTTTCCCTAGACGGGCCCTATGAAAGAATGACATGACCCAAGGCATGCGCAAGGGCCTCACCTCCTACGGCGACCCGGACTTCTCGCTCTTCCTGCGCAAGGCGTTCGTGAAGGCGATGGGCCTGTCGGACGATGCGTTGAACCGTCCGCTGGTGGGCATCGCCAACACCTTCAGCGACTACAACGCCTGCCATGGCAACGTGCCCAAGCTTGTGGAAGCGATCAAGCGCGGCGTGATGCTGGCGGGCGGGCTGCCGATGGAGTTTCCGACCATCTCGATTCACGAGTCGTTCGCGCATCCCACCAGCATGTTCCTGCGCAACCTGATGGCAATGGACACCGAGGAGATGATCCGCGCACAGCCCATGGACTCCGTGGTGTTGATCGGCGGCTGCGACAAGACCATTCCCGCGCAGATGATGGCCGCTGCGTCGGCCGACGTACCCACCATCCTGATCCCCGTGGGACCGATGCTCGTGGGCAACTACCAGGGCGAGCAGCTGGGCGCCTGCACCGATTGCCGCCGGCTGTGGAGCGACTTCCGCGGCGGCCGCATCGGCGCGGGCGAGATCGAGGCGATCAACGAGCGCCTCGCGCCCACGGCAGGCACCTGCATGGTGATGGGCACGGCCAGTACGATGGCCTGCCTGATCGAGGCGATGGGCCTGGCGCTGCCGGGTTCGGCTTCCATCCCGGCAACGCATGCCGACCGGCTGCGCTGCGCCGAAGCCACCGGAAAACAGGCTGTCTCACTCGCAACGGCTCAAGCCCCACGCGCCACGGCCTTGATGACACATGCTTCCTTCCGCAACGCGATGGTCGTGCTGCAAGCGCTGGGCGGCTCGACCAACGGCCTGATCCATCTCACGGCCGCGGCGGGTCGCTGCGGCATCAAGCTCGACCTGGGGGAGTTTGACCGGCTCGGCCGCGAAGTGCCTGTGCTGGTAGACCTGAAACCCTCCGGCGACCACTACATGGAGCATTTCCATTGGGCAGGGGCGATGCCGCGCCTGCTTCGCGAGCTGGGCGATTTCCTCGACCTCGACGCACCCACAGTCACCGGCGGAACGCTGCGCGACTACGCCGATGGCGCGGAGATGGTGAAAGGCCAGACCGTGATTCGTCCCCGGTCGGCGCCGATCAGCCCGCGCGGCAGTATGGCCGTGCTGCACGGCAATCTCGCACCGCGCGGCGCGATCATCAAGCAGTCCGCCGCGTCTGCCACGTTGATGACGCACACCGGCCGCGCCGTGGTGTTCGAGTCGGTGGAAGATCTCACGTTGCGCATCGACGACCCTGCGCTCGACGTCACAGCCACTGACGTACTGGTGTTGCGCAACGCCGGACCCATCGGTGCGCCGGGCATGCCGGAAGCGGGCTACCTGCCGATCCCGCGCAAGCTGGCTACCCAGGGTGTGAAGGACATGGTGCGGATCTCCGATGCGCGCATGAGTGGCACGGCGTTCGGCACGATCGTTCTGCATATCACGCCCGAGGCAGCGGCGGGCGGTCCGCTTGCTCTGGTGCGCAATGGCGACGCCATATCGCTCGATGTGCCCAACGGTCGCATCGAGCTGCTGGTGGAAGCCGCTGAGCTTGACCGCCGCCGCGCCGATCTCGCCACGACGCCGGCACGCGGTGCGGCCCCTGTCCCCGAGCGCGGGTACGCGGCGCTGTTCCACCGCACCGTGCTGCAGGCCGACGAGGGCTGCGACTTCGACTTTCTGGTGCCCGGGCATGAGTTCCGAACCTGACTGCGCGGCGCCCCCCGCAAAGCCGCGCACACCGGGAGTGCGACTGCCCGCCAAGGCATGCGACACCCACCTGCACGTTTTCGCAGACCCGGCTGTCTATCCGCTCTGGCCGGGCCGCGGCTACACGCCGCACACCTGTTCGCTGTTGCAGTATCGCGAGCTGATGCGGGCATTGGGGGTCGAGCGTGCCGTGCTCGTGCAACCCAGCGTTTACGGCACCGATAACCGCGCGCTGCTCGATGCACTGGAGACGGGAGGCCCCGCATTTCGCGGCGTCGTGGTGCCCTCGCCGTTAGTGGATGAGGACACCTTGGCCCGCATGGATGACCTCGGCGTGAAGGGTTTCCGGCTCAACCTGGTCAATCCCGCAGTCCTGTCGGTCGATCAGGCGGCAGCGCTCGCGCGCCGCGTGGCCGATCGAGGCTGGCACATGGTGCTGCAGGTCAATCTCGCGCGGGACGGTGTCGCACCTTTGCAGGCGCTGGCCGAGCGGGTGGCATTGCCGATCGTCATCGATCACTTCGGATTCCCAGGGCCGGGCGGCATCCCGCACGAACTGCTTTCCATGCTCGAGCAGGGCCGCTGCTGGGTGAAGCTGTCTGGAGCGTACCGCCTCGGCGTGGAAGAGCGCGCGCTGAAATCGATGGTGCGTGCGCTGGCCGCAGCCAACCCCGAACGATTGCTCTGGGGCAGCGACTGGCCGCACACCGACTTACGCCAGACAGTGCACGCGGCCGAATGGGTCGATCGCCTCTTCGATTGGCTGCCGCAGCCCGCGTTGCGCGAGCAAGTATTTGCCGCCAACCCGGCCAGGTTGTACGGGTACACGGAAGACTGAAAGCGCGTCGCTTTCTGCCGGCACATCCCACAGCAGTTGCTGCATTTATCCGACACCCATGCGCGGCATGCGCGCCTAGAGTCGCGCCATCATCATCCAACTCATGGAGGTCGACATGCCACGTGGTGACAAATCCGCCTACACGGACAAGCAGAAACGCCAGGCCGAGCACATCGAGGAAGGCTACGAGAAGCGCGGCGTTGGAAAGGAAGAGGCCGAGAGCCGCGCCTGGGCCACGGTGAACAAGGAAACGGGCGGCGGAAAGAAGAGCGGGTCGGGCCGGGGCAAGGCCATGGACACCGGCCCGTCGAAGAAGGGCGGCACGCTCGGCGGCCGAGCATCGGCCTCGCGCTCTGCTGAGGAGCGGTCCGCCTCCGCGAAGAAGGCGGCCGCCACCCGCAAGCGCAACGCCGCGAAGAAGTAAGTTGCCGCGCTCACACGCGGTTCGAACGGCCCCTCACCAGGCCGTAGATGAAGAGCAGCACGACGGCGCCAATCACCGAGGCAATCCAGCCGGCGGCCTCGCCTTCGGTGTACAGGCCCATCGCCATTCCGACGTAGCGGGCGACAAACGCGCCCGCGATGCCCAGCAGTGTGGTCATGATGAGGCCGAGCTTGTCATCGCCCGGCTTGAGTGCCCGCGCGATGAGCCCAACGATAAAGCCAATGAGGATTGTTCCGAGAATGGTCACATTCATCTCCCTTTGAAAACGGACGATGCTAGGGTGCGGTCGACTCCAGGCTTGTAGGCGCGGGCTGGTCCGCCGCGTACGAGAGCTTCTCGAAGGCGCGTGCAGCGAGTGTCGAACTGGAGGAAGGATTCTGGCGATTCGGTCCTACGCGCACCTGCCCATCGCTTGCCTACTATTCGTCGCAAGCAATACATGGAGCTAACATGTCTACCGTCAAATCTGAAACGCTTTCTGAAGTCTGGGCAGCCCGTTACGACGACCGGGACGACGAAGACATCGCCTGCGAGATGTGGGCCCGGAGGCTGGCCAGCCGGGACCTCGCGATGGCTCAGCCGTTCAAGAACTTTCCCATGGCCGACGAGATGACGGCTGAGCGGGACAAGCCCGAGTCGCCGGGCGAATCGTCCCACCCTCGCTGACAGCGCCCACAAACACGAATGCCCGCCGAAGCGGGCATTCACGGCATGCGTGCCGGATTACTTCTTGGCTGCGTCGGCCTTGACGTCGGCCTTCTTCGCATCGGCGGTGGCGCCTGCGACAGCCTTGTCCTTCGTGGCTTCGGCCTCAGCCTTGGTCTTGGTGGCCTTGGCGGTGGCGGCGGCTTTCGTGGCCTTCTTTTCAGCGTCGGCGGCCTTCTTGGCAGCCTTCGCGTCTGCCTTGGCCTTCTTCTTGTCGGCGGCTGCCTTGGCCTTCGCGGCCTTTTCTTCGGCCTTGGCGTCGACCTTCATTTCCTTGGCGGCTGCCGCGGAAGCGGCGGGCGTGGCGCCCGAAGCAGCCGTCATGGGGGCACCGGCGTGCGAGGCGGCGAAGGAGGAAGCCGCGAAGAACGTGGCGGCCAGGATGGCGAGAAGCTTGCTCATAGGATCGATCTTTCCAAACGATTGAAGAATAAAAGCTGCCCGAGTGGGCTGCCAGCAAACAACGCGGGCTCGACCGTGCGCGTTGACGCGGCACGGCCTTCAACGAGGCCGAAAGCTGTAGGACAACGCCGCGTATTTGAAACTGATTGTCGGTTGAGGCTCAGGCTGCGGCGACGCGGATGTTGCCGTCCTTGACATAGCGATCGTATTCGTCGCGGGTGATCGCCGTGGAGCCGAGGCTGCCGTCGTCGGCGGTCCAACCGAGCGTGACGCTGTCGTCCGCCACCTCGATCTCGACGGGGCCGGGGGGGATCGGCATCATTACGCCGTCGCCGGCACGAAAGCAGACTTCGCCCCGGATGGTGGCTTGCTGGGTCATGGCGTGCTCCTGTCGTGCTCGTTGTACAGCCGCCATTTCAGCGCGGCCATGGCACGCCGGCTGTCAGCCAACAGCCCTTGCGCATGACGGAATCAATCCAGGCCCGTGGCTTCCTTGGCCCGCAGCTTCGCGGCGATGTATTCGCCGTGCGTCACATGCAGCAGACCCGCCACCTTGCTGATGACGTGATTCTCGTTGGCGTCGAGGTGCTCGTCGGCATACGCCACCTGCCACATCGCTTCCACCAGCGCGATCTTCTGGGGCTGCGTGAAGCGCTCGTTCAGAACGCTCGTGAAACGGTGGTAGTCGTAGGCATCCTTCGCCTCCGCTTGCGCCAGCTCTATCAGGCGGGCCAATTCGTCGTTCGCGAAGCTAAACCGCTTCTGCAGTGCGGCCAGGATGGCCTGGACCTCGGCCGGCGTGCTGGCCGGTTCCGCGCGAGCAACCTCCACCAACAGCACGGCGGCGGCCAGTCGTACGGCGTGGTCGCTGTCCTCGTGCAGTTTCGCGGCGCCAGGCGCCGCGAAACTGTCGAAGAGGTCTTTGAGGGTGTTGAGCATGTTGGGGCAATGAAGAGTTCAGGGTGGATTGTCTGCCGTGGCGGAAGGTTCCGGGACCGGCGAGCGCTATCCCGGATCCGCGCCGCGCCTTGGACGCCAGAGCAGCCAGACGGACACGAACCCGATCAACGCCCCGATCACCGCCATCACGGCCAGACCGACCATCAGCGGAGCGCCCGCATTCACCACCGCTTCCCATGTGGCGCTGAACCAGCCCTGCGCGGCGGCCGTCGCATGGGCTTGCGCCTCGACCATGGCAGCGTCCGCTTCGGCCTGCGTGCGTGAGCGCCCCAGCAAGGTGCTGCCGATGCGGTGCGCCAGCCAATACAAGGGCGCGAACGTGAGCGGGTTGGTCACGAACGTGGCAGCCGCTGCCACCGCCACATGGCCACGCAGCCAGATGGCGAAGGCCACGGCAAAAAGGAACTGCGCCAACGGCAGCAGCAGCCCGAAAAACAGGCCAATGGCGACGCCGCGCGCGATGCTGCCGCGGTCCAGCTGCCACAGGCGGTCGTCCTGGAAATGGTGGGCGAGCGGGCTGAGCCAGCGTGACCGCACCAGTTGTTCACGTGTGGGAAACCAGCGCTTCATGGGAAATTTCAGGCCCTTCGCCAGAGGAGAGCCTTTGTCTTTCGAATTGTGCGCCGACTGCGTCAAGCACGCCGCGGTGGGGATTTGCGGGTGGTCAGATAGCGCTCGTCGGACCAGGTGGCCAGCCACCCGGGCTGCCACGCAACCAGCAGGGATGCCACCGCGCATGTCCAGGCGGCTTCGCCCATCGCCATGAGGAAGGCCACAACGAAGGCGGTGGCGTCTTCGGCTCCGGCAACGCGGCCGCCCGCCCATGCCGATGTGACGACGCAGCAAAATACCGCAGCCAGGGGGACGGCATAGGCGCGTCCGAAGAGGTAGGCAAGCGGGTGCGTGCCGAACGCGCGCCGCACCGCGTGGCCGAGCAGCAGCACGGCCGTCGCCGGCAGCACGCCGGACCAGACTGCCGCGGAAATCGCGTCCTCGATCGATGCGCCGATGGTGAGCATCGTGCTCGCGCCCGCCAGCGCCAGCACCGGGATCGCCAGCGGCCAACCCAGCATCAGCACAGCCAGCGCGGCGCCCGACCACTGCAGGGGCACGGGCAGGCCGGTGTCCACCGGCCAGGCCCACAGCCAAGGCAGCAGGACCAGCGAGGCCAGCAGCGGCGTTGCCAGCGGCGGCAGGGAGCGGCCGCCCCGCAGCATGCGCCAGGGCTGCAAGGCCAGGGACGCCGCCAGGGCACACGCCAGCAGAACCGTTTCCAGGGTTGTCATGGATATGAATCTGGCATCGAGCCTGCAGGGCCGCTGTAGGAGACCATCCGTCGCCACCCGGCTCGTATCCGCAAAATCGGGTATCGTCGCGCCCTACATGCCGGCCCCCATACTTTCGATTACAGGTCTCGACAAGACCTACGCGAGCGGCTTTCACGCCCTCAAGAACGTGAACCTGGAGATCCAGCGCGGCGAGATCTTCGCCCTGCTGGGCCCCAACGGAGCGGGCAAGACCACGCTGATCAGCATCGTGTGCGGCATCGTCAACGCCACTGCCGGCCGGGTGCTGGTGGATGGCCATGACATCGCGGCCGACTACCGGGCGGCGCGGTCCCTCATCGGCCTGGTGCCGCAGGAGCTCACCACCGACGCCTTCGAGACCGTCTGGAACACCGTCACGTTCAGCCGGGGGCTTTTTGGCAAGTCCGCCAGCCCCGCCCACGTCGAGAAGGTGCTGCGGGACCTGTCGTTGTGGGACAAGAAGGACAACCAGATCCGCACGCTCTCCGGCGGCATGAAGCGCCGCCTGCTCATCGCCAAGGCGCTGTCGCATGAGCCGCAACTGCTGTTCCTGGACGAACCGACCGCCGGCGTGGACGTGACGCTTCGCGAGGGCATGTGGCAGCTGGTGCGGGCGCTGCGGGAGACGGGCGTCACGGTCATCCTCACCACGCACTACATCGACGAGGCCGAGGAAATGGCCGATCGTATCGGCGTCATCAACAAGGGCGAGATCATCCTGGTGGAAGACAAGGTCGAGCTGATGCGCAAGCTGGGCAAGAAGCAGCTCGCCCTGCAACTCGCCCACCCGCTGGACGGCATCCCGAGCGCGCTCGCCGCGCTGCCGCTGGAGCTCTCGTCCGGCGGCAACGAGCTGGTCTACACCTATGACGCGAAGGACGAACACTCAGGCATCGCCGCGCTCCTGCAGTCGCTGGATGCGGCCGGCGTCGCCTTCAAGGACCTGCGCACCAGCCAGAGCTCTCTGGAAGACATCTTCGTCAGCCTGGTGAGGGAAGGCCAATCATGAATCTCCACGCCATCCGCGCGATCTATCGGTTCGAGATGGCGCGCACTTTCCGCACGCTGGTGCAAAGCATCATCTCGCCGGTGGTATCCACATCGCTTTACTTCGTGGTGTTCGGCTCGGCGATCGGCTCGCGCATTCCGGAAGTCGGCGGTGTGAGCTACGGCGCGTTCATCGTGCCCGGCCTGGTGATGCTGTCGCTGCTCACGCAGAGCATCTCCAACGCCTCGTTCGGCATCTACTTCCCCAAGTTCACGGGCACGATCTACGAGCTGCTGTCAGCGCCGGTGTCGACGCTGGAGATCGTCATCAGCTATGTCGGCGCGGCAGCGACCAAGTCCATCATCCTCGGGCTGATCATCATGGCCACCGCGGCGCTGTTCGTGCCGATGCAGATCATGCACCCGGCCTGGATGCTGCTTTTCCTGGTGCTCACCGCGCTCACGTTCAGCCTGCTCGGGTTCATCATCGGCATCTGGGCCGATGGTTTCGAGAAGCTGCAGTTCATCCCCACTTTGATCATCACGCCGCTGACCTTCCTGGGCGGTAGCTTCTATTCGATCGACATGCTCCCGCCCTTTTGGCAGAAGGTGACGCTCTTCAACCCCGTGGTTTACCTGGTGAGCGGCTTCCGATGGAGCTTCTACGGCATCTCGGACGTGGGCGTGGGCATCAGCCTGGGCATGACGCTGCTGTTCATGCTGCTATGCCTGGGCGGCGTCGCCTGGATCTTCAAGACGGGTTATCGGCTGAAGAGTTGAGGCTGTCGGCCGCTTCCTGCGCCAACCGCGCAACCACGTCGAGAAGCTCCTCAGGGCTCACCGGCTTCGTCAGGTGCGCGTCGAATCCCGCCGCCTTCGACGCGGCCATGTCCGCCGCCTGTCCGTAGCCCGTGAGCGCCACCAGCCGCCCTCGGTAGCCGATCGGCGCGGCCTGCATCCGGCCTGCCAACGTGTAGCCGTTCATGCCGGGCAGGCCGATGTCCAGGATCGCCAAGTCGGGCGTGAAGCCGTCCAGCAATTGCAGCGCGGCTTCCGGCGTGTAGGCCACCTGCACCTCGTAGCCGTGCAGGTCCAGCAGCATCGCGCAGGTGTCGGCGGCGTCCTCGTTGTCGTCCACCACCAGGATTTTCGCGGCGCCGCGTGCCGACTCGCTTTCCTCGGGCAGGACGCTGGCCGCAGGCACTTCGCACAGAGGCAGCAGCACGCTCACGCAGGTGCCATGGCCGAGCCCGCGGCTGGCCGCGCTCACGCTGCCGCCGTGCATCTCCACCAGGCTCTTGACGATGGGCAGCCCCAGCCCCAGCCCGCCGCGTGCGCGATCGGCACTTTGCGGCGCCTGGTAGAACAACTCGAAGATGCGCGCAAGTTCCGGCTGGCTGATGCCCACGCCGGTGTCTTCCACGTCCACGCGCACGTGATCGTCCTGCCGGCCGGCCCTGACGCGAATCTTGCCGCCGGCCGGTGTGAACTTGATCGCGTTCACGAGCAGGTTGTTGAAAACCTGGACGAGGCGCACCTCGTCGCCCGCTACCCACGCGTCTTCCGTGCCCGGCGCGAGTTCCAGCGTAAGCGTGTGCTGGTACACCGACTGCTGGATGGCATCGACCACCTGCGTCAGCACCTGGGCCAGCGGCACCGGTTCGCGCCTGATGGCCAGCCGCCCGCTGGTGATGCGTGACACATCCAGCAGGTCATCCACCAGCCTTGTCACATGGACTAACTGGCGTTCGATGATGCGGCGCTCCTGGGCGGTCTTGTCGTCGCCCTTGAGCGCCATCAACTGCACCGCGGTCGCGATGGGGGCCAGCGGGTTGCGCAACTCGTGGCCGAGCATCGCCAGGAACTGGTCCTTGCTGCGGTTGGCCTCTTCTGCCGTGCGCAGGGCTTCGCCGATTCGCGCCGCCGCGCGGTCACGGTCCGCGGCGGCGGTGGTGAGCGCGATCGCGACGTCGTCCAGCTCCACGATGTCCAGGGGCGGCAGGTGCACCGGCGCGCCACGCCCCAGGGCTGCGGCTCCCTCCTTCAAGGCCTCGATGGGCGCCAGCACGCGCCGGGACAGAACCCATGCCAGCACCACGGCCAGCGCCAGTGACGCGGCGAGTCCCACCGCCACGGCCTGCAGCAGCGCCCGTAGCGCCACGTTCGTTTCTTCCATGGAAGTGCCGACGGCCACGACCCAGCCCGAACTCGGCACGCGCGTGTAGCCCGTATGACTCTCGACGCCTTCGACGGTATAGGTGCGCCCGGCACCCTGGTCATCGCCGCGGTCCAGCAGGGCCTGCATGCTGGGGGTGGGCCGCAACGTGGCGGAGGGGGGCATGCGCGCGACCCGTCGGCTCGACTGGTCGAACACGGCGGTGGTCGACCCCGAGGGGATGTTCTGGAGTTTCAGCACCGCGAGGATCTTGTCCGTTGGCAGGCAGGCCGAAAGCACGTAGACCAGCTGGTCGCCGCGCATCACGGGAACTCGTATGGTGAAGGCGGTGGAAGGCGCGCGTGGCCATTCGATCACCCGGCTGACCACCGGCTGGCGCGTCTCGATGGCGCGAGCCATGCTGTCGGGCTCTACCAGCGAAAGGCTCGCCTTGCCGAAAGGTTCGTTCGTCCGCAGCAGGACGCGGCCTTCCGAATCTGACAGCGCGATGTAGTTCCAGCCCAGCTGCTCCGCGGTGCGCTCGGCGGTCTCGCGGAACTCGTGCAGGTCGGCGCGCTCGAGTCCGTCGGAGTTGCTCATGTGCTGCAACAGCGTCATCACCGAGCGCAGTTCCGCGTCGACGGCGGTGGACAGCGCCCGCGACAGCTCCAGCACGGAGACCTCCGCAGCGGCGCGCCGCTCCTCGAGCAGGTGGTTCAAACCCCAGACCAGCACCATCACCAGGGGCAGCAGCCCGCTGGCGGCAAGCAGCAGCAGCCGCATGCGTAGCGGCCGCACCCGTGCGTTGGATTTCGGGGTTGGGGATCGCATCCAGCCGACATCCTAATGGCTGGGCTGGCGCGACGACGCAAAAGGGTCAGGGAACATGCCGCAGGACCGTGCCATCCCCCACTGCGAGGTTGCCGGCCAGCAGCTGGAACGTTGTGCCGGCGGCAAGGCGGGGCAGCGCCAGCCCAGGGCGCAGCAACTCCAGCGGCAGGTCCCGCGGCACGCCGCCATCGGCCAGGAGCTGCGCGAGCGGAGCCGCCGTACGCGCCGTGAAGCCTTCGTTGCCGATGGCGATCGTGCAGCGGCGCGAGTCTGGCGCACCGGCCAATTTGTGTGCCTCGAGTGGCACGATGCGCGCGACGAGCTGCGGTGAAAAGGCCTGTGCCGCATCGAAATCCGTGCGCCGCCGCACGCGCACATGCCATTGGCGCACGGCAAAAGCGACCAGGTTTCCCACCGCGGGCAGCCAGAGCACGAGCAGCAGCGTGCCGATATCGTGCGCCAGGGACGGATCGGACGCAAAGTAACGCATGGCCGCGCCAACAACGGCCAGCGCCAGGAGGGTCGTCATGACGACCTGCCGACGCGAGGACGTCACGTACTTCATGGCCAAGCGCGGTTGTTCATGGGCCATTGTCAGGCACAGGCGCCCCGGCGTCGTGGATGAGCTCCCCGGCCGCAGCCGGGGCGCACCGATAATGCGTCATGGCAATCCAGTGGTTTCCGGGGCACATGAACCTCACGCGCAAGGCCATCGCCGAGCGCATCAAAGACATCGACGTCGTCATCGAGGTGCTGGACGCCCGGCTGCCCGGCTCCAGCGCCAACCCGCTGCTGGCCGAGCTCACGGGCCATAAGCCGACGCTCAAGATTCTCAACAAGCAGGACGTTGCCGACCCTGCACGCACGCAGCTTTGGCTCGATCACTACAACGCTATCCCCGGCACCCGCGCCATCTCGCTGCAGGCCAGCGACGCCGCGCCGACGCAACGCCTCGCCCCCGCGTGCCATGCGCTGGCGCCGGGGCGCGGCGGCATGGCAAAACCTATGCGCGTGCTGATCTGCGGTGTGCCCAACGTCGGCAAGTCCACCCTGATCAACACGCTGACCAACAAGCGTCACGCCAAGACCGGCGACGAGGCCGGCATCACCAAGCTGGAGCAGCGCATCACGCTGGCGGACGACTTCTACCTCTACGACACGCCCGGCCTGCTCTGGCCTCGCATCATCGTCGCGCGCAGCGGCTACAACCTCGCGGCCAGCGGCGCGATCGGCCGCAACGCCTACGACGAGGAAGAGGTCGCGCTGGAATTGCTGGATTGCCTGCGCCGCGACTACCCCGCGCTGCTGGAGGCCCGCTACAAGCTGGCCGGCGTGGCGGCGATGAAGGACGAAGAGGTGCTCGAAGCCGTCGGACGCCAGCGCGGCGCCTTGCTCGGCAAAGGAAAGATCAACGTGCAGAAGGCCGCCGAAATCGTGATCACCGAGTTCCGCACCGCGACGCTTGGACGCATCACGCTGGAGACGCCGCAGGAATTCGCTCAGTGGCTTGCGGCGGGGCAGCAGCTGGATGCGGAGCGGTTGGCGAAAAAAGAGGCGCGGGCAAAGGGCAGGGATCGATCCGCGTAGGGTGCCTCAGGGCGCGTAGTGAGCCCGTTGTCATGCCGGACTCGATCCGGCATCCATCGTGGCGCGCGTTGCGTTAGGCGGGTGGCGGGCGCTTCGCGTCGCGGCAGGCGGCACCCGGCAGCGGCTCATACTGTGGCGGTCTTCGCTTCGCTACGACTTCGCGAAGCGGCTCGGCCTGGGGACGGCGCCGTACAACTCGCTACGCGCCTTCGGCTCTTCGCTCAAACAGGTACGGCGAGTCAGTTACGAAGCGCTGCGCGCCCGTCCCCAGGCCAAGCCGCTTCGCCGCCACAGAAATCGCCGCCGCCGGGTACCGCCCGCCGCGCCGCGAGAGGGGTGGTATTCCACCGGGGGCGTGCCTACAGTGTTGGCTGCACACCCGCACGCGGATTTGCCCGCGAGGTCAAGGCGTGCAAAACAAACTCAGCGCAGCACAACCGAGTTTCGACGACAGGTCAAGCCCGAACGATTACGTCCCCAGCGGCGCAACGCCCCAGATCTCCGATGCGTATTCCTCGATCGTCCGGTCCGACGAGAACATGCCCATGCCAGCCACATTGAGGACGCTTCGTCGCGTCCAGTCCGTTGGCACACGATACACGTCGTCCACCTTCTCCTGCGTGGCGACGTAATCCGCATAGTCCGCCAGCAACAGGTAGTAGTCGGATTCCAGCAGGGTCTTGACGATGTCCTTGTAGCGGCCCGGCTCGTCGGGAGAAAACGCGCCGTCGGCCAGGCGGTCGATCGCGTACTTCAGGTCGAAGTTCTCGTGGTAGTAGCGCTTGGGATCGTAGCCGTTTGCGCGCAGCGCATCCACCTGCTCGGTGCGGTTGCCGAAGATGAATACGTTGTCCAGCCCCACCTGCTCGGCGATCTCGATGTTCGCGCCGTCCCAGGTGCCGATGGTGAGCGCCCCGTTCAAGGCGAGCTTCATGTTGCCGGTGCCCGAGGCTTCGGTGCCCGCGGTGGATATCTGCTCGGAAAGGTCCGCGGCCGGAATGATGATTTCCGCCAGCGACACGCGATAGTCCGGCAGGAAGACCACCTTCAGCCGGTCGCCCACCACCTTGTCCGCGTTGACGACGCGCGCCACGTCGTTGATCAGCTGGATCACCAGCTTGGCCATGTAATACGCGGACGCCGCCTTGCCCGCGAAGATCACCGTGCGTGGCACCCAGTTGGCCTGCGGCTGGCTGAGGATGCGGTGGTAGCGCGTGATGACGTGCAGCACGTTCAATAACTGCCGCTTGTACTCGTGCATGCGCTTGACCTGCACGTCGAACAGGCCCTGCGGGTCCAGCCTGGGGCCGTGCAGGCGCTCGGTGATGTGCTTGACCAGCCGAAGCTTGTTCTGCTGCTTGGCCAGGCGGAATGCGCTCTTGAACTCCGCGTCGTCGGCCAGCGGCCGTAGCTGCGCGAGCTCCCCCAGGTGGCGGCGCCAGCCGGTGCCGATGCGGTTGTCGATCAGCGTCGCCAGCGGCGGGTTGGCCTGGCCGAGCCAGCGCCGCGGCGTGATGCCGTTGGTCTTGTTGCAGAAACGATCGGGGAAGATGCGCGCGAAATCCGCGAAGATCGTTTTTACGATCAGCTCGCTGTGAAGACGCGACACGCCGTTGACCTTGTGGCTGGCGAGCACCGAGAGGTAGGCCATGCGCACGCGGCGCGGTCCGTTCTCGTCGATCAACGAAACGCGCCCGAGCAAGCCCGGGTCGTCCGGGAACTTGGCATGCAGGCTTGCCAGGAAGCGGGCGTTGATGTCGAAGATGATCCGAAGGTGGCGCGGCAGCACGCGGCCGATCATGTCCACCGGCCATGTCTCCAGCGCTTCGGCCATCAGCGTGTGGTTGGTGTACGAGAAGATTCGCGTGCACAGCGACCAGGCGTCATCCCACGGCAGGCGGTGGTCGTCGATCAGGAGCCGCATCAGCTCGGGGATGGCCAGCGCGGGGTGTGTGTCGTTCAGGTGGATGGCCACCTTGTCCGCCAGCGCGCCGAAGTCTCCGTGGTTGCGCAGGTAGCGGTGCAGGATGTCCTGCATCGAGGCACTCACGAAGAAATACTCCTGGCGCAGCCGCAGCTCCTTGCCGTGATCGGTGCTGTCCTCGGGGTACAGCACGCGCGACACGTTCTCGGAGCGGTTCTTGGCCTCCACGGCGCCCATGTAGTCGCCGCGGTTGAAGGCCTCGAGGTTGATCGCCTTGCTGGCGCGCGCGGCCCACAGCCGCATCGTGGAAACGCTTTCCAGGCCATAGCCGGGAACGCCGTTGTCGTAGGCCACGGCGATCACTTCCTCTGTGTCCCACCAGTGCACCATGTCGTTCTCGTCGGTGATGAGCTGGCCGCCGAAGTGCACCGGGTAGCACAGCTCGGGCCGCATGAACTCCCACGGGTTGCCGTCCACCAGCCAGTAGTCGGGTTCTTCGATCTGGCGGCCGTTGACGACGCGTTGCCTGAACATGCCGTACTCGTAGCGGATGCCGTAGCCCATGCCGGGCAGGCCGATGGTCGCGATGGAATCCATGAAACAGGCGGCCAGCCGCCCCAGGCCGCCATTGCCCAGCGCCGGGTCGGGCTCGACTTCGATCAGCGCGTCGAAATCGGCGCCCAGTTGCGTGCAGGCCTGCTTCACGACGTCGTACAGGTCGGTGGCCAGCAGGGCGTTCACCAGCGCGCGGCCGGTGAGGTATTCCATCGAGAGGTAATACACACGCTTGGCATTCTTTTCGCGGGCGTGCTGGATGGTTTCGCGCCAACGCTTCACGGTGCGGTCGCGCACGGCGTGGAAGACGGCGAACATCCAGTCGCGCTGCGTGGCCGATTCGATGTCCTTGCCGACGGAATAGGTCAGCCGCTCCAGGATGGAATGGCGCAGGGCGTCCACCGTATTGGTGGGGACGGGTTCTTCGGCGAGATTGTCTTGTGCGTTCACGGTGGGAATTTTCATGCAATTGGCGCCGCATGGGGCACGATGGAGCGGTACAGCGCGGCATATTGGTCAGCGGCCTCGCGCCAGTCGAAGCGCTGCCGCATGCCGGTTTGCTGCATCCGGCGCCATGCCCCCGGATGCGCCCGCAGCTCGAAGGCCCGCCGCAGCGCGATGCGCAGGCCTTGCGCGCTGAACTCGTCGAATGCGATGCCCGTGGCTCGCCCGGCTTCCAGGTTCTGCGGGGTGGCGTCCACCACGGTGTCGGCCAGGCCGCCCACGCGGTGGACGAGCGGCAAGCTGCCATAGCGCAGGCCATACAGCTGGGTGAGGCCGCAGGGCTCGAAACGCGAGGGCACGAGGATGACGTCGGCGCCCGCCATGATCGAATGGGCGAGCGTTTCGTCATAACCGATATCGACTGCAATCTGCCCTGGGTTGCGCCCCGCCGCAAGCAGGAACGCGTGCTCCAGCGGCGCGTCGCCTGCGCCCAGCACGGCCAGCTGGCCGCCCATGTGCACCAGCTCGTCGGCGACGGCCTCCACCAGGTTCAGGCCCTTCTGCTCGGTGAGGCGGCTCACCACGCCGAACAGCATCGCATCCGGGCGCAGGTCCAGGCCCAGCTTTCGTTGGAGCGCCGCCTTGGCCTTGGCTTTGTTCTCGAGCGAATCGATGTCGTAGGGTTCGGCCAGCGCCGCGTCGTTGGCGGGACTCCAGATGTCGTAGTCGACACCGTTGAGGATGCCCGACACCACGCCTGCCCGCGCGCGCAGCAGGCCATCGAGCCCGCAGCCCTGCAGGGGGTCGAGGATCTCGCGGGCGTAGGTGGGGCTGACGGTCGTGATGCGGTCGGCGGACTGCAGACCGGCCTTCATGAACGACACCTGGCCCCAGAACTCGATGCCGTGGATGCCGAACAGGTAGTCGGGCAGGCCCAGCCGCGGGAATGCCGAAGGCGGGAAGGTGCCCTGGTAGGCCAGGTTGTGAATGGTGAACACCGACGCTGCGCGCGGCGGGCCGGGCATCGCCATTTGCCGCAGGTACACCGGCGCAAGGCCGGTGTGCCAGTCGTTGCAGTGCACGACGTCGGGTTGCCAGTGCGGGTCGAGCCCGTGCCCCAGGCAGGCGGCGGCCCACCCGAGCAACCCGAAGCGCACCGCGTTGTCGCCGCGCCCGTCGGTGTACGGGTTGCCCGGCCGGTTGAAGAAGGCGGGCACATCCAGCACATAGGCCGCAAGGCCGGTGCCGGGCAGCGTTCCTTGCACCAGCGGCGGGGAGGGCGGCAGGCCGTGGCTTGCCAGGTCGGGCCCGTAGCGAGCGGGCAGCGGGATCGGCGCGTCGTTCGGCAACTCGCTGGGAAGGATGCCTTCGCGGATGGCCGTGAAGCCGGGCAGCAGCACGCGTACGTCGCAGCCTGCTTCACGCAGGGCCGGCGGCAGCGCGCCGCTGACATCGCCCAGGCCTCCCGTCTTGAGCAGCGGAAAGAGTTCGGTGCAGACGTAGAGGACTCTCATGCCGGCGCCGACCCGGCCGGTGCTTCCAGCGCCTTCAGCATGTCCGGGGTGACCAGCACCACGCCCCGGCTGGTTCGGTGGAAGCGCCGCGCGTCCTCGGCCTCATCGAAACCGATGCGCATGCCCGCGGGAATGCGGCAACCCTTTTCCACCACGACGCGGCGCAGCTCGCAATGCTCGCCGACGTCCACCTGCGGCAGCAGCACAGACTCTTCCACCGACGCATAGGAATGGATGTGCACGCTGGAAAACAGCACCGAGCGGCGCACGCGCGCGCCCGAGACGATGCACCCACCCGAGACCAGCGAATCAACCGCGTGGCCGCTCCGCCCGCCGTCATCGTCATGGACGAACTTGGCCGGCGGCAACTGCTCCTGGTAGGTCCAGATCGGCCACTCGGCGTCGTACATGTCCAGCTCCGGCAGCGGGTCCGTCAGGTCGAGGTTGGCCTGCCAGTAGGCGTCCACCGTCCCCACGTCGCGCCAGTAGGCGACGGCTTCCTCCGTGCTGCGTACGCAGGAGAGCTCGAAGGGGTGCGCCATCGCCTGGCCCAGCGCCACCATCGACGGGATGATGTCCTTGCCGAAGTCGTGGCTCGATTCGGGGTTGGCGCTGTCTTTCGTGAGCGCCTCGTACAGGTAGTCTGCGTCGAAAACGTAGACGCCCATGCTCGCCAGTGCGACATCCGGCTTGCCGGGCATGGAGGGCGGCTGCGCGGGCTTCTCGAGGAACTGCAAGATGCGCCGCTGCGGGTCCACGTGCATCACGCCGAAGGCCGAGGCCTCCGCCACCGGCACCTCGATGCAGGCCACGGTGCAGCGCGCATCCATCGCCACGTGATCGGCGATGAGTTTCGCGTAGTCCATCTTGTAGACGTGGTCGCCGGCCAGCACCAGCAGGTACTTGGGGTTGTGCGCCATCAGGATGTCGAGGTTCTGGTACACCGCGTCGGCCGTGCCGCGGTACCACCAGTGCTCATCCATGCGCTGCTGCGCGGGCAGCAGGTCGATGAACTCGTTGAACTCGTTGCGCAGGAAAGACCAGCCGCGCTGCAAGTGGCGCAACAGGCTGTGCGATTTGTACTGCGTGAGCACGCCGATGCGCCGCACCCCGGAGTTCAGGCAGTTGGACATCGCGAAATCGATGATGCGGAACTTGCCGCCGAAGTACACGGCCGGCTTGGCGCGCCGGTCGGTCAGGTGCGCAAGGCGCGATCCGCGGCCGCCGGCCAATACCAGGCCGATGGTCTTTCGGGCAAGCAGGAGCGGGTTCTGGGTGTCCATGGTTTTCTCATTCTCTTGCGATTGGGGTTGCTCAGGTGTTGCGTCCGTGCGCCCGGGTGATCTCGGCCAGCTGGACAGCGGGCGCATTGCCCACCTGATGCCACTCGAAGCGCCATTCCCAGCACGATTTCCCACGGCCGGGGATGTTCATGCGATGCGCGCGCCCCAGGCCCAGCGCGTCCTGGAACGGGTACACCGCCGTGTTGGCAACCGACTGGGACACGGCGCGGATCATCGCCCAGTGGATCTGCCGATCCGCCTCGGGGCCCAGGTAGCGGCGCGCGTTGTCGCGCTCTGCGGGCGCGAGGTGCTCCCACCAGCCCACGGTCGTGTCGTTGTCGTGCGTGCCGGTATAGGCCACCGTGCGCCGCTCGTAGTTGTGGGGCAGGTACGGGTTGGCCGCCGTGTCGCCGAAAGCGAATTGCAATATGCGCATGCCGGGAAAGCCGCAGGTGGTGCGTAGTTCGGTCACCGCGGGCGTGATCACGCCCAGGTCTTCGGCGATCAGCGCGATCGGCCCGAGCCCGGCATGCAGCGCATCGAAGAAGTCCAGGCCAGGGCCCGGGCGCCACTGCCCGTTGATCGCGTGCTCTTCATGGGCGGGCACCTCCCAATACGCCTCGAAGCCGCGGAAGTGGTCAAGCCGCACCGCGTCGAAGCAGCGCATCAGGTGCGCGAGCCGGCGCTTCCACCACGCATAGCCGTCGGCCTGCATGGCGGGCCAGTCGTACAGAGGGTTGCCCCAGCGCTGGCCGGTGGCGCTGAAATAATCGGGCGGCACGCCTGCGACCACGGCGGGTTCGCCCTGCGCATCCAGCAGGTACTGCCCCGCGTTGGCCCACACGTCCGCCGAGTGGTGCGCGACGAAGATCGGCGCGTCGCCGACGAGGTGCACGCCGCGCTCGCGCGCGTGGTGGCGAAGCCTGTCCCACTGCTGCATGAACTGCCATTGCACGAAGCACCAGAAGCCGATTTCGCTGGTGGCTTCGGTGCGCAGTCGGTCGAGTGCGGCCGCATCGCGCCGGGCGAATTCGGCAGGCCAGCGCGTCCACGGCCCGCCGTGCCGCTCGTGCAGCGCCATAAAGAGAGCGTAGTCGTCCAGCCAGTGCGCCTGCTGTTCGCGGAACTCGGCGAGTTCTTCTTCGTCCTCGTCGCGGGCGGTCTCCACGAAGCCGTTCCAGGCCTCGCGCAGCAAGGCCATGCGCGCAGGCGCGACGCGGCCGTAGTCGACTCGCATGCGCTCGAAGTCGTGCGGCGGTGGATGGTCCAGCCATCCGCGTTCCACCAGCGGCGCCAGGTCCACCAACATCGGATTGCCCGCGAACACGGAAACGCTCTGGTAAGGCGAGTTGCCCGCACCCACGGGATTGAGCGGCAGCACCTGCCACAGCGTCTGTCCGGCCGTGTGCAGCCAGTCGACGAAGTGATAGGCCTCGGCGCCGAAGTCGCCGCAGCCATGCGGCCCGGGCAGCGAGGTGGGGTGCAGCAGCACACCGCTGCGCCGCACGTCGAACAGAGATGGCGTGGCCGGTGTCATGGGGCTATCTCCTGGACCAGCACGCACACGGCGGGCCCGGCGATCTCGTAGCTGCCGACCCGCGCCTGCTGCGGGCCCGCAGCAGGCGCCGAAGTGTCGAGCGCCACGCGCCATGTCCCCGACGGCAAGACGAAGGGCAAGGCCGAATGCGCCGGATGCATCAGCACCATCACACGCTCGGTGGCGGGCGCGCCGCCTTCGCCGACTTCGATCACGTAGGCGAAGCTGCGGTCCCACGGGTCGTCCCAGTCCGCGTCCGACATCGCGACGCCGTCCGGGCGCAGCCAGGCGATGTCGCCCCCCGGCGAGTACGGATGGCCGGGCTCGTGGAAGGGATGGCCGCGGAACCACCGGGGATGGCGGAACGCGGGGTATTGCCTGCGCAGCGCGGTGAGGGTGGAAACGAGCGAGACCAACTCCACATTCCGCCAATCCACCCAGCCGATCGCGTTGTCCTGGCAATAAGCGTTGTTGTTGCCCTGCTGGCTGTTGCCCAGCTCGTCGCCGGCCAGCAGTTGCGGTGTGCCTTGCGCCAGGAACAGCGTTGCTAGCAGCGCGCGCCGCCACGCCGTGCGTCTACGCAGCACCTCTGGGTCCTGGCTCGGCCCTTCGACGCCGCCATTGGCGCTGTGGTTGTTGTCATGGCCGTCGCGGTTGTCCTCGCCGTTGGCCTCGTTGTGGCGAAGGCGGTAGGCGGTGAGGTCGGCGAGGGTAAACCCGTCGTGCGCCGTGATCATGTTGATGCTCGCGAGCGGGCTGCGCCCGTCGTCGGCGAACAGGTCGTCCGATCCTGTCATGCGCCGCGCGAGCTGGCCCGGGGTGCACTCGTGCTCCAGCCAGTACATGCGCGCCGTGTCGCGGAAGCGATCGTTCCACTCCTGCCAGCACAGGGGAAAGGCGCCCACCTGGTAGCCACCCGGCGCGACGTCCCACGGCTCGGCGATCAGCCTCACACGCGAAAGCACCGGGTCCTGCACGATCGCGGTGAGCAGGGCCGAACCCGCGTTGAAGTGATGATGGAGCGCCGGGTCCCGTGCCAGTGTTGCCGCCAGGTCGAAGCGAAAGCCGTCCACGCCGAACGCCTCCACCCACCAGCGCAGGCTGTCCATCACGAAACGCACCATGCGAGGCTCGCCCATATTGACCGAGTTGCCGCAGCCGGTGAAGTTGAGGTAGTTGCCCTCGCGATCCAGCGCGTAACTGGCGGCGTTGTCCAGCCCGCGCCAGCTGAGGGTAGGCCCGCACGCGCCGCCTTCGGCCGTATGGTTGTAGACCACGTCGAGGACCACTTCGATGCCGTTGCGGTGCAACTCGCCCACCATCGCGCGGAACTCGTCGCGCACGGCCTGCGGGTTGGCCGCGTCAGTGGCGTAGCGGGGATTGGGAATGAAGAAGCCCAGCGTGTTGTAGCCCCAGTAGTTGGCCAGGCCCAGGTCGAGCAGGTGCTTCTCTTCAATGTGCACCTGCACGGGCAGCAGGCACAGCGTGGTGATGCCCAGCCGCTTGTAATGCGCGAGCATCGGCGCGCTGGCCAGGCCGGCGTAGTTGCCGCGCAGCGGCTCCGGGACATGGGGGTGCAGGCGGGTGAGGCCTTTCACGTGCGCCTCGTAGATCACCAGCTGTTCGCGCAGGATAGGCGGCGCCGGGGACACGGCCGCGCCGGCGGCCAGTTCGCGCTGCACATCGATGACGCGCGCCTTTGGGATGCGTTCGGCGTTATCGTGCGGGTCAGGGCGCTCCTGCCCATCCACCTCCGTTGCCAGGCTTGCCGTGCTGCCCACCAGCTCACGCGCGTAAGGGTCGATCAGCAGCTTGGCGGTGTTGAACCGATGCCCGGCGTGGGGCTGCCAGGGCCCTTCCGCGCGCAATCCGTAGAGCTGGCCCACCTCGATAGCGGGCAGGAAGCCGTGCCATATACCGTCGGTGCAGGCGGGAAGCGGCACGCGTTGTGTTTCATGGCCGGCCGCGTCGAACAGGCACCAATGCACCGCCGTCGCGTGGCGCGAGAACACCGCCAGGTTCACGCCTTGCTGCCCGCCACAGACCATGGGCGTCGTACCCAGCGGCCAGGGTTGGCCGCGCAGGCAGTTGCGACCATTGCCTTTCACGCGCCAGCCTCCGGTTCGAACCACAGCACGGCCAGCGGCGGCAAGGTGAGGTTGAGCGACATGGGCATTCCGTGCACCGGCACCGCCTCCGCGTGCACTGCGCCAAGGTTGCCCATGCCGCTGCCCGCGTAATGGGACGAGTCGGTGTTGAGGCACTCGCGCCACATGCCGCCGATCGGCACGCCCATCCGGTAGCCATGGCGCGGCACCGGCGTGAAGTTGCAGGCCACCAGCATGTGCCGGCCCGGCGCGTGCCCGTTGCGCAGGAAGCCGAAGACCGAATGCGCGCTGTCGTTCACCTCGGTCCATGAGAAGCCCGCGGGCTCGTCGTCGCGCTCGTGCAGGGCGGGGCGGCTGCGATAGAGGTGGTTCAAATCGCGCACCAGGCGGTGGATGCCGGCGTGGCCCTCATCGTGCAGCAGGCCCCAGTCGAGTTCGGCGTCGTGGTTCCACTCGGCGTGCTGGCCGAGCTCCGAGCCCATGAACATCAGCTTGCGGCCCGGCTGCCCGTACATCAGCGCGAACAGGGCCTTGAGGTTGGCGCGCTTTTGCCACGCGTCGCCCCACATGCGGCCGTAGAGCGAGCCCTTGCCGTGCACCACTTCGTCGTGCGAGAGCGGCAGGATGAAGTGTTCGCTGTACGCGTACATCATCATGAAGCTCACCTGGTTGTGGTGATACTTGCGCACCACCGGGTCCAGCGCGAAGTAGGCCAGGGTGTCGTTCATCCACCCCATGTTCCACTTGTAGTTGAAGCCCAGCCCGCCGGCCCACGGCGGCTTGGTCACGCCCGGGAAGGCCGTCGATTCTTCCGCCATCGTCACGGTGCCCGGTGCCTGCTCGCCAATCACCTTGTTCACTTCACGCAGGAAGTCGATCGCCTCCAGGTTCTCGCGGCCGCCGAGCCGGTTAGGGATCCACTCGCCCTCGTTGCGGCTGTAGTCGCGGTAGAGCATGGAGGCCACCGCGTCCACGCGCAGCCCGTCGATGCCGTAGCGCTCGATCCAGTACAGCGCGTTGCCCACCAGGAAGTTGCGCACCTCGTTGCGGCCCCAGTTGTAGATGAGGGTGTTCCAGTCGCGGTGGAAGCCCTCGCGCGGGTCCTCGTGCTCGTACAGGGCCGTGCCGTCGAAGCGCGCCAGGCCGTGCGAATCGGTGGGGAAGTGGCCGGGCACCCAGTCCAGCACCAGTTGCAGCCCCGCGTTGTGCGAGGCCGCGACGAACCCGCGGAATGCCTCGGGCGTGCCGTAGCGCGCCGTGGGAGCGAACAGCCCCGCGGGCTGGTAGCCCCAGGAGGCGTAGAACGGATGCTCGTTGATGGGCATCAGCTCGATGTGGGTGAAGCCCATCTCCTTCACGTACGGCACGAGGTGCTGGGCCAGGTAATCCCAATCGGGCATGGCGCCGCCGGGCCGCCGCCACGAGCCGACGTGAACTTCGTAGATGCTCATCGGCGCGCTGAGGGCGTTGGCCTGCTGGCGGATGGGCGCGCGCCCCGTCACAGGTGGCGGCAGCGGCAGCACGCGGCTGGCGTGGCCCGGGTGCAGCTCCGAACCCAGCGCGAAGGGGTCGCTCTTGAGCTGGCGCCGGCCGTCGGCGCCGAGTACGTCGAACTTGTACAGCGCCCCGGGTGCAAGCTCCGGGATGAAAATTTCCCACACGCCGCATTCGAGGCGCAGGCGCATGGGGTGGCTGCGGCTGTTCCAGAGGTTGAAGTCGCCGGCAAGGCTTACCTGCCGCGCATTGGGAGCCCACACCGCGAACGCGACGCCGGCCACGCCGTCGATGGTGCAAAGGTGCGCGCCCAGCTTTTCCCAGGGGCGCAGGTGCCGGCCTTCATTCAGCAGCCACACATCGGTCTCGCCCAGCCAGGGGCCGAAACGGTATGGATCTTCGATGACCCGGCTGCCGAGCGGCGAGTCCACCTTCAGCAAGTAGGCGGCGCGATGATCCAGCACCACGTCGCCCGCGAACAGTCCGCTCTGGTCAATCGCGTTCAGCCCAGCCAGTGGCTCGTGAGTTTCGCGCGCGAGGACGGTGACAGCCGCGCTTCCGGGCAGCCAGGCGCGCAGCCGGAAGTACCCGTCACCGCCGGTCTCATGCGGGCCGAGCTGCCCAAAAGGGTCGGCGCAGACTCCATCGCGCAGGGCCGCCGCGAGCTCGAGCTCGGCTTGGGCTGGGGAGGGTTTGTTCTTCGTGCTGGCTGCCGGCCTGGGGGTGTCTCTCATCGGTCGCATCCATTCCTGGACGACCATTGTGGCCCAGTTGCGTGACAGGCGGGGCGCCTCAGGGCTTGACGAATGGTGCGGGATTGGTCGGTGCGCCGGCGGATGCCGGGGCGCAGGCCGATGAAGGCCAGCATGTCCGCGGGCTTCGGGCGCACGTCGTTGATCCGGTCGGCCGCGTTGCGGTCCGGGCTGGCCACGAGGGCCGCAGGCGCCCGATCGAACTAGCGCCGCGCCGCTGAGCCTTCCTGATCCTGTCGCGTAGGACAGCGCAGACCATCACACGGCGCATGAGACGGCTTGGCGCTGCCCATCCACGACGCAACATGGTTTCAAGCGGGCCACCCCGGACCGCCCATCAAACGAAAGGAGATCCCGATGAACAAGGACCAAGTCAAGGGTGCCTTGAAAGACGCCGCAGGCAAAGCGCAGGAGCAAGCCGGCAAGGCCACCGGAAACGCCACCCAGGAAGGCAAGGGACTGGCCAAGCAGGGCGAAGGCAAGGCGCAGACCGCCTATGGCAACGTCAAGGAAGCACTGCGAAAGTCGAGGCACTCATGACAGACAAGCGAAACATCATGCACGACAAGAAAGTGCAGCAGGAAAAGAAACACCGCCACCAGGAGGTAAACCCGGGCGCCGCGCAAACCGTGCAACCGGGCAAGAAACCCCAGATGGCGCCTCCGCCCGAGGCACCGAACCCGGCCACGGACGTGCCGGACGCGAACACGATTGCCGACAGCGGCAAGTCGGGCGCCTGAGCGCTTAGCCAGGCACCTGCATTCGAATACGGCGGGCCGACTCCTCGGCCCGCGCGTCGTCGATTTCGCGCAGGACGCCGCCCAGGTCCACCGCGCCGTGCTTGTACTCATAGCGTCCGGTCAACGGCGTCTCGGGCGACAGCAGGCCTCGCTGGTACAAATCCCAGATCTCGGGGCCGAAGTGCGTGTGCAGCAGCTCGGGTGCGATTCCCCCAAAGAACCCTCGCAGATTGGCAACGTCGCGCAGTAGCACACGATGCGCGTGGTTGTTGCCCGCCGCGTCGATGGCCTGGGGCAAGTCGATGATCACCGGGCCTTCTTCGCCCAATAGCACGTTGAACTCGGACAGGTCGCCGTGCACCACTCCGGCGCAGAGCATGCGCACCACCTGTAGCAGCAGCATCGCGTGATGCGCGCGTGCCTCGGCCGGCGTGAGCGCGACATCGTTCATGCGCGGGGCGGCGTCGCCTTCGGCGTCCGTGACCAGCTCCATCAGCAGCACGCCGTCGTGGAAGTTGTAGGGTGTGGGCACGCGTACGCCGGCGGCGGCCAGGCGATACAGCGCATCCACCTCAGCGCTCTGCCACGCGGCTTCCTGCGCCTGGCGGCCGAATTTCGTGCCCTTGGCCATGGCCCGGGCCTGCCGTGTGTTCTTGACCTTGCGGTTCTCGGTGTAGTCCACAGCCTGGCGAAAGCTGCGCTGGGTCGCCTCTTTGTACACCTTGGCGCAGCGCGTGTGCTCGCCGCAGCGCACCACATAGGCCATCGCTTCCTTGCCGGACATCAGTTGCCGCACGACGCTGTCGATCAGACCTTCGTCGACGAGGGATTGGAGGCGGGGCGGAGTTCTCATCACGTATTGTGGGGCACGCAGGATGGACTTGGTTACCGCCTCAACGCATCAGCCACCGCTTGGGTTGCTTTGACCAGGTCGGCAACTAGTCGCTCATCCACTTCCAGCAATCCCTCGTATTCGCCGAGGTTGCGTGTGTTGTGGCATTTATCCAGCACGCGCCATACCTCGGGCCCCAATCCTAGCGTGTGCGGCAAGACCTGGAAGACGATGTAGCGATTGCCCGCGCGATACCCCTTTCGCCGCAGCGCTGCCAGGCTCAGCGCGTGAGCGGCGTTGTACGCGAGATCGAAACGGCTTTCCAGCGCCAGCGCGCGGTTTTGCGCGTCATGCAGCCGTGCAGCTCCAGTGCGGAGCAGCCCTCGAGTTTCCTGCTCGTCCGGCGGTTCCTCTCGCAGCGGTTTTCCCGTGCCGCTTAGGTTGTCAAGCGCGTTTGGCATGAAGGCTCTCTTCGTTTCCGATCAACCACATCTTCGGCTGCTTCAAGACTCGCGTGATGAAGGCATTGCCTTGTTTGACACGCTTTGCCATGTCCGCGCGCGTGTACAAGGTCGGGTTGACCTTCCGGCCTAGCGTCGTGGCTGCATGCTCCAGTGTGCCGAAAACGTCGGCGTACCCAAGGTCTTCGCTGACGATCAGCACATCGACATCGCTCTGTGCCGTGTCTTGCTGTTTGGCGACAGAGCCATAGACGAATGCTGCATCGATGTGCGCGGAGATCGGAGCGAGCGCCGCGCGAAGCACGTCCACCAAGCCTGATGTCTTCAGTACCAGGCCTCGCAACTCATCGAACACGGGTGAAGCGACGTTGGCCTGATAGTGCTTCTGATTGCCTTGTGCGGTGACTGTGAGCAGGCCGGCCTGCGCGAGCGAAGCTAATTCGCGCTGTACAGCGCCTGTTCCTGATTGGGCAAGCGCAACCACCTCGTTCAAAAAAAAGCTACGCCCAGGGTTGCCGTACAGCAGCGCCAGTACTCTTTGGCGAACGCGCGGGAATAGAGCGTCCGCCAAGCTGGCGGCTTGAGGCGGGGAGGTCGAAGGCTTCATACCCATATTGGGGTTGATCATACCCGAATTGGGTTTCCTTCAGTTCAGCCACTTCTGCAGAAGACCAGCACCAGGTTGTTCGCAGGCATCTCGCGCCGCTCTTGCAGCGACAGGCCTGCACCTTGCGCCTCCCGCTTCACGTCCTCCAGCCGCCGGATGCCCCACGCAGGGTCCTGGGCGCGAAGGCTCCGGTCAAAGGCCAGGTTGCCCGGCGCGGTGGGAACGTCGTCGTCGAGGAATGGCCCGTATAGCACCAGCAGCCCGCGCGGCGCCAGGTAGCGTGCGCATCCCTTCATCAGCCCGGCGCAAGTGGCCCAGGCTGAAATATGGAGCATGTTGGCGCAGTACACCGCGTCGAAGCGCTCGCCGAACGGCTCACCTTCCGACGGCCAGTGTGGCGCCAACACGTCAAGTCGGCGGGGCGGCTTCACGTTGGCCAGGCCGGCTTCGTCGATCCTCGCTGCGATCGCGGGCAGGGCGGATTCCTGCGCGTCCGTCGGCTGCCAGGTCCACTCCGGCAAGGCCGCCGCGAACCAGGCAACGTGCTGGCCCGTGCCAGAGGCAATCTCCAGCGCGTGGCCGCGCTCGGGCAGCACTTGGTGCAGCACTTCGAGGATGGCCTGTTTGTTGCGGTCGGCGGCGGGGCTGAAGGACGTGGTTGGCATGTGCGTGCGACTGGGATTGGCGATTGTGGCTGACGGCTCGTTTCAATTGGCAACGGCTATGCGCACGCCCTCTGCGTAGCATCAAGCTCAACAGTTGGAGGAGGGCGATGATTTTGAAGCCGATTTTCTGGATCGCAGGGACGATGCTGTGCATCGCCGCAACGCCGGCCAGCGCGCAGATGCAAGTCTACAAGTGTGGGCCCAGGTCGTACTCGCAGCACCCATGCTCCACTCGCATCGTCAACACCGACGACGCGCCGGTGCCTCGCAAGCCCAATCCGAAGGATATAGACGTGCGCCGAGTCGAACAGAACCGTGCCGTGGCCCGCTCCCTGCGCCGGCTGCCGGGTGAAACCGCGGCCGACTTCGACGTGCGCCGCCGCCGCGCCGGGATGCTGCGGACAGACCGCGAGGAGTGCGAGAGGCTGGACACGCGCCTTCCCTTGGAAGAGGCGCGCATGAAGAGTCCCGACCGGCAGGAAGTGCTCAGCGCCAGCGGGGCCTTGAGTGCGAGCAAGAAGCGCTTTAGCGAGTTGCGATGCTAGCGGGTCTGTGGCCAGTTGAGATGCCGGCGCGCGTGTAGCCATCTGCAAATCGCGTTGCAAGGCAACGCTGTGCTGATCTGGCCCCCACGCCGGGTCTCGATTCGCAGCCGATGAACTACCCATTGCCCCTATGGCTGGGCTTGTAAAGCCGTAACCAAAAGCTATCAATCACAACCGCTGTTCGCCATGGGCCGTTCCGCACCAGCGGCCCACGGGGCGGTGGGTACCGAGCGAAACCCACGCCTCGAAAGCAACCCCGCTCCAGGAGAACAACATGAACCAGGAATTGGCGTCCGCCATCGGAATAGCCGCTGTCGCGACGCTCGCTGCCACATCGATCACGTTCATGCCGGCCGACGCGCTGGCCGATGACATCACGATGGACACCACGAAATTCGTCAGTTCCGCCAGCCGCGATGAAGTGCGGGCGATAGTGAAAGCCCAGCCGGCGCTTGTGCTGCAAGCCGCCACCGAATGGGCGCTGCAGGACAACCAGGCGTCCAGGGTGAAAAGCGGTTACACCGGCGCGCAGGCCAGGGCCGCCTACATCATTGATCGGCACGAGGTGGCCGCATTGAACGCGGAGGACAGCGGCTCCAACTCCCCATGGGTGCTGAAATCGCGTCCGGCCGACACCGCCACCATGGGAGGCCCGAAGCGCTGAATGTGATCGTTGACACAGGTCAATTCCGCTGCCCCCAGTGTGAGTAGCCTTCTCTATACGGTGCAGTGCGCTGCGCCGGACGTGAAGGAGTCCGCCATGCTTACGCAAGTTGGGTCCGCCCGGGCAGCGGCGTTGCTGCCTGCGATCGCATTGTTCGCCGTACTGTCGACAGCCAGCACGGCTGCCGAGGCCCAGCGCACGCAGCGGCAGGGTAAAGAAGTGGTCGATGCCGTCTGCGGCGGCTGCCACGTGCCTGGCAAGGACGGCGCCCCCCGCATCGGTGATACCGCCGCCTGGGCCCCCCGGGCCTCGCAGGGCCTGACGGCGCTGACCGGCCACGCCATCACTGGCATCCGCAAGATGCCCGCCCACGGCGGCAGCCCAGGGGTGAGCGACGTCGAGATCCAGCGCGCCATCGTCTACATGGTCAACCAGTCCGGCGGGAATTGGGTGGAGCCCTTGAGCGCGTCCACCCCCGCCGCCGCCCGCACCAGCGAGACGATCGTGCAGGCGCAATGTGCAAAGTGCCACCAACCCGGCAAGGACGGCGCGCCGAAGATCGGCGACCGCACGGCGTGGACGCCGCGCCTGGGCAAGGGCCTCGACCAACTGGTGGCCTCGGCCGTACACGGACATGGCGGCATGCCCTCGCGCGGCGCAATGCCCGACCTGAGCCGCGATGAAATCCGCGGCGCCATCCTGTACATGTTCAATTACGGCCTGCCGCCCGTTCCGACACCACCGCCGGCAGCTGCCGCCGATCCGCACCACAAGGTGGTGGATGGAATGGACGTTTACCTCGGCATGATGCGGGCCGATGCGCTGCGGGGCCAGGCCAAGGACGTGCCCCGGGGCAAGGGGTATTACCACCTCAACATCTCCCTGGCGGACAACAAGACGCAGACGCCGCTAGGCGATGCACAGGTGACGATGCGCGTCTCGGACGGCATGAGCACGCAGACCAAGGCGCTCAACCTGGTTGCGGCCAACAACGCCGTGAGCTGGGGCAACTACTTCCGGTTTGCCAGCGGCAACGTGTACAACATCCGCACGGAGATCAAGCGGCCGGGTGCGACGGATGTCGTGGTGGCGAACTTCGAGTACAGGGAACCGTAGCGGCCGAGATTGCGGCGTCGCTCACAAATTTTTTCAAGCGTGAAGGCAAATCCGGCTGTAAGCAGCAGCCGGATGCGGCGACTCATTGGCCAGCCACGCGGAATTTGAGCGAAACCCGCGGCGGCCCCTGATTCGCAACCTCGCTCGAAGGAGTCGCACATGAACCGCAACATCGCATCCTCACTCTGCCTGGGTACAGCCGCCGCCGCTTTTGCCGCCGCCGCAGTCATGGCCGCAGGCAACGCCTACGCCGACGACATCACCATCGACACCATGCCCGCCGTGCTGTCCGCACCTCGCGCGGTGATCAAGGCGCAAGCGCTCGATCGTCCGGCCACCGATGAATGGACGCTGCAACACAACCAGGTGCCGCAGCTCGATAGCGGCTTCACCGCCGCGAAGGCCAAGGCCGACTATGCCGCCGCCCGCGACGAGGTGAGGGCGCTCAACGCGGAAGACAGCGGCTCGACCTACTTCTGGAAGATGCCCAGGAGCGCGACCAGCGCCATGGGGGCGGCGGCGCGTTAACTGGCCAGCCAATGCGCTTGTCCCGCGCAGTGTGTGGGCGACGGGCCGTGGATGGCGGGTGGCCGACTTCGTTCGTGTCCCCCGCCGCCGGGAGGGCGGCTCCTCCTTGACCTCACTGCGTCAGCCACCCGCCATCCACGGCCCTTGGCGCAGCGTCGCCCTGATCCCGCCCGCAGCGGGGACTCTTACGTTTCATCGGTGGAGCGTAAGTGCGAAGGCTTTCGCAGCAAAGCAACCGCACATATCGCCAACGGCAGCGCAAGTGCCGCGAAGCCAGCCCGATAGCTGCCGAACGCGCTGGACACCGCACCGAATAACGGCGGCCCCAGCACCACGCCGAGAAAGGTGATCGCCAGCGTGCCGCCGGTGGCCACGCCGGCAAGCCCAGGGGGCGCCTGTCGCGCGACCTCCGCGAGGTAAACGCCGTTCCAGCCCACGGCGCAAGCGCCGAAAATGAACAAGACACAGGCCACGAGAAGATTCGGCGCGCTGTTTTGCAACGCCGCCGTCGCAAGCGTCGACAGCGCCATGAGCGCGGCGAGCAACGCGAGCGTGCGCCGCGCGCCGAACCAGCGGTCCGACGCATAGCCCCACACGACGCGCCCGAGCACCGCGCCCACCTGCGAGACCGTCAATAATGCGCCGGCCGCCACCAGGCCGTAGGCCAGGCTGTCGGTGAGAAAGGTCACGACATACGTCGTGAGCGAAAGCTGCGCGATGGAGAAGAGAAACGAGCAGCCCGACAGCATGCGCAACCCTGCATGCGACCACACCATCTGCACCGGCTGCAAGAAGTTGCCCAGCGCCACGCGCCGCGCGCGGTCACGGTCGGCGTCGAATTCGGCACGCAGCGGCTGCGACGCGACGGCGCACAACAGGTTGGCAGCTGCCACGGCCAGCAGCGCCGCCTGCCAGCCTGCGACGAGCTGCAGGCCCGGCACGATCGCGCCGGCCAGCCCCGCGCCGAGCGGCACGCCGGTCTGCTTTACGGAGAACACCAGTGACATGCGATGTGCCGGCGTGGTGCGCGACAGCAGATGAGAACTGGCAGGCGTGATCGGCCCATAGCCGATGCCCACGAGCAGCGCGCCCGCGCCCATGCACCAGAAATTCGGCACAGCGCACAATGCGAGCCCGGCCGCGCAGGCGATGAGGCCCAGCTGGCTCACCCGGATGGGACCATACCGTGCCACGGCCGCGCCCGACACCACGCTGGCCACCATCGCGCCGACGTACGCCAGGGCGATGTAGATGCCGACGAGCGCGGGCGACGTTGCCATCGCCTCGGCCACCTTGGGTGCCATGGCCGGCAGCGTCAGCAAGGCCATCGCGACCATGGCCTGGATCGCGAGCGTGATCGTGAGGGGGGCCCAGGCGTTGGCTGTCGAATTCTCCCGTGCGTCTTGCGTCATGGGCAGACTGTAGCCGGGCCGCCCGCGGCGCGGTGACGGCCCATCAGCGCAGGCACTGCGTCAACGCCATCCGGCAGCTCTGATCTGCTCCTGCGCCAGTTGCGCCATCAGCCGGTATCCGAGCGGCGTCGGATGCACGTCGTCCGCATAGAAGTAGCCGCTCGTGTCCGGGGTGACCGTGCTCGCGCTCGTGCAGCCCAGCGACGAGCCCTGCAATGGATTGGCAGGCGACGTGGTGCTGCAGGCCTGCGTGGTCACGTTGGTGATGCCGTACTTGGCGGGGTTCGCCGTCCAGTCGTGGCTGCGCGTATACGCGTCGATCAGCAGCGCCGGCGTTCCGGCCAATCCTGCCTGCAGTTGGGAATTGAACGTGACCACCATCGTGGTGACCAGTTGCCGCGACTGACTGTCAAGCGTCAGGCCGAAAGGCGTCTTCGAGACGTCGGGCAGGTTGAAGACGGCGACGTACCTTGCGCCTTTGCCGAGCACTTGGCTCTTGACGAGGCCTGCGAGTTCCGCGCCGGCCTGCCCCATCGCGGTCACGGCCGCGGTGGTGGCAGCCTGCGCTGCAGCGGCGCCACCGGCAGCGACCGCCGCCTGCACGGAGGGGTCCCACCCGGCCGCAGCCGCAGTGCCCACGGCGGTGGCGCCGCCGGCCGCTGCCGAGGCCACGCCATACAGGTTCATGAACAGGTCGTTCCCGCCGACCGTCACCGTGACCAATTCCGAGCCACTGTAGGACCCGCCCGTTCTGGCCAGGTGCCTGCTCAGCTGTGTGTTTACAGGGGTCGCCAGCAAGCCGATGTTTTGCTGATTGAAAGGCGCTGCCTGCATGGCAACGGCGGACGGGCTACCGAAAGGATTGCTCACGCGCGCACTGCCCTGGGCATAGTTGGCGCATTCCGGGTGATCCGTGACGGGCGCTCCTTGGAACCCGGTGATGTTCGGCAGCATTCCCGTTTGTGCGGGGCAGGGGAGGGAGATGCTGTCCCCGGCCGCAACCACTTCGGTCCAGTTCCTTGCGTCGGGGCCGTTCACGGTCCATTTGCCACCGCCGATTGCGGCGATCGTTCCCACCTTGTACGTCCCCAGGTCACTCAGGCTGTCCCCGAAGGAAACGACCGAGTTGAACACAGGGCCCGAGTCGCCGCCGCCGCACGCCGCGAGAGCGACAGCGACGCCGAATGCCGCGAGTTTGAATTTGAGAGATGTCATTGGGTCCTCCAGAAATGGTGAGGGGTGATGCCGATCAGGGCACGTCAGCAAAAAATAGGCCGCCTCTGTTGTACTGCCATGACGCTCGTCAAACAAGACGACGCCTGACCCGGTCAGTTCCTACAATCGCGGGTCACTCGCACACAAAGCCATGGAAACCGTCAATCCCGCCTCTATCGCCCGCACCATCGTTGTCGGCGGCCTCGTCCTCGGCTTGCTGCTGGGCCTGGTCGGCCAGGCCACCCGCTTCTGCGTACGGGGGGCGATAGCCGACTGGGTGCAGCAGGGCAACCGCGCGCGCTTCGCCGGCTGGATGCTCGCGGTCGGCGTGGGGGCCATCGGTTTGCAGGCACTGGCCGCTACCGGCCTGGTGGATGCCACCCGCACTCTCGCGTGGAGCCCGCGGCTGGCGTGGGCATCGTGCATCGTTGGCGGATTCATCTTCGGCTACGGGATGATTTTGGCCGACGGCTGCCCGCAACGCAGCCTGGTGAAGGCAGGGTCGGGCAGCTTGCGCTCCGCCGTCGTTGCCGTGGTGGCCGCATTGGCCGCGGTGATGACCCTGCGCGGCGTGCTGGCCCCGGCGCGCGTAAACCTGTTGGACGCATGGTCGATGCAACTCAAGGGGCCGCAGGACCTGGGCCATGTCATTGCGTCGGCCACGTCGATATCGGCCGGCACGCTCAGCTGGGCGCTCGCTGCGCTCGTGTTCGCCGTCACGCTGGGCTACGCATGGCGCATGCATCGCAGCGCGCTGCGTGAAACCTGGATCGGCGGCATTAGCGTCGGCTTGATCCTGATCGCAGCGCTTTACCTGACGGGGCGCCAGGGCTTTGTCGCCGAGCATCCCGAAACGCTGGAAGCCGCCTGGCTCGGCACGCAATCGAACCGACCCGAGGGCCTGAACTTCACCGCGCCCCTGGCCAATGCGCTGGACTTGCTCACGCTGTGGACCGACATGGCCACCGTGCCCACCTTCGGCGTGATGCTGGTGCTGGGCGTGCTGCTGGGCAGCTACGCCAGCGCCAGGCTGCGCCGCGAATTCAAGCTGGAAGGATTCGCCTCACCCCGCGAGTTTGGCGAACACGTGCTGGGCGCGGTCATGATGGGGTTCGGCGGCGTGACCGCGTTGGGGTGTTCCATCGGCAACGGCGTGACGGGGTTGGCCTGGCTCTCATCGGGATCGATCCTGGCGGTCGCGGGGATCTCGGGCGGGGCCTGGTTGGCACTGCGGCGGTCGCGGTCGCGGGTGCTGCGGCCGGCCACGGCCTGAGCATCGCTCTTACCGGCGCTGTTCCAGGCCCAAGAGGTCCCGTCCGCCAACTTCGACCGCAGTCATCTGAAAGCAGCCACCGCCAGCAGGCCGAACCCGGCGACGGCGAGCACGGCATGTGCCACGATGATGTTCTTGGGCAGGGCCTTCAGTTGGGCGTGATAAGCCAGATTGAGGAAGGCGCCACCTGCTGCGGCGGCCACGAGCACCGCGCATCCCAGCAATGCCATCGCGGGAAGACCTGTCGTGAAGGCCGCGTACAAGAGCAGCGTCAGGCCGCTGCCGGCGAGAAGCCCGTGAGCCATGGCCAGCCATGCCGGTGGGCGCTCGGTTCCGGAGAATCTGATATAGGCCATGGTGAGGCCGCCCAGTGCGGTCAGCGCCAACAGAATCACGGCGGTCTTCAGCATGTCGTTCTTCTTTCAACGGGCGAGATGCCCCATGCCCATTGTCCAGGTTCGCCGCCCGATGCCCGTAGGTGCAACGCGGGAAGTGCCGCAGGACACAGCGCCGAATGGCCTGGAAGTCGCTCAGCTGAAAGCCGCAATGCCGGTGATCGCCCGTCCGAGGATCAACGCATGCACGTCATGCGTGCCTTCGTAGGTGTTCACCACCTCGAGGTTCACCAGGTGGCGCGCCACGCCGAATTCATCGCTGATACCGTTGCCGCCCAGCATGTCGCGGGCCATGCGCGCGATGTCCAGCGACTTGCCGCAGGAGTTGCGCTTCATGATGCTGGTGATCTCGACCGCGGCCGAACCTTCGTCCTTCATGCGTCCCAGACGCAGGCAGCCCTGCAGGCCCATCGCGATCTCGGTCAGCATGTCGGCCAGCTTCTTTTGCACCAGCTGATTGGCGGCCAGGGGCCGGCCGAACTGCTTGCGGTCCAGCACGTACTGGCGTGCGCGGTGGTAGCAGTCTTCAGCCGCGCCTAATGCGCCCCAGGCGATGCCGTAGCGTGCGCTGTTCAGGCAAGTGAAGGGGCCCTTCAGGCCTCGCACCTCGGGGAACGCGTTCTCCTCGGGGCAGAACACCTCGTCCATCACGATCTCGCCGGTGATGGAGGCGCGCAGGCCCACCTTGCCGTGAATCGCGGGGGCAGACAGGCCCTTGGCGCCCTTGTCCAGCACGAAGCCTCGGATCGCGCCTTCGTCGTCCTTGGCCCACACGACAAACACATCGGCGATCGGGCTGTTGGTGATCCACATCTTGGCGCCGGTGAGGCTGTAGCCGCCGGGAACCTTGCGCGCACGCGTGATCATGCTGCCGGGGTCGGAGCCATGGTTCGGCTCGGTCAGGCCGAAGCAGCCGATCCACTGGCCCGACGCGAGCTTCGGCAGGTACTTCTGCTTCGTCGCCTCATTGCCGAACTCGTTGATCGGCACCATCACCAGCGACGACTGCACGCTCATCATCGAGCGGTAACCCGAATCGACACGCTCCACTTCGCGCGCGATCAGGCCGTAGCTGACGTAGTTCAGGCCCGAGCCGCCATACGTCTCGGGGATCGTCGGCCCGAGCAGGCCGATCTCGCCCATCTCGCGGAAGATGGCGGGGTCGGTCGTCTCGTGACGGAAAGCTTCCGTGACGCGCGGCAGCAGCCGCTCCTGGCAGTAGGAGAACGCCGCATCGCGGATCGCGCGCTCGTCGCCGGTGAGCTGCGCGTCGAGCGCGAGCGGATCGTCCCAGCAAAAGCGCTGGGGCGTGGACGTGGAGGTGGAGGTGGAAGTGGATGCCATGTCCGTCTCCTTAATCGCGACCCATCAGCTCGCGGCCGATGATCAATTGTTGAATCTGTGTCGTGCCTTCGTACAGACGCAGCAGCCTTACATCCCGGTAGAAGCGCTCGACCGGGTATTCGTTGATGTAGCCGGAGCCGCCATGCACCTGGACGCCACGATCGGCAACGCGGCCAACCATCTCCGTGCAGAAAAGCTTGCAGCAAGAGGCGAGCATGCTCACATACGGGTCGCTGACGCTGGGCGCGCCCTTGGCGTCGTAGCGCAACGCGGCGTCCTGCACCATGCTCCAGCCGGCATACAGCTCGGCCTGGCTGTCGGCCAGCATGGCCTGCACCAGCTGGAAATCGCCGATGCGCTTGCCGAATTGTTTGCGCTCGCGCGCGTAGGCCACTGCCTCGTTCAGGATGCGCTGCGCCATGCCGCAAGCCACGGCCGAGATATGCAGGCGCCCGCGGTCGAGCACCTTCATCGCCGTCTTGAAGCCCTGTCCAGGCTTGCCGCCGATGATGTTGGCCGCGGGCACACGCACGTTGTCCAAAATCACGTCGCAGGTCTTGGTGCCGCGTTGTCCCATCTTCTTGTCGGGCTTGCCCAGGCCGAGACCTTTTGAATCCGCGTAGACGACGAAGGCCGAGATGCCACCGGCACCGGGGCCGTCGGTGCGCGCCATCAGCGTGAACGCACCGGCGCGCGGCGCGTTGGTGATGAAGCGTTTGCTGCCGTTGAGGATGTAGTGGTCGCCCTCGCCATCCTTTACCAGCTCGCCGCGCGTCTTGACGGCAGCCGAGTCGGAGCCGGCGTCGGCCTCCGTCAGTGCGAAGGACATGATCAGCTCGCCGCTCGCGACGCGCGGCAGGATTTCCTGCTTCTGCGCCTCGGTACCGTCCATCAGGATGCCCTGCGAGCCGATGCCCACGTTGGTGCCGAACACGGAGCGGAAGGCCAGCGAGGTCTGGCCGATCTCATAGGCGACGCGGCATTCCTGGCTCATCGACAGGCCGATGCCGCCGTATTCCTCGGGGATCGACAGGCCGAACAGGCCCATCTCCTTCATGTCGTCGACGATGTCGGCGGGCACCTCGTCGTGCTCCTCCACCGCATCTTCGGCGGGTACGAGGCGTTCATTCACAAAGCGCTGCACGGTTGCCAGCAGCAGCTCAAATGATTCGTTGTCGATGGCCATGGTGGCAGTCTTTCGTTCGGGGTTTGTGATCAGGCGTCGCGGACGATGTCGCGCAACTTGAATTTCTGGATCTTTCCGGACGGCGTGGCCGGCATCGCGTCGAGGACGATCAGCTTTTCGGGGATGTACTGCAGCGCGATCTTCTGGCTCTTGAGGAACTCGACCATCGAGGCGAAGTCGATACTCTGGCCCGCCTTGGGAACGACCACCGCACACGCGCGCTCGCCCAACCGATCGTCGGGGTACGCCACGATGGCGGCCTGGGCAACGGCCGGATGCCCGTACAGCAGGGCCTCGATCTCGAACACCGGGATGTTCTCGCCACCGCGGATGATCACGTCCTTGCTTCGGCCGCTGATGCGGATGTAGCCGCGCTCGTCCATGTGCGCGAGGTCGCCGGTGTCGAACCAGCCGTCGGCGTCGGTGTTGTTCAACTGGGGCCGGTGGAGATAGCCGCCGAAGTTGGAGCACGCGCGCACCAGGAGCTTGCCGACTTGCCCGAAAGGCATCGGCGTTCCATCGACTTCGACCACCTTGACTTCGACACCCGGGAGCGCGCAGCCGTCGGTGGTGATCGCCAACTCGTCGTCGTCGTCGAGCTTGATCAGCGTGACGGCGCCGTTCTCTGTCATTCCCCAGGCCGACACGATCTTGGTGCCAAGCACCTCGCGGGCCTGTTTGACGAGCGGCCCCGGGATGGGCGCTCCGGCGCACAGGAAGGTCTTGAGCGTGGGGACGCTCGTGCCCATTTCAGCGACGCTCTTTGCCAGGTCGCTCAGGAACGGCGTCGATGCCATCGTGAATGTGACGCCCTCCGTGCGAATCGCGTCGACCGCCTTCTTCGCGTCCCAGACGTCCTGAAGAACGACGCTGGCGCGCAGCATGATGGGCATCATCAGGCCATACATGAAGCCGGTCTGGTGCGCCATCGGAGACGCCATCAGCACGACGTCGGCGCTTCCCAGCCGCAGCCGCTGGGCGTAGGGAATGATGTTCGCCATCACGGTGTTGGCCGTATGCATCACGCCCTTGGGTTCGCCGGTCGTGCCCGATGTGTAGATCAGCTGGGTCACGTCGTCGGGACCCGGCCGGTTGGCGGTCAGGATGCGTGCGGCATCAGGCTCCAGTTCCCATGGGGGACCGCTCAGGAGATTCTCAAAACTGTTCGCGCCGTTGCCACCCACCACGACCAGTTGCGTCAGGCTCGGCAGGCTTGGCTTGAGTCCTTCGAGCATCTGCTCGAAGTCGAAGCCGCGGAACACCTTCGGAACGATCGCCACCTTGGCTTGCGCGTGCTTGAGCATGAACGACAGCTCGCGCTCACGAAAGATGTGCATCAATGGGTTGAGCACCGCGCCAATTCGCGCGCACGCCAGGTAGGTCAGCGTGAACTGCCACCAGTTCGGCAACTGCAAGGCGACCACGTCGTTGCGGCCGACGCCCAGGCGCGACAGACCGACCGCGATGCGATCGGCCATGGCCCCGAGCTCGCGGTACGTGAAGCGCCTCATGGTGCCGGTCTCGACCTGCACCGCGGTCAGTGCGAGCTTGTCCGGGAAGGCGGCGACGCAGGCGTCCAGGTCGTCGTTGATCGTGCGGTCGTGCCACCAGCCCTTGGCGATGCTCTCGGCCCGGCGGGGCCGCAGCAGTACGGTGTCGAATTCCATGCTTGTCTCCGGTTCAGGCTGGCACGGCGGCCCGGCCGGCATGGGTGCGCGCGATGATCGTTTTCATGATCTGGGCAGTGCCGTCGCCGATCTGGAAGCCGAGCACGTCGCGCAGCCGCTGCTCCATCAGACCGCGGTCATAACCACCATGGCCGAACGACAGCAGGCACTGGTGGATGGTGTCGTAGGCAAGCTTGGGTCCCCACCATTTGCACATCGCGGCTTCGGCGCTGTGCGGGGCGCCCTTGTCCTTCAGCCAGAGGGTCTGCAGGCACAGCAGCCGTGCCGCCTGGACCTGGGTCTCGAAATCGGCCAGCGGATGCGACACGCCCTGGAACGATGCCAGCGGTTTGCCGAACGCCTCGCGCTGCGCGACGTACTCCCACGTTTCCTCGAGCGCGACGCGCGCGACGGCCAGCACCTGCAGGCCGATCAGGGCGCGCGAGAAGTCGAAGCCCTGCATCACCTGGACGAAGCCCTTGTTCTCCGCGCCGAGCCGGTGGCTGACCGGCACCCGCACGTTCTCGAAGAAGATCGAGCCGCGGCCGATGGCGCGCTGGCCATGGCAGTCGAAGCGGTTGGTGGTCACGCCCGCAGTGTCCATCGGCACCAGCAAGGCCGTGACGCCATGCGCGCCCGACTCCACAGTGCCGGTGCGGCCGAACACGACAGTCGCGTCGGCCTGGTCGGCTGCGGAGATCGAGGTCTTTTCGCCGTTGAGCACATACTCGTCGCCGATGCGCTCGACCTTCAGCCGCAGGTTGGCGGCGTCGGACCCGCCCCGCGGCTCGGTCAGCGCGATGGCGAACAGGGCCTCGCCGCGGGTGAGCTTTTCGAGCCAGGGTTTGACGACTTCGGGCTGCCCGTGCTGCGACAGGATCTGGCCGTTCAGCGACGCGAGCAGGTTGATGTAGGAGATGCTCAGGTCGGCGCGCGCGATCTCCTCGTGGATGACGCCGGCGGCCAGGCAGCCCAGGCCCTGCCCGCCGAACTGCTCCGGCAGTTCGGGCGCGATGAACCCCATCTCGCCCATCTCGAGCATCAGGCGACGCTCCAGTTCGCGCGTCTTGTCACGCTCCAGGAAGCCAGGAGCGATGCGTTCGGTGGCGAACCGCCGGGCGTGGTCGCCGAGCGAGACCAGGTCTTCGTCGAGATAGGGGTTCATGGTGTCGTCTCCTGTTGTGCGAAGGGCCTACTTGGCGTACTTGCGGAAGTCGGGCTTGCGTTTCTCCTTCAGCGCATTGACGCCTTCGCGCGATTCCTCGGTGTCGTAGTACAGCTTCAGCGCATACATGCCCATGCCGGCGATGCCGCTCTGATGCGCCGTGTCCATGTTGAAGCTGCGCTTGGCGATCGCGATCGCGGTGGGGCTGCGCTCGCAGATCGTCTCGGCCCACTCCTGCACGGTGGCATCCAGTTGCTCGTGCGGCACGCAGATGTTGGCCAGGCCCATGGCCACGGCCTCGGCGCCCGAGTAGCGCTTGTTGAGGTACCAGATCTCACGCGCCTTCTTCTCGCCGACCACGCGCGCCAGGAAGGCGGTGCCGTAGCCCGGATCGACCGAGCCCATCTTGGGGCCGACCTGGCCGAAGATGGCCTTGTCGGAACAGATCGTCAGGTCGCAAATCGTGCACAGCACGTTGCCGCCGCCGATGGCGAAGCCCTGCACGCGGGCGATCACTGGCTTGGGCACGTCGCGGATGGCGGTGTGCAACTCTTCCATCGGCAGGCCGATGGTGCCGCGGCCGTCGTAGTTGCCGTCGTGGGCGGACTGGTCGCCGCCGGTGCAAAAAGCGCGGTCGCCGGCCCCGGCCAGCACGATGGCGCCGACGCTGCGGTCATAGCCGGCCTTGTTCAGCGCCTTGATGAGCTCGTCGCAGGTCTGGCCGCGGAACGAGTTCATCTTCTCCGGGCGATTGATGGTGATCCAGGCAACGCCGTTGCGGTTCTCGTACAGGATGTCTTCGAATTCCATGATGGGTCTTTCCGGTGAGTGGTTGGAGTGATCGGCGCTTAGCCGTTCATGGTCAGGCCGCCCGAGACGCTGAGCACCTGGCCGGTGATGTAGCCCGCGTCGTCGCTGGCGAAGAAAACGATGGCGCCCGGCAGGTCGTCGGGCTGGCCGATGCGGCCCAGCGGGATGGAGCGGGTGAATGCTTCCATCAGCTTTTCGGGGTTGCCTGCGCCTTCCTTGTAGTCGGCGAAAAGCGCGGTGTCGGTGGGGCCGGGGCAGACCACGTTCACGGTGATGCCGTGCCGTGCATGCTCACGCGCGATCGTCTTGGAGAACGCGACCAGGCCGCCCTTGCACGCTGCATACACTGCCTCGCCCGACGAGCCGACGCGCGCCGCGTCGGATGCAATGTTGACGATGCGTCCCCGCTTGCGCGCCGCCATGCCTGGCAACACGGCGTGGTGCAAGTGCAGCGCGCCCGTCAGGTTGATCGCGATGAGCTTGTCCCACTGGGCAGGCTCGGTCTTGGTGAACGGCTTGAACACGTCCCAGCCCGCGTTGTTGACCAGCACGTCCACGGGGCCCAGCTGGGCTTCCGTCGCGGCCACGGCCGCATCGACGCTGGCGCGGTCCGTGATGTCGCAGCGAATCGCGGCGGCCTGTCCGCCTTCGGCGCGGATGGCCGCAGCCACTTTCTCGGCTGCATCGAGGTTCAAATCGAGCACCGCGACGCGAGCGCCCTCTTTGCCAAAGCGGCGGCAGGTTGCCCCGCCGATGCCGCCACCACCACCGGTCACGATCACGGTCCTGCCTTCGAATCTTTGCATGATGCTTTCCTAATGTTGAGAGGGGGTTGATATCGTCTTGGCGTACTCGGCGAAGAAGTCCATGCTGGATGGAGTCAGCATGGCCTCCGGGTTGGCCACCTGGGCCAATTGCGCGCCCAGGAGCAGCTTGCGCACGGGAACTTCCATCTTCTTGCCGGTGAGCGTGCGGGGAATTTCGCTCACCTGAATCTCGGCATCGGGCACATGGCGGCCCGAGGCCTTTTTGCGAATTTGTGCCTTGATGCGTTCTAGGAGCGCGTCATCCAGTTGCACACCGGGGCGCAGCACCACGAACAAAGGCAGGAAGGAGGGGCGACCCAGGTATTCCAGATCGACCACCATGCTGTCGAGCACCTCGGGCAATTCCTCCACCACGCGGTAGATCTCGGCAGTGCCGATGCGGATGCCGTGGCGGTTGATCGTGCTGTCCGATCGGCCGTAGATTACCGCGCTGCCTTCCGGGCTGAAGCGTATCCAGTCACCCTGGCGCCATGCGCCGGGGAACATCTCGAAGTAGCTCTCACGGTAACGCTGGCCTTCGGGATCGTTCCAGAACATCACCGGCATCGACGGCATGGGCTGTGTGATAACCAGTTCGCCGACTTCATCGACCACGGACTGCCCTTTGTCGTTGAAGGCATAAGCGGCCACGCCCAGCTCGCGGCACTGGATCTCGCCCGCACGCACCGGCAGCGTCGGCGCGCAGGCCACGAAGCACGAGGCGATGTCCGTGCCGCCGCTGACGGAGGCAAGCCACACGTCGGACTTGACGTTGCGATAAACCCATTCGAATGCATCGGTCGGCAGCGGCGAGCCGGTGGACAGTATGCTGCGCAATTTCGAGAGCGGAGCATGGTCCTTCGGTCGCAGGCCCTCTTTCATGCAACTAATGAGGAAGGCGGCTCCACAGCCGAAGACAGCCACATCGTTGTCGCTCATGAAGCGCCAGAGCGCATCGCCCTCGGGCCAGGACGGGTGGCCGTCATAGAGCACGATGGAAGCGCCCGTGACCAACGCGCCCACGAGCAGGTTCCACACCGCCCAACTGGTGCTGCCGAGGAAGAGCAAGCGGTCTCCGGGGCGCAGGTCGTTCTGCAGCGCCATCTCCTTGAGATGCGTCAGCAGGATGCCGCCCTGGCTGTGCACCATCGCTTTGGGCAAACCCGTCGTCCCCGAGGAGTACAAGATCCACAGCGGATGCGCGAAGGGAAGGCGCTCGTAGCGGGGCGCTGCGTCGTTCTGCACCGCGGACTCCCACCGTGAGTGATTACGCCAGTCAACCTCGCGGCCGGCGGCCATCGGGCCGGCCACCTGCACCACGTGCTCCACGCTGGGCAGGCCGGCCAACAAGTCGTTGACCACGGCGCGCCTGTCATGGTGCTGGCCCTTGTAGCTGTAGCTGTCGATGGCGAAGAGAACCTTAGGCTCGGTCTGGCGCAGGCGGTCCAGCACAACGGACGCGCCCATGTCCGGCGCACAACTCGACCAGACTGCGCCGATGCTGGCGCAGGCCAGGAAAGCGATCAGCGTCTCGGGACGGTTCGGCATGTAGCTTGCGACGCGGTCACCGGGCCCCACACCCCAGCCGCGCAAGGTGGCGGCGAGTGCGGCTGTCGAACGCTCCAGCTCCGCCCACGAGATGGTTTGCAGCGGCGCGTCTTCACTGCGTGCGATCACGGCGGGATGTTCCGGCGTGGCATTGCGAAAGACATGTTTCGCGAAGTTCAGCCGCGCATTGGGGAACCACTCGGCCCCCGGCATGGTGCGCTGTCCCAGGGCTGGCTCGCGGCTGCCGTCGGCCTGGATATCGAAGAAGCTCCAGATCGATTGCCAGAACCGATCGATGTCCTCCACCGACCAGCGCCACAAGTCAGCGTAGTCGCTGGTGACCACGCCTTGTTCCTTGGCGAGCCAGCGCTGGTACTGCACCAGGCGGCTCGCTTGCAATTGCTCCGGCCCCGGCGTCCAGAGGACTTCGGCGGATTGGGCAGGTGTTTCGCTGTGCATGGCAATGGCCAGGTGGAGATAGGGGGATCAGTCGGCGGAGATGTTCTGCGTCTTGATCACGGAGGCCAGCACGCGCGCCTCATCGGCGAGCAACTTGCGGAAGGCGGCCTGGTCTTTCGAGGTCGGCTCCGCGCCGAGACCGGCAAAGCGCTCCTTGGCCGCGGGGTGCGCCAGGACCTTCGCCAACTCGCGGTTCAGGCGGGCGATGATCTCGGGCGGCGTGCCGTTGGGCGCCCACATGCCGAACCAGATGTCGAGCTCGGCGCCCGGGATGCCCTGCTCGGCCAGCGTCGGCATGTCCGGGAAGAAGGGCGAGCGCTTGGCACTGATCACACCCAGCAACTTCACCTTGCCCGAGCGGATGTGCGGGAAGGCAATGCCCGGATCGAGGACGAAGTCGGCCTGGCCGCCCATTACGTCCTGCAAGGCCGGGGCCGAGCCGCGGTAGGGGATGTGGGTGGCGAACATGCCGGTGCGCATCTTCAGGAGCTCAGCCCCCAGGTGCGGCGGCGTGCCCGCACCCGAGGAGGCGTACGAGAGCTTGCCCGGATTGGCCTTGGCGAAGTCCACCAGCTCCTTGACGGTCTTCACGGTGATGTTGGGCTTGGCCACCACATACATCGCGGTCACGCCGATGCTGCCCACCGGCGTCAGGTCCTTCGCCGGGTGGAAGTTGGCCTTGAAGAGCAGCGGGTTGGCCGTCTCGACCGAGGTGGGCGCCACCATCAGCGTGTAGCCATCGGGCGCGGCCCGCACCACTTCACCTGCGGCCAGGTTGCCGCTGGCGCCGGGCTTGTTCTCAACCAGGACCGTGGTGCCCAACGCCTCGGACAAGCCCTGCGCGATGACGCGGGCCATCACGTCGGTGCCGCCGCCGGGAGCGAAGCCGACGACCAGGCGCACCGGCTTGTTCGGCCACGGGGCCTGCGCCATCGAGGCGCCCGTTGCGCCCAGCAGGCACAGCGATGCCGCTGCGCCAAGGTATGCGCGGCGGGCCGCGGATGTGTTCGAAAACTTCATGACCGTGTCTCCAGATAGGTGGGGGTGATGCGCTTGCCAGAGGGGATGAGATACCCGAAGATGCTTCTTATTTGCTTGGTCGATCTGACAACGTATTGACGTATCATAGTCAAGCCGCCGCCGACGCGCAAGCACGACATTACGAGATATTTATCATGGTAAACCCTAGTAAAACCCCTGACTCAACCAAGCTGGAACTTGCCAACAGGTTGTTCTTTCGGCTGTATCAATGCGCCAACATGTTGCATAAAACGGGCAGCCGAGCCGTGGAGCAGGAAGGCCTGACGACACAGCAATGGGCGGTGCTGGGCGCCTTGTCGCGCGAGAAGGCGCAAGGCGGCATGAGCATGGGCGACCTGGCCCGCTACCTGATGGTCAGCCGGCAGAACCTGTCGGGGTTGATCAGCCGCATGCAGCGCGACGGGCATATCGCGATCGCCCCCAGCGGGCAAGACCGCCGATCGCGTGTCGTGACGATGACCGAATCAGGCAAGCACGTGTGGCAAGAGCAGGCAAGGCCGAAGATCCTCGCGTACTACGAGCAGATCCTGGCCGACTTCTCGATCAACGACGTCACGCACACGCTGCACTACCTTCTCAAGATTCTGGAGAACATGAAGCGGCTGGATGTGGAATGGCACAGTGAGGGCGAGGACGTCGACGACGCTGAAGTGTCGGTGGCCGGCTGACGTTTTCTTACCCAGCGCATGTCGATTCAGGCGATGCTTGTTCGTCGTTGACTGCAACCACAACCTGGAGAATCCCATGCCTGTACTCGACAGCTACCTCTTCTTCAACGGCAATTGCGCGCAGGCCATGCGCTTTTACGAGCGCACGCTCGGCGGCAAGATCGAAATGTCGATGACGTACGGCGAATCGCCGGAGCCGGAGCAGTGCCCGCCCGATTCGAAGGACCGCATCATGCATGCCAGCATGCTGATCGACGGCCGCCGCCTGATGGCGTCCGACACGCCCGCCGGCGACCAGGCCAAGCCCATGCAGGGCTTCGCGCTCTCGCTGGGCTATTCGAACGTGGACGAAGGCCGGCGCATTTTCAACGAACTGGCGGCCGAGGGCACCACGATCATGCCCTTTGGCAAGACCTTCTGGGCAGAAGGCTTCGGCATGTGCACCGACCGCTTCGGCACGCAATGGATGGTGAGCGGGGGCGAGCCGAAGTAGGGGCGGGCAGACCTAGAAGGGCGAATCCACCGCCAGCAGCGCCGAAGGTACGAAGGGGTTGTCTGAATCGGTGACCATCAGCAGGCGCCTCAGCGGATCCACGGCGATGCCTTCGACCTTGGGCGCGCCGGCTAAAAGTTCGAGGCGCAGCAGTTTTCCATCGGCGCCGACCCAGCCGAGGGCGGAGCCGGCGCAGGCACCGTCGCTGTAGCTGTCGGCCGTGTCTTCGGCGACCGCGCTGAACACCCACCCGCCGCCGGGCCAAGCCGTGCCGTCGGTGAATCCCAGGGGGACGGGGCCGACGCGTCCCAGGTCGAAGGGCACGACCCTCAGCGGGGCAGGCGCTGTGGCGCGATGACCCGCCACCCACGCCTGAATTTCGGTCAGCGAAAACTGGATGCAGGCGTTGCGCGAAGCCTGCCCCGCGTTGGCCCGCTGCAGCAAATGGAACAGGCCGTCGGCCGCGAATGCGCCCTCGATGTTGAGGTCGGCAAAGTCGGCGTGCAGCGGCGCGTACAGGGGTGCCAGATCGATGGGCACTGCCTCGCCGACGATGGCGCCAGTGCTCTCCAGCGTCAGCAGCAGGCCGTGGCAGCGGTTGGGCCTGGAGCCCGAGCCGAGGAGGAGCAGGGCGCCATCCGCGTGGACCTCCCCCGCGGGCAGCAGGCAGATCGATTCGAAATCGGGCTTCTGCTTCTTGCGGAACTGGTGGTCGGCGGGCAGGTCGCCCGCCAGGATTCGGCGAAAGCGCACCGGCCCGGCCTGCATGTCACCGATGGCCAGCGTGGCGAGGTGATGCTCGTCGTCCGCAACGATGTACAGCCACGAACCGGCCACCGCCATGCCGCTGGCCGAGCTGATGTGGTCCTGGCCGCGCGGGTGGGCTGCGGCGGCCAGGTTGAGCGGGCGTAGGAAGTGGGGGTGGAGCACTTGCGTCGATTCCGCTTGCGGCTTTCAGTTAGCGCTTTGCGACCGAAGTTAGAAGTCGTGCCAGTGCATCGCGCAGGCGGGACAGCGGCTTGGGCAGGGGCAGCTTGACACACAGCGGCACCCAGCCTTGCACCATGGCGTTCAACAGCACGACTTCGACCACGCTGCCATCGGCGGCGTAGGCGATGTGGACATCGTCGCCCTGCGCAACCTTGCGTGCGACGGGCCCCTCCGAAATCCGGATGCGAAGCACGTCGCCCTCTTCGAAATAGGTTGATTTCACGCGTGTCCCTCCTTTATCGACAATGCCGCATGCGCACTGATCAGAACATACCGCTTCTAAAAGCACTCGCCGCTGAAGTCAAGGCCCGCCGCGGCGCATTGCGGATATCGCAGGACGAACTGGCGTATCGCTGCGGCTTGAGCCGCACATTTTTGGGAAAGATCGAGATTGCGCAGAGTCAGCCGTCATTGACCGCGCTGTGCAAACTCGCCGACGGGCTTGAGGTAGGGCCGGATGAATTGCTCAAGGCGGTGAAAGTCAGGTTGCGCAAGGAGGAGCGGGCGGCGACCAATGCGCCCAGACGGGCATAGCCTGGGATAGTGCTCCCCTATTCCCGTGGCAGCGCCGCGCGGGCCATGTGGTCAGGTGGTTTTCAGAATCCCGTCCACCGCCGTCGCCAGGGCCGGCAAATTCATTTCTATCGTGCGCCACACAATGCCGTGGTCGATCTTGAAATACCCGTGGGCCAATGCGTTGCGCATCTCGTACGCGAAATTCCAGGGAATTTCGGCATGGCTGGCCGCAAACACGGGATGGTGCTTCGTGACGTTATTGCAAGCCTCGCCAATCACCTCGAAGTTGCGAACGACCGCGTCTTGGGTCTTCCTGTCGGCGAGGTAGGCCGCGGCGTCCATGCCTGCGGTGTACTCACGGATGTTCGTGATGGCTTGGGCGATGTGTTCCAGGTAGTTTCGTACCCGCAACGGATCGCTGCGACTCTTTCAGCACGCGAGCGCGAAACTTGTCTGGCAACGAGTTGGGCGTGAGCACGTCGATGTCCAGCCCCAACAATTGCTTCAATTCAAAACGGATTGCGCCAATGTCAAACAAGGTCGTTTCCGCCGTGGGCTCCACCAGCAAGTCCAGATCGCTGCCCTCGATATCGTCGCCATGAAGTGCGGAGCCGAACACGCGTACATCCTGGACGTGATGGCTCAGCGCGATCTGGCGGATGCGAGCGCGATGCAGGGCAAGAGCTTGAGAGGGGCGCATGCGTCGATTGTGCGGAAGGTGCGTGGACTTGGCAAACCTGGCCTATTTCCCCCAGGAGTCTTTCATCCCCGCCACGCGATTGAACACCGGCTTCCCCTCCGCATGATCCTTCCGATCCGCCACAAAATACCCATGCCTCTCAAACTGAAACTTCTCATCCCCCTTCGCTAACGCCAGCGACGGCTCCACATACGCCGTCACCACCTTCAGCGAGTCCGGGTTCAGTTCTTCCAGAAAATCCTTCTCCCCCGTATCCGGTTGCGGCACGGAGAAAAGCCGGTCATACAACCGCACTTCCGCCTTCAGCGCATCGGCCGCGGCCACCCAGGTGATGACGCCTTTGACCTTGATGGCGCTGGCACCGGGGGTGCCGCTCTTGGTGTCGGGGATCAGTTCGGCTTGCACTTCGGTCACGTTGCCGGCCGCATCTTTCGTCGCGCCCTTGCACTCGATCACGTGACCGTACTTCAGGCGCACCTTGTTGCCGGGGTACAAGCGGTTGTAGCCCTTGGGGGGCACTTCTTCATAGTCGGTACGCTCGATCCATAGTTCTTTTCCGAACTTGAACTCGCGTGTGCCGCGCGTGTCGTCATGCGGGTGCACGGGGGCGTGGCAGTCGTCGAGCATGCCTGCACCATGCAGCGCGTCCCAATTGGTGATGACCAGTTTCACCGGGTCCAACACCGCCATCGCTCTTGCCGCTTTGGGGTCCAGGTCATCGCGCAGCGCCTGTTCCAGCGTGGCGTAGTCGATCCAGCTGTCGCTCTTGGTCACGCCGATGCGTTCGGCAAACAACTGGATGCTCTCGGGTGTGTAGCCGCGGCGGCGCAGGCCGACGATGGTGGGCATGCGCGGGTCGTCCCAGCCGGCCACGTGTTTTTCGTCCACCAGCTGCTTCAGCTTGCGCTTGCTGGTGATCACATACGTCAAATTCAGCCGCGCAAATTCATATTGCCTCGGGTGTGGCTTGTTGATCAGGCCGCCTTCGCTCAGGCGGTCCAGCAGCCAGTCGTACCAGGGGCGCTGGTCTTCGAACTCCAGCGTGCAGATGCTGTGGGTGATGTTCTCCAGCGCGTCCTCGATGGGGTGCGCGTACGCGTACATCGGGTAGATGCACCACTTGTCGCCGGTGTTGTGGTGCGTGGCGCGGCGGATGCGGTAAATCGCCGGGTCGCGCATGTTGATGTTGGGGCTGGCCATGTCCAGCTTGGCGCGCAGCACGGCGGCGCCGTCGGCCAGCTTGCCGTCTCGCATGTCGCGAAAACGTTGCAGGTTCTCGTCGATGCTGCGGCTGCGGAAGGGGCTGTCGGTGCCGGGCCGGCCGAAGTCGCCGCGGTTGATGCGCATTTCTTCGGCGCTCTGTTCATCGACATAAGCCAGGCCGGCTTCGATCAAATACTCGGCGGCCCGGTACATGAAGTCGAAGTAATCGCTGGCGTGGTAGTAGTGGCTGGTGCCGTTGGCGTCCCACGAGAAGCCGAGCCACTTCACGGCGTCCAGGATGCTGTCTACATATTCCTGGTCTTCCTTCTCCGGGTTCGTGTCGTCGAACCGCATATGGCACACACCGTTGTAATCACGCGCCAGTCCGAAGTTCAAACAGATACTTTTGGCGTGTCCAACATGTAAGTAACCGTTGGGCTCGGGCGGGAAGCGGGTGCGGATTTTTGCGGGGTCGGGCACGCCTTGTTGATGCGCCGCAGCATCGCCAGGATGGCCGGCCCATTTCCGCTGGGCATACGTGCCTTGCTCCAGGTCGCGTTCGATCACTTGGCGCAAAAAGTTGCTGGGTTTCGGGAGGTCTTTATCGGCGTGGGCGGTCATATAGAAGACCATTTTATGGGGCAGAACGTGATTTGGCCCGCCGATTGGGTTACTTCTGGCAACGCCTTTGACTGTGCGGAAGGTAGTCTTGCAGGCACTCCCTGGCTTTAATGAGGTCAAGGGGTGCAGTTTGAAGCCCCGCAGCACAGGAGAGATTCTTATGAAGTTCAGCAGTTCGTTCTACGGCAAGGCGGCCGCGGTGGCTGTTGCGCTGGCGGCTGCCGGTACGGCCACGGTGGCGCAGGCTCGCAGCGACGTCTACTTTTCGGTCGGGGCCCACGTGGCGCCCGGCGTGACAGTGGGCGTGTCCAACGGCTACTACTACCCAGGCCCCGTCTATTACCAGCCCGCGCCGGTGTATGTGCGGCCCGCCCCGGTGTACTACTACCCGCCGGCGCCCGTCTATTACAGCGCCGCGCCGGTTTACTACGGGCCGGCCCCGGTGTACGTGCGGCCCCGCCACTGGAAGCATCACAGGCATCACAGGCCCGCAGCCTACGTGCAGTACAACTACCGTTACCGGTATTGATTTCGCAGTTCTAGCAGAGCCAGGTTCTCCAAGCTGGGCCCCGGTGCACGAGCGCTGGGGCTCTTTTTTTTTGTGGCTCGGCAGGCATTGCGTGGGCCCAAAAAAGAGCCCCCAGGTCGTTGAGGCCTGGGGGCAACATGCTAGTCGCGGGACGGAGGGCCGGACCAGCTCACCCCGGAGGAGGAGGGGACTCAGAGGAGTCGGGGTGATTGACTTGTAGTAGACGATGAGCCATCGCCGCACGATGTAGGACGAGGCCCACATTCCGTGCCAGACACTTTCCAGACGTGCGGCTACATTGCCTTGAACAGATGCGCGTAAAGCCGGCTCACTGCCAGCCTCTCCGTGCGGCCGCGCAGCTGCAGATGCAGCTTGCCGGCCTCATCGCGAGTGACGCTGTCGATGGCCTCGGCACGCACCACGGTGCCGCGATGTACCTGCCAGAAGCGCAGCGGGTCGAGTTGCGGCAGTAACTCCTTCAGCGGTGTGCGGATCAGGTACTCGTGGCCCTCGGTCAGCACGCGCACGTACTTGTCGGCAGCTTCGAAATATTGAACCTCTTCCACCGGCACCATGCGGATGGCGGTGCCCACGCTCACCTGGATGAGCTTGAGATGGCCTTGCGATGCGGGGGCCTGCCCGTTCACGGCGCCAAGCAGGTTACGCAACTGCGCTAACGTACCCTCGATGTCGGTCGCACCCCTGGCGCGCTTGGCCAGCACGTCCTGCACCTTCGCGACGGTCTTCTGCAGGCGCGCCGTCTGCACGGGCTTGAGCACGTAGTCCACGGCCTGCGTCTCGAAGGCCTGCACGGCGTACTGGTCGTAGGCGGTGACGAACACCAGCGCGGGGAACGGCTGGTCGTGCGGCCATTCGTCGGCCAGTTCCACGGCCGCTTCCAGCCCGCTCTGCCCGGGCATGCGGATGTCGAAGAAGAGCACGTCGGGGCGCAGCGCCAATGCCTGCGTCACGGCGGTAGCGCCGTCGCCGACAGTGGCGGCAATGCGCAGCTCGGGCCAGGTGCTAGCGAGTTCGGCTTGCAGGGCGGTGGCCAGCAGCGGCTCGTCCTCGGCGATCAGGGCGGTGGGGGCGTTCATGCTTGCAGCGGCAAACGGATGGACGTGCAGGCGCCGCCTTGCGGTGCGGCGCAGAATTCGATGCTGGCGGCCGAGCCATGCAGCGTGGCCAGGCGCTCACGCACCTGCGTCATACCAAAGCCCTTGTCGCCTTCTGCCGCGCCCGAAGGCCCGACACCGGTGTCGGCCACTTCGAGCACCAGCTGCTCGCCTTCTCGCCGCGCGCTGACGGTGATGCGGCCGCCTTCCACCTTGGGTTCCAGGCCGTGCTGGATGCTGTTCTCCACCAGCGGCTGCAGCAGCAGCGCGGGCACCGGATGCTGCGCGAGTTCGGGCGGCAGCTCCAGCGAAAACGCCAGCCGCGGGCCCATGCGGATGCCCATCAGCTCCAGGTAATCTTGCAGCCGGTCGAACTCGGCCTGCAGGCTGTGCGTGGCGGCGCGCGATGCGCTGAGCGTGGCGCGCAGGTACGCGATCATGTGGTCGAGCATGCCTTGCGCGCGCACCGGGTCCACGCCTATCAGCGCGCGCAGGTTGGCCAGCGTGTTGAAGAGCATGTGCGGCTCCAGCTGCGTCTCCAGCAGCTTCAGGCGCGCCTCGTCGGCGAGCTGGCGCTCCTCGCCCATCTTGCGCTCGAGGTAGGCGCTGCGGCTGACGCTGTAGAAGTAGTAGCAGCCGACAAGGCCGGCCATGACGGTGATCAGAATGGAATTGCGAAGGTCGGCCTGCCGGTCCACTGGAGGGCCGCCCGCGCCGTACAGGCCGAACTGCAGGCACACCTGGTTGCCGGCAAAGTTGCCCAGCAGGTAGCCGCCCGCGATGCCCAGCGCCACGATGGCCACGCCCGCGATGCCTTTGGGCCATCCGGTTTCGGCGCTGGATGGAAAGAGGTGGCGCCCGATGTCCACGATGGCCCAGATGGAGGTGCCGATGAACAGCGAGTACACGGCGGGCGGGCCGTAGGGCTTCTCGGGCTGGAATGCGTATTGAATGGTTGCGATGGCCAGGCAGAAGGCCAGCACCTGCAGCAGGTGCTGCAGCTTGGACGTCCAGTCGATTTTCACGGGCCGGGCTTCAGGAGCGGCCGTGCTGATGGCGCTTCAGGCGCTCGCGCTCCTGCGCCACCAACCGCTCCCGCATGCCGCCTCCGGTGCCCAGCAGGAACACCGAGATGCCATGCAACGCCAGGCCCACACCCCATCCCAGCAAGGGGTAGATCGACCAGGGGCGGCTTCCGAAGCCGTACTGCGAGATGGCGAAGATGAGCAGGTTGACCAGCACGAACACGACAACGTGGACGTACCAGCCGAGTTTGGCCCCCGCGCGCTTGTGCGCGAGGCGCTCGAGTTGTTCGGAGGACAGCGGGTTCATGGCGGCGCGGGGGAGCGACAAGTCCATTCTAGGACAGCCGGTGAAGGGTTTCAGGTGTCGAGGATGCGCCGGCCCAAGGCATGCCTTGGAAAGCCAGGCGCAAGAGGCGGGCGGCCCGGCCGGCAAAGATGCCGCTGAACAAGCCGTAGAGGCCACCGACCGCCAGGGTAAACAGGCCGTCGCGCGCCATGCCGGGCTGCATCGCGAGCATCACGCCCACCGCGTACTTGGTGAGGAACAGGCCTACGATCAGCAGCATCGGCGCCCAGCTGCCCGGCAGGGCAAAGATGCGCGTGTCGGCGTCGTAGGCAGTGCCGGCGGGCACGTCCATGGGCGTGACCACTGCCAGCATGACGGCGGCGCCGAACATCCAGGCCAGCATCACGTAGCCGATCATCGGCGAGCTTCCGACGGCCGACACGGTGCCCCAGATCGAGAAGCCGGTCATCGCGACGGGCATGAAGGCGACGCGCGCCAGGCCGGCGGTGCGGGCCTTGGCCTGGGACAGGCCCAGCACGATGAGCGCGGCGAGCAGGGGCCAGACCCATAGCGGCGTGTTCGACACGATCTGGACGATCATGCGATTGCCGCCCCAGGGCGCGATGGGGCCGGTGGCGACGGCGCCGATGGCGGCTGTGGTGTGGATGACAATTTCGGGCGCGAGTGCCATGCGGTTCTCCTTGGGGCGGTCTGCGGGTCTGCGATGGAGCGGACTTTGCCGCCGGCGCTCCGGCCCGGCCACCGCCGTGGGACGAAACGTCGGAAACGCGCCGCGAAGTGCGGGCGCCAAGGAGTGATTTGCAGAGTCCTTAGGCGGCCTCAGGCTGAGGCAGCCCAGACTCTGACGCCGCCAGACGCACACGGAGGCTCGGGCCGGGCTGCCGCCTGAGCGACCGCGGGCTGCTGCGCCTGTCGCCGCCAAGCGGCGGGCGGAATGCCGAACTCCCGCCGGAAGGCCCGGCTGAACGCGGTGTCCGTTCCGTAGCCCACTTCTTGCGCGATGCGCGACAAGTCCAGGGCGCTGTTGCGCAGCAGGTTCGACGCGAGCGCAAGGCGCCAGCGCGTCAGGTAACTCATGGGCGACTGGGCGACGAAATGGCTGAAGCGCTCGGCCAGCACGGAGCGGGACGTCGCTGCTTCCTTGGCCAGCGATTCCAGCGTCCAGGGTTCGGCGGGACGCTCGTGCATGAGGGCAAGCGCCTTTCCGACGACGCGATCGCGCAGGCCGGCCAGCCAGCCGGTCTGCTCCGGCGGCAGTTGCGCGATGTAGCTGCGCAGCGCCTCCACGAACAGCACTTCCGACAGCTTGCCGAGCACTCCTTCACCCCCGGGGCGCGGCGACGCTGCCTCTGCCACGGCGTATCGGATCGACTGTTCGAGCCAGTTCATCTGGCCGTTGACGCGCAGGCTGACCACCACCACCGGCGGCAGGGCGAGGAAGATCGAACGGCACAGGCGCGGGTCGCAGACCAGGTAGCCGCAGATGAAGCGCGTCGGCTGGCCGCCGCCCCCGTACTGCAGCATGCGGGGGCGCCGGCGCAGGATGGCAGTCAGGTCCGCAGGCGCGGCAGGCGGCACCCCGGGTGTCGAAGCCATGAGGTGCGCATGGCCCTGCGGAAAAATGATCACATCGCCGGCGCGCAGCAGCACCGGCGGCTGGCCCTCCACCTCCACGTGGCAGCTGCCCTCGGTGAGCAGGTGGAACACCACCAGCTGCTCGGCACCGGGGTGCAGCGTCTGCATGACACTCGCCGCAGCCGGTGACGAGAAACACCAGGGCGCGGTAAACCGCGCGTTGAAGAAGACCGCGCTATTGAGGCGCACGACTCGCAGCACTTCCGACAGCGCGTCCATGTCACTGCAGCCCGGATAGCTTGCCGTTGACGGTCAATTCGACCTGGATCGGGCGGCGCAGTGCATTGCCGATCGGGGAATGTTCCTGGGCCCAGGCCACGAGTTCTGCAAGCTGCGCGTCATCGGCGTTTTCCGCGCCTACGTCCACGCGCATTGCAACGTCCAGCGGACCGGCGGGAACGGACGGGTCGAGTCCGAGCAACCCGCGCGCGTCGGAGTGGCTCGTGGCCGTGACATCCAGGCGGGTCAGTCGTATGCCCAGGCGCTCCGCCCTCATGGCGATCACCGTGGCCGTGCAGGACGCCAGCCCCGCGCGCATCAGCCAGCCCGGTGCGACCTCCTGCCCGCCGCCGCCCAGCACCGAGGGCATGTCGGTGCGGATCACGTGCCCGGCTGGATGGCGCACCTCCAACGACAGCCCGCCGGACAAGGTCGCGCGCGCCTCGGTGTCGGCTTGCAGGGCCATGCCGGGCTTTTGCGCAAAGGTCTTCTCGACTCTCTGCAGGGCAGTGGAAATGGGGGAGTCGGGCAAGGGGCACCTCCTAGGCTGGCAGGCCATTGTGCAGCCGATCCGGTGCGCGCGGCAGGGGGCAGGACGTTGGGGCAAAAGTGAAAGACGCGCGGTCAGGCAGTAGCGCGGCATTGCGGCAAGACTCGCTTCATCAACGAACCAAGGAGCGGATCATGTCCAACGTAGCCCAGGCACCCATGGTGAGGGAGCGGCAGGTGCCGCTGCGCAGCATCTACCGGAAAGACGCTGCGCGAGCCTGGGTGGTGGACCATGCGTCCATCGAGTCGCGCGACTTGCAGGACCCGTTCCACGGCACGGTGCGTTTCGGGAGCGTGTCCACCGCCGAAGCCGGGTATGCCGTGCATGGTGCGCTGGGTGGCATGCACGACGGGCCGGTGCCGGGGGACCTGCTGTGCGCGGCCCTGGCGAGTTGCCAGGAGTCGAGCGTGAGGATGGTGGCCAATGTTTTCGGGGTGCGCCTCACGGCACTGAAGGTCGACGTGCAGGCCGGCGTGGACGTGCGGGGCACGCTGGGCATGGACCCGAAGGTGCCCGTGGGCTTCCAGTGGTTTCGCGTCGATGTTCACCTTCGGGTCGGCAGCGGCACGCCGGCCGAGCGGCTGAAGCAGGTGGTCAAGGCGGCCGAGCGATCATGTGTCGTGCTGCAGACGCTCCGGCTCGCTGTGCCCGTGAGCGTGACGTTCGATGCATGCCTGGAGGACCAGCGATAATTCGCGCTCTTTCAAGGAGTCTGCGTGGATGTCGTATTGCTGGTGAAGGCCGCCGTGATGGGCGTGGTGGAGGGCCTCACTGAGTTCCTGCCGATTTCGAGCACGGGCCACCTCATCCTCGCCGGCGCCTTGCTGGGCTTCGACGACGAGCGGGCCAAGGTGTTCGACATCGCGATCCAGACGGGCGCGATTCTCGCCGTGATCATCGTTTACTGGAAGAAGATTCGCGACACCCTGGTGGCGCTGCCGACGCAAAGGCAGGCGCAGCGGTTCGCGCTCAATGTGGTGATCGGCGTTCTGCCCGCGATCGTCCTTGGCCTGGTTTTCGGCAAGGCGATCAAGGAGAACCTGTTCACGGCGGCCGTGGTAGCCACCACGTTCATCCTCGGCGGCTTCGTGATCCTGTGGGCCGAGAAGCGTACACAGGTGGCCGCGCGCATCCACGACGTGGACGAGATGACGCCCTGGGACGCGCTGAAGGTGGGGCTCGTGCAGTGCCTGGCGATGATCCCCGGCACCAGCCGCAGCGGCGCCACCATCATCGGAGGCATGCTGCTGGGGCTATCGCGCAAGGCCGCCACCGATTACTCGTTCTACCTGGCCATCCCCACGCTGATCGGCGCGGGCGCTTACAGCCTGTACAAGGAGCGGGCGCTGCTGTCGATGGCGGACTTGCCGATGTTCCTGGTCGGCCTGCTGTTCTCGTTCATCAGCGCGTGGATCTGCGTGCGCTGGCTTCTGCGCTACATCTCCACCCACAGCTTCACGCCGTTCGCCTGGTACCGCATCGCCTTCGGCATCGTGGTGCTGGTCACGGCGTGGACCGGCGTGATCCACTGGGCCGAATAGGGCTGTCATTGCGGGTCGAGCCCGCAATGACGACTTACTTTCGGTTTCCCACCCGCTCACTCCGCCGCAGCGGCCGCCACTTGCCTTCCGGCTGTGCCAGCCGGTTGGCCACGATACGCAGCACCTGCGCGTGCGTGCCCATGCTGAGGTGGCTGGCTGCCACTTCCACGTTCTCCGATTGAGCAGTCTTGCGCTCGATGCAGCCGCGCCACGACACGATGCCGTCGGTCTTGCTGTAGATCGACGTTGTAGGAACCGGTGGGCGTTCGCGCAGCCGCGCCTCGATTTCCGGCGTGATCTGCGGCGTGTCGCGCTTCAACAGCTTGTAGACGGTGCCCGCGTGGTTCCCGCCACCGAGTGAGCCGAAGGGCGTGGCAAGCGTGATGACCTGGCGCACGCTGCCCGGGCAGAGCTTGGCGATCTCGCGCGCATACACGCCGCCCAGGCTCCAGCCGACGAGGCTCACGGTGCTTCCGTGTTCATCGTGCAGATCGCGCACGTGTTGCACCAGCGTGCCCAGCCAGTCGTCGAACTCGCCCTGCGGCCCGGTGTTGACGCCGCGTTCCCAATCGCGCGCGCCGAATCCTGATTGCTGCAGGAAGCGGCGCAAATGCGATGTGCTCATGGCGCCGCCGCCCAGTCCGGGATAGACGACGACCGGATGGCCGTCACCGACGGGCGTCGGCTCGCTGCCGATGCGCGCAGCGCAATAATCCAGCATCGCTCGAAGGGGTTCCATCGCGAGCAGCGCGAGCGGCGGCGCCTGGAATGAAGAGGGTAGTGCTTGTGATGAGTCCATGCCTTCAATGTGCGGGGTGGCATGGTGCCCAGCTGTGGGCGCGTGCGGCAGGGCGCTGTAGGACATTACCATCAATGCTGCACTGCAGCAGTGCAGGCGACGACTTTGGCGTTCAGTGCGAAAAATCGAAGCCGCGCAGCGCCGCTTCGATCGCCGCGGCGGTGGCCACCGGTTTTTCCATCGGGAACAGATGGCTGCCATCCAGAATCATCATTCGGCCGCCCGTGACCTGCATGGTCATCGCCGTGCCCACCTGCTTCATCTCCTGTGAGTCGCGTCCGCCGATGAAGGCGACGTTGCATCGCAGTGGGTGGCGCTTCAGCAGCCGGTCCAGGTTGTCGGGAAGGGTGTTGTAGATCGCGGTTTCGATATCGCGGTCGAAGCTCAGCACACGCTCGCCATCCTCGTCGTGGGTGCAGTGGGTGACGTAATCGCGCAGCACCTGCTCGTCCCAATGCGCGAAGGCCTTCTTGTGCCGGAAGTGCTCGAACGCATCCTCTGTCGTGGGCCAGCGATTCTTGCGCTTGCGGCTCACACGCCCCGGCGAGATCGATCCCACGAGCTGAGTGCGCTTCATCGCGCCCAGGGCGGTGGCTTTCCAGCCGCCCAGCAAGGGCGAGTCGACCAGCAGCACGCCGCGGGCGAGCGACGGGTGCCGTGCGGCGCACATCAGGCTCAGGAACCCGCCCAGCGAATGGCCCACGAGGAAAGCCGGTGCGCCGTGCCGCTCCACCTCGCGCGCAGCGACGTCATGCAACTGCTGCACGAGATGCGGCCAGTTGTTGGTGACGGGGTATTCGGGATCGTGGCCGAACTTGTCCACCGCCTTGACGGTGAAGCCGCGCGAACGCAGGCTCTTGAACAGGACGTTGTACGTCGCGGCCGGGAAGCTGTTGGCGTGGGAGAAGACGATGAGGGGCATGGAGAAGGATTGTCATCCCCGAAAATGAATGTCAGCCCGGGCTCGACCCGGGATCCATGGTGGTGCGTGGATTGCGGACCAAGTCCGCAATGACAGCCCTTAAATCAGCCGTTCTTCCGGCCGCGTGATCTTCTTGAGCGGCTTGCTGCGGCCGGTGTCCACCTTCAGCGGCGTCTCGGTGTGCGCGTCGTCCCACACCGGGTCTTCCAGGCTGTCGAACACCTCGCGCAGTTTCTGGCCCCAGCTGTTGTGCAGCATGCGGTAGTAGGGGTTGTTCATGTCGATGCAGACGATCTTGTCGGTCTCGAAGCGGTTGGCCTCGTACACCACCAGGTCCAGCGGCGGGCCGACGGAGAGGTTGGACTTCATCGTCGAATCCATCGACACCAGCGCGCACTTGGCGGCTTCCTCCAGGGGCGTCTCTGGCGTGATCACGCGGTCCAACACCGGCTTGCCGTACTTGTATTCGCCGATCTGGAAGTAGGGCGTCTCGGGCGTGGCCTCGATGAAGTTGCCGGCGGAATACACCTGGAACAGGCGCATGCTCTCGCCGCGGATCTGCCCGCCGAAGATCAGCGACACGTTGAACTCCACGCCTGCGTACTTCAGCGCCTCGGCGTCCCGGTCATAGACGTGGCGCACGGCGTTGCCCAGCACGCGCGCGGCATCGAACATGCTCTTGGCGTTCCAGATCGTGGTCACCTCGCTGTCTTCCGGGTTCTCCTTGAGCTGCTCGACCTGCAGGATCTCGCGCACCGACTGCGAGATGCTGAGGTTGCCCGCCGTCAGCAGCACCATGAAGCGGTCGTTGGGCCGCTCATACACGATCATCTTGCGGAAGGTGCTGATGTTGTCCACGCCCGCGTTGGTGCGCGAATCGGACATGAACACCAGCCCCGCGTTCAGTTTGATGCCGACGCCATAAGTCATGACTTGTCTCCCAGTTTCTTCAGCGCGTAGAGCGCGTCCAGCGCTTCGCGCGGGCTCAGCGCATCGGGGTCGAGGGCCGCCACGGCCGCTTCGACGGCGCTGTGCGCCGGTGCCTCGGCCGCGGGCGGGGCTGCAAACAAGTCTACCTGCTCGCGGCTCAATGTCTGCTGGTTTTCCAGGGCGGCCAGCGCGTGCCGCGCATGGTTGACCACGCCGGCGGGCATGCCGGCCAGCCGGGCCACCTGGATGCCGTAGCTGCGGCTGGCGGGGCCGGGCTGGATTTCGTGGAGGAAGACGATGTCCGCGCCCGACTCGGCCGCGCTGACATGCACGTTGACGGCGGCGTGGTGCTTGCCCGGGAATTCCGTCAACTCGAAGTAGTGGGTGGCGAACAAGGTGTACGCCTGCGTCTTGTCGTGCAGGTGCGCCGCGATGCCGGAGGCCAGCGCCAGACCGTCGAACGTGGACGTGCCCCGGCCGATCTCATCCATCAGCACCAGGCTCTGCGGGGTGGCGGCGTGCAGGATCTGCGCCGCCTCCGTCATCTCCAGCATGAAGGTGGACTGCGCGTTGGCAAGGTCATCCGCCGCGCCGATGCGGGTGTGGATGGCGTCCATCGGCCCCAGGCGGCAGGCCTGCGCGGGGACATACGAGCCCATGGCCGCCAGCAGGCACACCAGCGCCACCTGCCGCATGTACGTGGATTTGCCGCCCATGTTGGGGCCGGTGATGATCTGCATGCGCTGCTTCGGGCCCAGGCGCGTGTCGTTGGCGATGAAGGTGCCGGCGGAGGTTTCGGCCAGCCGCGCCTCGACGACCGGGTGGCGGCCCTGGACGATCTCGATCCCGGGCTCTTTCATGAACTGCGGGCGGCACCAGTTGAGCGTGAGCGACCGTTCGGCCAGCGCGCACAGCGCGTCCAGCGAGGCGATGGCACGCGCGAGCCGGGTCAGCGCGGGCACATGGGGCTGCAACTGGTCGAGCAGCTGCTCGTAGAGAAACTTCTCGCGGGCCAGGGCGCGGTCCTGCGCGGACAGGGCCTTGTCCTCGAAGGCCTTGAGCTCGGGGGTGATGAAGCGCTCGGCGTTCTTGAGCGTCTGGCGGCGGCGGTAGTCGCCGGGCACCTTGTCCAGCTGCCCCTGCGTGATCTCGATGTAGAAACCATGCACCTTGTTGAACTGCACGCGCAGGTTGGCGATGCCGGTGCGGGCCTTCTCGCGCGTTTCCAGGTCGAGCAGGAAGCCGTCGCAGTTGTCCTGGATGGCGCGCAGCTCGTCGAGTTCCGCGTCGAGCCCCGTGGCGATGACGCCTCCGTCGCGCACCAGCGCGGCGGGTTCTTCCATGAGGGTTCGCGCGAGTCGGTCCACGCAGTCCTGGGGAGGGACGAGGTCCGCGACGAGGGCTTCGACAAGCTCAGCCCGAACGGTTCCCATATCCGTTCGCCCTGAGCCCAATCCGGCCAATGCAACCGCCTTTTGCAGCGACTGCCGCAGCCCCACCAGCTCGCGCGGCCGCACCTGCCGCAGCGCGATGCGCGCCGTAATGCGCTCCACGTCACTACAGCCTTTGAGCGCGCCGCGCAGCGTTTGCCAGAGCCCGCCGCGCAGCGCATCGATCGCTTCATGGCGCGCCACCGCCTGGCTGCGCTCGCGCCGCGGCTCCAGCATCCAGCACTTGAGCATGCGGCTGCCCATGCCGGTCATGCAGGTGTCCAGCAGGGAGAACAGGGTGGGGGAATCTTCGCCGCGCAAGGTCTGCACCAGCTCCAGGTTGCGGCGCGTCGTCACGGGCAAATCGATGAGCTCGTCGTCGCGCTGGACCTGCAGGCTTTGCACGTGCGACAGCGCGCGGCCCTGGGTGTGTTCGGCGTAGGTCAGCAACGCAGCCGCGGCGGCATGCGCGAGCAGGAGTTCGTCCGCGCCCCAGGCCGCGAGCGTTGCGCCATTGAGCTGCTCCAGAAGCTTGCGCAGCCCCAGGCCGGACTCGAACTGCCATTCAGGCCGCTCGGTCAGCGAGATGTGGGCCCTGAAGCGCAACGCCTTCAGCCGTTGTTCGAAGGTGGGCGTCACGTCGGCGCTGAAAAGCAGCTCGCTCGGCGCGATGCGCGCCACCCAGGATTCGAGTTCGTCGGCCGCGCATTCGGCCAGTTGCAGCGCGCCCTGCGTCACGCTGAGCCAGGCAAGGCCCAGGCGGTGGCGCGAGCCTTGGTGCACGGCCAGCAGCATCGCTTCGGCCTTGTCGTTCAAGAGCTCGGTGTCGGTGAGCGTGCCAGGCGTGACAACGCGCACCACCTTGCGCTCGACCGGCCCCTTGGAGGTGGCGACGTCGCCGACCTGCTCGCAGATCGCGACCGACTCTCCCTGCTTGATCAGGCGCGCAAGATAGCCTTCCACCGAGTGGAAAGGCACCCCCGCCATAACGACCGGCTCGCCGTTGGAGTTGCCGCGCCGGGTGAGCGTGATATCCAGCAGGCGGGCGGCCTTCTCGGCATCGCCGTAGAACAGCTCGTAGAAATCCCCCATTCGGTAGAAGACGAGCGTTTGCGGGTGATCGGCCTTGATGGCGAGGTATTGCGCCATCATGGGCGTGTGCTTTCCGGCCTGCTCCGGCAATGCTCCCGCGATTTGCTTTTCATTGGACATGGGCACCGATTGTCACCGTAGAATGGCCGGGTTGCAGCCCCCGATGAAGGACCCTCCCATGACCGAGCCGAACATGTCGGAACGCTCGGCTCACACCGCCATCGCCGAGTGCGATGTCCTGGTCATCGGCGGCGGCCCGGCGGGCTCCACCGTGGGGGCCGAGCTGGCCCGACGCGGACATAAAGTGACGATCCTTGAAAAGGAGCGGCACCCCCGCTTCCATATCGGCGAATCGTTGCTGCCCGCCAACCTGGCCCTGTTCGAGAAGCTCGGCGTGGCCGACGAGGTCCGGGCGATCGGCATCCAGAAATGGGGCGCCGAATTCGTTTCGCCGTGGCACGACAACAAGAGCCAGACCTTCGAGTTCGCGGATGCCTGGGACAAGTCGATGCCGTATTCCTACCAGGTGCGGCGGTCCGAGTTCGACCACATCCTGATCCGTAACGCCGCGAGGGCCGGCGCCGAGGTGATCGAAGGCTGCAAGGTTTGCGACGTGGCCTTCGCCGCCGACAACGCGAGCGCCACCGTCCATGCGCAGCACGAGGACGGGCGCACCCAGCAATGGCGCGCGCGCTTCGTGGTGGACGCGTCCGGGCGCGACACGCTCCTGGGCAGGAAGTTCGACTTCAAGCGGCGCAACCCCCGGCACAACAGCTCCGCGCTATACGCGCACTTCACGGGCGCCACCCGGCACGCCGGGCGGGACGAGGGCAACATCACGATCTTCTGGTTCGACCACGGCTGGTTCTGGCTGATCCCCCTGGCCGACGGCGCCACCAGCATCGGCGCCGTGGTGTGGCCCTATTACCTGAAGAGCCGGGACAAACCGGTCAAGGAGTTCTTCCTCGACACCATCGCCATGTGTCCGGCGCTGGCCGAGCGGCTCGCTCATGCCGCGCTCGCGTCGGAGGTGGAGGCGACAGGCAATTTCTCGTATTCCTGCGAGCGCACCCACGGGCCGAATTACCTCCTCATCGGCGATGCCTTCGCCTTCATCGACCCGGTGTTCTCCTCCGGCGTGATGCTGGCGATGCAGGGCGGCTTCGTCGGCGCGGAAACGGTGGACACCTGCCTGCGCCGGCCGGCGCGCGCCGCCGCGGCCCTGGCGGCGTTCGACCGGGAGGTGCGCCGCGGCCCCCGGGAATTCTCGTGGTTCATCTACCGCGTGACGAACCCCACGATGCGCGATATGTTCATGGCGCCGAGGAACGTGCTGCGCGTGAAGGAGGCGCTGCTGTCGATGCTCGCCGGCGACATCTTCGGCAAGACGCCGATCTGGGGGTCGCTGCGGGTCCTGAAGGGCATTTTCTACATCGCGTCGGCCCTGAATTTCAGGCGCACGCTGCAGGCGATGCGTCTGCGCAGGGCTAACATCCGCGAAGTCGAGGTCACCGCATCTTGAGACATCCCTTCTCCAGCAGCTTCGCGGAGAGCGAAACCCCGGCCGGGCCGGGCAAGCGCATCGCGCCGGGCTTCCGGCGTGCGCCGCTTCACGAAACCATCCGGCTGCACCTGGGTTTCCTGCTGCTGGGCGCGTTCTGCCTGGCGATCACGGTCGCTGCGCTGCCGATGGCGCTGCTGCTGCCCCTCGCGCCCCGCAAGCGGCTGGGGCGCAGGCTCATCTCGGCGTCGACCCGCTCGTACCTGAAGATGCTGTCGTGGATGGGGGCCTGCCGGTTCGACCTGTCCGAGCTCGACGCGTTGCGCGGCGAGCCGCCCATGGTGATCGCGCCCAACCATCCGTCGCTGCTCGACGCGCTGATTGTGCTCTCGGCGCTGCCCGATGCGGGCTGCATCATGAAGGCCGACATCGTCAACAACGTCATTTTTGGCGGGGCGGCGAGGGTGGCGGGCTACGTGCGCAACACGCCGCTGCGCACCATGGTGCAACACGCCATCGACGACCTGCACCAGGGCAGCCATGTGCTGCTGTTCCCGGAAGGCACTCGCACCACCCGCTTCCCCATCGGCCGCCTGCAGGGCACCTGCGGCCTGATCGCCAAGAAGGCCGGCGTGCCGGTGCAGACGGTGTTCATCGAAACCGACTCGGGGTTTCTCGGCAAGGGCTGGGCCCTTTCGTGGACGCCGCGCATGCCGATCACCTATCGCGTGCGGCTCGGCAAGCGATTCGATCCACCGACCCACTCGGCCCGCTTCGTCGCCGAACTCGAGCAGTACTTCCAATCCGAACTGGCGCATGCGCAGCTGCCGGAGTTTCCCGTCTCCCGACCCCGCGCCTGATCGCAATGGTCCCCTCGCAATGAACAGTTCCGCGCCCGCCGCTTCCACTACGCATCTCGTCCTGATCCCCAGCTACAACCCCGGCCCGAAGGTGCGTGAAACCGTGGCGGCCGCGCGCGCGCAATGGACGCCGGTCTGGGTCATCGTGGACGGCAGCACCGACGCCAGCGTCGAGACGCTCGAGGCAATGGCTGCCGCGGATGCCGGCTTGCGGGTCGTCGTGCTGCCGCGCAACGTGGGCAAGGGCGCCGCTGTGCTGCACGGGCTGGAGCTGGCCGCGGCGGAAGGTTTCACGCATGTGCTGACCATGGATTCGGACGGCCAGCACCCGGCCGACCTGATCCCCGCTTTCATGGCCGCGTCCGCGGCGCAGCCGCAGGCGATGGTGCTGGGCGTGCCCGTGTTCGCGGCGGATGCGCCGCGCCTGCGCGTGAACGGCCGCAAGGTGTCCAACGGATGGGCCGACCTGGAAACGCTGTGGATGGGCATCGGCGACTCGCTGTTCGGGTTTCGCGTCTACCCGATCGCGCCGCTGCGCGAGGTGATGCACGGCCAGCGCTGGATGCGCCGCTTCGATTTCGATCCGGAAGCGGTGGTGCGCATGTGCTGGCGAGGCGTCAAGCCCGTGAACCTGCCCGCCACCGTCAAGTATTTCCGCCCGGAGGAAGGCGGGGTCTCGCACTTCAACTACCTGCGCGACAACCTGCTGCTCACCTGGATGCACTCGCGGCTGTTCTTGGGCTTTTTGCTGCGCCTGCCGCTGCTCGTCGCGAGGCGCCTGCTAGGGACGTGACGCCTTCACGGCCCGGTACTCGGAAAAGATGCCGAGTTCCACGTGCCGGTCGACCTGGGCCAGCCCCGCGGCTTCCAGCGTGGCGACGACCTGCTCCGGCGGCGCGCAGGCTTCGATCGTGTCCCAGTAGTAGCGCCACATCGTGGTGGTCTTCTTCTGGCTGGAGACGAAACGGGTCAGCAGCGGGATCACCCCGCGCATGTAGGTCTTGAGCAGCAAGCGCCCGAGCGGACTGCCCGCTTGCGTGATCTCGAGGACGCACAGTCGCCCGCCCGGCTTCAGCACGCGCTCGAACTCCGCGAAGGCCACGCTCAGGTCGCTGATGTGGCGCAGCGCGTAGCCCATGCAGAGGAAATCGAAGTGGTTGTCGGGGAAGGGCAGGGCTTCGGCCCGGCCCTCCACCATCGCGACGGCCTTGGGCAGCTTGCCGGCCGCCATCATGCCCGCGCTCGGGTCCAGGCCCGTCACCAGTGCGGGGTCGCCGGTGAGCACGCAGGCCTGCGCCGCTACGAGCCCGGTGCCGACGCCCACGTCGAGCACCTTCATGCCGGGCTTCAGGCCCGCACGGACCAGTGCGTCGTGCCGGTACTTCGACCCGGTGCCCCAGGCCAGCATGGACTCGATGCGGTCGTAGTCAGGCGCCGTGTCGTCGAAGATCTTGCGCAGGTACGCCCGCCGGTCCTGCTCGGTCTGGTAGTACTCGGTGAGCGGCCGGTGCGGCGCATGCACCACGGGCACGGGTGCGGGGGCGGGGGTGGTCATTCGGTGTGTTCTTTCAAGCCATTCCGCCATTGATCGAAATGATCTGGCCGGTGATGTAACTGGCGTGCTCCGAGGCGAGGAACCCCACGAGCTCGGCGACTTCGTCGGCCTTGCCGGCGCGCTTCATCGGCACCATGCGCGCGATGTCCTCGGCGCTGAAACTGCCCTCGGCCATGCCCGTGTCGATGATGCCGGGCGCGACCGCATTGACGGTGATGCCGCGGCTGGCCACTTCGAGGGACAGCGACCGCGTGGCGGCGTGCAGCGCGCCCTTGGCCGCCGAGTAGTTCACCTGTCCGCGGTTGCCCATGACGGCCGAGACCGAAGTGATGTTGATGATGCGGCCCCAGCGCGTGCGGATCATCGGCAGCGTCAGCGGCTGGGTAACGTTGAAGAACCCGTTCAGGGACACGTCGATCACGCGCTGCCACTGGCCCGGCTGCATGCCGGGGAAGACCGCGTCGTCATGGATGCCCGCGTTGTTGACGAGCACCTGGATCGCGCCCTGGTCCAGCAGCCCTTGCAGCGCGGCGGCGGTGGCGCCGGCGTCGGTCACGTCGAAGGCCACTGCCTGCGCGCGGCCGCCTTCGGCCACGATCTGCGCGGCCAGCGCCTGCGCATCGGCGAGGCGGCTGTTGGCATGGACGATGACCTCCATGCCGTCGCCACCGAGCCGGCGGCAGATCGCCGAGCCGAGGCCGCCACTGCCGCCGGTGACGAGCGCGCGTTTGGGGGATGGGTTCATCGGGGTGTCCTTGCGTCGAGCACGACGATGGCGCGCCCGCTGAGCAGGGGGCGTTCGCCGGCCTGCACTTCGAAGCTGTAGAGCACGGTGTTGTCGTCACCCGTGATCCGGTGCGCGTTGACCGAGAGCGGGCCGTCCACCGTGTCCAGTCGATCCACGTGCAGCGTGACGCCCCGCATGCCCGCGAGATAGCCGGCGCGCGGCGGCGCGTCGCCGGCGGGGCCGTGCCCGCTTTGGCCGACGAGCGCGCCGTGCACGGCCATCGCCTGCGCCGCGTATTCGACGCCGCACGCCGCGCCCAGGCGGCCGTAGGCGCGCAGCGGATGGTCGGGCGAGCGGTGGTTGCCGGCGCGGCAGCGGATGTGTTCGTGGTCCCAGCCCAGCACCGCATCGAGCAGGCACATCGCGCCTTGGTGGGGAATGCGGATCGCGATGGCGTCCCGGTCGAGCGTCTGCGGACCGCTCAGCACGGCGCAACCTCCACCGCGAGCTGCAGCGGGTCGAGGTAGGCCAGGGAAACGGACTTCGGCTGCCGCCGGGCGATTGATTCCAGCAGCGGCAGCGCGCGCGCCGCCGGGATGGACTGGCGCAGCGCCTCGAGCGCCGCATCCTGCATCGTGTCGGCCGCCGCCGTCGTCAGGTAGCTCGCGCCGTCCAGCGCGATGCGGGCCAGGCTGCGCTCGCTGCGCCGCGGCGCCAGGACCATCGCGACACCCATCGTGTCGGGCACCTGCCGCTTGCCGTAGAGCGGCTGCGGGTACTCGGTGTCGTACACCACCAGCAACACGGCGGTGTCGTCGACGACGCATTGGGTCAGTGCCTCGAGCAGGCCGGCGGCAAACCCGGCGTCTCGCACGCACAGCACCGACGAGCTCGCCATCGCGCCGCTGGAGATGCTCCAGTAGCCGGAAGCCGCGTTGTGCACGGAGTTGTGGAACCGCGTCGGCGAGATCAGCCGGTCGCCGGAGGCGAGCTGGCTGCAGATCTCGTGGCAATTGACGGCGTCGCCGCTGGACGACGAGAAGACCGAGGGCAGCTCCTTCACCGGAAGGCCAGAGGCTTCGACGGCTTCCTGGCCAACTGCGAGCGACACCTTCACGACCGCGCCCGCACGCCGGCGTTCCGCAGGCGGCAGCGCCAGGGGCAACGGCAGCACGCAGCGTGCGGCTTCGTAGGGGGCGCTGCCGTCGAGGCACTGGCGCGCCTGCGGCCAGTTGGCAAGGCCCGGGCCCAGCAAGCCAATGCTCTCGACGTAGGCGGCGAGGGAATTGGCGCTGGTGGTGGCGGAGTGAGTCATCGTGGGCTCTCAGCCGGCGCGGCCGAAGACGAGGCTGCAGTTGGTGCCGCCGAAACCGAAGGAATTGGACAGCACCCGCCGCACGGGTTGCTCGCGGTTGTCCAGAAGGTAATTCAGCGGCAGGAGCGGGTCGGGCTGCCGCGTGTTCAGCCCGCCGGGCATCAGGTTGTTGCGCAGCGCCAGCGCGCAGATCACGGCTTCGAGGCCGCCCGCGGCGCCCAGGGTGTGGCCGGTCGCGCCCTTGGTGGAACTGCAGGGCGTGCCTGGCCCGAACACGTCGCCCACGGCCTTCGTTTCGGCGGCGTCGTTGCTGGGCGTCGCCGTGCCATGCAGGTTGATGTAGTCGATGTCGGCCGCATCGAGCCGGGCGTCCTGCAGCGCCTGCTGCATGGCCAGGCGCGCGCCGAGGCCGTCCGGGTGCGGGGAGGACATGTGATACGCATCGCTGGATTCGCCCACGCCCAGCAGCATCACGGCGTCGCGGACCGGGTGCTCCGGCGCGCGCTCCAGCAGCGCGAAAGCTGCGGCTTCGCCGATGGAGATGCCGTCGCGCCCGGCGTCGAACGGTCGGCAGGCCTGGGGGGACATCAGCCCAAGCGAGTTGAAGCCGTACAGGGTAGTGAGGCACAGCGAATCGACGCCGCCCACGACGGCGGCGTCGATCAGGCCCGCGGCCATCATGCGGCGCGCCGATGCGAACACCTTGGCGCTCGACGAGCACGCGGACGACACCACGACGGCCGGGCCGGCGAGGCCCAGGCACCGCCTGGCGAAGTCGGCAACCGAGAACGTGTTGTGGGTGCAGGCGTAGTCGAAATCGGCCGGCAGGGAGCCATCGACCGGGTCGCGGCGGCGATAGGCCAGCTCCGTCTGGTAGATGCCCGAGGTGCTGGTGCCGAGGAAGACGCCCACGCGTTGCGGCCCATGCCTGCGGGCCGCGGCAGCCACGGCATCGGCGAAGCCATCCTGCACGAGCCCGAGGAAGGCGAGCCGGTTGTTGCGGCAATCGAAGGCGGCGAGGTGAGCGGGAAGCTGCACGGCGTCGACGCCCGCCACTTCGCCGATGAAGGTTGGCAGGTCCACCGTGTCGAAGGTGCAGGGGGCCAGCCCGCCGCGGCGACCGCGCAATGCGTCCAGCGTTTGCGACAGTCCGCGGCCAATGGCGCTGGTCGCCGTGAAGTGAGGGATCCAGAGCGGATTCAGGGGAAAACCATCCAATCTTGATGAGGCGCCATGTTAGCAAGGGCCGGCGTGCCGGAATCGGCAAACCGCAGGCGTTACATCTGGCCGGGGGGCCCGCCGCGGCGGCGCAGCGCGAGGGCCGCCGTGACCCCGCCCAGCGCCAGGCCCGCGATCGCATCGACGGCCACGTGCTGCCGGATGGCGACCGTCGAAAACACGATCAGGGCGCACCAGGCCCAGTTGAACGCGAGGACCCACGCGGGCGCGCCGAACCGGCGCAGCACGTGGTGGAACCACAGGCCGGACAGGAAGGCCGTGGCGACGTGCAGGGAAGGGCAGGCGTTGCCTGAGGCATCGAGGCCCTTGAGGAAATCGATGTCGGGATAGCGGGCCCAGTCGATATCCGGGGTGGGCGCGGCCGTGGGCCAGAAATAGAAGATGGACAAGCCGGCGATGCACATCAACCCCATTGCCAGGCCGTAGCGATAAAGCTCGGCCCGCGTGGCGAAGAACGCTGGCAGCAGGCTCACGTAGAACCACAGCGAGAGGTACGCCGGCAGCGCCTGCGGATGAAAGCCGATCCAGCGATCCACCCAGATCTCGGGCATCACCGTGGGGGGGTAGGCCGGATTGCGCAGCACGTAGAAATACGCGAGGAAAAACAGGCTGATGAACACGGTCGTGCCGATGCCCTTCAGGTAGGGGTGAAGGCGCACGGCTGCCACGGCCTGGCGATGCCACGGCGCCGCGGCGCGGCCGGTGGTCATGCAAGCGCCTCGCGCAAGGTCACCGCACGCAGGCCGCAGGCCGTGGCCGCCTCCAGCACGGCCGGCAGCACCTCGAGGATGACGGGTGCGCCGATGGGCGTGCGCGCCGCGTGGCCGTCATGCAGGAGCAGGATGGCGCCGGGCTCGAGCCCGCGCAGCAGCCTGGCCTTCACCCGGTCGGGATCGTCGACGCGCGTGTCGAATCCGCGCGCCGACCAGGTCGCGAGCCGGAGCCCGAAGCGTGCGAGCGCGGGCTCGAGGAACAGGTTGCGCAGCCCCGCCGGGGCACGGAAGAACCGGGGTGGCTGCCCCGCGATCGCCGTGAGCGTTTCCTGGGACGTTTTCAGCTCCCGCATCACGCCGCGGGGGCCGAGCAGCGAGAAATCGTGCGAATGCGAATGGCTGTGGTTCTCGACGGCGTGGCCCCGCCGCACGATTTCACGGCAGAGGTCGCGATGTAAGGATGCCTGCCGGCCTATGCAAAAGAAGGTCGCGCGCGCGCCGTACCGGTCCAGCAGGTCGAGCACCTGCGGGGTGACATGGGGGTCGGGGCCGTCGTCGATGGTCAGTGCGATCTCGTTGCGCGCGGCCGCCGGGGCCGGCAGGCGGGTCCAGTTCGGGCCGAGCCAGTGGCTGCGCGGCCAGAGGCCCGTACCGACGACCAGCAGGTGGTCGGCGATGACGGCGCCAAGCGCCCAGGGCCACAGGGACGGCGCGGCCACCACGGCGAGCAGCGCCAGCAGGTGCAGCGCGAGCGAAGCCCGGATGAGGGGCGGGGAGTGCCACGCCGGCTCAGGCACGCGAGGGCCTCGCGAAAATTGCGGCATAGGCGAGCGCCAGCATCACGCCGGGCGCCACCGTGATGCCCAATGCCTGCAGCAGCGACACGTTCGAAAACGCCAGCACGCCAAAGCCTGCGACGGTGGTGAGGTTGGCGAAGAGCATGGAAGCGAGGGTTCGCGGCGAGATGGGCGCGCCCGGATCGGCACGGTCGAAGAACAGCGCGTAGTTCGAGCCGACCGCCACTACGAGCAGCAGTCCCACCAGGTGAAGGATCGTGAGCGGGTGGCCGGTAGCGACCAGCGCCGCCGTCACCGTGACGACGGCGGCGGCCAGCGGCAAGACGACGCGCAGCGTCCGCATGGGCGAACGCGTCACCACCAGGAGCAGGGCGACGATGGCGGCCAGGCCGCCCAGGGACAACAGACTGGCCTCCCGCATGTAGCCGGAGTACAGGCGATCCGATTCCGTCTTCAGGTCCACGAACAGCGCGTTGCGCAGACCGGTCGCGGCGAGTGCGGCGCGGATGCCGTCGGCGCGGATCACGCCGCCCTTGGGCGCCTTCAGCGGCAACAGCGCGTTCCATTGGCCATCGTGCTCGATGAGCAGTCCCTGCACGGCCATCGCCATGGACGTGTTCTCCAGGTCGGCCGCTTGCACCAGCGGCTGGTTGCGGGCGGTCGCCACGTCGGCAATGAACGGCGCGAATGTCTCCTCTCGCACGGGCAGTCCTTCGATCGCCCGGGCCAGCCGCACCCGCAGCTCGCCGGGCTCGGGCAGGCTGGCCTGCCGCGCCTTCTGCGTGGCGGTGCTGGGCAGGTAGTGCGTGGGACTTTCGAAGCCCGCCAGCTCGCCGCGATCGACCTGGGCCTGCAGCAGGGCGGCAACCCGTTCCGACGAGCGCAGCACGTCCTCCCGCTGCGGACCGGACACCACGACGATGTAGCGTGCGTCGGGCGCGCCCGTGTCGGCGCGCAGCCGCGTGTCGAGAGCGACTTCGGCTTGCGAAACGGGGCTGAGCGATGAAATGTTGCGGCTCCACAAGTCCGCGCGGTGCTGCACGACGACGGCGACGGCGGCGATGAGTACGGCTGCAGCCACCCAGCGCAGGCGCGTCGCGCGCTCGACCCATCGGGACAGGCCGGCGCCGAGGGCGGTGACATCGTGGATGCGGAAGTCGCGCGGCAACAGGTGCGGCAGCACGAACCGCGTGACAGCGGCCGCCGCGACGAGGCCCGCGATGGCGTACAAGCCCAGTTGAGCGAGGCCGGGAAACCCGGACAGCAGCAGCGACGCGAATCCGCAGATCGATGTCAGGACGCCCAGCCGGATGGTCGGCCAGAAGCGCCGGACCCACTGCTGCTGGTCCGCGCCCTGCTGTTCCGATTGCACGAAGAGGTAGATCGAATAATCCACCGCTTCGCCAATCAAGGCGGTGCCGAAGCCGAGCGTGATGCCATGCACCGAGCCGAATCCGAGGCTGACGGCCGCGACCCCGGCGATCGCGCCGCTCGCAACCGGCAGCAAACCGAGCAGCAGCGCCGTGAACGAGCGATAGACCAGCAGCAGCATGGTGGCGATCAGCGCCGTCCCGATGAGGGACAGCGTGCCGACCTGGGTCTTGATGGACTCGCGGGAGGTGACGGAGAAAACGCCCGGCCCCGTCATCACGAGCTTTGCCGAGGCCTGGTCGCCACCGGCGGCGCCGAAGGCCTGCCGGATCTCTGCCATCGCGTGTTCCTGGGCGTCGGTGTCGGAGCCGGCCGCACGCGTCTGCACCAGCATCAGCGCCCGGGCGCCGTCGCCCGAAGCCCAGGCGCCGTCGACCAGCTTCGGCTGCGAGCCGCTGCCCAGCCGGCCCAGCAGGCGCACCATCTCCCCGGTGGGATCGCGCGGCAACAGGGACTTCACCAGCAGGCCGGCGGGGGAGGCGAGCAGGTCGATGCTGTCGCCGAGGGCCGCATGCAGGCCGTCCGTCTGGAAGCCCTCCGGCGTCACCGCAGGGCTGAGCAGGTAGCGGTGGTTGAAAAGGAATGCCCGGTCGCGTTCCACATCGACCGGCTCGCCGTTGTTCACCGTGACGAACGCCGGGTCCGCGCGCAAGCGCGCGGCGGTCTGCTTCGACAGCCGCGCGCGCGTGGGCGCGTCGGCGCCTTCGATGCCGACCAGGATCAGCCGCGAAGCCAGGCCTTCTCGCAGCTGGTCCATCAGCAGTTTCTGTTCGGGCGTGGGGCTGCGGGGCAGGAAGGCCGACAGGTCCGTCGTGAAGCGGGCCTGCGTGATGACGGCCACGCACGCCAGCAGGAAGGCAATCCACAGTGCGATGGCCACCCGGCCGGGGTGGCGAGCGGCGATCATCGCGTGGACGTCGATTTCTCGATGACCATCACCGAGCTGTCGCCGTCGGCCTGGCTGATCTCGATGCTGCCCACCTGGTCGCGCATGCCCGAAATCCGGATGCGCTGGACCACCGCCTTCATCTTCTCGTTCAGCGGCAGCAGTTCGAGCACCCAGGCTTCGGCCGAGCCGCCGAGGGCGAGGCGGTAATTGCGTTCCAGCGCCTTGCGGTCGCCCGCCAGCGTGCCGCGGATGCTCTCGATGAAAGCGCCGATCTCGGGGTAGGCCTGCAGCTGCAGCTGCACCTTCTGGCTGCCGCGCTCGACGGTCAGGGCGTCGCCGTCAACGACCATCGATTCCGGCTTCGGCTTGAGCGTGCGCTTCTCGAGCTTGTCGGGCGCGGTGTAGAGCAACTCGCCGGAGGACTCGATCGGCCTGCTGAGAACGGCGAGGCGCTTGGTTTCGACGAAGGTCGCGCGTCCCGACTTGTTCTGGGCCAGCGAGTCCATCAGCTGCTGCAGGTCCCACGCGGCAAGCGCCGGCGCGGCCGCAAGGGCCAGCACCAGGCCCAGAGTGAGCGATGCCAGCCCGGATGTGAATGTTCGCAGGGTGTGGGTCATGGGCTTGTCGGGGAAGGTGGGGCTGGGCGCGGCGCAGGCGCCTGCCAGAAGTCGAAGAAGTTGAACCAGTTGTACGGAGCCATGCGGCAATGGTCCTCCAGCAGCGCAGCATATCGCGTCATCGCCGCGTCCACGGCCGCGGACCGCCCGCGCTGCGGCACGGCCGAAAAATCGGCCAGCGTTTCGAAGTGGATGTCGTACCTGTTGCCGCCGCGGTACAGCCCGGTCATGAACAGCACCGGGCATTTCATGATGGCCGCCATCCGGAACGGGCCCAGCGGCAGTTCAGCCGGCTCGCCCAGGAAATTGACCGCGCGGGTGTCGTCGTCGCCGAGGGACCGGTCGCCCAGCATGCCGACAACGACTCCCTGGGCCAGCAGCTCGTGGATCCGGATCATCGAATCGATGTGGCCCAGCGCGATGATCCCCTGCTGCGCCTTCGGATTGATCGCGCCGAGGGCGGCGTTGATCTTGCGCGCATTCTCCTCGTACATCGCCATCGCGACTTGAAGGCCGGCCTGGTGGCGGCCGACGGCGCGCAGCACCTCGAAGCTGCCCAGGTGGGCGCCGATCAGGAATGCGCCCCGGCCTCCGGCCAGCAGGTTGCCGATCAACTCGCGGTTGTGGACGCGGATGTCGAACAGGTCGTCGCGGTCATTAACGAGGTAGACGCGGTCATGGACCACTGCGGCGAAAGCCAGGAAGTGCCGGAACAGGTCCCGCCACGCCACCTGCGCGGGCGACCGCAGCCCGAGCAGGTGCTGCAGGTACAGACGCGACATGCGGCGCGCGGTGGGCGCGAACACCAGGAAGTAAGCGGCGATGCCGTAGAGCACAACGCGGCTCGGCGAGCGTCCCAGCGTGAGCGAAATCCAGGTCATGACGCGCAGCCAGAACATGTTGCTGCGCTCGGGGCGTCGCCGCCAGGCGGCGCCCCCGGCCGGGGCGGCGGGGCGATCGTTCTTCAAGGCGCGGGCGACAGCACGAGCGTGCCCGTCGCCACCTTGCGGCTGCCGCTCGAGATTTCGAACCGCATGGCTCCGGTGGCGGTGGTGTCCAGGGAGATCGTCAATGTCTCGCCAGGCCCCACGGGGTGGAGGAACTTCGCGCTGCCGATCTCGCATGCCGGCGCCGCTGCGTCGCCTGATCCGGCGCGCAGCGCCTGCTGCGCGGCGTGCACGGCCGCATCGAGCAGCAGCACGCCGGGGACGATGGGCCGGCCCGGGAAATGGCCGGCAAAGGCCGGGTGATCCGGCGCGAAGTGCAGAGTCGTTTCACTGCGCATGGGGCAAACCTTTGCGCTCGTGCCCGCGTGCGAGCGCCAGGAGCGCCTCGCGCGGGAGCTTGCCGTTGCTGTTGCGGGGCAGCGCATCGAGCAGCACCAGCGGCCGCGGCAGGAAGATGGCGTCGATGCGCTCGCGCAGGGCCGCCAGCAGCGCGGCGCCCTTCATGCCGGGCGCCACCACGAACGCCATCAGGCGTGTCGTGCCATCGCCGCCGGCATCCTTGTCGTCGGGCATGAAGAACGCGCCGTCGACGACACCGGGCACCGCATTGAGCTGGTGGTTCAGGTAGCCGAGGGAGCTGCGCTTGCCGGCGATGTTGACGAGATCGGCGGTGCGCCCGTGCAGCAGGAACCGCTCGCCGTCGAGGACTTCGATTTCATCGGCGAGGGCGATGGGCTGCTCGACGTGGCCGCCCGAGGCCCACGTGCCGCCCTCGCGGACAGCCAGCGTGACGCCGGGAAAGAGCTGCCATTCGGGCGATTCGGCCGTGCGCCGCGAGGCAATCTGGCCGGTCTCGGTGGAGCCGTAGATTTCCAGCAAGGGCGCGCCCAGGCGGGCCTCCACGGCCGATGCCAGTTGCGGCGACAGCGGCGCCGTGGCGGACAGGACGAGGTCGGGCCGTGGAATCTCCAGCCCCGAGGCGAGCAGCGCCTTGAGGTGGATGGGCGTCGTGACCAGGATGTTTGGGCGCTCCGCCCGCGCGAGCGCGGCGCAGATGTCGGCCGGATAAAACGGGTGGGAAGCCGTGAGCGCCGCGCCGCTTTGCAGCGCGATCAGCACCGTGGACTCGAAGCCGTACATGTGCTGCGGCGCGACGGTGGCCACGATGCTGTGGCGCCGGCCGTCCAGCAAGCACAGCCTTTGCGCTTCGGAACGCACGCTGCGGACCAGGCCGCCCCAGCTCTTGCGGTGAGCCACCGGCAAGCCGGTCGAGCCGGAGGTGAAGACGATCGCCGCGATGTTCGCTGCGGGAATCGAGGGGATATCGAAGGCGCCGGTGTCCGGCGTGCTGCCCGCCATCGCCTCACCCCATGCGATTTGCGGCAGGGCGATGGGCTGGGCCTGGTCCGTGAGGCAGAAGACGTCGGGCGCGAACTGCCTGACCTGCCGCACCATCTCCGGCGTGAGCGCCGGCGGCAGCAGGCTGATCCTGTCGCTGAGCAGCGCGGCGGCCAGGCCCACCGCAAACCGGTAACGGTCTGCGCTCGCGTTCAGAACGTGGCGGCTCGGTGGGAACGAGGCCGCGAGCCGGCGCGCATCGGCAAGAAAGCGCCCCGCCGTGACCGGTGCGCCGTCGGCCCACGCCAGGACGTCCGCGGAACGGCCGTGCGCGATGAGCGGCATTGCGGTCATGGGTGACGCGCCGAGCCGCCGGTCGAAGCCTGGCGGTACGCACGGATCGCTTCCAGCGGCCCGGCCCGGTCCGCCGCGGGCAACACGAAGCAACGCACGGTGTATTCGGCGATGAACATCAGCGCCAGCAGGGGGAAGCCCAGGAGATTGGCGAACGCCGACCACACGGCAAGGGGCGCGAGCCAGAACAGCAGCAGCGACAGCGCCGAAATGCTCCCGAAATAAAGCGTCCAGGCCCAGGTGACCATCCGCGTGTAGGAGATGAGCGTGGGCGACATCGTCGGGTGCACGAGGCGGGCAAACCCCGTCACCATCGGCGTTCTGCCCGGCTGCAGCGACTTGCCAAAACCCAGGCACAGCAGCGCGTACACGCCGGCGTGCTCCAGCAGGAACACCCAGTGATAGTGCGTGACGAGCCAGCCGCTGATGCCGTAGAGCCCGGCGCAGGCCAGGAGCCACATGCCCACCAGCAGCGCGCGGCGGGACGAGCGCCAGGCCATGACGAAAGCCAGCGCGGTCATCGGCGTGACGGCCACGAGGGCGGAGAATACGTCGGGGGCGGCCGCAGCGGCCACCCTGTGCGCGAGAACCGAATAGCCGATGCCCAGCGCGAGCACGGCCCCCCAGCGGAAAGCTTGCCCGAACCGCGTGCTGCGCTTCGCTGTCACTTCGTTCGCTGGGCGGCGATATGGTCGCTCAGGCTGCGCAGCGACTGGAAGATGGCGTGGTTCTCATCGTCGCCGGCGCGCAGCTGCAAGCCGTAGTGCTTGGAGACGACCAGCGCGATTTCGAGGATGTCGATCGAGTCCAGGCCCAGGCCGTCACCGTACAGGGGCTCGTCCGGCGCGATGTCGGCCGCGGGCACTTCGAGGTTCAGCGCGCCCACGACCAGCTGCGCTACTTCCAGCAGCAGGGCGGCATCGGCGGTCGGTGGGAAGATCGGCGCGGTCGATTCGGACATGGGCAGGGATTCGGGTGGGATTGCAGCGTCGAGTCTAGCGGAAGGCGCAGGGCCGCGGGCCGATTTGCATCAGGCCTGCGCGTCGTCCGCGTGCGCGCCGGAGCGCGCTTCCGGCGCGGTGAGGTTCAAGGTGTTCTGCCGCACGGCGGCCTTGTCGCCGGCGCTCGCGAACTTGCTGTACTTGCCGAGGATCGCGACTAGCTGGCCGTAGATCTTCGGGTTGCCCGCAACGCACTCCTTCTGCTCCATGAAGTCGGAGTCGCCGGAGAAGTTGCCGATCAGGCCGCCGGCTTCCTGCACCAGCAGCGAGCCGGCGGCGACGTCCCAGGGCGACAGGCCGGTCTCGAAGAAGCCGTCGGTGAAGCCGGCCGCCACGTAGGCCAGGTCGAGCGCGGCGGCGCCGGGGCGGCGCAGGCCGGCGGTGCGCGTCATCACGTCGGCCATCATGCGCAGGTAGTTGTTGAAGTTGTCGCCGGGACGGAACGGAAAGCCGGTGGAGATCAGGCATTGGCGCAGGTCGATGCGCTTGGACACGCGCAGGCGCCGCTCGTTCATGTAGGCGCCGCGGCCCTTGGTGGCCGTGAACAGATCGTTGCGGCTCGGGTCGTAGATGACGGCCTGTTCGACCTTGCCCTTGACCGCCAGCGCGATGCTGATGCAGTAGATGGGAAAGCCGTGGATGAAGTTGGTGGTGCCGTCCAGCGGATCGATGATCCAGACGAAGTCGGAGCCCTGTGCGCCGTGTGTCTTCCCCGATTCCTCGGCCCAGATCGCGTGGTGCGGGTAGGCCGTGAGCAGCGTCTCGATGATCGCCGCCTCGCTGGCGTGATCGACCTCGGTCACGAAATCGTTGACCTGCTTTTGCGAGATGCGAACGGCTTCCACATCGAGCGCGGCGCGGTTGATGATGGCGCCGGCGGCGCGGGCGGCCTTGACGGCCACATTGAGCATGGGATGCAGGTTGGGGGAAGACATAGGAATTTTTAAGAACGGGGGGAGGCCGGCTCCGGCGATGCGGGCGGCGGGGCGAATACCTGCATTTTCCCATGAAACCGGAATCCTTTGACCGGGCGCAATGTCGGCCCCGGCCCTGCGCCCAACAATGTCACAGCGCCAACGCACAGCAGGAGGCCTTTTCCATGATCGACGTCATTCTGGTATCCGAACGTTGGGTCAACGCACACCCGGGCGACGAAGAGGGGCAGGTGGAGAGCTGGCTCGTGGACGAGGGCGACCATGTCGAGGCCGGGCAGCTGATTTGCAAGGCATCACTGCAACAGGAAGTGATCGACGTGGCCGCGCCGCAAGAGGGCGTGGTGGAGCAGATCGCCGTGGCATCGGGCGAGCGTTTCGGCCCTGGCTACATCCTGGCGCGCCTCGCTCAGGCTTGACGGCTGCTGGCGTCGCGCTGGCAACTGTGCCCGGGGCTGAGACAATCGGCCTCGTGAACACGCGCTTCATCCTCATCAACACCAGCCACGCCGGCAACGTGGGCGCCGCGGCGCGCGCGTTGAAGGTGATGGGGTTCGACGACCTGGTGCTGGTGGCGCCGCGCTGGCCCGACGTGCTCACACGCGAGGAGACGCTGCAGCGCGCGAGCGGCGCGACCGACGTGCTGGAGAAGGCGCGGATCGTGGCCACGCTGGACGAGGCCCTGGAGGGAGTGACCTACCTGTGCGCCACGGCCATGACGCCGCGCGATTTCGGGCCACCGACTTTCACGCCGCGTGAGCACCTGGCCAGCCTCGCGCCGAGCACGCATCACGTCGGCTTCCTGTTCGGCTCCGAGCGCTTCGGGATGATGAATGACGACGTTTATCGCTGCCATGCGGCGCTGACTATTCCGACGGACCCAGGATACGGCTCACTCAACCTGGCCGCGGCGATCCAGGTGATCGCTTATGAGTGGCGCATGGCGCTGGGAGGTTTCGATGCGCCTGCGGAGCCGGCGGCTGACCTGGCTGACGCCCGATCCGTGGCGGGCATGCTCGCCCACTGGGAACGCGCCCTCGTGGACATCGGCTTCCTCGACCCGGCCGCGCCCAAGAAGCTCATGCCCCGGCTCAACCAGCTGTTCAACCGGGCGCAGCTCACCCCTGAGGAAATCCACATACTGCGTGGTGTTGCCAAGGCGATGTCGGAAGCAGCCTCCGGGGTAAAACGATAGACTGAGGCATAAGCAAATAGCCCAGCAACGCCATGTTCACCCGCCTGCGCTCCGATATCCAGTGCATCCTCGACCGCGATCCTGCCGCGCGCACGACGTGGGAGGTGATCACTTGTTATCCGGGCCTGCACGCCGTGGTGATGCACCGCCTGGCCCACTGGCTGTGGACACACGGCCTCAAGTGGCTGGGCCGATTCATCTCCATGTTTGCGCGCTGGTTGACCGGCATCGAGATCCACCCCGGCGCCGTACTCGGTGAGCGAGTCTTCTTCGACCATGCGATGGGCGTGGTGGTGGGCGAGACGGCCGAGATCGGCGACGGCTGCACCATCTACCAGGGCGTGACGCTGGGCGGCACTTCGCTGTACAAGGGCACGAAGCGGCATCCGACGCTGGGCCGCGACGTGGTGGTGAGCGCGGGCGCCAAGGTGCTGGGCGGTTTTGTCGTTGGCGATGGGGCCAAGATCGGCAGCAATGCAGTAGTCATCAAACCGGTGCCTGCCGGTGCGACCGCGGTGGGCATCCCCGCCCGGATCATTCCGTCCAAGGACGGCACCAGTGCCGATGTGACTGGCCACCCCGCCAAATTCTCGGCCTACGGCATCACGCTGGAGGACGACCCGCTCAGCCAGGCCATGAAAGGCCTGATCGACAGCGCGTCGTCACAAGACCACCAGATCGCGCTGCTCTGGCAGGCCATCGAGAAGCTTTCGGCCGCCCGCAAGGAGGCTGATTGCGTGCCGGACGACGCTGCGCTGAAGGAATGCTTCGAAGCGGAGAAACTGTCGCAGCTCGTGGGCAAGTAAGGCTGTCATTGCGGGCTCGACCCGCAATCCATTCTTGGCGCGCGAAGATGGATGCCGGATCGAGTCCGGCATGACAGGCATCTACCTGGGCGTGCGAACGGCCGATTTGGGCCGCCAGCCCTTGCACACCTCGTCGTTCGTCTCGAGGTAAGGCCCGCCGATCAAATCCACGCAGTAAGGCACTGCCGCGAAGATGCCGGGCACGACTTGCTCGCCGGCCGGACCCTTGAGGCCCTCCAACGTCTCCTGGATCGACTTGGGCTGGCCGGGCAGGTTGATGATCAGGCTCTTGTCGCGGATGACCGCGCATTGGCGCGACAGGATCGCGGTGGGCACGAAGCGCAGGCTGACCTGGCGCATCTGCTCGCCGAAGCCGGGCATCTCCTTGTGGGCGACAGCCAGCGTTGCCTCGGGCGTCACGTCGCGCGGCGCCGGGCCGGTGCCGCCGGTGGTAAGCACGAGCGAGCAGCCGGCATCGACCAGCTCGATCAAAGCGGCGCTGATGCCTTCCTTCTCGTCGGGGATCAGTCGCGATTCGAACGTGATGGGGTTCTTCAGCGCGCGCGTGAGCCAGTCCTTCAGCGCGGGCAGGCCCTTGTCTTCGTAGACTCCGCTGGAGGCACGGTCGCTGATCGAGACAATGCCGATGCGGACGGGGTCAATGGTCTCTGGGGTCATAGGTGGCGTCATCCGATTCGGGCTGGTCGTTCTCGCCGGACAGCTGCGAGCGCACCAGCTGGAAGATTTCACGATAGGCCCGTCCATGGCGCGGCGCAAGGCCCTTTGAGATGGACTCCTGGTCCGGCTGCACGTCCTTGCGCGCCTGGCGGATCAACGCGCGCAGTTGCTGCGTGTCGGTCTGCGGATAGGCGCGCAGCCATTCGTCCAGCGCGCCTTCACGGGCGATCAGGTCGTCGCGCCATTTCTCGGCCTGGTGCAGGGCGAGCGCCTCGCCGGCCGAGCCACTGCGTTGCTCCTCGAGCGCGTCGCGAACGGCCTGGCGTGTTTCTTCATCGAGGCCACGCATCAGCTTGCCGATGAACTGCATCTGCCGCCGCTTGCCCTCGAAGTTAGTGATGCGCTTGGCCTCGACGACCGCGTCGGAGAGCTTTTCGGGCAGCGGCAGGCGTTCCATGAGGTCGGCGCGCAGGGTCAGCAAAGCTTCACCCAGCTTTTGCAGCTCGGTGCTCTCGCGTTTCAGGTCGGTCCTGCTGGCTTCGGTGGTGCCTTTGAGCTCGGCTTTGAGCTCCAGATCCAGCTCGCTGCCTTCGGCGACGAACTGGCCGCGCACGAAGTAGCCTTTTTTGGGTTTGCGTGACAAGGGGGTCGGCGGTGCGTGTGGGGTGGGGCAAGTATCATAGCCCCGCTATGACAACCAACTCCGACTTCCGTCCCGCCACCGGTTTCAGCTACAGCCGAGCCGCCTTCGAAGAACTGGTGGATACGGCGCTTGCCCATGCCAAGAAACTGGGCGCGACCGATGCGGGCGCCGAGGCGTCGGAGGGCTGCGGCCTGAGCGTTTCAGTGCGCAAGGGGGAGCTGGAGAACGTGGAGCGCAACCGCGACAAGTCGCTGGGCGTGACGATCTACGTGGGCCACCGCCGCGGCAACGCCAGCACGTCGGATTTCTCCCTTGCGGCGATCCAGCAAACGGTGCAGGCGGCCTATGACATCGCGCGTTTCACCGCCGAAGACCCCGTGGCCGGCCTGCCCGAGGCGCAGGACATCGCCCAACCCGACGAGCAGCCCGACCTGGACCTGTTCCACCCCTGGGACATCGACAGCGAGCAGGCCGCGCGCATCGCGCTCGCCTGCGAGGCGGCGGCTTTCGCCACCGACAAACGCATCACCAACAGCGAGGGCGCGGGCGTTTCGGCCCAGCAGAGCCACTTCTTCAGCTCCCACACAAGAGGTTTCCGCGGGGGCTACGCGAGTTCGCGCCATTCGATTTCAGTGGCGCCCATCGCCGGCAAGGGCAGCGACATGCAGCGCGACGCCTGGTACAGCTCCATGCGCAGCGCCGAAGAGCTGGCCGCGCCCGAGGCCGTGGGCCGGTATGCGGCGGAGCGCGCGCTGGCGCGGCTGAAGTCACGCAAGATCGCCACCCGCGAATGCCCGGTGCTGTTCGAGTCGCCTCTGGCCGCGGGCCTGCTCGGCGGCTTCGTGCAGGCCGTGAGCGGCGGATCGCTCTACCGCAAGAGCAGCTTCCTGCTCGATTCGCTGGGCAAGAAGATCTTCCCCGACCACGTGGACGTGGTGGAAGACCCGCACGTACGCCGCGGCAAGGGCAGCGCACCCTTCGACGAGGAGGGCGTGCGCACCAAGGCGCGCAAGGTCGTGGACGCGGGGCATGTGGAGGGCTACTTCCTCAGTAGCTACTCGGCTCGCAAGCTGGGCATGAAGACGACTGGCAATGCCGGGGGCTCGCACAACCTCACGCTCAAATCGCGGCTGACAGATCGCGGGGACGACCTGCCCGCCATGCTGCGTAAATTGGGCACGGGCCTGTTCGTGATCGAACTGATGGGGCAGGGCGTGAACTACGTGACCGGCGATTACTCGCGCGGGGCCAGCGGCTTCTGGGTGGAAAACGGCGAAATCGCCTACCCGGTGCAGGAGATCACCATCGCCGGCAACATGAAGGACATGTTCGCCGGCATCCTGGCGGTGGGCGCCGATACCTATAACTACGGGGCGAAGACCGTGGGCTCGGTTCTCATCAACCGGATGAAGGTGGCTGGCTCCTAACGATTGTCATTGCGGACTTGATCCGCAATCCATCCAGGCGCGCCACCATGGACCCCGGGTCAAGCCCGGGGTGACAATGTCCTAGCCTGCCAGGGCCGCCTTCACGGCGGCAGACACCTGACCCATGTCGGCCTTGCCGGCCAGCTTGGCCTTCACGGCTCCCATGACCTTGCCCATGTCGCCCGGCCCCTTGGCGCCCAGCTCAGCCACGATGGCCTTCACCTCGGCGGCAATCTCCTCGGCAGACAGGCGTGCGGGCAGGTAGACCTGCAGCACGGCCACCTCGGCCTTCTCCTTGTCTGCGAGGTCTTGGCGGCCGGCCTTCTCGAAGGCCTCGATGCTGTCCTTGCGCTGCTTGAGCATCTTGTCGACGATGCCGATAACGGCGATGTCGTCCAGCTCGATGCGCTCGTCCACTTCCTTTTGCTTCATGGCCGCCGTCAGCAGGCGGATGGTGCCCAGCCGCTCGCTTTCCTTGGCGCGCATGGCGGCCTTCATGTCATCGGTGATGCGTTCCTTGAGGCTCATGTCTGTTCTCCGTGGGGGAATGAAAAAAGCCTGCTTGAGCGTCCCCAGGCAGGCTATTCGGGTGCCGCAAGGCGGCAACGCTTTTTTCGGCCGAAGCTCAGTAGAGCTTTTTAGGCAATTGCATGCTGCGCACGCGCTTGTAGTGGCGCTTGACCGCAGCGGCCTTCTTGCGCTTGCGCTCGGCGGTGGGCTTCTCGTAGAACTCGCGGGCGCGCAGTTCGGTCAGCAGGCCAAGCTTTTCAATGGTGCGCTTGAAGCGGCGCAGGGCCACGTCGAAGGGCTCGTTTTCTTTTACACGGATCGTCGTCATCAGCTAATGAATTCCAAATTTGTGCAGAAAGCGGGTGCCTGGGAAGATCGGGGCCCGGACGCCGTATCTGCGGTGTTCCCCGACTGATGGTGATCAGGCCGTCGGGGTATTGCCAGCAAAGCCCGTCATTATAGCCCCCTTGACAGCCGCTGCAACTGGGACGCCAAACATGGCGTGCGCGCACGCGTAAGCGCTGGCCCAGGCCCATTGGAAGTTGTAACCGCCCAGCCAGCCGGTGACGTCCACCACCTCGCCAATGAAGTACAGGCCGGGTTGCTTCGACTCCATCGTCTGCGACGACAGGTCGCGCGTGTCGACACCGCCTGCCGTGACTTCCGCCTTTTTGTAGCCCTCCGTGCCCGAGGGGACCAGCGTCCAGCGGGCCAGCCGGTCTGCCAGCGAGGCCAGCGCCTTGTCGCTCGCCTCGGCGATGGGCCGCTGCCACGTTGGGTCCTGTTGTACCCAGGTGTCGGCCAACCGCGACGGAACGAAGGCCGCCAGTTCGTTCCCGATGAGCTTGCGCGAGGTAGCCTTGGCGCGCAGCAGTTCCTCGTACAAGGGTGTTTCCGGGGCCAGGTCGATGCGGATCGGCTGGCCCTCGCGCCAATAGCTGGAGATCTGCAGCACCGCCGGGCCGCTCAGGCCGCGATGGGTGAACAGCAGGTCTTCGTGGAAGACCACTTTTCCCGTTCGCCCCGAGCCTGTCGAAGGGGCGCCGGTTTCGATCGCAACGGGCAAGGATAGGCCGGCCAACTGGGAGTATGGGGCCCAGCCGTCGCCGTCGAAGGTAAGGGGCACGAGAGCGGGGCGGGGCTCGACGATCCGCAGGCCGAACTGGCGGGCCATCCGATAGCCGAAGTCCGTGGCACCGATCTTCGGAATCGAGAGCCCGCCGGTGGCGATCACGACGTGGCGGGTTTCGACCGGCCCGCGGTCGGTCGAAACTCGGTACCGCGGCCGCGACGCGTCAGCACCGTCCAGCGCCGAAAGCTCGCGCACCGCGCACGGCTGCCAGCGCGTCACGCCGCCGGCCTCGCATTCGGCGAGCAGCATTGCGATGAAGTCATCGGACGAGCGGTCGCCGAACAGCTGGCCCTTGTGCTTCTCGTGAAACGGGATGCCGTAACGCTGCACGAGGGCGATGAAGTCCTGCGGGGTGTAACGGGAAAGGGCGGAGCGGCAGAACTGTGGGTTCTCGCCGATGAAGTGCTTGTGCGGGGCGCGCGGGTCGAGGTCGCGGTTGGTGAAGTTGCAGCGCCCACCTCCGGAGATACGGATCTTCTCGCCCACTTTTTCGCTGTGGTCGATGAGGAGGACCTTCAGGCCCAGTTGCCCCGCCACGCCCGCGCAAAAGAGCCCGGCGGCGCCGGCGCCGATGATGACAGCGTCAAAGGATTGCATCGGCGCCGAGTGTAGGGCCTCGCCCCTCACCCCAGCCCGCTCCCCGTCGGGGAGAGGGAGCAGGTCACGCCACGCGGAACTGCGCGGGCGCGCTCGCGGCAGCAGCAACGCCGCTGATTACGTCGCCCACCACGATGACCGAGGGGCTGGCGAGTTTTTCGCGGGCGATAGTGGCGTTCAATTCGCCCAGCGTCGTGACGGCCTGGCGCTGGTCCGGCAGGCTGGCGCGCTGCACCACCGCCACGGGTGTGGAGGCGGGCAGGCCGGTGAGCAATTCGTCCTGGATGCGCGCGGCGCCGCTGACGCCCATGTAGATCACCAGCGTCAGCCTGGCGTCGCGGGCCGTGGCGGCGAGCGCGCGCCAGTCGGTGCCCGGCGAGCCCGGGTGGGCATGCCCCGTGACGAAGACGACGCCGTGCGCGTGTTCGCGGTGCGTGAGCGGCACGCCCAGTGATGTCACGGCGGCAAGCCCCGAAGTGATGCCGTTGACCACCTGGACGTCGATGCCCGCGGCCTGCAGGTGTTCCACCTCTTCGCCACCGCGGCCGAAGATGAAGGGGTCGCCGCCCTTGAGGCGGACCACATCCTCGCCCTCGCGGGCGGCCATGACCATGAGCTTTTCGATGAAGGCCTGCGGCGTGCTCTTGCAGCCGCCGCGCTTTCCGACATGGACGACGCGCGCGCCGGGCGACGCGAACGCCACGATCTCGGGGTTGACCAGGTCGTCGACGAGCAGCACCGTTGCGGCCTGGATCGCCTTGACGGCTTTCAAGGTCAGCAGTTCCGGGTCGCCGGGGCCGGCGCCAACGAGGGTTACTTTTCCAGTGCTCATGTCGTTTGGAGGGTGGATGTGTCGGTCGAAGCAAGACGCAAGATGTGTTCCACTTGCAGCCCCATCGACACGGGCACGGGCTTGCGCCCGGCCAGCACATCCTGAATGTACGCCGCCGTGGATTCGGCATCGATCTCGCGCGGCAAGTCCGGCAAGTCGGTAAGGGTACCTTTGTGGCCCACCTCCAGGGTGATGCGGCGGCCCCTGACGAACCCATCCATCTGGGGCATGCGGCGGGCGTCCGCCACGACTTCGCCTTCGGTGCCGCGCAGCAGCAGGGCTGTCGAACCCATGAGCTCGAACACGGCGCCCATCGATATGGCGTATTCGGGGTGTGTGTAGCTGCTGACGATCACGGCTGCGCCCGCGGACGGGTTCATCAGCTTCACCAAACTGTGACTGGAATTGCGCAAACCCACGGCGCGGCGCACGTCCAGCAGGCGCTTCAGGCCCGGCAAGAGTAGTTCCGTGGGCGCGTAGGCCGCTTCGCCCGGTGCGATGGCGCGGATCGCGGGCAGCGGATGGACGCCCAGCGCCTGCAAAACGTGCGGGACGAACACGCGGCTCGATTCCGTGGCCGTGCCATGGATGAGCACGGGCAGGCCGCGGCGCGCCACCAGCAGGGCCAGCAGCGGCGTGAGCACGGGCAGCTTGCGCGCGCCGTTGTAGCTGGGGAGCACCACGAGAGGCTTGTCGCCCGCGGGCACGCGGTTCAGCCGGGCATAGGTGGCATCCAGGAAACCGGCCATCTCCTCCGCCGTCTCGCCTTTGATCCGCATGGCCAGGCAGAAGGCGCCGACCTCGAGGTCCGTCACGGCGCCATCGAGCACCTGGCCGAACAGGTCGGCCGCCTGCGCACGCCCGAGCGAGCGCGCGCCCTGCTTGCCGCGGCCGATTTCCTTGATGTATTGGCTGATGCCCATGGGTTGGGATTGTCCGCGAAGCCTCATGACTTGCGGCTATTTGGCGAATCACGCCGTCGGTGTAGCGTAACTAGGCAGCGTGTCGCAGCGGAATGAATGAACGCACGAGCCGCTTGAGTTCGGGCACGCACGAGCCGCAGTTGGTGCCGCAACGCAGTTCACTCTGGAGCGAATCCAGCCGCGTCGCCTCGGGGCCCGCGCAACCTGCCAGGTGATCCGCGATGTCGGTATCCGTCACGTTGAAACACGTGCAGACCTGCTTGCCGCGCGACTGCACCGCGACGGGCGGCTTTGCACCGGGGACGAGCAATAGGCGGCCATAGGCCTGCGCGGGCAATTCGTCTTGTAGCAGCGTGCTGATCCAGGCCTGGGCACTCGTGTCGCCGGCCAGCACGAAACTCTCCAGCCGCGCTTCCTCGCCTCGGCGCACGAGGCGCATCGCGCGGCGCTGGCCCTTCTTGCGGTCCGCATAGCGCAGCGTGTCGGCGGCCGCGAGGCCCATCAGAGCTTCGATGCGGGCCAGCAACTCGTCGGGCGGGGCTTCGTGCGCGGAGGCTCGCAGCAGGACACCGCTTCGCTCGCGGCCAAAAGGCACGCACGAGGCAAACGGGAACAGCGCCATCACCTGCTTGAGCTCTTCCCGGGCGTGCAGCGCCTCGCCGTCGGGCAGCCATGCGACGGCCAGCAGCGACCAGGGTAGTTCGGCCTTGAGGATCTTCACGGCCGCATGCTTGAGCTCGGGCTGCTTGGACGTTGGGCAATAGGCGGACGTCGTGAGCGCGTTCACTCCGGCGAGGGGCAGCCCCGTGCTGGAGCAGCCACCCAGGAATTCCGGCCCCCAGTGCATCGCCATGAAAGCCTGTCCCATGCCGACCTGGTCGCTGGCTTGCACCGGCACCACGATGGAGCCGCGCTTGCTGGTCACGTGAACGAGGTCGCCGTCCTTCAAGAGGCGCCGCGCCATGTCTTGCGAATGCATCTGGATGGCGGGCTCCGCCACGTGGCCGAACAGGCGGCCGAGCGTGCCGGTGCGGCTCATGCCGTGCCACTGGTCGCGCAGGCGCCCGGTGGTGAGCGAGAAGGGATATCGGGCCTCGCGCGGTTCGGCCAACGGCTGGTAAGCGACGTTGGCAAAGCGGGCTTTGCCATCCGGCGTCGGGAAGACGCCGTCCTCATAGAGGCGCGGCTTGCCTTGGGTTTCCCCCGCCGCCATGGGCCACTGCAAAGGCGACTGATCGAGCAGGGCATAGCTCATGCCCGTGATGTCCAGGTCGCGGCCGCGGGTGGATTCGCGATGCTCGTTCCAGATCTGTTCGACACCGGCTGCTTCATCGGCCCGCGAATAAGGAAACAAGGTCGGCTGGCCCGGGCGCAGCTTGCGTTCGAGCCGATGAGCGAAATCGACGGCGATCGACCAGTCGTGGCGCGTGCCGGCTGGCTTGGGAATGGCGGGGCGGACGCGACTGATGCGACGTTCGCTGTTGGTGACGGTGCCGGTCTTCTCGCCCCAGGTGGTAGCCGGCAAAAGGATGTCGGCGTAATCGCAGGTGGCAGTGGTTGAGAACGCCTCTTGCACGACGACCAATTCGGCGCGCTGCAGGGCCCGTCGCACTGTGGCCTGGTCCGGCATGGATTGCGCGGGGTTCGTGCAGGCGATCCACAGGGCCTTGATCTCGCCGTCGGCCGCGGCCTGGAACATCTCCACTGCCGTCTTGCCGGGCTTCTCGGGAACCGATGGAACACCCCACAGCGCGGCCACCTCGGCGCGATGCTGCGGGTTGGCGAGGTCACGGTGCGCCGAAAGCAGGTTGGCCAGGCCGCCGACTTCGCGCCCGCCCATCGCGTTGGGCTGGCCCGTGAGCGAGAAGGGGCCGGCGCCCGGCTTGCCGATCTGCGCGGTGGCCAAGTGGAGGTTGATCAGTGCCGCGTTCTTGGCAGAGCCGCTCGAGGATTGGTTCAGTCCCTGGCAATAAAGGCTCAACGTAGCGCCGGACGTGGCGAACAGCTTCGCCGCGGTGAACAGGTCTTCCTTGGAAATGCCGCAGACCTGCGCGACAAGGTCCGGCGTGCATTCGCGCACGGTGGCTTTCAGGCCGTCGAACCCGGTTGTGTGCGCCTCGAGGTAGTCCTGGCGCACCCAGCCCTCCCACAGCATGACGTGCAGCATGCCGTGGAACAGCATGATGTCGGTGCCCGGTTGCAGGGGCAGGTAAAGATCGGCGATCTCGGCCGTGTCGGTGCGGCGCGGGTCGCACACGATGATCTTCAGCCGCGGGTTGGCCGCCTTGGCGTCCTCGATGCGGCGAAACAGGATGGGATGGGCCCAGGCCGTGTTGCTGCCCGCGATGAAGATGCACTGCGCGTGCTTCACGTCGTCGTAGCAGTTGGGCGGAGCGTCGGCGCCCAGCGTCATCTTGTAGCCGGCCACGGCGCTGCTCATGCACAGCCGCGAATTCGTGTCCACGTTGTTCGTACCGATCAGCCCTTTGGCCAGCTTGTTGAAGACGTAGTAGTCCTCGGTCAGCAGCTGGCCCGAGATGTAGAAGCCGACCGCATCGGGACCATGCTCGCGGATGATCTGCGTAAAGGTCTCGGTCGCGCAGCCAAGGGCTTGGTCCCACGCAATGCGCGCGAGCCGCCCGCCGCGATGCTCTCGGCGCATCGGATGCAGCAGGCGGGTCTGTTGCGTGATGGGCGCGGCGGCGGTGAGGTGCAGCGTCGAGCCCTTCGTACACAGCCGGCCGAAGTTGGCGGGGTGATCGGGGTCACCTCGCACGCCGGTGATCTGCTCGCCGTCGGACTCGATGATGACGCCGCAGCCCACTCCGCAATACGGGCAGGTGGATCGTGTTTCCTTCGTCATTTAAGGGGTGTGCGGGGCCTGGACGTCGAAGGTTGCATCTCCGACCGCGCCCGTGGAGGCGCAAGGGCCGGCGCGCGGGGGCTCGATGTCGACGGCCAGGGTTGCGAGTTCCACCGGGTTCAGCAGCACCTGTCCGGCGTCAACCTTGCAGGCGAATTTCGTGGTGCAGCCCTCGTCGGGCGACTTGGCGCAGCCATCGTCCAGGCCGATGGTCCAGTTGTGCAGCGGGCAGGCCACGCTGGTGCCGAAGACGATGCCTTGCGACAGCGGGCCCCCCTTGTGGGGGCAGCGGTCGAGCAGCGCGAACACCTGGTCCTGATCGTTGCGGAACACCGCGACGTCCATGCCCCGGGGGCGCGCCACGCGGCGCGAGCCGAGCACCGGGATGTCCTCGACACGGCAGATCACAGTCCATTCATTCATGTTCATGCTGCCTGCTCCGCGGGGGCGATCTTGCCGAATTGGCGCGTGTCGACGGACGCCTTGTCGAATTCGAACCAGGGATCGGGCTCGCCGTCCAGGCTGAATTGCAGGCGCTCCCACAGGGCCATGCGGCCTTCGTGGTCTTCCAGCACCTTCTTCTTCACGTAGTCGAGGCCGACACGGTTGACGTAGTGCACTGTGCGCTCCAGGTACCAGCCTTCCTCGCGGTACAGCTGCAGGAAGGCGCCGCTGTATTCGAGCACTTCGGCGGCGGTCTTCAGCTTGCAGAAGAAGTGGGCCACTTCCGTCTTGATGCCGCCGTTGCCGGCGACGTAGATCTCCCAGCCCGAGTCGACACCGATCACGCCGACGTCCTTGATGCCGGCCTCGGCGCAATTGCGCGGGCAGCCCGAGACGGCGAGCTTGACCTTGTGCGGTGCGTACATCCGCCACAGGGCACGCTCGAGGTCCTTGCCCATCTGGGTGGAATCTTGCGTGCCGAACCGGCACCACTCGCTGCCCACGCAGGTCTTGACCGTGCGCAAGGCCTTGGCGTACGCATGGCCCGAGGGCATGCCAATGTCCTGCCACACGTTCTTCAGGTCTTCCTTCTTTACGCCCAGCAGGTCGATGCGCTGGCCGCCAGTGACCTTCACGGTGGGGATCTTGTACTTGTCCACCGCATCGGCGATGCGGCGCAACTCGTCGGCCGTGGTCTCGCCACCCCACATGCGGGGGATCACCGAGTAGGTGCCGTCCTTCTGGATGTTGGCGTGGCTGCGCTCGTTGATGTAGCGGCTTTGCGGGTCGTCCTTGGCCTCCTTGGGCCAGGTGGACAGCAGGTAGTAGTTGACGGCAGGCCGGCAGGTCGCGCAGCCGTTGGGCGTGCGCCACTCCATGAAGCGGAAGGTGTCGGCGATGGTCAACAGCTTGTTGGCCTTGATCGCGTCGCGCACTTCCTGGTGGCTGTGGTCGGTGCAGCCGCACACGGCCTTCTTCTTCGGCGTCGCCGAGTAGTCGCCGCCCGCGGTGAACATCAGGATCTGCTCGACCAGCCCCGTGCACGAGCCGCAGGACGCACTGGCCTTGGTGTGCTTCTTGACCTCGTCGATGGTGAACAGGCCCTTTTCCTTGATGGCCTTGCAGATGGTGCCTTTGGTCACGCCGTTGCAGCCGCATACCTCGGCGTCGTCAGGCATGGACGCGGCCTTGGTATGGCCTTCGTGGCCCGTGTCGCCGATGCTCGATTCGCCGAACATCAGCTTGTCGCGTATGTCGCTGACGCTGCGCCCGTCACGCAGCAGCTTGAAGTACCAGCTGCCGTCGACCGTGTCGCCGTACAGGCAGGCGCCCACCAGCTTGTCGCCCTTGAGCACGAGCTTCTTGTACACGCCGCCGAATGGGTCGGACATCACGATCTCTTCCGTGCCTTCGCCGCCCATGAACTCGCCGGCGGAGAAGAGGTCAATGCCGGTGACCTTGAGCTTGGTCGACGTGAGCGAGCCCGTGTAGCGGCCGATGCCGAATTGCGCGAGGTGGTTGGCGGCGACCTTGGCCTGCTCGAAGAGCGGCGCGACCAGGCCGTAGGCGATGCCGCGGTGCGCGGCGCATTCGCCCACGGAGTAGATGCGTGCGTCGGTCACGGTCTGCATCGTGTCATTCACCACGATGCCGCGGCTGCAATGCAGGCGCGCCTTCTCGGCCAGCTCGGTATTGGGGCGGATGCCCACGGCCATGACGACGAGGTCTGTCGGCACTTCCGTGCCGTCCTTGAATTTGATCGCCATCACCCGTCCATCCTTGTCGGGGATGAGCTCCTGCGTCTGTGCGCCGATCAGGAACTTCAGGCCGCGGTCTTCCAGCGACTTCTGCAGCAGCTTGCCTGCTACGTCGTCGAGCTGGCGCTCCATCAGCCAGGGCATGACGTGCACGACGGTGACGTCCATGCCACGGCGCATCAGGCCGTTCGCCGCTTCGAGGCCGAGCAGGCCCCCGCCGATAACGACAGCACGCTTGTACTTGCGCGAGGCATCGATCATCGTGTTGGTGTCCGCGATGTCGCGATAGGCGATGACGCCCTCGAGGTCCTTGCCCGGCACGGGCAGGATGAACGGGTTGGAGCCGGTGCACATCAGCAGGCGGTCGTACTCTTCCTCGGTGCCGTCCTCGGCGCGCACCACGCGGCGCACGCGATCGATCTCCACGACCTTCTTGCCCGCATGCAGGCGGATGTTGTTCTCCGCGTACCACTCCCAGGAGTTGAGGACGATTTCGTCAAGCGACTGCTCGCCGGCGAGCACGGGTGACAGCAAGATTCGGTTGTAGTTGGGGTGCGGCTCGGCGCCGAACACCGTGATGTCGTAGAGATCGGGGGCGACCTTGAGCAGCTCTTCAATGGTGCGCACGCCCGCCATGCCGTTGCCCACCATCACCAACCTTGATTTTTTCAATGCGATCTCCAATGAATCTGTTGTTCGAGGAGTGCAAGGGTCATGCCAGTTTCTGGGGCCTTGCTTTCGCAGCCTTCGCACCAAACGGTGGCGCGAGCCCCATGTTGCAGCGCACCAACTTGGGCATGCCTCTTGCGTATGCTGGTGCATGGCATTCGAAATCGACATCGGCTTCACATCGCTCACGGGCAAGAAGGAAGTCAACGAGGACTTCGCCGCAGCAATGCTGCCCGAGCCGGGACAGGAGGCCATGGGCGCGATCGCGGCGATCGCGGATGGCGTGAGCATGGGCGGCATGGGCCGCGAGGCCGCACAGACAACGGTAACGAGCCTCGTGCGTGATTACTTCGGCACGCCCGAGACCTGGGATACGACGGTGGCGCTGGACCGCATCATCGCTGCGCAGAACTCCTGGCTGGTTGGACTGAACCGGCGGCGCGCCCCCGCTTGCGGGCTCACGACACTCACGGCGCTCGTGGTGCGCGGCCAGAGCTACGCGCTCGCGCACGTAGGCGATACCCGCGCTTACCTGCTGCGTGATGGCGAACTGATCCAGCTGACGCACGACCATGCCATGGCCCATGCCGATTTCAGCCACCAACTGCTTCGCGCTGTCGGCGCGGAGGAGCGCCTGGTGGTGGATTACAGCCAGGGCGACCTGCACGTGGGCGATGTGTTCGTGCTGCTCTCGGACGGCGTGCACAACGTGGTCCCGCACAAGCGGCTGAAGGCGCTGATCACCGAGAACGCGCAATCACTGAGCGAACTGCTCGTCAAGACGGCGCTGGAGCAGGGCAGCGGCGACAACTGCACCGCGCTCGTGGTGCGGGTGCTGGGCATCCTGGACGCGACACTGCAGGACGAGAATCGGCTGGCGCAGCAACTGGCCGTCCCGCCGCGCCTGAAGGTCGGCGACGTCATCGACGGCGTGGCGGTGACTTCGGTGATCGTCGACAACGGTATCAATATCCTCTATCAGGTGCGCGGCGTCCATACGGGCAGGTTGTACGCGTTGAAAACGCTGAACCCGCAGCGCGCGCACGACGCGCAGGAGCGCGCGATGCTCGCGCACGAGGCATGGTTGGCCAAGCGCATGGCCTCGGGCCGTGCCGCGGAGAACCTCGTGGCCATGCACGACCCGCTCGTTGAATCACCCACGGCGTTCTACCTTCTGTACGAGTGGCATGCCGGCGAGACCCTGCAGCAGATGCTCGACCGCAAGCACCGGTTCACGCTCAGCCAGACGGTCGCGGCCGCGGCCCACGTTGCGCGTGCGCTTGGCCGGCTGCACCGGCAGGGCGTGATCCACCGCGACGTGAAGCCCGCCAACCTGCATCAGGGTGAAGACGGCGTGCTGCGCCTGCTGGACCTGGGCGTCGCGCTGAGCGGCCGGGAGCCGGAGTCGACGCGGCTGCTCCATGCCGGCACACCCAGCTACATGAACCCCGAGCAGTGGGGCTTCCAGGCGAACGGGGCCCCGGCTGCCGAAGAAGCGCCAAATGCGCAGAGTGACCTGTTCGCGCTGGGCGTGACGCTCTACCAGTTGCTCACCGGCGGCAAGCTGCCTTACGGCGACGTCTTGCCCTACCAGGCGGGCCGCTACTGGCGCGACCCGATAGCGCCCAGCCGGCACAACCCCGAGGTGCCGATCTGGCTGGACCATGTGGTGCTGAAGGCGGTGGCGCGCGACAAGCGGCAGCGGTTCGAGACGGCCGAGGAATTCCTGCTGGCGCTGGAGCGCGGCGCCTCGCGGCCGCTCACGGCGCCGCCGCCCACGCCGCTGATCCAGCGCGACCCCACGGCACGGTGGAAGATCGCCTTGGGCATCAGCCTGCTGTTCAACGCACTGCTGGTTTACTGGCTGCTGTTTTTGCCGAAGTGACTGCCGGCTGAACCGGGGCGGGAGCCGCAGGCTGCGATCGCGCGCGGCCCCCTTTCTCGGCCCAGGTGCGGGTCCAGCGGATCTGCATCGCGCGCAGCATCAGCAGCACCGCGAGGGAGCACAGGGCAAACCCGGCGAAACCCCAGAAGTAGGTGCCGGCGTACTGCTTTGAGAGTCCCATCGCATTCGGGACCAGACCGCCGCCGAGCGCGCCCACCTCACCGATCATCGAGCCCGCGACAGCGGTGGCGAGCGGCCACCGCAGGGGAACCAGCTGGAACAGCGCTCCGTTGCCCGCGCCCAGCGCCGCGAAACAGAGCATCAAGAGCAGCGTGGTTGCGACGAGCGAGTTGCCGGCCAGGCCACACATGACCAGGGTGACGGCGACCGTCAGCAGCACGGCCGTGAGGGTGTTCACGCCCCCCCAGTGATCGGAAATCCAGCCGCCGAACACGCGCACGGCCGCGCCCATGAAGGCCGCAAGCATCGACAGCTGGCCCGCCTGCACTTTGCTAACGCCGAACTGGTCGTAGTAGTACGAGGGCAGGAACGTGGTGAGGCCGATGAAGCCGCCGAACGTCACTGCGTAGATGATGCTGAACGCCCAGCCGTCCTTCTCGAACAGGCAGGCGATGTGCTCGCGCAAGCTCGCGTGCTTGTCCACATCGGGCGGCTCCTTGCCGAAAGCGATCATCGCGCCCATGGGCAGCAGCATCGCCACCGCGGCGATGCCGTACACGGCCTGCCAGCCGAAGCGCTGGGCCAGCGCAGGCGCCACCAGCACGGACACGGCGGTGCCGACGTTGCCCGCACCGACCAGCCCCATCGCCAGGCCCTTGTAGCGCGCCGGGAACGAGCCCGAGCCGAGGCTCAAGGCCACGCCGAAACTGGCGCCCGCGATGCCGAGCAGGACGCCCATGGCCAGCAGGCTGCCGTACGAATCGACGAAGAAGAAGCCGAACAGCAGCGCCACCATGATCATCCCCATCTCGACCAGGGTGGCGTTCTTTCGCCCGATGTACTGGGCCAGCACGCCCAGCGGGAAGCGCATCAGCGCGCCGGCGAAGATCGGGATCGAGAGCATCACCCCCTTCTGCGCGGGCGAGAGCGAATAGGCTTCGGAGATGAAAGGCGCCATGGCGCCGTTCATCACCCAGATGCAGCAGGAGAACGCGAAATACAGGAACGAAGTGGCCAGCGTTGGTGCGTGGCCCGACTTCAGGAACGTGCGAAAACCCGCCATGGTGCAAATCCTCTGTGAGACTGAACGATCAATTCACAGAATCAGTGCGAGAAGCGTGCCAGCCTGGGGCGCGCGAAAACGCTTCCCCCCGCCTCAAAGCGGGGCGTTGCAAGGTGCGCTATTGGTGCGCGGGCACGGGTTGTGTGCGCTTTGCCTTCTAGTGCCTCCTCTCCATGTCCACGCAAACCATCGCCGGCTGGTGGTTCCAACGCAGCGTGATGATGTACGGGTGCTTGCGCACGCGCGCCTTGACGCCTGAGCTGCCGTGCAGTTTCACGGGCACCGAGATCTGCAGGCCGGCGCCCAGGGTCTTGCGCGCATTGCCGCCCAGCGTGTTGGCGATCTCGCCGACCGCGTCGAGCAGGTTGCCCTCCGACAGGTCGGTCTCGCCCTGCAAAAGCAACAACTCGCGCAGCAGCTGCGGCGGCATGGACACCATCACGTGGCCGTTGTAGGAGCCGGAGAAGGTGACGATGCCGTTGAAATCGTGACCATCCACGTCACCCGTGCCCAGGAAAGCGGAGGTGATCTGCGGCTCCTGCTTCGTGAGCACCTGGAAGTAACGCCGCACCGAATCGACGAAGAGCTTCAGTTCGGCTTCATGAAGAGAATCGGTCATCGTGCCTCCGTGACGTCCAGCAGAGCCATCTTGAGTTCGTCGTCGGAGAACGGCTTGGCCACGAAGCCCCGCGCGCCGAGCTTGAGCGCGGCGATCGCGGTGGATTTGTCCGAGAGCGCGCTCACGACGAGGATGTTCATCTTCGGGAAGAGCCGCAGCAGCTGGCCTATGCATTCCACGCCGTCCATCTCGGGCATGGTGAGGTCCATGGTCACCACTTCCGGCTGGGTGGCACGCGCGATGCGCACCGCCTCCGCGCCGTTGCGGGCCAGGCCGACCAGGGAGATGTTGGCCAGGCCGCCGTTTTGCACCACCCGCGAAATGCGCGAGCGGATCATGTTGGAATCGTCGACGATGAGAAGGCGCATGGGGTACTTCCTTGGGGTCATGCGGCGAACCGGATCTTGAATTCGGTGAACTGCCCGGGCGTGGAGCTCAGCAGCAGCCGCGCGCCGAGTTTCTGCACGTTCGCGTGCACCACGTCCAGGCCGACGCCTCGGCCGGCATGCATGGACACGGCGCTGGCCGTCGAAAAGCCTGGCTTGAAGATGTGCGAGACGATCTGCCGGTCATCGAAGCTCTCGAGCTGCGCGGCCGTGTACCAGCCCAGCTCCAGCAGTTTCTGGCGCACGTTGTCGGCGGAGAGGCCTGCGCCGTCGTCTCGCACTGAGAGGGTCCACTCGGCATCGCTGCGCGCGAGCAGCACCTCCAACTTGCCGTCCACGGGTTTGCCGGCCGCGGCGCGCTGCTCGGGCGCCTCGATGCCGTGCACCACCGCATTGCGCAGCAGCTGCACAGCGATCTCGCGCACCAGCTGCGCGGGCTCACCGTCCAGGTCGGTGAGGCTTCCCATGCGCACATTCGGCTGGACTTTGCGCCGGGTGTCCGCCGCGGCATCCAGCGCCAGGCGAGCCAGCGAGGCGTTCACCGAGTCCGGCGATGCCGGCGCCTCGACGGCGCCGCGGTTCAGGCCGGCCAGGCTCTTGAGCGCGGAGACCTTGGACAGCAAGTCCTCCAGCGGCAGCGGCAGCGAGAGCAGGGCGCTGCCCAGGTCGCCGCCCGACTGGCGGATGCGCAGCAGCTCGGCTTCGAACTGGTGGGCCTGGCCCGCGACGGTTTCCAGGCCCAGCGTGCCGGCGTCGCCCTTGAGCGAGTGCACGCGTCGCGCGATCTCTTCGAGGCGCTTGAGGATGGCGTTTTCGCCATGCGCGGCGGACGTGCTGCGCATGATGTCGTTGATCTCCAGCAGGCTGGCTTCGGCGCGCGTGACGAACTGGCGCAGCAAGGCAGGGTCGGCGTCGATCGCCTTGAGCAGCATCGCGAACTCCTTTTGCGAGCGCTGGCGCTCGCCCAGCAGCCTCGCTTCGAGGTCGATGCGCGCCGAGATGTCCTGCACCGTCACCAGCAGGTGGCGCACCGCGCCGCCGTCCTGCACGCGGTTGAAGTGGAAGGAGAGGTGGCGGCGTGCGTCCTGGCCCAGGCGGTTCTTCACCACGATCTCCACTTCCGAGAGTGGGTTGATGCCCTGCACCAGCGCTTCCTTGACGTGGGGCGCGAACAGCAGCTGCACGTAGTCGCGCGCGTCCGTCAGCGCTTTTTCCGACACCAGCGGTGCCAGCAGATCGAAGAAGTCGTCGCCCGCGGTGAGCTTGCGCCCGAACAAGGTGTGTGATGACTTCGATAGCTGCGAGCCGAGCCTGCAGTCGGCCGTGAGCAGGAACAGCCCCTCGCGCACGCTTGTCAGGATTTCGCGGTTCTCCTCGTTGGCCGCCTCGATGGCGGCGTCCGATGTGCGCAAGCGCGTCAGGAACTTGAACAGGATGAAGATGAAGTTCAGCAGTGCCAGAAGCACGCCGCCTGTCTGCACCATGCGCAAGGCGCTGGCGCGCGAAGCGCCGATCGCCTGGGTCTCCGTGACGAAATCGTTGGCGATACCGAGCAGCTTGATGTTGTTGGCCTGGCTGTAGGCGAGCGCATCCGCCAGTTGCTGCGCCGTAAAGCCGTCGGCCATGAGCGGCTGCAGCCGCTCGAAGTACGGGCGCCACAGTGCCTCCACCTGCCCCTCAAGTTCGCGGCCGCGCGGCGATGTCACAGCCTCCAGGAACACGGGCCTGCCGTCGCCGCCGGGAAGCGTCGCGCCCTCGCGGAACGCCTTGTGCGACAGGTCGAATATCTTGGCGCCCGCGCGCAGCTCAGACAGCGTCTCCGGCTTGTACGGCTTTCCCGCCACCCGCGCCGCGTCCAGTTCCAGCAGGGTTCGCGCGATGCGCTGCGAAACGTAGCGCTGGCGGCCGGCCAGGTTGATGGCGACGGTGTCCTGGTCGATCTTGAACGAGGTGTAGAAGTTCAGCACCAGCACGCCGATGTCGAACAGCAGGAAGAACGCCACCGCGATGATGATCTCGCGGTACTTGCCGAAGGAAAATCCCGTGGGCCGGGCGCGGCGGGCTTGGCCCGCGCCGGCATGCCGGGCGGCGCCGCCGGCGCCGGGGTCGAGGGGCAGGACTGCTGCCATGGTGAAGTCCCTTTTTTGTTTTTGTACGTTCGGCCGGTTCAGGCCACCAGTTTTTCCACGTGGGCCTGGCGGGTGTAGAGGAAGTCGATCACGGCCTTGCGGTAGTGCACGTAGCGGCTGTCCTCGGCCAGCTCGATCCGGTCGCGCGGGCGCGGCAGCTCGACGCTGAGGATCTCGCCGATGGTGGCCGCGGGGCCGTTCGTCATCATCACGATGCGGTCGGCCAGGAGCACGGCTTCATCGACATCGTGCGTGACCATGACGACGGTGCTCTGCGTCTTGGCGACGATCTGCAGCAACTCGTCCTGCAACTTGGCGCGGGTGAGTGCATCGAGTGCGCCGAAAGGCTCGTCGAGCAACAACACCTTGGGTTCCATCGAAAGCGCCCGCGCGATGCCTACGCGCTGCTTCATACCACCCGAAATTTCGCCCGGGCGTTTCTGCGCGGCAGGCGTCAGCCCCACCATGGCCAGCGCCGCGTCGGTGCGCGCCTTGAGCTGTGCGCGCGATTCGGTTGCGCCAAAGACGCGCTCGACCGCGAGGTAGACGTTTTCGAAGCACGTCAGCCAGGGAAGCAGCGAATGATTCTGGAAGACGACGCCGCGCTCGGGGCCGGGGCCGGCGATCTCGCGGTTCGCGCAGATCAGGCTGCCTTGCGTTGGCAGCGTCAGCCCCGCGATCAGGTTCAGCAAGGTCGACTTGCCGCAACCCGAGTGGCCGATCAGCGCGACGAACTCGCCCTTGGCGACGGTGAGGTTGATATCGCGCAACGCGACGAACGGCCCCTTGTTGGTCTTGAACGTCTGCTCAACGCCCTGGACCTGGATGTACTTGGTGGTGAGACTGGAGTTCATACCTTGACCTCTTCGAAAGTGAATGCCGTGGCGAGCTTGATCAGCGCATATTCGAGGACGAGGCCGACGATGCCGATCATGAAGATCGCGATGATGATGTTCTTGACGTTGAGGTTGTTCCACTCGTCCCAGACCCAGAAGCCGATGCCGACGCCGCCCGTGAGCATTTCGGCGGCGACGATCACCAGCCACGCCGTGCCGACGGCCAGCCGGACGCCGGTGAGCATGTAGGGCAGTACCGCGGGAAAAAGGATCTTGGTGACGATCTTCCACTCGGAAAGGTTCAGCACCCGGGCCACGTTCATGTAGTCGCTGGGCACGCGCTGCACGCCGACGGCGGTGTTGATGATCATGGGCCAGATCGAGCAGATGAAGATGGTCCAGATGGCCGCCGGGTTGGCGCCCTTGAAGACCATCAGGCCGATCGGCAGCCACGCCAGCGGCGATACCGGCCGCAGCAAGCTGATCAGCGGATTGAACATGCGCGACAGGAACGTGAAGCGGCCGATCATGAAGCCGGCGGGAATGCCGATGACCGCGGCCATGCCGAAGCCCATGGCCACCCGCTGGAGCGAAGAGAGCACGTTCCAGCCGATGCCCTGGTCGTTGGGCCCCTTGGAATAGAAGGGGTCGCTGAAGACGTCGATCGCCTGCTTGAAGGTCTCGACGGGCGAGGGGAACCCGCTGGTGCTCTTCATCGAAATGATGGCCCACAGCCCCACAAGCAGCCCGATGCCGAAGATCGGCGGCAATACGCGCAACCAGAGGCCGCGCCAGTCGAAGGGCTGGCGCGCGGCGACGGACGCGTCCCGGGCGGTCGCCGCCGGCTGGGCGTTGGCCGCCACTGTCTTCACGGCGGGCCTTGCCTCGCGGGCGGCCAGGGACGGCGCGGGTGTCGTCCGGTCGAGGGGGGAATGAAACACGGCGCTAACCATGGCGATCTCCTTCGGTTTGGTGTGTTGGCTTCAGGCGCGGACCTTGAACGAATCGGCGTATTTCTTCGGGTCCTTGCCGTCCCAGACGACACCGTCGATCATCTTGCTGGTGCGCATCACGTCCTTGGGCACCGGCGTCTTGCTGGCGGCCGCGGCTTCCTTGTAGATGTCGATCTGGTTGATCTGCTTTGCGATGGCCAAGTAGTCCGGGTGGTCCTTGATCAGGCCCCAGCGTTTGTGCTGGGTGAGGAACCACATGCCGTCGGACAGATAGGGGAACGTCGCGGCGCCGTCGTTGTAGAACTTCATGTGGTTGGGGTCGTCCCAGGTCTTGCCCATGCCGTTCTGGTAACGACCCAGGATGCGCTGGTTGATCGCATCCACGCCCGTGTTGACGTATGACTTGTCGGCCACGGTTTCGGCCATCTTCATCTTGTTTTGCAGGCCGGTGTCGATCCAGCGGCCCGCCTCCAGGATCGCCGCGGTCACGGCGCGCGCCGTGTTGGGATATTTCTTCACGAATTCGGCCGTGGTGCCCAGCGTCTTTTCCGGGTGGTCCTTCCAGATGTCCTGGGTGGTTACTGCGGTGACGCCGATCCCGTCCATGATGGCGCGGTGGCCCCAGGGCTCGCCGACGCAGAAGCCGTCCATGTTGCCCACCCGCATGTTGGCCACCATCTGGGGCGGCGGCACGACGATGGCCTTGGCATCCTTGAACGGGTTGATGCCGGCGCTGGCCAGCCAGTAGTACAGCCACATGGCATGGGTGCCGGTGGGGAACGTCTGGGCGAACGTGTATTCGCGCTTTTCGGTGGCCATCAGCTTGGCGAGTGACGCGGCATCGACGGCGCCCTTGTCGGCGATCTTCTTGGAAAGCGTGATGGCCTGGCCGTTGTTGTTCAGGCTCATCAGGATGGCCATGTCCTTCTTGGGTCCGGACGTGCCCATGTGCACTCCATAGATCAGGCCATACAGCACGTGGGCGAAATCCAGTTCGCCGTTGACGAGCTTGTCGCGCACGCCGGCCCAGCTGGCTTCCTTGCTGGGGATGATCTTGACGCCGTACTTCTTGTCGATGCCCAGCACGGAGGCCATCACCACGCTGGCGCAGTCCGTGAGCGGGATGAAGCCGATCTTCACTTCTTCCTTCTCAGGCTTGTCCGAGCCAGCGGCCCACACGGCGCTGCGCAGAGCGGGCGAGATGCCCACGGCACCCACGGCGGCGGCCTGCAGCACGCTGCGGCGGGAGAGTTTGGTTTTCAGTAGATCGGTCATAGCGAATTCGTCTCCAACGACAGGAAATTCAAAAACAAAAAAAGGCGCCCTCACGCAACACGGCACCGTGTTGGTGGGGACGCCTTCGTCCTGGTTGACCTGCGAGCTGCTTCGCCTTTGAAGCGTTGCGGTCAGCGAACCTGCATTGGTTCTTGAGAGGGATTGAGCAATAGCCGTGCCAGCCCCGTTTGTCATTGCGGACTTGATCCGCAATCCATGCAGGCACGCTGGTGAGGCAGCCTGGATTGCGGATCAAGTCCGCAATGACAAGGTCGCACTCATGTTGTGCGCGCACGCAAAGGTGCGCACCAAGAACGCGTCAAGCGAGCAGGTCGGCCACGTCGAGAATGCGCTGGGCCACATCGCCGAGCTTGAGGCCGCGGTCCATCGCCGTCTTGCGCAGCTTCTCGTAGGCGGCTTGCTCGGTGAGGCCCTGGCGCTGCATGAGCAGGCCCTTGGCGCGGTCGATCACCTTGCGCTCCTGCAGTTCGGAGCGCGCGTCCGCGAGTTCGCGCCGCAGCTCTTGCTCATGCTGGAAGCGCGCCATCGCCACGTCCAGGATGGGGCGAATGCGTTCGGGCGCGAGCCCGGCGACGATGTAGGCGGACACCCCCGCGGCCACGGCGTCCTTGACGTGGGTGGTGTCATCGTCATTGGTGAACATGACGATGGGCCGCCGCGCGCCCCGAGTGGCCATCACCACGTGCTCCAGCGCGTCGCGGGCGGCGCTTTCGGCGTCCACCACGATCATGTCCGGTTGCAGCTGGGCAATGCGCTCGCCGAGGAAGGTGTCCGTGGGCAGCACCGCGATGATGTTGTAGCCGTTCTCCAGCAGGCTGATGCGCAGCAGCCGGGAGCGCTCCGCCTGCTCCACCGCATGCTGGTCGCTCGCGTCCGGATAGAGCGAATCCGGTGCGATGACAACGAGGCGCAGCGACTGGGATGGGGTCATGCCAGGGAGTTTGCAAGAATCACGCCAGCTTCACCTAAACTCGGGCGATGCTTGTACTGGGTATCGAATCATCTTGTGACGAAACCGGTGTCGCGCTGGTGGAAGCTCGGGGCGCGGGCCTTCCGGTGTTGCGTGCCCAGGCATTGCACACCCAGGTCGCCATGCACCAGGCCTACGGGGGCGTGGTGCCGGAACTGGCCAGCCGCGACCACATCAGGCGGGTGCTGCCCCTGACGGAGTCGGTGTTGCGAGACGCCGGCGCGCAATTGGCGGAGTTGGACGTCATCGCCTACACCCGCGGGCCGGGGCTGGCGGGCGCGCTGCTGGTGGGGGCGGGCGTCGCCTGCGCGCTGGGCGCCGCGCTCGGCAAGCCAGTGCTGGGCGTGCACCACCTTGAAGGCCATCTGCTGTCGCCTTTCCTCAGCGTCGATCCGCCGCAGTTCCCGTTCATCGCGCTGCTGGTCTCTGGCGGGCACACGCAGCTGATGCAGGTGGAGGGAGTGGGCCGTTACACCTTGCTCGGCGAAACCATCGACGACGCGGCCGGCGAGGCGTTCGACAAATCGGCCAAGCTCATGGGCCTGGGTTATCCCGGTGGGCCCGCGCTGTCACGGCTGGCGGAGCAGGGCAACCCGCTGGCGTTCAAGCTGCCGAGGCCACTGCTGCACAGCGGAGACATCGATTTCTCGTTCGCGGGGTTGAAGACGGCCGTACTCACGCAGGCGAAGAAGCTCGGCGGTGAGCTCGAGAGCCGCAAAGCCGACCTCGCCGCGTCCACTCAGGCGGCGATCGTTGAAGTGCTGGTGAAGAAGTCGCTGGCGGCGCTTGAGCGCTCGGGGCTGCAGCGCATCGTGGTCGCGGGGGGCGTGGGCGCCAACAAGTCTTTGCGTGCCGAACTGAATGCAGCCTGCGCGAAGCGACGTGTGCGCGTGCACTACCCGGAGCTGGATTTCTGCACCGACAACGGCGCGATGATCGCCATGGCGGCGGCAATGCGCCTGCAGGCGGACGCGCAAGCGGCCACTGAGGTCTACGCTTTCGACGTCAAACCCCGCTGGCCGCTGGCTGAGCTGTCATTGCGGGCTTGACCCGCAATCCATGGATCCCGGGTCGAGCCCGGGATGACCTCTACGACGTCACTTGACCTCGATGGTGCGCGCGTTGCTCACCGGCACCTGCTTGGCCAGCGTGAGGGTCAGCACGCCGTTTTCCAGCTTGGCGTTGGTGTTGGCGGCGTCGATATCCTGCGGCAACTCATAGGCGGCCTTGAACTGGCGCTTGGCTTCGGCCTTGGTCTCAATGCGGACGATGGCGCCTTCGATGTTGATCGACAGCTCCTCGCGGGCGATGCCGGGCAGGTCCAGCGTGACGGTCCAGGCCTTGTCGTCCTGCGTCACGTCGAACTTGCGCGCCGCGGGGGTGAAGAAGGCTTCGTTCACAAAACGCTCGAAACTGCGGTCAAAGGAACGGAACGCGGGGGAAACCGCCCGAGTGCGGACGACGGGTGCGAAGAACATGGTGACTCCTTGTCAGTAACCGAACGGTCGGACGGCGCTTTTTGTGCTTCACCGTCCGATACACTGCGCGGCTTTCGACCTGATCGCCGCATGCTTCCCATCTGCGCGCGCGGGGCGCCATTTCAAGGGGAAACTGGAATGAAAAATCTACGCCGCAGCATCTTGAAATCACTGGCCGCATCGCTATGTGTGCCCGCCCTTGCCTTCGCGCAGGGCGCACAGGCGCCTGTGAAGATCGCGATGATCGAAGGGCTCTCTGGCGGCAACGCCAACGGCGGCGAGGCCGTGTTCCGCAACCTGGTGTGGGCAGTCGAACGGGTGAACGAGCGTGGCGGCGTGAAGCTGCCCGGCGGCGCCCGACGGCTCACGCTGGAGCGCTACGACAGCAAGGGCCAGATCGAGGAGGCGCTGTCGGCCCTGCGCTCGGCCATCGACGACGGCGCGCAGTTCATCGTGCAGGGGAACTCGTCGGCCGTGGCCGCGGCGTTGATCGATGCAATCAACAAGCACAACGAGCGCGAGCCCGCGCGCCGCGTCGTGTTCCTGAACTATTCCGCGGTGGATCCGATCCTCACCAACGAGAAGTGCAGCTTCTGGCACTTCCGCTTCGACGCGCACGGCGACATGCGCATGGCGGCGCTGATGGAGGTGCTCAAGGACGACAAGTCCGTCAAGTCGGCCTACCTGATCGGGCAGGACTACAGCTTTGGCCAGTCGGTACTGCGGGAAGCCCGCCGCCAGCTCGGCGCGCAGCGGCCGGACGTCCAGATCGTCGGGGACGAACTGCACCCGATGCTGCGCGTCAAGGATTTCGCGCCTTATGCCACCAAGATCAAGGCCAGCGGCGCCGACGCCGTGATCACGGGCAACTTCAGCAACGACCTCACGCTGCTGGTCAAGGCGGCGAAGGAAGTGGGCTTCAACGGCAAGTTCTACACGTTCTATGGCAACGCACTGGGCGCGCCTGCCGCGATCGGCGATGCCGGCATCGGCCGTGTCGTGGCGGTGGCGGACTGGCTTCCCAATGTGCCGACGGCGCAGAGCGAAGCCTTCTACAGGAGCTTTCGCCAGCGCTACCCCAACCCCGCCGACGACTACGTCCACATGCGCATGCAGCTGATGATCGAAGCGCTGGCCCAGTCCATCGAGAAGGCGGGCAGCCTGGATGCGACGCGCGTCGCAAACGCCCTGGAGAACGTCGTCGTGAATTTCCACGGACAACGCGGCGCGATGCGTGCGGCAGACCATCAGTTCCAGCAACAGCTCGTGGTCGGCTTGATGGACCGCCAAGGCACGCCGGGCGTGAAATTCGACGTGGAAGGCTCGGGTTACGGTTTCCGCGTGATCAAGACCATCCAGCCGGCACAGGCGGAAATGCCCACCACCTGCAGGATGGCGCGCCTCAACTGATCGGTCAGCTTTTTGGCGGAGGAGCGAGGTCTTCGACGCCGCGCTGCGGCGGATGGGTGTCGTCGAAGTCGACCAGCAACTCGCCGGGATGAGTTTCCAGGAAGTGCCTTTCCATGGCCTCGCGGTCCCACACCACGGCACCTTTCTGGCGCGCGGTGAGTTCGCGATCGGCGATCACCTGCTCCCAATAGTCCGCCGTCGGTAGCGCGACTTCGAAGATCGGGTCCGGGGAGAGGGACCAGACAATGCCGGAAACCCATTGCTTCGCATCCGGCGCAATTCCCAGCAGCCTGCGCTCGAAATCAGCCTGGAACGAAGCCAGGTAGGCCAGCAGCCGTGGCTCGTCCACCTGCACCGACAGCCGCACCTCGATGCGAAGCTCGCCGGTGGGCAGGCTCATGGCATTGATCTCGCCGTCTATCCACTGGGGCGGCACGCCGTTCTTCTTCAACGTGCTGGAGAGCACGACACGCAACAGATCCCGTTTGAGGTCGAGCTCGGATTCGGTAGGGGATAGGGAATGGGGTGACGAGTACTGCTGGGCCATGCGATAACTTGTATCACAGCCGTGCTGTTGCGGTAAACAGGGACGACCCATCGGCAGATCGTGGATACTCGCGTTCCTTATGCGCCAAGCCATCCAGAACCTCGAAGAATCCCGCATCCGTGAAGTTGCCAACGCCGGCATGGGACGCAGCGACGTGCTTGCGTTCTGGTTCGGCGAGAGCGACGAAGTCACGCCCCAGTTCATCCGCGACGCCGCGATCGAGTCCCTCGCAAAGGGCGAGACCTTCTATGCGCACAACCTCGGGCTGCCCGAGCTGAGGGACGCGGTGGCGCAGTACACGAGCATCTTGCACCCGAAGGTGGCCAGCAACCGCATCGCGATCACGTCGGGGGGCGTGAACGCGCTGATGCTGGCCGTACAGGCGCTGGTGGACGCCGGCGACGAGGTGGTTGCCGTGACGCCGGTGTGGCCCAACCTCACGGCCCAGCCGCTCATCATGGGCGCGAAGCTCAAGCGCGTATCGCTCAAGCCCACGGGCGGGGCGTGGACGCTGGACCTCCAAGCCTTGCTGGATGCGGTTACGCCGGCAACCAAGCTGCTGATCGTCAACGCGCCCAACAACCCGACTGGCTGGACGCTCAGCCGGCCCGAGCAAGAGGCCATCCTGGAACATTGTCGCAAGACGGGCACGTGGATCCTGGCCGATGAGGTGTACGAGCGGCTCTATTACGAGCCCACCCCCAATCGCTGTGCGCCGAGCTTCCTGGATGTCGCCTCGGCCGACGACCGGCTGGTGGTCGCGCACAGCTTTTCCAAGAGCTTCCTCATGACCGGCTGGCGCTTGGGCTGGCTGGTGATGCCGCCCGGCCTCACGCCCCATATGGGCAAGCTGGTCGAATTCAATACCTCCTGCGCGAGCGTCTTCACCCAGCGGGCCGGCGTAGTGGCGCTGCAGCGTACGGATGACGTGACGCCGCGAGTCGTGAGCCACCTCAAGGCCTGCCGGGACACCCTGGTGCCGTTGTTACAGGCGCTGCCCCGGGTGCAGGTGGAGCCGGCCAAGGGCGGCATGTACGCCTTCTTCAAGCTCGACGGCTATCCGGACTCCCTGGAAACCGCCAAGCGCCTGGTTGCCGAAGCCGGGCTGGGCCTGGCGCCCGGAAACGCTTTCGCACCGGAGGCCCAAGGCTGGCTGCGCTGGTGCTTCGCCTCGAAGGATCTCTCCCGGCTGGAAGAGGGCGTCCGCCGGTTGGCAGGATGGTTGTCATCCCGGGCTTGACCCGGGATCCATCCCTCGAACGGCACCACTCACCGCCGTGGATTGCCGGTCAAGCCCGCAATGACGCTTCCGGCTATAATTTCAAGGCTTTGCATTGTGCAAGGCGCACGTTGGGCCGCACTTCCAGCACCCAACGCAAGTTACAACATTCAAGGAAAACCCAATGACCGCTTTGAACAAGGCCGAAGTCGTGAAGGCCAACGCGCGCAGCGCCAGCGACACGGGCAGCCCGGAAGTGCAAGTCGCACTGCTGACGGCCCGCATCAACGAACTCACCCCGCACTTCAAGACGCACGCCAAGGACCACCATGGTCGCCGCGGCCTGCTGCGCATGGTGAACCGCCGTAAGAGCCTGCTGGCTTACCTGAAGGACAAGGACGCCGAACGCTACACCGCGCTGATCGGCAAGCTGGGCCTGCGCAAGTAAGGCCCCGGACAGACAAGAGCGCCTGAGTTAGTTCATCGCTAGCTCAGGCGCTTTGTACTTCGGAGACGGCAAGACGAATACGCGCTGTGTCATTCCACCAGTAGCCACCCTGGCTCCTGATGGAATGGCATCGTGTTCGACACCGCCTCTCCGGGCATCCCGGCGCAGCCCATGCGCCGAATGAAACAGGAGAGATGAACATGAGCATTTTCAACAAGGTCACCAAGACGTTCCAGTGGGGCTCCCACAAGTGGGGCTCCCACACCGTCACGCTGGAAACCGGCGAGATCGCCCGCCAGGCCGGCGGCGCCGTCATCGTCAACATCGACGATACCGTGGTCCTCGCGACTGTGGCGGCCTCCAAGACCTCCAAGCCCGGCCAGGATTTCTTCCCGCTGACCGTGGACTACATCGAAAAGACGTACGCCGCCGGCAAGATCCCCGGCAGCTTCTTCAAGCGCGAGGCCAAGCCGAGCGAGCATGAGACGCTGACGTCCCGCCTGATCGACCGCCCGATCCGCCCGCTGTTCCCCGAAGGCTTTTTCAATGAAGTGCACGTGGTGATCCACACGCTGTCGTTGAACCCCGAAGTCGACGCCGACATCGCCGCCATGATCGGCACCAGCGCAGCCCTGGCCATCTCCGGCATCCCGTTCGCCGGCCCGATCGGCGCCGCGCGCGTGGGCTACGTCAACGGCGAATACGTGCTGAACCCGGGCCAGACTGCCCGCAAGCTCTCCGACATGGACCTGATCGTCGCCGGCACCGAAGCCGCCGTGCTGATGGTCGAATCGGAAGCGGCGCAGCTGTCCGAAGAGGTGATGCTCGGTGGCGTGGTGTTCGGCCATGAGCAAGCCCGCATCGCGATCAACGCCATCCACGAACTGGTGCGCGACGCCGGCAAGCCGGTCTGGGACTGGCAGCCGCCCGCCAAGGACGAGCACTTCATCGCCAAGGTCAACGGCCTGGCCGAAGAGAAGCTGCGCGCCGCCTACCAGATCCGCAGCAAGCAGGCCCGCACGCAGGCCCTGCGCGAAGCCAACGCCGGCGTCATGGCGGACCTGAAGGCCGAAGGCGTAGAGTTCGACCCGATCAAGGTCGAGGCCCTGCTGTTCGACATCGAAGCCAAGATCGTGCGCAGTCAGATCCTGGCCGGCGAGCCGCGTATCGACGGCCGCGACACGCGCACCGTGCGCCCCATCGAGATCCGTACCGGCGCGTTGCCGCGCACCCACGGCTCGGCGCTGTTCACCCGCGGTGAGACGCAGGCGTTGGTCGTGACCACGCTGGGCACCGAGCGTGATGCGCAGCGCATCGACGCGCTGATGGGCGAGTACGAAGACCGCTTCATGTTCCACTACAACATGCCTCCCTTCGCCACCGGCGAAGTGGGTCGCATGGGCTCGACCAAGCGCCGCGAGATTGGCCACGGCCGCCTCGCCAAGCGCGCGCTGGTCGCCTGCCTGCCGAGCAAGGACGAGTTCCCCTACACCATGCGCGTGGTTTCCGAAATCACCGAATCCAACGGCTCTTCGTCGATGGCTTCCGTGTGCGGCGGCTGCCTGTCGCTGATGGACGCGGGCGTCCCGATGAAGGCCCACGTGGCCGGCATCGCCATGGGCCTGATCAAGGATGGCAACCGCTTCGCGGTGCTGACCGACATCCTGGGCGACGAGGACCACCTCGGCGACATGGACTTCAAGGTGGCCGGCACAACCAATGGCATCACGGCGCTGCAGATGGACATCAAGATCCAGGGCATCACCAAGGAAATCATGCAGGTCGCGCTGGCGCAAGCCAAGGAAGCGCGCATGCACATCCTGGGCAAGATGCAGGAAACGATGGCCGAGGCCAAGACCGAAGTGAGCAACTTCGCGCCGCGCCTGTTCACGATGAAGATCAACCCCGAGAAGATCCGCGACGTGATCGGCAAGGGCGGCTCCGTGATCCGCGCGCTGACCGAAGAGACCGGCTGCCAGATCAACATCGAGGAAGACGGCACCATCACCATCGCCTCGACCGATCCGGAAAAGGCCGAGTTCGCCAAGAAACGCATCGAGCAGATCACCGCGGAAGTGGAAATCGGCAAGGTCTACGAAGGTCCGATCACCAAGATCCTCGACTTCGGCGCCCTGGTCAACTTGCTGCCCGGCAAGGACGGCCTGCTGCACATCAGCCAGATCGCCCACGAGCGCGTCGAGAAGGTCACCGACTACCTGTCGGAAGGCCAGATCGTGCGCGTGAAGGTGCTCGAGACGGACGACAAGGGCCGCGTGAAGCTGTCCATGAAGGCGCTGCTGGATCGTCCGGCCGGTGAGTTCCAGGACCGCCCGCCGCGCGAGCCGCGTGGTGATCGTGAGCCGCGCGAACCGCGTGGCGACCGCCCGCCGCGTGAGCCCCGCGACCAGCAGCCCCGCGGCGAAGATCGCCCGCGTGAAGACCGCCCGCGTGAAGACCGCCCGCGTGAAGAGCGCGAGCCGCAGCAGCAAGCACCGGTCGACTCCCAGGACTAAGGACGCGGCTGCCCGCATGGGCGGCCCGGCCCCCTCGCACGATGAAAGCCGTTGAAATCAGCGCCTTTGGCAAGCCCGACGTCCTGCGTCTGGGCAATAGGCCTGCGCCCGTCCCGGGCGCGGGTGAACTCCTGATCCGTGTCGCCGCGAGCGGCATCAACAGACCGGACGTGCTCCAGCGCACCGGCAACTACCCGGTGCCGCCCGGCGCGTCGGACATCCCAGGCCTGGAAGTGGCCGGCGAAATCGTCGAAGGCGACGACGCGGCCATGGCCGCGGCGGGGCTCAAGAAGGGCGACCGCGTTTGCGCGCTGGTCGCCGGTGGCGGCTACGCGCAGCTGTGCGTGGCGCCGGTGGGCCAATGCCTGCCGGTTCCGAAGGGCATGAGCGATGTCGAAGCGGCTTCGCTGCCGGAGACTTTCTTCACTGTGTGGAGCAACGTCTTCGACCGCGCCAGGCTGCAGGCCGGCGAGACTCTCTTGATTCAAGGCGGCTCCAGCGGCATCGGCGTCACCGCCATCCAGATGGCCAAGGCTCTTGGTACGAAGGTCATCGTCACGGCGGGCAGTGACGACAAGTGCGACGCCTGCCTCAAACTCGGTGCAGACCACGCGATCAACTACAAGACGCAGGATTTCGCGGCGGAGGCCAAGAAGCTCACCGGCGGCGCAGGCGTCAACGTGATACTTGACATGGTGGCCGGCGCCTATGTCGCCCGCGAGGTGGAGTGCCTGGCCGAGGACGGACGGCTCGTCATCATCGCCGTGCAGGGCGGGGTGAAGAGCGAGTTCAACGCGGGCATGGTCCTGCGCAAACGGCTCGTGATCACCGGCTCGACGCTGCGGCCACGCCCTGTCGCGTTCAAGGCGGCCATCGCGAGCGCTCTGAAGGCCAATGTCTGGCCCTTGCTGGAAAGCGGCGCCATCAAGCCCGTGATTCACAGCACCTTCGCCGCGGCAGAGGCGGCAAAAGCGCACGAACTGATGGAATCGAACCAGCACATCGGAAAGATCGTGCTGACCTGGGAAGTGGAACAGTCATGAAGCTGATCGCCGGCAACTGGAAGATGAACGGCAACCTCGCCGCCAACGACGCGCTGGTGCGGGCCATTGCTTCGGGGATGAGGGAGGCCACCTGCTCCGTGGCGGTCTGCGTGCCCGCGCCTTACCTGGCGCAGGTGCAGATGCTGCGGGCCGGCTCCCAGCTGGAGCTGGGCGCGCAGGACGTGTCCCAGCACGAGCAGGGCGCCTACACCGGCGAGGTGTCGGCGGCGATGCTCAAGGAATTCGGCGTGCGTTACGCGATCGTCGGCCACTCGGAACGCCGGCAGTACCACGGCGAAACCGATGCCGTGGTCGCGGAAAAGGCGAAGGTGGCTTTGGCCGCCGGCATCACGCCCATCGTCTGCGTGGGCGAGACGCTCGCTGAACGCGAGGCGGGCAAGACCGAGGAAGTGGTCAAGCGGCAGATGGCAGCCGTCATCCACACCAACGGACACTGCATCAGCGAAATCGTCGTGGCTTACGAGCCGGTCTGGGCGATCGGCACCGGCCGCACGGCCACGCCGGAGCAGGCCCAGCAGGTGCACGCGCTGCTGCGGGCGCAGCTCAAGGCTGCGACCGAGCATGCGGACCGCGTCCGTATCCTCTACGGCGGGAGCATGAACGCCGCGAACGCCGCGTCGTTGCTGGCGCAGCCGGACATCGACGGCGGCCTGATTGGCGGCGCGTCTCTGAAGGCGCCTGACTTCCTGCAGATCATCGCCGCGGCTCGCTAGCCGACGGCCAAGTTACAAAAAAATGGAGTGAACCGGAAATGAATGTAATGCTCACCGTGGTCCTGGCCGTGCAGATGCTGACAGCGCTCGGCATGATCGGCCTGATCCTCATCCAGCATGGCAAGGGCGCCGACATGGGCGCGGCCTTCGGCAGCGGCAGCTCGGGCAGCCTGTTTGGCGCCAGCGGCAGCGCGAACTTCCTGTCGCGCACGACAGCCGTACTGGCGGCGGTGTTTTTCGCCTGCACGCTGATGCTGGCCTATTTCGGTAACCTGCGTCCCGTCGAGTCGGGCAGCGTGCTCGATCGCGGCGCGGCCGCCCCTGCAACGGTGCCCGCACCTGCCGCATCCGGCGCCGCCGCGCAGATTCCCGGCACGGCTCCCGCCGCATCGCCCTCTAGCACAACAGCAGCGCCTTTGCCAGCAGCTTCTGGAGTCGGTGCGATCCCCGTCAAGTGATCGGAACTTCAGTGGTTTGACTGGAGAAGAGGGGTGTTTTAAGGGTAAACTCCGATGCTGTCCGGGACGCTAAAAATCGCAAGATTCCTCATGCCTGTCCGGGCAGAAAAAACCGCCGTCGTGGTGAAATTGGTAGACACGCTATCTTGAGGGGGTAGTGGCGAAAGCTGTGCGAGTTCGAGTCTCGCCGACGGCACCAACACAATAAAGCCCGCCGGGCATCCATCGGCGGGTGAAAGCGCGGATCACGGTGCCTTCAAGATGAACCTCGACCAGTACCTTCCTGTCCTCCTGTTCATCATTGTTGGCCTTGCGATCGGTGTCCTGCCCCAGGCGATGGGCTGGTTCTTCAGCAAGCTGATCGGCTTCCAGCGGCCCGACGCGGCCAAAAACTCCCCTTACGAATGCGGCTTCGAGGCCTTCGAGGACGCGCGCATGAAATTCGACGTGCGCTACTACCTCGTTGCGATTCTCTTCATCCTGTTCGACCTGGAAATCGCCTTCCTCTTCCCATGGGCAGTCGCCCTCAAGGAAATCGGCCCCGCTGGTTTCTGGTCCATGATGGTTTTCCTGGCCATCCTCGTGGTGGGCTTTGTGTACGAATGGAAAAAGGGCGCGCTGGACTGGGAATGATCCCCCGCCTGCGTCCTCAAGAAAGTTACTGCTATGGCTAACGAAGGCTTCCTCGAAAAGGGCATGGTCACCACGACCGTGGACACCGTCGTCAATTGGGCCAAGACCGGCTCGCTCTGGCCGATGACATTCGGCCTCGCATGCTGCGCGGTGGAGATGATGCACGCCGGCGCGGCGCGCTACGACATCGACCGCTTCGGCATGCTGTTCCGCCCCAGTCCCCGACAGAGCGACCTGATGATCGTCGCCGGTACCTTGTGCAACAAGATGGCCCCCGCCATGCGCAAGGTCTACGACCAGATGCCCGAGCCGCGCTGGGTCATCTCCATGGGTTCGTGCGCCAATGGCGGCGGCTACTACCACTACAGCTACTCGGTCGTACGCGGCTGTGACCGCGTCGTGCCGGTGGACGTGTACGTTCCCGGCTGCCCACCGACGGCCGAGGCCCTGTTGTACGGAATCATCCAGCTGCAGCAGAAGATCCGTCGCACCCAAACCATCGCAAGGGCCTGACGCCATGGCCGTGATCACTCCTTTCGCCATCGATCCCCAGGCCCTCAAGGAAACGCTGGCCAGCACGCTCGGCGCGCTGGCCAAGAGCATCGAGCTGCGGCTGAATGAAGTCACCGTCGTGGTGGCGGCGGCCGACTATCTCGCGGCCATGCGCCTGTTGCGCGACGCCCCGGGGTGCAAGTTCGAGCAGCTGGTGGACCTGTGCGGCATCGACTACTCCGAATACGGCGACGGCATGGGCGAAGGCGCCCGGTTCTGCGTTGCCAGTCACCTGCTGTCGGTCAGCCTGAACCAGCGCGTGCGCGTGAAGGTCTACGCCGAGGACGACGAATTACCGGTGGTGGACTCGGTCACCGAACTGTGGACATCCGCGAACTGGTTCGAGCGCGAGGCATTCGATCTCTATGGCATCGTGTTCGAAGGCCACACCGACCTGCGCCGCATCCTTACCGACTATGGCTTCATCGGCCACCCGTTCCGCAAGGACTTCCCGGTCACGGGCCACGTCGAGATGCGTTACGACCCCGAGCGCAAGCGCGTGATCTACCAGCCCGTCACGATCGAGCCGCGCGAAGTGACACCGCGGATCATTCGCGAAGACAACTACGGAAACCTGCACTGAGCAGCAGCGCCATGGCAGACATCAAGAACTACACCCTCAACTTCGGCCCGCAGCACCCGGCAGCGCACGGCGTGCTGCGCCTGGTGCTTGAACTCGACGGCGAAGTGATCCAGCGTGCCGACCCGCACGTCGGCCTGCTGCACCGCGCCACCGAGAAGCTGGCCGAGACCAAGACGTACATCCAGTCGCTGCCGTACATGGACCGGCTGGACTACATGTCGATGATGTGCAACGAGCACGCCTACTGCCTGGCCATCGAGAAAATGCTCGACCTCCAGGTTCCGGTTCGCGCCCAGTACATCCGCGTGATGTATTCCGAGATCACCCGCCTGCTCAACCACCTGCTGTGGCTGGGCGCCCACGGGCTGGATTGCGGCGCGATGAACATCCTCATCTACTGCTTCCGCGAGCGCGAAGACCTCTTCGACATGTACGAGGCCGTCTCCGGCGCCCGCATGCATGCAGCGTATTTCCGGCCGGGCGGCGTCTATCGCGACCTGCCGGACACCATGCCGCAGTACAAGGTCAACAAGCTTCGCAACGAGCGCGCCATCAAGAAGATGAACGAGAACCGGCAGGGCAGCCTGCTGGACTTCATCGACGACTTCTGCACCCGCTTCCCAGCCTACGTTGATGAGTACGAGACTCTGCTCACCGAGAACCGCATCTGGAAGCAGCGCACCGTAGGCATTGGGGTGGTCACACCCGAGCGCGCACTCAACTTGGGCTTCACCGGCCCCATGCTGCGTGGCTCCGGCATCGCCTGGGACCTACGCAAGAAGCAGCCGTACGACGTGTACGGCGAACTCGATTTCGACATTCCGATCGGCACGAACGGCGACTGCTATGACCGTTACCTGGTGCGTGTCGCGGAGCTGCGCCAGTCCAACCGCATCATCAAGCAGTGCGTGGACTGGCTTCGGGCGAATCCCGGCCCGGTCATCACGGACAACCACAAGGTTGCCCCACCGGACCGTGAATCGATGAAGGCGAACATGGAGGAGCTGATTCACCACTTCAAGCTCTTCTCCGAAGGTTTCCGCGTGCCCGAGGGCGAGGCTTACGCCGCGGTGGAGCACCCGAAGGGCGAGTTCGGCATCTACATCGTGAGCGACGGCGCGAACAAGCCGTACCGCCTGAAGATCCGCCCGCCGGGTTTCGCGCACCTGGCTGCCATGGACGAAATGGCCCGCGGCCACATGATCGCCGACGCCGTCGCAGTGATCGGCACCATGGACATCGTCTTCGGAGATATCGACCGATGAAGCAGGCCCACCCCCGAAGCGCCTTCGGCGCCTCCCCCTCAAGGGGGCGCCACCAGCAGCCCGGCAAAGCCGGTTCCGCGGTGGCCCGTGCAATGGAGAACCAAATTGGCTGACGTTTCTTCTCAACCGCTAATCCTGAGCGAGGCAACGCGCCAGCTCTTCGACAAGGAAGTGGCGAAGTACCCCGCCGACCAGAAGCAGTCTGCAGTCATGGCTTGCCTCGCGATCCTTCAGAAGGAACACGGCTGGGTGAGCCGTGAGGCCGAGAACCTCGTTGCCGAGTACCTGGGCATGCCGCCGATCGCCGTTCACGAGGTCACGACGTTCTACAACATGTACAACCAGAAGCCGGTGGGCAAGTACAAGCTCAACGTGTGCACCAACCTGCCGTGCCAACTGCGCGACGGCTCGCGCGCGCTCCGCCACCTCGAGCATCGCCTGGGCATCAAGATGGGCGAGACGACGCGGGATGGCCTCTTCACGCTGCAGCAGGCCGAGTGCCTTGGCGCCTGCGCCGATTCGCCGGTGGTGCTGGTGAATGACACCACGATGTGCAGCTTCATGAGCGACGAGAAGCTCGACCAGATGATCGACGGCCTCAAGAAGGCGGAGCAAGCATGAACGCCGACCAAGTGCTGTCGCAGTTCCAGGCCACGGGCGTCCAGACCTGCTTCCATGGTCGCCATATCGACCCGCAGATCTACGCGGACTTGAACGGCACCAACTGGCGCCTGAAAGACTACGAGGCGCGAGGCGGCTACCAGGCGCTGCGCAAGATCGTGACCGGCGGCGAAACCATGACGCCGGACCAGGTCACGGCGACTGTGAAGGAATCGGCGCTGCGCGGCCGCGGCGGCGCGGGCTTCCCGACCGGCCTGAAGTGGAGCTTCATGCCCCGCCAGTTCCCGGGGCAGAAGTACCTCGTGTGCAACTCGGATGAAGGCGAGCCGGGCACGTGCAAGGACAGGGACATCCTCCAGTTCAATCCGCACATCGTCATCGAAGGCATGATCATCGCCGCCTATGCGATGGGCATCACCGTGGGCTACAACTACATCCACGGCGAGATCTTCCAGACTTACGACCGGTTCGAGGAAGCGCTGGAAGAGGCCAGGGCGGCAGGGTACCTGGGCGACGCCATCCTGGGCAGCAGTTTCAATTTCCAGCTGCACGCCTGCCATGGCTTCGGCGCCTACATCTGCGGTGAGGAAACCGCGCTGCTCGAATCGATCGAAGGCAAGAAGGGCCAGCCGCGCTTCAAGCCGCCGTTCCCGGCGAGCTTCGGCCTCTACGGCAAGCCCACCACGGTGAACAACACCGAGACCTTCGCGGCCGTGCCCTGGATCATCCGCAACGGCGGCCAGGCCTACCTCGAATGCGGCAAGCCGAACAACGGCGGCACCAAGATCTACTCGATGTCGGGTGACGTCGAACTGCCCGGCAATTATGAGGTGCCAATGGGCACCCCGTTCTCGAAGCTGCTCGAGCTGGCAGGCGGGGTGCGAAAGGGCCGCACGCTCAAGGCAGTGATCCCCGGCGGATCGTCCGCACCGGTGTTACCGGCGCACATCATGATGGAGTGCACGATGGACTACGACTCCATCGCCAAGGCGGGCTCCATGCTCGGCTCGGGCGCCGTCATCGTGATGGACGACTCGCGTGACATGGTGGAGTCGCTGCTGCGCCTGTCCTATTTTTACATGCACGAATCCTGCGGCCAGTGCACGCCCTGCCGCGAGGGCACGGGCTGGCTCTGGCGCGTGGTGGACCGCATCCACCACGGCCACGGCAAGCCCAGCGACATGGACCTGCTCAACTCGGTGGCCGACAACATCCAGGGCCGCACCATCTGCGCGCTCGGCGACGCCGCGGCGATGCCGGTGCGGGCCATGATCAAACACTTCCGCCACGAGTTCGAGGCGAAGATCCAGACCGCGGAGCGCGTCACAACATGATTGAGATTGAACTCGACGGACAGAAGGTGGAGATCACCGAGGGCAGCATGATCATGCATGCGGCCGAAAAGGCGGGCACCTACATCCCGCACTTCTGCTATCACAAGAAGCTCTCTATCGCGGCCAACTGCCGCATGTGCCTGGTCGACGTGGAAAAGGCCCCCAAGCCGATGCCGGCCTGCGCGACGCCCGTCACCAACGGCATGATCGTGCGCACCAAGAGCGACAAGGCGCTGAAGGCGCAGCAGTCGGTCATGGAATTTCTGCTGATCAACCACCCGCTGGACTGTCCCATCTGTGACCAGGGCGGCGAATGCCAGCTGCAAGACCTCGCCGTCGGCTACGGCGCCTCGGCCTCGCGCTACGAGGAAGAAAAGCGCGTCGTGCTCCACAAGGACGTCGGCCCGCTCATCTCCATGGAGGAGATGAGCCGCTGCATCCACTGCACCCGCTGCGTGCGTTTCGGCCAGGAGATCGCCGGCGTGATGGAGCTGGGGATGATCCACCGCGGCGAGCATTCCGAGATCACCACGGTGCTCGGCGACACGGTCGACTCCGAAGTTTCCGGCAACATGATCGACCTGTGCCCGGTCGGCGCGCTCACCAGCAAGCCTTTCCGCTACCAGGCCCGCAACTGGGAGCTCTCGCGCCGGAAGTCGGTGGCCCCGCACGATTCCAGCGGCGCGAACCTGATCGTTCAGGTCAAGAACAACAAGGTCATGCGCGTCCTCCCGTTCGAGAACGAGCAGGTGAACGAATGCTGGCTCGCCGACCGCGACCGTTTCTCCTACGAAGCGCTCAACGGCGACGAGCGCCTCAAGGCCCCGATGATCAAGCACGGCGGTGAATGGAAGACGGTAGATTGGCAGACCGCGCTGGAATACGTCGCCAATGGGCTCAAGCAGATAAAGGCCGATCACGGCGCCAAAAGCATCGGCGCGCTGGTGAGCCCGCACAGCACCGTCGAAGAGCTGTACCTTGCCGGCGCGCTGGTGCGCGGCTTGGGCAGCGAGAACATCGACTATCGGTTGCGCAATGCCGAATTTGGCAAGGCGGAAGGCGTCCGTTGGCTGGGTACGGCCATCGCCTCGCTGTCCAGCCTTCAAGGCGCGCTGGTGATCGGCTCCAACCTGCGCAAGGACCATCCGCTGTTCGCGTTGCGCGTGCGCGCTGCCGTTCGCAAGGGCGCGGCGGTCTCCGTCATTCATGACGTGGAGAACGACTGGGCGATGCCGATCGCAGCGTCGCTGATTGTTCCCGCTTCCGGCTGGGCGCAGGCGCTGGCCGATGTCGCAGCGGCCGTGGGTGCGGAGAAGGGTGTGTCGTCTCCTGCCAATGGCAACGCAACCGACGCGGCCAAGGCGATCGCCAAGTCCCTCCTCGGTGGTGAACGCAAGGCCATCCTCCTGGGCAACGCCGCGGCGCACCACGCGCATGCCTCCAGCCTCCTGGCCCTGGCCAACTGGATCGGCGAGCAGACCGGCGCTACGGTCGGCTACCTGACCGAAGCGGCGAACACCGTCGGCGCCCAACTGGCCGGTGCGCTGCCCGGTGCGAGTGGATTGAACGCGGGCCAGATGCTCGCCGGCGGCCTGAAGGCCGCAATCCTGCTCAACACCGAGCCGGAATTCGACTCCGCCGCGGGGCCGAAGGCCGCATCGGCGCTGGCCAAGGTCGACATGGTCGTCACCATGAGCCCGTTCAAGTCGAACCTGGAATTCAGCGACGTGCTGCTGCCGATCGCCCCGTTCACCGAGACACCCGGCACCTTCGTCAATGCCGAGGGCCGGGTCCAGAGCTTCCATGCGGTCGTCAAGCCGCTGGCCGAGACGCGCCCCGCCTGGAAGGTGTTGCGCGTGCTGGGCAACCTGTTGGGCCTGCAGGGCTTCGCCTACGAGTCCGCACAGGAAGTCCTGACTGCAGCGCGCGGCGCGCAAGACGCGCAAGCGTCGCACGTGCAAGGCGACAAGCTCGGCAACGCAACGACCGCGTCGATCGACCTGTCGGCCGCTGCCGGCCAGCCGGCCAGCGCGGCAATCTACGAGCTCGATGGCATCGTGCGCCGCGCGCCCTCGCTGCAGCTCACCGCCGATGCCCGGGCGTCGAAAGTGCAAGTCCAAATGCAAGTTCAGGAGCGGGAAGGGGTGCCAGCATGATCGACCAGATCTGGGGCTTCGGAAACGGCCTCATCAACGCGGGTTGGTGGACCAGCGCGGGTTGGCCCGTCACCTGGGCAATGATCAAGATCGTTGTCCTGGTCGCGCCGCTCATGGGCGCCGTGGCGTACCTGACGCTCTGGGAGCGAAAGGCGATCGGCTTTACGCAAATCCGCGTTGGCCCCAACCGCATCGGCCCGTCCGGATTGCTGCAGCCCATCGCTGACGCGCTCAAGTTGATCACCAAGGAGATCATCCTGCCGACGGTGGCCAACAAGGGCCTGTTCTATCTCGGCCCGATCATGACGATCATGCCTTCGCTGGTGGCCTGGGCGGTGATCCCGTTCGGTCCCGAAGTGGCGGTGGCCAACGTCAACGCCGGCCTGCTGTTCCTGATGGCAATCACCTCGATGGAGGTGTACGGCGTCATCATCGCGGGCTGGGCCTCCAACTCCAAGTACGCGTTCCTGGGGGCGCTGCGCGCGTCGGCCCAGATGGTGAGCTACGAGATCGCCATGGGCTTCTGCCTGGTCGTGGTGCTGATGGTCACCGGCAGCATGAACATGACCGACATCGTCATGGCCCAGGCCAAGGGCGCGGGCACGTCGATGGGAATGAACTTCCTGTCCTGGAACTGGCTGCCGCTGCTGCCGATCTTCTTCGTCTACTTCATCTCGGGCCTGGCGGAAACCAACCGGCACCCGTTCGACGTGGTGGAGGGCGAGTCCGAAATCGTAGCGGGCCACATGATCGAGTACTCAGGCATGAGCTTCGCCATGTTCTTCCTGGCCGAGTACGCCAACATGTGGCTGGTGTCGATCCTGGCCGTCACCATGTTCCTGGGTGGCTGGCTGCCCCCGTTCGAATTCCTCAGCTTCATCCCCGGCTGGATCTGGCTGGGCATCAAGACCTTCCTGGTCGTTACGGTCTTCCTGTGGGTACGAGCCACGTTCCCGCGCTACCGCTACGACCAGATCATGCGCCTGGGCTGGAAGATCTTCATCCCCGTCACCCTCGTTTGGCTGGTGGTGATTGGCGCCGTGATGCAAACCCCGTTCAACCCCTGGAAATGACGCTATGACATCCCAAGCCATGGCACCCCGGCCGCCGAGGGCGTTCTCGCTCAAGGACTTCCTGTCCAGCTTCATGCTGCTCGAGTTGTTCAAGGGCCTGGCTCTCACCGGCAAGTACGCCTTCGCCCGCAAGATCACGGTGCAGTTCCCGGAGGAGAAGACGCCACTCTCGCCGCGCTTTCGCGGCCTGCACGCGCTGCGCCGGTACGAGAACGGCGAAGAGCGCTGCATCGCCTGCAAACTGTGCGAGGCCGTGTGTCCCGCCATGGCGATCACCATTGAATCCGACCAGCGCGCCGACGGCACCCGCCGCACCACGCGTTACGACATCGACCTGACCAAGTGCATCTTCTGCGGCTTCTGCGAGGAGAGCTGCCCGGTGGACTCGATCGTCGAGACCCACATCCTCGAGTATCACGGCGAAAAGCGGGGCGACCTGCAGTTCACCAAGGAAATGCTGTTGGCGGTGGGCGACCGTTACGAGCCCGAAATCGCCGCGGCCAAGGCGGCCGACGCCAAATACCGCTGACCGGCACACAAAGAACAACCATGGACATCCGAACCGGCTTCTTCTACCTGTTCTCGGCGTTGCTGCTCTTCGCGGCCTTTCGCGTGATCACCGCCCGCAACCCGGTGTACGCCGCGTTGTACCTGGTGCTGGCGTTCTTCCAGGCCGCCGCAGTGTGGATGCTGCTGAAGGCCGAGTTCCTGGCGATATCGCTGGTGCTGGTGTACGTGGGCGCCGTGATGGTGCTGTTCCTGTTTGTTGTAATGATGATGGACATCAACGTGGACAGCTTGCGGGCCGGGTTCTGGAAGCACTTTCCGCTCGCGGCCACCGTCGGGGCGCTGATCGCGCTGGAAATGGCGGCCGTGCTGATGGGTGGATTCCGCCTCGGTGAGGAGCCTCGCGCAGTGACGGTTGCCGCGCCGGGCGCCATCCCGCTGTCCAACACCAAGGAGCTGGGCAAGCTGCTGTACAGCCAGTACCTGTATCCGCTGGAGGTCGCCGCGGTGATCCTGCTTGTGGCCATCATCGCCGCCATCGCCCTCACGCTGCGCAAGCGCAAGGACTCCAAGCAGACCAACCCGTCGGAGCAGGTCCGCGTCAGGGCGAGCGACCGCCTGGTGATGGTCAAGCTGTCACCCACCATCGTCGACCCGGCAGCGAAGCCGGCCGCCTCGGAGACCAAGGCATGACGCTCACCCTCGGACATTTCCTCTCGCTCGGCGCGATGCTGTTTGCGCTGTCGGTGATCGGCATCTTCTTGAACCGCCGCAACCTGATCGTGCTGCTGATGGCCATCGAGCTGATGCTGCTGGCGGTCAACATGAACTTTGTCGCGTTCTCCTACTACCTGAACGACATGCACGGCCAGGTGTTCGTCTTCTTCATCCTCACGGTGGCGGCGGCGGAGTCGGCTATCGGCCTGGCCATCCTGGTGCTGCTGTTCCGCAACAAGTCGAACATCAACGTGGACGAACTCAACACGCTCAAAGGCTAGCGTCAGAAGAACATCATGAGCCAAACACTTTCCGCATCCACCCTGCTCGCCGTCCCGCTGGCCCCCCTGGTCGGCGCCGTGCTGGCAGGCGTCTTCGGAACCACATTCGGCGGCAACTGGATCGGCCGTCGCCTGTCGCACACCCTCTGTATCCTGGGCGTGTTCATCGCCTTCGTGATCTCCGCCATGACGCTCAAGAGCGTCGCCGTGGACGGCGCGCGCTTCAACGAAACCATCTACCAGTGGATGGTGGTGGGCGGCCTGAAGATGGAAATCGGCTTCCTCGTGGACGGCCTCACGGCGATGATGATGTGCGTGGTGACCTTCGTGTCACTGATGGTGCACATCTACACCATCGGCTACATGGAAGAGGACGCGGGCTACAACCGTTTCTTCGCGTACATCTCGCTCTTCACGTTCTCGATGCTGATGCTCGTGATGAGCAACAACTTCCTCCAGCTGTTCTTCGGCTGGGAGGCCGTGGGCCTGGTGTCCTACCTGCTGATCGGCTTCTGGTTCAACCGCCCCACGGCGATCTTCGCGAACCTGAAGGCCTTCATGGTCAACCGGGTCGGCGACTTCGGCTTCATTCTCGGAATCGGCCTGATCGTGGCCTTCGCCGGTACGCTGAGCTACGCCGAGGCTTTCGCCAAGTCCGGCGAGCTGGCCAAGCTGGCCTTTCCGGGCACCGAGTGGATGCTGATCACCGTGATCTGCATCTGCCTGTTCATCGGCGCGATGGGCAAGAGCGCGCAGTTCCCCTTGCACGTGTGGCTGCCCGACTCGATGGAAGGCCCCACCCCGATCTCCGCGCTGATCCACGCCGCCACGATGGTGACGGCGGGCATCTTCATGGTGGCGCGCATGTCGCCGCTGTTCGAGCTGAGTGACGTGGCACTGTCGTTCGTGATGGTCATCGGTGCGATCACCGCTCTCTTCATGGGTTTCCTGGGCATCATCCAGAACGACATCAAGCGGGTGGTGGCGTATTCCACGCTCTCGCAGCTGGGCTACATGACCGTGGCGCTGGGCGCCTCGGCCTATTCCGTGGCGGTGTTCCACCTGATGACGCACGCCTTCTTCAAGGCGCTGTTGTTCCTCGCGGCCGGCTCCGTGATCATCGGGATGCACCACAACCAGGACATCCGCTGGATGGGCGGCGTGCGCAAGTACATGCCCATCACGTGGATCACGTCGCTGCTGGGCTCGCTCGCGCTGATCGGCACGCCGTTCTTTGCCGGCTTCTACTCCAAGGACAGCATCATCGAGGCAGTGCACTTCAGCCAGCTCCCGGGGGCGGGCTTTGCCCACTTCGCCGTTCTGGCGGGCGTGTTCGTTACGGCTTTCTACTCCTTCCGCATGTACTTCCTGGTGTTCCATGGCAAGGAGCGGTACGACCAGAACCCGGACGCGCACCATGGCCACGCCGCCCACGGAGATGACCACCATCACGACGAAAAGCCCCATGAGACCCCCTGGGTCGTCACGGCGCCGCTGCTGCTGCTGGCCTTCCCTTCGGTGGTGATCGGTTTCCTGACCATCCAGCCGATGCTGTTCAGCGACTTCCTGAAGGATTCGATCATCGTCGACGCGGCGAAGCATCCCGCGATGGCGGAGCTGGCCAAGGTGTTCCACGGCCCCGTCCAGATGGCGCTGCATGGCCTCATGACAGCGCCGTTCTGGCTCGCGCTTTCAGGCGTTGTTTTGGCCTGGTACATGTACATCGTTAATCCGGCGCTACCGGCCAAGGTCAAGAAGGTCCTCCAGCCGCTGTACACCGTGCTCGAGAACAAGTACTACATGGACTGGTTCAACGAGCAGGTGATCGCCCGAGGGGCGCGTTTGCTGGGCGTGGGCCTGTGGAAGGGCGGCGACGAGGCGGTGATCGACGGTGCGATGGTCAACGGCAGCGCGCGTGGCGTGGCCTGGGTCGCCGGCGTCGTGCGCTGGCTCCAGACGGGCTACATCTACCACTACGCATTCGGCATGCTGGTAGGCGTTATCGTGCTGATGAGCTACTTTGTCAGCTGGCCGATGTTCGTCGAATGGCTCAAGCGCTAGCGCGAGGGGAAAACTAAAAATGGGATTGCTTAGCCTCGCCATCTGGACGCCGATCTTCTTCGGCGCCGTCCTGCTCGCCTTCGGACGCGACGACCAGGCCCGCACCGTGCGCTGGATCGCGCTCATCGGCGCCATCATCAGCCTGCTCGTTACGCTGCCGCTGTATTTCCGCTTCGACGTCGGGACGTCGGCCATGCAGTTCGTCGAGAAGGCGCCGTGGATCGACCGGTTCAACGTCTCCTATCACGTGGGCATCGACGGCATCTCGTTCTGGTTCGTTTTGCTGACGGCTTTCATCAACCTGGTCGTGATCATCTCCGCCTGGGAAGCCATCACCGAGCGCGTCAACCAGTACATGGGCGCGTTCCTGATCCTCTCGGGGCTGATGATCGGCGTGTTCTGCGCGCTCGACGGCATCTTGTTCTACGTGTTCTTTGAAGCGACGCTGATCCCGATGTACCTGATCATCGGCATATGGGGCGGTCCCAACAAGATTTACGCAGCCTTCAAGTTCTTCCTGTACACGCTGCTCGGCTCTCTACTGATGCTGGTCGCGCTGGTGTATCTCTACACCAAGGCCGGTGGCAGCTTCGACATCCAGACCTGGCACAAGCTGCCCCTGTCGCTCTCGGCGCAGACCTTCCTCTTCTTCGCGTTCTTCGCCGCCTTTGCCGTGAAGGTGCCGATGTGGCCGGTCCACACGTGGTTGCCCGACGTTCACGTCGAAGCGCCCACTGGCGGCTCCGCCGTGCTGGCCGCGATCATGCTGAAGCTCGGCGCGTACGGCTTCCTGCGCTTTTCCATGCCAATCGCGCCCGATGCCTCGCACGAGTGGGCATGGTTCATGATTGCGCTATCGCTCATTGCCGTGGTCTACGTGGGCCTGGTCGCGATGGTGCAGCAGGACATGAAGAAGCTGGTGGCGTATTCGTCGGTGGCGCACATGGGCTTCGTGACGCTGGGATTCTTCATCTTCAACGACATCGGCGTGGCCGGCGGCATCGTCCAGATGATCGCGCACGGCTTCGTGTCGGCCGCGATGTTCCTTTGCATCGGCGTCTTGTACGACCGTGTCCATTCGCGGCAGATCGCCAGTTACGGCGGCGTCGTGAACACGATGCCCAACTTCGCGGCCTTCGCGATGCTGTTCGCCATGGCCAACTGCGGCCTGCCGGCCACCGCGGGGTTCGTCGGCGAGTGGATGGTCATCCTGGGCGCCGTCAAGGCCAACTTCTGGCTGGGAGCGGCTGCGGCTTCTGCCCTGATCTTCGGTGCCGCCTATACCCTCTGGATGTACAAACGTGTGTACCTCGGACCGGTCACCAACGACAAAGTGCGCGGCCTCACCGACATCAACAGTCGTGAGTTCCTCATGCTGGGGATGCTGGCCGTTGCGGTGCTGGTCATGGGCCTGTATCCCAAGCCATTCACCGACATCATGAACGTCTCCGTGGCCGATTTCCTCAAGCACGTGGCCGCGTCCAAACTCTAGAGGCGAGACGGAAAACAAAATGATCGACAAATACAACTGGATCACCGTCTACCCCGACCTGGTGTTGCTGTTCATGGCGTGTGTCATCGCCATGATCGACTTGGGCGTCAAGAGCCCGCGCCGTACGCTGACATATGTGCTGACGCTCGCTACGATGGGCGTGGTGGCGTTTATGCAGGCGATGTACGCCACCGGGGAGCTCACGCTCTACGGTTTCGGCAACATGATCGTCAGCGATCCCATGGGCAACTGGCTCAAGTGCTTCGCCACCATCGCGATGATGGTCTGCCTGGTGTACGGCCGTCCGTACGCGGCGGACCGCGACATGCTGCGCGGCGGCGAGATGTTCACGCTCGCCATGTTCTCGCTGCTGGGCATTTTCGTGATGATCTCGGGCAGCAACTTCCTGGTCATCTACCTGGGCCTCGAACTTCTGACGCTGTCCAGCTACGCGCTGGTCGCCCTGCGCCGCGACCATGCCACTTCCACCGAAGCCGCGATGAAGTACTTCGTGCTGGGCGCGATGGCCAGCGGCTTCCTGTTGTACGGCCTGTCCATGCTTTATGGTGCCACCGGTTCGCTGGACATCGCCACGGTGTTCAAGGTCGTGAATTCCGGCCAGGTCAAACACCAGGTGCTGGTGTTCGGCCTGGTGTTCATCGTTGCCGGTCTTGCCTTCAAGCTGGGCGCCGCCCCGTTCCACATGTGGATCCCGGACGTGTATCAGGGCGCGCCGACGGCCGTCACGATCATGATCGGCAGCGCGCCGGAACTCGCTGCCTTCGCCATCGCCATCCGGCTACTGGTGGAAGGGCTGCTCCCGCTGGCACTGGACTGGCAGCAGATGCTGGCCATCATGGCGATCGCCTCGCTCATGATCGGCAACCTCGCTGCCATCGCGCAGACCAACCTGAAGCGTATGTTGGCGTATTCGACCATCGGGCAGATGGGCTTCGTGCTGCTGGGCCTGCTGTCGGGCGTCGTCAACGGCAACACGCTGTCGGCCGCCAATGCTTACAGCTCGGCGATGTTCTACATCATCACCTACGTGCTCACCACGCTCGCGACGTTCGGCATCATCCTGCTGCTGGCGCGTGAAGGCTTTGAGAGCGAGGAGATCGCCGATCTTGCCGGCCTCAACCAGCGCAGCCCTCTGTATGCCGGCGTCATGGCCATCTGCCTGTTCTCGCTCGCGGGTGTGCCGCCGCTCGTCGGTTTCTACGCCAAGCTGGCGGTGCTGCAGGCGCTGGTGGCTTCGGGCCAGGGCCTGTACATCGCGCTCGCGGTGTTCGCGGTGATGATGTCTCTCATCGGATCGTTCTACTACCTGCGCGTGGTCAAGGTCATGTACTTCGACGCCCCGATCACGGCGACGACCGTGTCCGCGCCGATGGACGTGCGCGTCGTGCTGACGCTCAACGGCGCGCTGGTCCTGATCCTGGGCATCTTGCCCGGCGGCCTGATGACGCTGTGCGCGCAGGCCATCATCAAGACACTCGCCACGTGATCGCGCCGCAAGGCGCGCCAACGCATGTCGTCCACCCCGAAAGACGACCACCTGGTCGAGCGTAAGCTGGACAGCCAGGAGCTGTTCAAGGGCCACTTCCTGCATGCGTTCAGGGACACGGTGCGCCTGCCCGATGGGAAGGAAACGACGCGGGAGTACGTCGTCCACCCCGGTGCCGTGGTGGTGATCCCGATGCTGGACGATGGCCGCCTGGTGCTGGAGCGCCAGTTCCGTTACCCGATGGGCCAAGTGATGATCGAGTTTCCCGCAGGCAAGCTCGATCCCGGCGAGGACGTCCTCACCTGCGCCCGCCGCGAGCTGCTCGAGGAAACAGGCTATACAGCCACCGAGTGGGCCCGCGCCGGCGTGCTGCATCCCGTCATTTCCTACTCGACCGAGTTCATCGAGATCTGGTTTGCCCGGGGTCTGCGCCAGGGCCAAGCACGACTGGACCAGGGCGAGTTCCTGGAGATTTTCACCGCCACGCCCGCCGAGATCCTGCTCTGGTGCCGCGACGGCACCATTACCGATTCCAAAACGCTGGTCGGTGCCCTCTGGCTGCAGAACGTCCTTGCAGGCGCGTGGGATTTGGACTGGACGATAATGGTGGCGTGAAAGTTCTTGACCTCCATTGCTCGCAAGACCACAACTTCGAAGGCTGGTTCGCCTCCGAGGACGACTTCCAGGCCCAACTCTCGCGCGGCCAGGTGGAATGCCCTCTCTGCGGCGATACGGCGGTCAGCAAGAAGCTGAGCGCGCCGCGGTTGAACCTCGGCGCGACGCAGCCCGAGGCGCGCCAGGAAGTGGTCAACATGCCCGATGCCTCGCTCCAGGCAGCCTGGCTGAAAGTGGTGCGCCACGTGATGGCCAATACCGACGACGTCGGCGAGCGCTTCGCGGAAGAGGCGCGGCGCATCCATTACGGCGAAACCGAAGAGCGCGGCATCCGCGGCCAGGCGTCGCGCGAAGAAACCGAGGCGTTGTTAGAGGAAGGGATCGGCGTGCTGCCGCTGCCGATACCGAAGGCGCTGAAGGGGCCGACTCACTGAGGAGAAAACGCGCCTGAAGGCCGCGTCCTTGGTCAATCCATGAACTGCAGCGCCGCCAGGCGCGCATAGACGCCGTTCGCCGCCACGAGCGAATCGTGCGTCCCCTGTTCCACGATCCTTCCATGGTCCAGCACGACGATCCGGTCGGCCTTCTGCACGGTCGCGAGCCGGTGCGCGATCACCAGCGTCGTGCGGCCCTGCATCGCCGACTCCAGCGCCGCCTGCACCATGCGTTCGCTCTCTGCATCCAGCGCGCTGGTGGCCTCGTCCAGCAGCAGCAGCGGCGGGTTCTTGAGCATCGCGCGTGCGATCGCGATGCGCTGGCGCTGGCCGCCTGACAGCCGCACCCCGCGCTCGCCAAGGAAGGTCGCATAGCCATCGGGCAGGGCCATGATGAATTCGTGTGCGAAGGCCGCCCGCGCCGCGGCGACCACTTCGTCGTCCGCCGCGCCCGGCTTGCCATAGCGGATGTTTTCCATCGCGCTGCCGGAAAAGATCACGGCGTCCTGCGGCACGATGCCGATGCGCTGCCGCAGGTCATGCAGCGCGACGTCGCGCGTCGTTACGCCGTCGAGCACGATCCGGCCGTAAAGCGGGTCATAGAAACGCAGCAGCAGCTGGAACACCGTGCTCTTGCCGGCGCCACTCGGCCCGACCAGGGCCACGGTCTCGCCGGGGGCGACAGCCAGGCTGAAGTCCTTCAATGCGGCCGTGGCCGGCCGCGAAGGGTAGTGGAACGTCACGGCGTCGAGGGCCACGGCGCTGCCGCCCGGCGTTGGTTGAAATGGCACGGGATCGCGCGGCGATGTCACGGGCGAGCGGCTGTCCAGCAGTTCCATCAGGCGCTCGGTGGCGCCGGCGGCGCGCAACAGGTCGCCATAGACCTCGCCCAGAACGCCCACGGCGCCGGCCAGGATGATGACGTACACCACGGTTTCGCCGAGGTGCCCCGCCGTGATCCGGCCCGCCATCACCGCCTGCGTGCCCTGGTACAGGCCCCACAGCAAGGCGGCGCTGGTGGCGATGATGATGAATGCGACGAGGAAGGCCCGCGCACGCGTGCGGCGGATCGCGGTTGCAAAGGCGTCGGCCGTCGAGGCATCGAAGCGCGCTGCTTCGCGGGATTCGGCCGTGTAGCTCTGCACCACGGGGATGGCGTTCAGTACTTCCGCCGCGATGGCGCTGGAGTCGGCGACACGGTCCTGGCTGGCACGCGACAGCTTGCGCACGCGCCGGCCGAACCACGCAGTGGGCAAGACGACCATGACCAGGATGCCCAGCACCTGCGTCATGACATACGGGTTGGTCCACACCAGCATGGCGAGCGCGCCCACACCCATCACTGCGTTGCGCAGGCCAAGGCTCAGCGAGGAGCCGACGACGGTCTGTACCAGCGTCGTGTCGGTGGTCAGGCGCGACAGCACCTCGCCGGTCTGCGTGGTCTCGAAGAACTCGGGGCTTTGTTCCAGCACATGGGCATAGACAGCGTTGCGCAGATCGGCGGTCACGCGCTCGCCGAGCCAGCTGACCACATAGAAGCGCGCCGCCGAGAAGAGGCCCAGCGCCACGGCCACGCCGAACAGTGCCATGAAATGCTCGCGCAGGGCCATGAGCCGCGTGCCCTTGTCCGGGACCGCCAGCCCGCCGTCGATGAGGCTGCGCAGGGCGACCGGGAACACCAGCGTCGCCGCTGCCGCCAGCACCAGGAACACCACCGCCAATGCGATGCGGCCCCGGTACGGGCGCAGGAAAGGGACCAGCCCCGACAGCGAGCGGGGGGAGGCCTTGGTGGACGTGACGCGGGTGCGGGGTTCGATGAAAGGCTCCTAGATACGCAGCCGCTGCGCGTACCCGGTCATTTCGAGGTAGCCACGGCCTACACGCCTGCCGTTGCTGTCGAAGAGATCGGAGAGGCCTTCCCAGTAGATGGCCCCGGTGGACGAGCGGCTGTCGAGTTCCTGATTGTCGATCACGGCCTTCACGGTGTAGAAATCGGCCGGCGTACGCACGATCCACTCCACTGGGTAGCTGGCCTTGGACAGCGGGCTGGTCCAGGTGCGTTGCGGGCTGAAGCCGGTGTCGCCGCGGCCGAAGATGTAGGCGTCGCCCGCCGCGGGGCGGAACGAGCCGCCGTCCCACAGCGCGCTGCCGTCGGACTTGCGCAGCCGGAACGCGGTGAGCGCGCTGCCGTCGTCGAGGTTCATGCCGATCCAGTCCCATCCCACGGCATCGGGGTGCATCAGCTCCTCGCTCCATTCATGGTCGAGCCACGCCTTGCCCTTCGCGTCGAATCGCCGGCCCTGCAACGTGATGGCGCCGCGGACTTCCAGCTGCGGCATGCTGTAGTAGTAGCTTGCCTGCTGTTCCTGCGGCCCTTTGCGCGACAGCCCTGCGCGGCCCTGCAGTAGCACGGGCTGCGTGGGTGCGAAGGCCAGGTCCAGCGTGAAATCGCCCGCGGCCAGCCGCGCGTGCCAGCCGCCCGCACGGCGGTCGAGTGACCAGTCGCGCAGCCGAACGCGTGTGTCCCCCTCGGCGGCCAGGGCCACGTCGAAACCTTCGCGCGCGATGCGCTGGTCGTGCCAGAGCTTGCGTCCCTGCACGTCGGTGACGGCAGCATGCGCGAACACCAGCTGCTTTGCGGCGAAGCGTGAGGTCATGCCTTGCGCGGCGTCCACGCGCGTGCGAAAGAACGTCACCTGGAAGCCGAACTCGCGCTCGCCCGAGCTGGCATGCCCCGTGATGTACCACCACTCCGTGCGCAAGCCAGGGTGCGCGCCGTGGTCGCGCGGGAAGGCCAGCTTCGCCGCGGGCAAAGCGAATGCGGGCAGGCCGGCCCCGAACAGGGGCGCGGCCATCAGCAGCGAGCGCCTGCGCATCACCAATCCTCCTTCACGGCCAGCACCGCATCACGGCCCGCGGCCGCGCGTCCGGACAACCAGGCGGTCAAGGTGCCCGCGACGACGACGGCCGCGCACAGTGCGAGCAGGCGCGTCCACGGCACCAGCAGGTCCATTGTCCAGTGGAAACTCTGGGGGTTGACCACATGCACCAGCACCACCGACACGGCCAGCCCGAGGCCCAGGCCCGCGACCGAGCCAATGGCCGTCCACGTCGCGCCCTCGGCGGCGACCAGCGCCAGGATCTGTCGCCGCGTCAGGCCCAGGTGAGCGAGCAGGCCGAACTCCTTGCGCCGGGCCAGCACTTGCGCGCTGAAACTCGCGGCGATACCGAACAGCCCGATGCCGATGGCCACAGCCTGCAGCCAATAGGTGACGGCGAAACTGCGGTCGAAGATGCGCAGCGAGATCGCGCGCAGTTCGCTTGCCGTCGCGAAATCCACCATGCCCGCAACGCCTGACTCGCGCTGCGCCAGATCGCGGATCGTCTGCTCAACTGGGCCCGCGGACGCACCGGGTGCCAGCCACAGTTGCAGCTCGTTCGCGCGGCGGTCGCCGGTGAGGCGCTCGTAGTCGCGCCTGTCCATGGCCACGGTGCCGCTTTGCCGGATGTAGTCGCGCCACACCGAGGCGACGAAGAAGGTGGCGGACCCGCCGGAGGGAAAGGCCGTGGACAAAGGCTTGAATACGGTACCTGGGCGCGCGCCGTACAGGTCCACCATCGCCTCGCTCACATAGACAGGTATCTGCCCAGCGGGTGCGGCGTGAAGGGTGCCGACCAGCGGTAAGGTCTGCGCGGCGTCTTCGATCTGCCGCGCCAGCAGGGCAACGGGCGGCAGCGAAGGATCGAGCAACAAGGAGCGGGTGCGCTGAGCCGCTACCCGGCGAACGCCCTCGACGCCCGCCACGCCCTGCACGAATTCCGGTGAGAACCAGGCTGTGTCGGCTGCCGCGGATGACATCGCGGTGCGTAGATACAGGTCCGCTGGCAGGACCACGTCCAGCCACCGTGCCACCGAGTCGCGAAAGCTCGCCACCATCACCGTGAGCGCCACCGCCAGGCTCAGCGAAGCGACCACGCCGCTCACGGCGACGGCCGCGCTCTCGCGAACGCGCCGCGCGCGCTCCACGGCCAGCAGCGGCAGCAGCCGCCGCGCCAACAGGGGCGCGATGCGGTCGTAGAGCAGGGCGACGCCCCAAGGCAGGGCCGTGATGCCGCCCACCAGCAGCAGGCCAACGGACAGGTAGGCGCCCAGCGGGATACCGGCGACGGGCGGCAGGAGCGCCATCAATGCGCCCAGGCCAATCATGGCGAGGCTGATCCCGTGCCGGGCCTTGTGCCCCGCGCCGCTGCCCAGACCCTTCAACGTCTGCGCCAGTGGCATCTTCATGGCAGCGCGTGCGGGCATCCAGCCGCCCGCGCCCGCGGCGATCGCTCCGAGCAGCACGTACACGATCGCGCCCCCCGTGCTCCACTGCAACGCAGGAGCCACGCCGGAGAAGTACCCGCCGCCCAAGTCCCCGCCCAGCTTGGCCAGACCGACGTCGGCCAGCGCGGTGCCCAGCGCGATGCCGGCGGCGCTGCCGACCAGGCCCAGCACCAGCGATTCGGCGAGCACCAGCCGCAGGCGCTGGCGCGCCGTGAGTCCCAGCACGCCCAGCAACGCAAACTGCTGAGCGCGGCGCGCGACGCTGAGCGACAACACCGAATAGACGAGGAACGCGCCGGTGAACAGCGCCACCAGCGCGAGCACCGTGAGGTTGACGCGGTAGGCGCGCGAGAGGTTGCTCACGCGCTGCGCCGCGTCGCCCGGCTCGGTCGCGACGACGCCGGCCGGCAGCCGGAGGGATCGCAGGAACGCCTCGCGCTCCACGCCGGGCCGCAGCCGCAGGTCGATGCGGGAGAGCTGTCCCTGCCGTCCAAAGAGGTCCTGCGCCGCGCCGATGTCCATGACGGCAAGCGCCGTGCCGCCCGCGCCGGCGGTGCCGCCCACGTTCACTTCACGCAACTGCAGGCCGCTTTGCAAGCGCAGTGTGGCCGTTTCGCCGCCGAGCGTCTGCCTTGCCGCGGGGTTGAGGAACACCGTCGCGGGGGCGAACAGCGCGAAGCGATCCGTGCCCGCTGCCGGCACAGGCATGAGAGTCGGCGCGACCGCTGCGACGACCAGCGCGTCCACGCCGATCACGCGAAGGGGTTTGCGTTCGCCGCTGGCCGTCGTGGCCAGCGTCGCAATCTCCAGCACAGGGCTCGCCGTGGCGACTTGCTCGTGGGCGCCCACGAGTGAGAACAGGTTTTCGTCAAGACTGCCCTGGACGGCGCGCAGTTCGAGGTCCGGCTGGCCGGATGCGGAGCGCACCGCGCTGGAAAATTCACTCAGCGCGGACGCGTTGATCAGGTGAACCGAGAAAGCCAGCGCCACGCCCAGCATGACCGCCAATGCGGCCGCCGCGCTGCGCCACGGGTGGCGGCGAAGTTCCTGCCAGGAGAACGTGCAGAGCAGGGCGAGCATGTGCGCATTGTGCAGCGCGACCGCGATGGCCGTTTGGGATGAGATTGTCGAGGCCTTTGTGCTGCGCGGAGTTTGTTTTACACGCCTCTACCTCGCATGCAAATCCATGCCGCGCGCGGATATGCTGCCAACACTGTTGGCACGCCACCGGTGGAATACCACCACTCTCGCGGCGCGGCGGGCGGTACCCGGCAGCGGCGATTTCTGTGGCGGCGAAGCGGCTTGGCCTGGGGGCGGGCGCGCAGCGCTTCGTAACTGACTCGCCGTACCTGTTTGAGCGAAGAGC
>Ga0255338_1000368_pt1 | contig 160009 bp, 161 predicted proteins | sample MeOH1_35cm_T4_19_FD_203715 | JGI IMG/M metagenome (GOLD analysis project Ga0255338, IMG submission 203715) | Sandy soil microbial communities from University of British Columbia, Vancouver, Canada - MeOH1_35cm_T4_195 | ecosystem: Engineered > Artificial ecosystem > Sand microcosm >...
CGATCGCGATGCAGTGCGCGCCGGCCATGACTGCCGCGAGCGGCTGCGCACCGCCCATTCCACCAAGACCGGCGGTGAGGATCCACTTGCCCTTGAGGTCGCCGCCGTAATGCTGGCGGCCCATCTCGGCGAACGTCTCGTAGGTGCCTTGGACGATGCCCTGCGTGCCGATGTAGATCCACGAGCCCGCGGTCATCTGGCCGTACATCATGAGACCGGCGCGATCGAGTTCGTTGAAGCATTCCCAGGTCGCCCATTTCGGCACGATGTTGGAATTGGCGATGAGAACGCGCGGCGCATCCTTGTGCGTCGGGAAGACGCCAACCGGCTTTCCCGACTGCACGAGCAGGGTCTGATTTTCGTCCAGCCGCTCAAGCGTCTCGACGATCTTGTCGAAGCACTGCCAGTTGCGCGCTGCGCGACCGATGCCCCCATATACCACCAGGCTCTGCGGATCCTCGGCGACCTCATCGTCGAGGTTGTTCATCAGCATCCGGACCGCCGCCTCGGTGGCCCAGCTTTTCGCCACGATCTCGCTTCCGCGGCGCGCGCGGATGTGACGGCTGTTGTCTGTCCGCCGCGGCGGAAGGTCGTCTCTGGCCAATGGTGCCTCGTTGAAAAGGCCGGTCCGGGCGACCGACCTGTATAGACATATCTAGATAATTGCGGAAACCGCAAGGCCGAAACGGTGGAAAATCAGCGGGTCAGCTGACCGGGAAGCTGTCGTTGAACTCGAAGCGGCTGCCCGGGTGGGTCAGCCGCGCGTGGGACACCAGCCTCGATTTCGACCAGGTCCGGCGAAGGAGGAGAAGGCAGGGATCGTTGGCCTGGATGTGCAGCAGCTCGCAGGTCGCCGGATCGGGCAGGATGGCCCGGACAATATGGTCGACACGCTCGAGCGGCGCAACGCGCATCAGATATTCGTTTGGCGTCATTTTCGTGAAATCGGCCTGGTCATAGCCCGGTGCGGCCGACGCCAGCACAAGCCTGTCCTCGAGCTGGATCGGAAGTCCGGATTCGCAATGGACGACGGTCGAGTGGAAGATCGGCGTGCCCGGGGGTACCTCGAAGATCGTCGCGACCTTGCGATCCGCCTTCTGCACCCGGTTCGAGAGAACCTGCGCCGAGTGCATGTGCCCCCGGGCGCGGATCTCGTCGGCGATGTTGCGGATCTCGATGATATGGCCCTTGGCCGAGGGGTCCGCGACGAACGAGCCGACTCCGGGCATCCGGATCACGACGCCGGCGTCCTGGAGCTCGCGGAGCGCCCGGTTGGCGGTCATCCGCGATACCCCGAAATGCTGGCGAAGCTGCGATTCCGACTGGAGCTTGTCGCCCGGCTTCAGCGAGCCGCTGCTGATCGCATCGAGGATATAGGTCTTGATCGCGGCATATCTCGGCTCGGGCACCGAATGCCCGTATCGCTCATCCCCGAACGCCATTGCGGAACCCGACCCCTCCCGAACGCCCCGGACCCGTTCTAGCCCCGGCAACTGGAAAGGGAAGGGCCGATCGGTCATCGCCGAAGAACGTCGAGGAAGCCGATGCTTCCGTCGAACAGGGCATGGATGGCGAGCAGGGTGCGTTTGCCGACGCCGTAGCGCTCGCGCGCCTGCTTCAGGTGGCGGATCACGGTCTCGTGGCTGACGCCGAGGATCCGCGAAATCTCCCAGTCGGACTTGCCGCGAGCAGCCCAGGTCAGGCATTCGCGCTGGCGGTCGGTGAGGCGCGGCGAGGCCGGCGGTTGCGGCTCGCGCAGCCGGCGCAATCTTCGGGCCGCCTCGAACGCGAAGGCGCCGGCGAGCTGGGCCAGCGGAAGCTGCTCTTCGCGAAGCGGGACGCCATCCGCCGCGGCGAAGGAACAGGAGCCGTGCGCTTCGCCGGGGACATGGGCGGGGACGGTGAAGCCGTCGCCGATCCCGGCGTCGCGGGCGAGGTTGAGGACCGTCTGGTCCCGTGGCGTCAGCGGGATCATCTCCCCGATCCTCGACCAGGCGAATCCGACGCTTGTCCGGTTGCTGGCCCGGTGAACCGGATCGGTCGCTCCCAGCTGCTGCTCGTCGAACCATTCGGCCCAGCCCGCCGGATAATTGTGCAGGCGGATGGCCGCGCTGCTCTTGCGGACATCGACATGATGGGTGAGCGCGAAATAGCGAAAGCCGAGGTCCAGCGAGATTTCCCCGAGGGCTTCGGCAAGCGCCTCCTCGCACGCAAGCCCGCGAATGTCTCTGACGAATGCATCAACCCGATCGAACATCTCCGACTGCGGCATCACCGCGGGGGGCGGCCCCAAGTCGTGTCACGCCCGCAGCGCCTTTCGTTCCGAGCCCTTCCTCCAACCGGTTCTCAAGCCGAAGACGAAGCGCGGTCCCCCGAGCCGGGGAACCATGCCCGTCCCGCCGCGGGCGATCAAATATATTCACACCTTGGTAACCCGTGCCCGGCCAGTCTTTGCCGCGCCGGGTCAGGAGGTGTGGCTTGCACGAGCGACGGCGCGCGCGCCCTTGCGGGGAAAGGCGCCGGTGAAGCGGCTGGTCGACCGCTTCGCCAAGGACGCCGCCTTGTGCGCGGACCTCGACCAGCTGAGGCTTCTGGTCGAGCAGGCCGGAAAGGACCTCGGGTTCGATTACTTCGCGCTCCTCCATCATTCGGTCCTGGCCTTGCCCGGTTCCGCGCGGATCCGGATCGAAAATTATCCCGATGGCTGGGCCGAGGAGCTGGTGGTGCGCGGGCTTGCGGTGCACGACCCCGTGCATCTCGCCAGCCGGCGGACCGCGTCCGGCTTCGCCTGGGCCGAGCTCGGGTCGCTGGTCCGGCTCGACCAGCGCCACCGGTCGATCCTCGAGCGGAGCCGCCATCATGGCATCGGCGCCGGGTTCACGGTGCCGGCCAACGTCCCGGGGGAGCCGAGCGGGTCCTGCTCGTTCGCGGTCCGGACCGGGCGCGACCTTCCGCTGGAGCGGCTGATGTGCACCGAGCTGGTCGGAGCGCATGCGTTCCGCGCCGCGAGGCGGATCGCCATGCCGTCTCCCGGACCCGAGCGGCCCCACCTCAGCCGGCGCGAGATCGAATGCCTTCGCCTGGTCGCCCTGGGAAAGACGGACTGGGAAGCGGCGTCGATTCTCGGCATCGGCGTCGAGACCGCCCGGCACTATGTGAAGCGCGCTCGGGCGGCCTATGACGTCGTCAGCCGGACCCAGCTCGTCGTCCACGGGCTTCGCGACGACTGGCTGACGTTCGAGGATGCAATTCCCCCGTCCGGGGGAATGGGCTAGCGCCGCCGGCAAGGCTGTCCTCGCGGCCTGATGTCGGGCGAGGATCGAGAAGCGGACTGGCGGGACCCGGCGGCCTATGCGCCGCTGCTCGCCGCCGATCGCTCGCTGATCGCCTGGGAATGGCTCCGTCGTGATCCCGCCTATCGCGTCGATGCCGGGCAGTCGCTTCGAACGGGCGTCGCGGGATCGCCGGCGCGATGGGGCCTTCATGCCTTCGTTCCGCCGGACCTAGGCGTCCCGGCGGCCCGGCCGGTCTGGACGGCCGGGGCGGATCCGTTCGTTCTTGCCGTCGAGGCCGGGCCGCCGCGCGGGGACGATCTCTTCCAGCTCGACCGTTTCGAGCCGATGGCGACCCTGGTTGGCGGCGACCGGTCGGAGCATCTCCTGCTGTGCGACGGCTCAAGAACGATCCGGGTCGACGTCCTGGCGGGAAGCATCGCCGGCGGCCCCGCCGAGCTCCGGTACCGGATCGCAGGGCTCAAGTCGGCCGAGCGGCCGGTCCTCGCGCTTCGCCGGCTGATCGCGCTCTGCCGGACCGGAGTCCTCAGCCGCTCGCTGCATCCGCCCGAAGTGCGGGCGGCGCGCTGGGTCCTGGAGCTTCGGGCCCGGGACGCGCTCGCCGCCGGCGCCGGCCAGCGCGAGATCGCGGCGGTGCTCCTCGGCGGCGAGGCGTCTCGGCCGAACTGGCGGGTCCTCTCGCCCAGCCTCCGATCGCGGGTGCAAAGGCTGGTGCGGTCCGCTCGGGCGATGGGCGGGGGCGGGTATCGCGCGCTACTCCTGGGTCCGCATGCTACCCCCGCGGCCTTCCCGGGAGGGGATGCGGACGATGGCGGCCGCCGCTGAATTGCGTAAGGGGCGCGCCGCGTTGAACCCCCTGCCGGATGCGTGCATAGTCGCTCCTATGGGCTCGAGGACGCTGCTGTTGTTGCTGGTCGCGCTGATGGTCTTCGCCGCGCCGATGCTGACGGCTCGTGCCGCCCACGCCGCGGTTCCCGCGCAACCCCTGTCCATGATGGATTCCGGCCATTGCCCGTCCATGCCCCTCAACGGGCATCACAAGGCCCCGGCGAAGTCCTGCTGCGTCGCCATCTGCGCCGCCGTCGCGATCACCGCCATCGCGACCCTGGGCGAGCCGGCTGCAATTGCGGTTCCCGGCGGACTTTCCGTCCCGCGGCTCGACCCGGGCTTTCTCGGCGACATCGCCACGCCTCCGCCCAGGGGCGGCTAAGGTCTCACCGGGCCCGATACCCCCCAGGGGGCTGCTGGCCGCTCGATCCAGGAAGGTGGAGGCGATGACCTCCTTCGCGTCAGCCCGGGGCAACCCGGCGTCCGCGGGACGGCTCGAAGCCCGATCCTGACGGGGTCGCGACTGGGCGGAAGGTCCAGCCGCCCAAGCTGATCGGGCCTGGCCGGCGCTTCGTCTCGCCGGACCGATCGCGCGAGCCCGATTCGGACCTGCCCACGCCCAGCCAGCCGGGAGGCCCTTCCACCCGACCCGATGGTCTTCGAAATTGGAGCAATACCGCGATGATGCCCGTTGCTGTCAGCGTCCTGGCGGGCCGCTAGATGCGCCCGCCCAACCCGGCGACCGCCGAGACCGGGACACCCGGTCCGGCGATGCCGCGGCTATTCCTTCGGTTCGGCCTGCTCGGCGCGGCCCAGCTGGCCGGCTCGGCCCTGAGCTTCCTTACCGCCGTCATCATCATCCGGGTCGGCGGCGCGGCCGTGTTCGGGCAGGTCTCGGTCGGCCTGTCGGTGCTGACCTACGCGCTCCTCATTACCAATTTCGGGACCGATATCTCGGGAGTCCGGCTGGCCGCCGCGAGCCCCGAGCGCATTGGCGCCATGCTCCCGGCCATCCTTCTGATGCGCATGGTGCTTGCAGGCCTTGCCTTCGCGCTGATCGTTCTGCTCGCTCCGGTCCTCGCGCCCGATCCCGGCGGACGGACGATCCTCCTGATCCTCTCCGCGGGCGTCTTTGCGAGCGCGCTGTTCCCGGCCTGGCTTGCGCAGGGCGTCGAGAACATCAGGGTCACCGCGCTCTGCATCTTCGGGCCGTTTGCACTGACATTCGCCTTGACCGCCGGCGCGGCGCTGGGGGCGCCCAGCGGCGAGGCCTTTGCAGCGAGCCGGCTCACGGCCGATTTCCTGATTGCGTTCGCCGTCCTGCTTTGGGCGCGGCAGTTCTTCGACGGGTCGGACCGGGCTCGCATCAGGAGCGCGATCGGCGACCTTGCCGGCCAGTCGGCCATGATTGCAACGTCCGAACTGGTCCGGGGGCTGGCCTTCCTCAGCGATGTCCTCATCGTCAGCTTCTTCTTCCAGGATTCGACGGTCGGACACTTCTCGGCAGCCTACCGGATCTATCTCCTGCTGGTGGCCGTCGCGGCCATGTATTCCATCGTCCTCTTCCCGAGGCTGTCGCGCGCGGCCCGGCAGGGCCGTCAGGAGCTTCGGGCGGAGCTCGGATCGACCCTGTTGTGGACCCTCCCGCCAACGGCGGTGCTGACTCTCGTCTTCATTCTCCTGGCGCCGTGGGCACTCCCGCTCGGGTTCGGCGCGGATTTCGGCGCGGCCGTTCCCGCCCTGCAATTGCTCGGCATCGCGGCAAGCCTGAACTTCATCCACCGCAATTATTCGAGGACTCTGATCGCCCTTGGACTGGCGCGCATCGACCTCCATGTGAAAGCCGCGGTGACGTTCGCAGGGATCCTCCTCAAGATCCTCGGCACCCGGCAATGGGGGATTACCGGGACCGCACTCGCCCTCGTCGCGAGCGAGGCCATCCTGCTCGTTTGGCTGGGATGGGCGACGCACCGACGGCTTCGGGCGGAGGCCGCCAGATGATCTGGTGCTGCCCGCGCTGTCACGGCGACCTCGAGGACCGGGGACTGACCCTGCGCTGCCGGTCCTGCCGGTCCGTCTACGAAACGGTCGCCGGAATTCCCGACCTGCGGGTCGCCGGCGACAGCTGGATCGACCGCGAACCCGACCTTGAAAGCGCGCGCCGGCTCGCGGCCCTCGATTGTTCCCTGCCCGAGCTCGTCCGCGAGGTGTACGCCATGCGTCCGGGGTGGGACGAGGCCAGGATCGCTCGGCGGACCCGCGAGGTCCTCGGCGCGCGCTCGAGCCTGAAAGGGGATGTCACGACCTGGCTTCGCCCGGCCGCCGGGGGACGCGGGCCGCTGCTCGATCTTGGATGTGGCGCGGGAATGCTGGTCGCCGCTCTTGCCGTCGAAGGGAGGCCTGCCATCGGCATCGATGTGTCGATGACCTGGCTCGTGGTCGCGAGACGCCTGATCGCGGCGTCCGGCGGGGCGCCGGTCCTCGCCGCCGCCCTCGGCGAGGCCTTGCCGCTCCGGGACGATGCGCTGGAAGGGGTGATCTCGCTCGACGTGATCGAGCATGTCCGGGATCCCGACGCCTATCTCGCGGAGATGGACCGGGTCGTCAGGGTGGGTGGCGGGCTAGCCCTGTCCACGCCGAACAGGTTCAGCCTGACCGCCGAGCCGCACGTGTTCGTCTGGGGCGTCGGATGGCTGCCCGTCAGGTGGCAGGCCGGCTATGTCCGATGGCGCAGCGGCAGGATCTACGACGATACGAGGCTGATGAGCAGCTTTGGCCTTCGCCGGCGGCTGCGCCGGAATACATTGTTCGCGTTCCGGATCCTGATCCCCGAGGTGCCGGATGCCAATCTCGAGCGGTTTCCGCCGCTGAGGGCCGCGCTGGCCCGTCTCTACAACAGGCTTTGCGTGTACCGGGCAATGCGTGCGGTCTTTCTCCTGGTGGGCCCCTTCTTCCGGGTGGTCGGAGTGAAAGAGGAGAAAGACCGCTAACGGTTGACCAGGTCGGGCAGCGCAGCCGCGAGCGGAAACGCCCTCGATGCGGTGAACCTTGCAACGGCGCTTCGGCGGGCCCTCTTGGCAAGCAATAATGGTGTTAGTGTCACATCAACTGAGCGACAAGGGGCCTAACGGCCCGACTTAGGATGTCATCCTAATGTCCGCTTTCGACCCATTGCGGACATTCGGTCGTAGTGTCACCAACTCCGTGTGAGCCGTCACGGTCGCCCTTTGATGTCCATTCAGCCATGGCCGATTTTGACCATCGCCTTACTGCTGACGGCTTGCGATACGGGGCCATTCAATCCGGACACGGAGATGTATGTTCGGGTGCAGCTTCAGGACGCAGAGAAGTTCACCGTCTCCCTCGCGGCTCTACTTGAAGAGGAGGGGCTTAATGCCTCGGTGGGACGGACCACAGAGCCTTTTCCATCCACAAACCACGTCCTGGAAGGCACGAATTGGAGCGTGAGGGTGTGGGCGCAAAATGCTGTCCTTGACCCGGAGCCGGGCAAGGCGTGTGGATACGATCCTCCTTTCAGTGCAGTTGAGCAAACCCAATACGTGATTGCGGTGAACCGCAGGCACCCTTTGGCCGAGCGGCAAGCGAAGCAGACCTTTGTGAGACTATGGAACGCGTTGGCTCAGCGCGGTTACACCGTTGCTCATCGCCAAATGCCTTGTTTGCCCCTGCCGAAGCGCAGTCAGACCTAGTGTCAGCTTTCCACCCAAACTTGCCTGTCAGTGTTCGACCCCTGTCATAAGCTTCGAGGCGAGGAACTGCTCTGAATCCATTTGGTTATTCTCTTCAGTTGAGCCTGCGGAGGATTGAGTGATGTCCGATGTCATCGAACCGATGATCCACGAGGACCGGCTCCCAGGTCATGAAAGCAACCTCGAGCCGAAGCCGGATTGGGAACCACGTTATCGGGGTTCCGGACGACTCAGCGGGAAGGTCGCACTGATTACTGGCGCGGACAGCGGGATCGGCCGTGCAACCGCGGCGCTGTTCGCTCGCGAAGGTGCCGACATCGCTATTCTCTATTTGTGCGAACATGACGACGCCCTGACCACTAAGCAGATCGTCGAGCAAGAAGGCCGCAAGGCTATCATCATCGCAGGCGACGTGGGGAACAAGGATTTCTGCGAATGTGCGGTGAACCAAGTGGTCAACGACCTTGGAGGCCTCGACATTCTCATTAACAATGCCGGCGAGCAACATCCCGACGAGGACATCCGCGACATTACGGAGGCTCAGCTTAAGCGCACATTTCAGACGAACATATTCAGCATGTTCTTTCTTGTTCAGGCAGCCGAGCCGCACCTAAAGAAAGGGTCGGCGATCGTTAATTGCACGTCCGTCACGATGTACAAAGGGTCGCCTGAGCTTCTTGATTACAGCTCGACCAAGGGTGCGATCATGGCATTCACGAGATCACTGGCCAAAAACCTTATCGCGAAGGGTATACGCGTGAACGGCGTTGCTCCGGGCCCAATCTGGACACCGCTCAACCCGTCGGGCGGCCAACGAAAAGAAAAGATGCCGGAGTTCGGCAAGGATACGCCGATGGGACGGCCCGGCCAGCCGAACGAGGTTGCTCCGGCCTTCCTATTCCTGGCGTGCGAGGACAGCAGCTATATGATTGGTCATGTACTTCACCCGGATGGTGGAGACTTCACTTCCAGCTGAAAATAGCTGCGTGCAAAGAGCGAGCAATCGTCTGCTTTCCACTCATTGCTGCCGCTAGCGTAGTGTCAGCTTTCGACCCAAAGCAGACACTAGCTCCTGGAGAGTTGGTCGACTCTCTTTCGCCAGCCGCTTCGAGTTTCCGAAGCGGATTGGAATGCCTGACGGCCTCATGCGTCACGGGCGCATTTTCTTGGACGAAAGCCGTGCGTCATGATAACTCTCGTCCTCGCAGTGGTCGCCCGGAACGGGTGCGGCCGGGTGCAGTTGACGAGCGACAGCCTCAGATGCTCGGTCCGGCGGTCGCCTGAGATGCCGCGTGCCTTCCGTCACCTCGCGACGGATCACCGCGGCCGGGAGGGCCGGGCATGATCTGCAACGCGATCCTTACGCCGATCGTCCTGATCGTCCGGACGATCATCGCAGTCATCCGCGAGATCGTCACCACCGTTTGCGGGTGGGTCAGCAGCATCATCACGACGCTCAAGACGATCGTCGAGAAGATCTGCAAATGGCTGCCCTGGCCGCTCGACAAGCTCTGCGACCTCGTCACCAAGGTCATCGAGGTCACCGAGACCGTCTGGGACTGGGTCTGCCGCGAGGTCCTTCAGCGCATCATCGACCTCGTCGAAATCATCGTCGAATACATCATCTACATCCTCAAATGGGTGTGCTGGGTGGTCGACTGGATTGTCCGTTTCCCGGACCTTGTCCTGTGCTGGCTGGGGATCGAGCCCCGCCGCTACATCACCGTCTGCGTCAAGATCCTGACCGACGGCCGCGGGCGTCCGGCAGTCTCGGTCGCGACCGTCGAGGGCTGGCTTCGCGATGCCGGCACGATCTTCGACCGCTGCGCCATCACGCTCGTCGTCTGCAGCATCGAGCTCGTCGCGAAGCCCGACTATCTGACCGGGACCAGGTGCGACTTTTCCGGGATGTTCCAGCGCTTCTTCACCTGGTTCTCGAACAACACGTGCGGCTGCTGCTCGAGCGTTACCGTCTACATCGTGGAGAGCATTCCGGGAGCGAGCGGTTGCGCCTATCCGGGCACCGACTGGGTGACCGTCGCGGCGAGCGGCGATGGCACGGTCATCGTCCAGGAGATCGGCCATCTCGCCGATCTTTGGAGCCACTCCGACGATCCCGACAATGTGATGACCGATCAGGGCGGCGGAACGCACGACCAGATCACCTCGGGCCAGTGCTGCATGCTGCGGACGGCGCGGTTCAGCCTCGGCTATCCGCGCTGCCGCGATCAGCACCGGATGGGGAAGGAGCCGGTCCCCGGCTGGATGGGTGAGCCGTTCGAGCGCAGCCCCCGCGGCGGCCACGGCCACGATCACCGGGGATAGGGCGCGCCCGGGTCTCCATCCGTTCGGAGGATCGCGACCGCTCGTGGACACCCGTCACCCTACGGCCGAGGAGACCGGTCGGGGTCGTGGCGGGGCTCGATTGGGCAAATCGACCGCCGCGGCCTATCCTCCCGTCCCATGCAGGCAAGGCCAGACTATTATCGCGAGCAGGCACGGAAGAGCCGGGCGCTTGCGGCGCGCGTGAACGACGGCGATATCCGGGCGCACCTCGTCAGCGTTGCCGAGCAATACGACCGATTGGCGCAAGAGGCGGAAGCCGGCCGTGGATAATCGCTCGCCGGGGTGCCCGGACACCCGTCGCCGGGGCCAGCTCCGCGCTGGCGCTGCGCCACGGCCGGCCAAACTGTGCCGGATCGACCGCGCCTGCCGCGGTCCGGTCGGTCGCAGCGGGGCTCTTCGCGGCGGGAATTCGACGGGCGCCGGCCAATCGGCAGGGTGCGCGGGGCAGCGCAAGGCGACCGCGGCCCTCGCCCCGCCCGCGGCCTGAGGCTGGCCCACGGCGATGATCGAGACACCTGTCCGCGCGCTTGCCTTTCGACCGGCGGTCCACGTTCCGGGGCGGGCGGGATGATCGGCCGGGCCCTCCTGAAGCGACTGTCTTTGATCGGGGACCTGCGCCCGGGCGACGTCAGCGCGATCCGCCAGCTGAGCGGCGAAGTGCGAACCGTGTCGAAGTCCACGGACCTTCTCGTCACCGGCGCCGTGCCCAAGGTCGCGGTGGTCGTGCTTGACGGCTTTCTGTGCCGCTATACCCTCCGGAGCAGCGGGGCACGGCAGGTCCAGGGCTTCTACATTCCGACCGATGCGCCCTTTCTCGAGACCTTGCACCTTGACTATCTCGACAGCAGCCTGGCGACCATTGCCCAGAGCGTTGTCGGCCTTGTGTCGCATATGGAGATCGCCCGGCTGGTCGAGCGGCGGCCGGGACTTTCGGCGCTGGTCTGGCGGGAGAGCCTGATCCAGGCCGCCGCGGCCCGCGAATGGCTGAGCCGCAACAGCATCCTGTCTGGGCCGGAGGCCATGGCGCACCTGTTCTGCGAGCTGTTCGTCCGGAGCCGTGCGGCCGGTCACGCCTCGGAATCCTCCTGTGCGATGCCGGCGACCCAGGAAGTGCTCGGACAGGCGCTCGGGCTGACGGCGGTTCATGTCAACCGAACGCTGCAGCTGCTCCGCCAGGACGGCCTTGTCGACCTGCGGCGCGGCCGGCTCCACATCCACGATCTCGCCGGACTGACCCGGCTGGCGGGGTTCGACCCGCATTATCTTCACCTTCGCGGCGATCGGCCCGGGCCTCCTCTGGTGTAAGGCGTGGACCGCCCACCTCCGCGATCCGGATCCATCCGATCCCCGTGGGATTGCCCCGGCATTCCCCGGGCCCGTGCGGGGCGAGGGCGCTCCAGACATCGGAGCGCCCGGACCTACGGTCCTTGTCATCGACCCCATCCTCGCGGACGCGGGCGGGTGGGGCCTGCACCGCCGCCACACGGGTCCTTACGCCCGGGCGGACCCGCCACCAGGCGCGAGCCGGGGTTCTCGAAAGGGTATGGATCTCATTTCCGCACGCGGTGGCTATTGACCTTGACACAGTGTCAGGTCGCAGGAGGGCCGCGTGCCCGATTCGACGACCATCTCCGAGGCTCCCGGCGTCCGGCTGCGGCCGTTGGAACCCGCGCGTTGCGGGATGGTTGAATGCCTCCGGTGATGCGCGCATACCGCCCCGCGATGAGCATTCGGAAGCTCCTGGCGCTCGTTCTGGCGGTCGCGGTCCTGGTTGCACCGGCCCTGACCCGTGCTGGCGAGGCGTTCGCGGCGGTGCCCGGCCACCAGCTGCAGATGATGGAGGGCGGCCACTGCACCGCTGCCCCGTCTGCCGACCGGTCGGGCACGGCCACGAACCCGGAGAAGTCGTCCGGCCATGACCAGGCTGCCGGCAAGTCCTGCTGCATGTCGATGTGCATGGCGGTGGCGATCGCGCCTCCGGCCATGGAGCCGGCAATCATGATCCACGGGCCCGGGCCGACCTTCGCCCTGGCCCATCAGTATCACGGCCGCATTACGGAGATCGCCACCCCGCCGCCCCGCCGTGCGTGAAATCGATCCTTCACGCGATTTCACGGAGACGGTCATGAACATAATGATGCTTGCGGTCGCGGCAGCGATCGCGCTTCCGGCAGCGGCGTTGGCGCAGGCCGCGCCGGCGCCGTCCGCGGCGCCGCCGCCTGCTCGCCCGGGCCATGATCTCAAGGGCGCGGCCTGCAAGGGCATGGAGGCGATGATTCCGGGGCATTCCGGCCCGCAGAGGGCCGGATCCGGGCTCGCGGGCGATCCTTCGAAGACGGGCCACCGCGCGATGGACCGCTCCCGAATGGCGGGCTGCGCCCTCTCGGCGAATGCCGGGGCCACGCCGGCTCCGGCCGACCCGCACGCCGGCCACGGCAAGTAGGCGCGCGGGTCCGGGCTGGCGCCGTCCCCCAGCGGGGTCAGCCCGATCCCCCCAACCCTCATCGACAAGGGAGCAGTCCATGCTCGACACCATGACATTCGGCCGGCGAGACCTGCTGCGCGGGGCCGTGCTCGGCGGCGCCGGAGCCGCGCTTGCGCGGGTTACGCCGGCCTGGGCCCAGGCCGTCTCGGCGGGGATCGCGCCGGCCATGCCGACCCTCGGCGGGACGGACATCGCGCTGACCATCGCCGACGTCGCCGTCCGCGTCGACGGCAAGGTCGGCCGCGGCATCGGGATCAACGGGACGGTGCCCGGGCCGCTCGTTCGGCTGAAGGAGGGGCAGGCCGTCCGGCTGCGCGTCGCCAATGCGATCCGGGCAGGGGGCGCCGGCGATCGCCAGACCTCGCTCCACTGGCACGGGGTGTTGGTGCCGTTCGCGATGGACGGGGTGCCGGGCGTCAGCTTTCCCGGCATCGATCCGGGCCAGTCCTTCACCTATCGGTTCCCGGTCGTCCAGTCGGGCACCTACTGGTACCACAGCCACTCGGGCTATCAGGAGCAGGACGGCGTCTACGGCCCGATCATCATCGATCCGGCCGGCCCCGATCCCGTCGCCTTCGACCGCGAGCATGTGATCCTTCTCGCCGACCACAGCCCGATGGGCGGCGCCGCCATCTACAGGAAACTGAAGCAGATGGGCGGCGGCTATTTCAACATGCAGCGCCAGACCTTGTCGGGCCTCCTTGCCGGCCGCGACCTTCCGCTGGAGGAGCGGCTGGACTGGGCCAGGATGCGGATGGACCCGGCGGACATTTCAGACGTCACCGGCTCGACCTATCACTTCACGATCAACGGCCGCGGGCCGTTCGACAACTGGACGGGGCTGTTCCGCCCCGGCGAGCGGGTCCGGTTGCGCATGATCAACGCGGCCGCGCAGACCAACTTCAATATCCGGATCCCGGATTTGCCGATGACGGTCGTGCAGGCGGACGGGCAGAACGTGCGGCCGGTGACGGTCGACGAGCTTCAGATCGGAGTCGCCGAGACGTTCGACGTGATCGTCGTTCCGGAGGACCGCGCCTACACCCTCGTCAGCGAGGCGATCGACCGGTCGGGCCTCGGCCGGGCGACGCTTGCGCCCCGCCAGGGCATGGCGGCGCCGGTCCCGCCGCTTCGGCCGAGGCCGCTCTTGACCATGAAGGACATGGGCATGGGCGAGCATTCGGCGAGCATGGCGGGGATGGAGACGCCTGGCACGCCGAACGTCGCGGCGATCCGCGGCGTCGACCCGTCGGCCGAGCAGAACGCCTCCCGCACGCTGGCGCGGCTGACCGGCTGGGCCGGCCCGACCGACCACGGAACGGTGAAGGCCGCGGCCGCCGCCGCGGCGGCTTCGGTGGGTGGGCCGGGGCAGGGGCCGATGGCCGGGATGGACCATTCGGCCATGGGCCCCGCGATGACCTCCGCGCAGGGCGCGAGCGTTGCTCCGGGCGCCTCGGCAGGAGCGATGGCCGGGATGGATCATTCAACGATGGCGCCGGGAAGCGCCGGGGACGCGATGGCGGGCATGGACCATCAGGCGATGCCGATGCGCGACTTCGGCAAGGCGCCGCAGGTCAGGAAGGGGCCGGGGGTCCAGACCATCTCGCCGGTGCCGGCCGACCGGACCGGCGAGCCGCCCCCGGGCCTTGAGGGCATGGACCATAAGGTGCTGACCTATCGCGACCTCATGGCACTCGAACGCAACCCGGACGTGCGGGCGCCGACCCGCCGGCTCGAGCTTCACCTGACCGGCAACATGGAGCGCTACATGTGGGGCTTCGACGGGGTGAAGCTGAGCGAGCCCGTCGAGCCCATCCCGTTCCGCCTCAACGAACGGGTCCGGGTCACGCTCGTCAACGACACGATGATGCCGCACCCGATCCATCTGCATGGCCATTTCTTCGAGCTGGTGACCGGGCACGGCGCCCATGGGCCGCGCAAGCACACGATCAACGTCCCGCCGGGGGGCAAGATGACCTTCGACGTCACTGCGGATGCCGCCGGCGACTGGGCGTTCCACTGCCACAATCTCTACCACATGACCGCCGGGATGATGCGGGTCGTGACCATTCGTCCGCTCGAGGGAGATCCGCACCATGAAGCGTCTTGAGCTCGCGCTCCTCGGCGGCGCGCTCTCCCTTGCGCTGCCGGTTCCCGCCCTTGCGCAGCACCAGGGCCATGCGATGCCCGGCATGACCATGCCGGCACCCGCGGTAAAGAAGCCGGCCGCGAAAAAGGCGACCACCAAGAAGGCTTCCACCAACAGGGCTTCCACCAGGAAGGCCGCGGCGAAGACGGCGGGGTCCAAGACGGGTGCGGCGAAAAAGGCGGCAGCAAGCAAAGGATCGGCGCGGACTCCAGCGGCCGCGCAGGCCGGCAAGGCGGCCGGAGGGTCCGCGAAACCGGCCGCCGATCCCCATGCGGGCCATGACATGGCGACCATGCCGACGGGCGAGGCCATGCCGGACATGCCCAGTCATGACATGGCGGCCACGCCGACTGGCGGGATCCCGCGGATGGAGGCGCCCTCGGGGACCGGCCTTCCGGCCGGGAACGCGCCACCGCCGCCCGTGCCCGCCGACCATGCCGCCGACCCCGTCTACGGCGCGGAGGCGATGGCCATGGGGCGCCATCACCTGCAGGCGTTCCACGGCGGCCAGAAGTTGTTCCAGATCCTCAACAACGTCATGGAATATCAGGCGCGCGAGGGGCGCGACGGTTATGAATGGGATTCCCAGGCCTGGTACGGCGGGGACATCGGCCGTCTGTGGCTCAAGAGCGAGGGCGAAGGCGCGTCCGGAGTCCTCGAGCGCGCCGAGGTGCAGGCGCTCTACAGCCACGCGATCGATCCCTATTTCAACCTCCAGGGCGGGCTCCGCTACGACTTCAAGCCGAACCCGTCGCGGGTGTACGCGACCGTCGGTGTGGAGGGGCTCGCGCCGAGCTTCTTCGACCTCGAGGGCGCGCTGTTCCTGTCGAACAAGGGCGAGCTCCTGGCGCGCGCGGAGGGCTATTATGACCAGCGCATCACGCAGCGGCTGATCCTCCAGCCCCGGGTCGAGCTCGACTTCGCCGCCCAGAACAGCCGCGCCACAGGGGTTGGCGCGGGGCTTTCCGACGCCGAGGCCGGGGTTCGCCTGCGCTACGACATCCGTCGCGAATTCTCGCCCTACATCGGGATCCAGTACCAGCGCGCGTTCGGGGCGACCCGCCGGTATCTGCGCGAGGCGGGCGAGAATTCCGGAGGCTGGGAGCTGGTTGCCGGAATCCGGACATGGCTCTGAACCAAGGGAGGAGAATGACGATGACCTGGACCATCCGTGCGGCCGCGGCCGCACTTGCGCTCGCTCCGGCCGCGGCGATTGCGGCGCCGCCGGCGGGCGGGGAAGCGGCGGCCGTCAGGAAGGTGCTGGCCGAGTATAAGGCGGCGATCGAGCGCCTCGATGCGCGCGGCACCGAGCGGCTGTTCGCGGCCGATTCGATGATCTTCGAGACGGGGGGGGCGGAGGGAACCTACGCCAACTATCTCCGCCACCATCTCGGCCCGGAGCTCAAGGCGTTCCGGTCGTTCAAATTCTCGAACTACCGGATCGACGTCCGCTTCGTCGGCGGCGCGGCGATCGCCACCGAGACCTACGGCTACCGGATCGAGACCAACGGGGGCGAGGTGGCCGAGCGGCTCGGGGTCGCCACCAGCGTGCTTCGCAAGGGGAGGGGCCGATGGACGATCGTGATGATGCACAATTCCGCCCGCCGGCCGAGGGGGTCATGAGGGCCGCCCGCCCGAGGCGGCGCGGCGGGGCGGCGGCGCTGCTCCTAGTCCTTCTCATCGCTCCGGCCCTCTCGAGCCCGGCCTGGTCGCACAAGGGCGAGAAGCACGAGCGGGTCCAGCAGGCGCGCCAGGCACCCCCGTCCGGCGCGCCGCCGGCGGCCGACGGGGTCGCCGGGCCGGCACCGCGGCCGGGCGGGATGATGGACGACATGGACATGGACATGGACAGGGACCGCTCGGGCCTGTCCTTCCTCGAACGGCTGTCGAGCTTCGTCGGCCGGCTCCATCCGCTCATCGTCCACTTTCCGATCGCCTTCTTCCCGGCGGCCCTGTTCACCGCCATCGTCGGCCGACGGCGGCCGGCCTTCTCGGCGCCGGTCCAGTTTCTCGTGGTCGCCGGCGGGATCTTCGCGCCGGTCGCAGCCCTCGCCGGCTGGTTCGCCGGGATGGACGCCGATCCCGAGCCGGTCCTTGCCTACCATCGCTGGCTCGGGGTGACCATCGGCCTGCTGGGCGCCGGGCTTGGCGTCTGGGCGTGGCGCCGGCCGTGGGAGGACCGCGGCGCGGGGATGATCCTGGCGCTGACCATCATGACCGTCGCGATCGCGGTGCAGGGCTTCCTCGGCGCCGTGCTCACGCACGGGATGGACCATCTGATGTTCTAGGAGACGGGAGAAAGACGCATGGAGCAGAAACAGGCGGAACGGGGCGGCATGAGCCCGACGGCGGTCCGGCACCAATACCGGATGCTTGCCCTCAACCTCGCGGCCGGCCTCGCCATCATGTACCTCGCGATGTTCGCGATGATCTGGAGCTTCGGCGAGTTCGTCCAGAACCTCAACTTCTTCTACATGGCCCTCGTCATGTGGGCGCCGATGGGAATCGTGATGATCCTCACCATGGGGTCGATGCTGACCGACCTTCGGCTGAACCTCCTCCTCAATGCGGCCTTCGCGCTCCTGTTCGTCCTGGGGTTCGCCGCGCTCCGGGCGCAGGCGCTGGTCGGCGACCGCGCCTTCCTGGAATCGATGATCCCCCACCACTCGGGTGCGCTCACCATGTGCAACCGGGCCTCCCTCCGGGACCTCGAGGTCCGCGAGCTCTGCTTCGGTCCCAACGGGATCATCGAGTCCCAGTCCCGCGAGATCCGGCAGATGGAGGCGATCCTCAGGCGCCTGTAGCGCGGTCAGGAAGGAATGAGACGATGACGATGCGCTTCAACCGTCGGACGGTCGTCGGTGGGCTCGCGGCGGCCGGCGGAGCGGTCCTCGCCGGCTGCGGCAGGCCCGGGGACGAGACCGGCCCGCCCGCGGGTCCGGCGAACGTCCAGTCGGCCGCTGCGAATCCCGCGGGGCCGGCCCGACGGGCCGAGGCCATGACGGTCTATCGCGATCCGAGCTGCGGCTGCTGCGAGGCCTGGGCGGAGATTGCGAGGGCGGCGGGCCATGAGGTCAGGCTCGTCGACCATCCGGACATGGCGGGGCTCAAGCGCCGGCTCGGCGTGCCCGAGGCCCTGGCCTCGTGCCACACCGCCGTGGTCGCAAGCTATGTAATCGAGGGCCATGTCCCGCTCGAGCATGTCGCGGGCCTGCTCGAGCGGCGTCCGCCCGGCGTCAGGGGCCTTGCCGTTCCCGGCATGCCGCGCGGCTCGCCGGGCATGGAGATGCCCGACGGGGCCAGGGACCCGTTCGAGGTCCTGGCGTTCGACGCGGCCGGGCGAAAACGCCAGGTGGCCGGCTGATGGCGGATCGGGCACGGCCGCCGGCCGGAGCGGCGGCGGAGAACGCCGGATCTGCAACGGAAAGAGGAGCAAGACCATGAAACGGCTTTTTTCAACCGCGGCGATCGCCGCTCTCGCGATCGGCCTGGCCGGCTGCGGCCCGGGCGACGCGCCGGCCGGCAATGGGCCGGACGCCGATCCCGGCGGCAATGGGATGGGCGCAATGATGGCCGATCCGGAAAATCCGTTCGCGCATGCCGAGATGCAGATGGACGAGCGGATGATGGCTGCGGTCGGAAGCAACCCCGGCGACAGCTGGGGCAAGGCCATGATCCAGCACCACCAGGGAGCGATCGACATGGCGCGGATCGTCCTTGAGCATGGTCCGTCCGCGGGCGTCGCGGCGATGGCGCGTGAGACGATCGGCCGGCAGCAGAAAGATATCGACGCCATCCGCAGACTGGTGGAGGAAAGCGGTTCGGATCGGCGCAGCGCCGACCTCTATCGGCCGGCGATGATGGCCATGCACCGGCAGATGATGGCGGCAAAAGGCGCCGACGTGTCGGAAACCTTCCTTCGCAAGATGCTCGAGCATCACAAGGGTGCGGTCGCGATGGCCGACGTCGCGCTCGCGAGCGAGGTGAGCGGCGCGATCCGCACGCAGGTCGAGAAGACCAGGAGGATGAACCAGGAGGATGCGAAGCTGGTCGAAGCCATGCTCGCTGCAAAGCCGCTGGCCGAAGCGAGGGGACAAGGGTCGCCGGGCTCGGGAACGAGGGCTTCCAGCTCGGCGCCGGCGAGCGGTGAGGGGGCCGCGGGCCGCACCGCGACGGGACCAGGCGAGCCCCCGTCTGCGCCGGCTCCCGCCCCGGCCGACCCCCACGCGGGACACGACATGAACTCCATGTAGGGGCCGGATTTCGGGAGAAGATCCCGCCCATCCGTGCATTTACGGATGGGCCTGGCGGCGACGGCAGGCTAGGCCAGCAGCGACTTCTGCAAGGATCGGTCATTGGGCGCGGCGCACTCCAGATACGGAATCCCTGACGTCGACCTGCCGGGGACGGACGGCGGCACCGTCAATCCCGCCCACTTCGCTGGTCATGAGATCGTCGTCCTGTTCTGCCCCGCCGATCGGGAAGCCGCCGAGCGCGACGTCGCGGACTATGCCGAGCACCTGGAGGATTTTCGCGACAGCGACGCCTGGATCCTCGGGATCTGCGACGAGGAGCAATCTCCCTGCGCGCATCCTGCAATGGCCTTCACCATGGCCCGCGATGATCAACGCCTTGCCTGGGACGCCTTCCAGGACCTTCTGAACCCGCGGCAGCGAACGCCGCGGGAGGACGGCGCGGTTTTCCTGTTCGATCGCGGCGGAGGATTGCGGCGGTCGTGGGTGGGCAGCGGTCATGCTTCCGAGGTCGCTCACGCGGTGAGCGAGCGGCGCTAGCGCGCTGACCCGAAGCTGGATCGGCCGGCCCTGGAATGCTCGAGACTCCGCCCGCGAAGGACAAGCCACTTGGTCTTTCCGCCTAAGACGAAGCGCGTTCAGAAGCCCGTCTGGCCCAGCTCGACAACCCGGCTGTCGAGCATCGCGACCAGATCGGCCTCGTTCATCTTCCGCTCCAGCACACGTTCGACAAGACGGCCCAAGCTGCGGTCATTCTTCATCTGAAGGTCAAAGCCATTCTTGTTGAGGAACGCGACCATCGCGACAACTCCGGTGCGCTTGTTGCCGTCCACAAAGCCGTGGTTCTTGGCCAGCGACACCCCCAGTTCGACGGCCAGGACCAGAACGTCATCCTCACCGGTCCAGTTGTAGGTCTGCCGCGGCGCGTTAAGACCGCTTTCGATCAGCCCGATATCGAGGACGCCATATTCTCCGCCAAACAGCTCGAGCTGCTCGTCGTGGATGTAGCGAATGTCGTCTAGGTCGAGCCAGCCAGGCTCAGCGGGCAAGGTACTTCAGGGTCTCTGAAAACCGCTTGCTGATCTTGGCGGTCGCCGCTTTGAGGTTGAAATTGGGACGCGGCTTTGCCGTCCGATGGACCTTCGGCTTCGCGATCGTGAGATTGTCAGCCACTTGCGTCTCCCCCGTTGCGCCGAGCACCGGAAGAAGGCCCCCGAAGCGGAACGGTGTCAATAGATAGCGAACGAGTTTCGCCATGGTGTGTTCCCTATATAGCACGGCTGAAGACAGGGTTAACCCGTAGGTTTCGCATTGAAACGATAACGGTCGCGTCCAGCGCTTGCGGGGCGTGCCGATCATGGGCGGGTGGCTCGCCGCAATCAGGCGGCGAGCGCAGCAGTCCGCCGATAGGCCGAGCGCTTGCTTGTGATGCCCTCCAAGCCTTCGTCGGCGCCCGTTGCACTGACAGGCGCCCTCGCGATCAGCCTTGCCCCTTCGGCGGCGGGGCATCGATCAACTGGCGGTGCGGGCCTTCCGCACCGGTCGGGCCCTGGGCTTCGCCGACGTCCGGCGGGATTGCCTCGCGTGGCCGGGGCTGTATGCATTCGTCCAGCAACAACCGGGCTTGGGGGCACGCCGCCATGTGTTTTTCCGCGACGGCCAGTTTCACGGCCGGGGCCGCGCTCCTCGGGGTCGGCGCCCTCACCATCGGCCGGGCACGGCGGGCCGCGGAGCTGCCCTTCGCACTGATCCCCGCGCTGTTTGGCGTTCAGCAGCTGATCGAGGGCGCCTTGTGGCTGACCTTTCCCGACCGGGCGCCGCTCGCGAATTCCGTGCTGACCCATGCTTATTCCTTCTTCTCGCACGTGCTCTGGCCGGCCTATGTGCCGGTCGCGGTGCTCTTGCTCGAGCCGGTGCCATGGCGGCGCAAGGCGCTCGCAGGCGTTGGGCTCGCCGGCGCGGCGGTCGGTCTCTATCTATTGTACTTCCTGGTGGCGGAGCCGATCGTGTCCGAGGTCGTCGGCTGGCACATCCGCTACCAGTCCCCGCATTTCTATGTCGCCGCGGTGATGGTGCTGTATGTGCTGGCGACCTGCGTCAGCTCGTTTCTTTCGAGCTGCAAGACCATCCGATGGTTCGGCGCGGCGACCTTCGTTGCGCTCCTTGCCGCTTATGCATTCTACGCCTTCTGGTTCATTTCCGTGTGGTGCTTCCTTGCCGCGCTTCTCAGCATCATCGTCCTCGCGCATTTCCGTCGTCCCGAGCGTCACCGGCCGGGGCCGCTGCCGGGCTGAGATCACCACGACCGTCGGAAGATCAGCCAGCTGCCGACGAACAGCGGCGTGCTGATCGCGGCGAGCGCGAGGGCGTGCGGCCAGAGCTCGCCGAGGCCCGCGCCCTTCAGGAACAGGCCGCTGATGATCGCGATGCCGTGCCGAAGCGGGCTGATCTGGATTCCGTACTGGAGCCAGTCCGGCATGCTTTCGATCGGGGTCACGCTACCGGACAGGAAGAGGAGCGGGAACAGGCTGAAGAAGCTGGTGAGAAGCGCCTGCTGAAGGGTGCTGGTGATGGTGCCGATGAAGACCCCGATGGACACGGCGCTCAGCAGCATGATCAGGTTCAGCAGCAGGAACAGGGCGAGGCTGCCGTTCATCGGGACGTCCAGCAGCCGGGCGACCGCAAGCGAGGGGAACAGCGAGCCGGTCGCGACCGTCACCGGAGGCACGATCTTGCCGATGAACAATTCATGGGCGCGGATCGGCGTGACCCGGATCTGCTCCATCGTGCCGTTCTGCTTCTCGCGCACCAGGCCCGCGGCCGGAAGCAGGATCGCGAGCATGAAGCCGGCCTGGGCGATCATCGCCAGCGCGGTGAAGCGGGTGTTGGTGAGATCGGGATTGTACCAGACCCTGACCGCGGGCTGGACATTGCTGTGCTCCCGCATCGCGCCCATCGACCGCTGCTGCGCGAAGCGCGCGGTCATCTCGATGACATAGGCGCGGGCGCGCGCTGCGACATCGGCGTTCGATCCGTCGACGACGACTCCGAACGGCGCCGTCCGGCCGCTCGCCACGCGCGTTCCGAAATCGGGCGGGATTTCGACCAGGGCGTCGAGCTCGCCGCCCCGCAGATGCCGCTCGGCCGCGCGCTCGGAGGTGTAGAGGCCCGTCAGGAGGAAGGTGTCGGCGGACGTCATGTCCTGGACGAGCGCCCGGCTGATTGCGCTCCGGTCATGATCGATGAGGCCGAGCTTCAGGTTCCGCACGTCCATGCCGACCGCCATGGTGCACATCGCGACCTCGGTGGTGGTCAGCCAGAAGATCAGGAACAGCACCACCGGATCGCGCAGCATCTGCCGGAATTCCTTGCCGATGAGCCCTAGCAGCCGAGCGCGCATGGGATCAGCCGATCCGTTTCTTGAACAGGAAGGTCGCTGCAATGAGGACGGCGGCGGTGTAGCCGACGAGGACCACCACATTGAACCAGAGCTCGGCAAGGCCGGCGCCGCGCATGACGATTCCGCGCGAGATGTTGACGAAATACATGGTCGGAATCCGCGCCGAATAGCCCTGGAAGAATTCGGGCATGGTGAAGATCGGAAAGATGAATCCGGAGAACAGGAACGACGGCATCAGCGTCAGGATCAGGGTCACCAGCATGGCGGCGACCTGGGTGCGCACGAGCGTCGAGACGAGGAGCCCGATCGAGACGGTCGTCAGCACGTAGACGAGCCCGAGCGCGACCAGCAGCGCGAGGCTGCCGTGCATCGGCACCTTGAACCACAGGAATCCGCCGGCGAGCACGATCACCAGCTGCAGGAAGGCGATCGCCGCATAGGGCAGGAGCTTGGCGACGATGAACTCGGCCTTCGTCAGGGGCGAGGCATAGATCTGGGCGATGGTGCCGATCTCCTTCTCGCGGGCGACCGCGAGCGCGGTGAGCATCGGCGGGAAGGCCATCATGATGACCGCGAACAGGCCCGGGATGATGAAGTCGCGGCTCCTGAGCTGGGGATTGTACCACACCCGGACCTCGGGCTGGACCGCAAGCTCGAGCGTTCCGCGCGGGAAGGCATAGAGGATCGCCCGCCCGTAGGCCGAGACGATGGCGGCGGTGCTCGCATAGGTCCCGTCGACCACGAACTCGACGGGGGCGGCCTCGCCGCGGGCAAGACGGCGGCCGAAGCCTGGCGGGATCGACAGCACGGCCCGGGCGCGGCCCTGCATCAGCGCATGTTCGCCCGTCAGCTCCTCCTCGGGAGCGCCGGCGAGCTCGAAATAGGGCGTGTTCAGGAACTGGTCGGCAAGCGCCCGGCTGGCGACGCTCTTGTCATGGTCGATGATGTAGAGCGGCGCGTTCTCGACATCGAACGACATCGCATAGCCGAACAGGAACAGCATGATCAGCGGCATCACCAGCGAGATGAACACCGTGATCGGGTCGCGGACGATCTCCAGCACTTCCTTGCGGGCAAAGCCGAGCATCCGCGACGGCTTCATGCCGCGCTCGCCTCGGTCCGCGCCCGGGCGATGTAGCCGAGGAAGATGTCCTCGACCCGCGCATCCCCGAGACCAAGCGCGCTTCTGAGCTCCGCCAGCGTGCCGATCGCGACCATTCGGCCATTGTCCATCAAGGCCAGCCGGTCGCAATAGGTCGCTTCCTCCAGATAATGGGTCGAGACGATGATCGCGACGCCCTCGGCCGCGAGCGCCGCGATTAGCCGCCAGAACCGGAAGCGCGACAGGGGGTCGACGCCCGAGGTCGGCTCGTCGAGGAACAGGACGCGCGGCCGGTGAAGGATCGCGCAGGCGAGCGCGAGGCGCTGGCGGACCGCGCTCGACAGGTCGCGGACGAGGCCGTCCATCCGCTCGGGGAGCCCGGCCCGGGCGCCGGCCCAGGCAATGCGCTCGGTAAGCGCAGAGCGCTCGACTCCATAGGCGCGGGCGAAGAATTCGAGATTCTCCTTCGGCGTGAGGTCGCCGAACAGCGAGACGCGTTGCGAGACATAGCCGATCCGGCCGCGCACCCGGTCGCTTTGCAGCGCCACGTCGAAACCGGCGACGCTCGCGCGTCCGGTGGAGGGCGGCAGAAGCCCGCACAGGATCCGGATCAGGGTCGTCTTGCCCGCGCCGTTGGGGCCGAGCAGGCCGAGCACTTCGCCGGCCCTGACCTCGACCGACACTTCGTCCAGCGCCACGAACTGGTCGAAGCGGCGGGTGACCTGCCGGGCTTCAATGAGCACGTCGCCCCGACCGCCTTCCGGGGCCTGTGCCGCGGCCGGCGGCAGGGGCGGCGGGGCCGGCGCATCCGCATAGGCGGCGACCGTGAAGACATCCTCCATGCTCGGCTCGGCCGGTGCGAAGCGTTCGGCCTCGGGCAGCACCGGACCCTCCTGCGCCGTGCACTGGAGCCGGTAGTGCTCGGGCGAAACCTTCTGGAAGCTGAGGACGTGCGGCGTTTGCGCAAGGCGGCGTTCGAGCGCGGCGGCATCGCGGGTCGTCACCTGGTAGACCCGGCCCCTGGCGAGCTCGCGGAGCTCCGCCGGCGTCCCCTGCGCGAGCGTCCTGCCGCCGCGCAGGAGCAGCACGCGATCGCTGGCGTCGGCCTCGTCCATGTAGGAGGTCGCGAAGACAATCGACCGGCCCTGCTGGCGGCTCTTCTCGAGCATGGTCCACAGTTCGCGCCGCGACAGCGGGTCGACCCCGAGGCTCGGTTCGTCGAGGATGAGGAGGGGCGGCTCGTGGATGAGGTTGGCGCACAGCGCGAGCTTCTTGCGCATCCCCCCGGACAGCGCCCCTTCGCGCCGCGACGGGAAATGCTCGAGCCCGGCCATGGCGAGAAGCGCCCGCTTGCGCCGCTCATAATCCTCTTTGGGCACGTCGCGGATGGCGGCGGCGAAGGCGATGTTCTCGGCGACCGTCAGCCGGTCGTAGAGCGAGAACCCCTGCGACATGTAGCCGATCCGGGCCTGGATTCTCCCGGGAGTCCTGCGGACGTCCTCCCCAAGCACCCGGCATTGCCCGGTCGTTGGCCGGAGGATCGCGGCAAGGATCTGCAGCAGCGTCGTCTTGCCGGACCCGTCGGGCCCGACGATCCCGACCGCCTGGCCGGGCAGGACCTCGAGGCCGATGCCCTCGAGGACGGTGCGGCCCCTGAAGCGGCGGCCGAGCGCTTCGGCCTGGATCAGCGCGTCCGCCATCCGGTCAGTCCGGAACGGCGAGGCGCGCGGGCCAGCCGCTCCCCGGATTCCACAGGATCCAGGAATCGGCCGGCATTCCGGGCTTCAGGAGGCCCTGGCGGTTGGCGGCCTCGAGGGTCACGCCATACACGGTCCGGGCCCGCTCATCCTCCATGTGCACGTCCCTCGGCGTGAACTGCGCCTGGGCATCGATCCTCGCCACCCGGGCATCGAAGAATCGGTCGGGAAAGGCGTCGACCCGGATCCGCGCGGGAGCGCCGAGGCGGATCCGGCCGAGGTCCCGCTCGCTCACGAAGACCTTGAGGCGGACCCGGCCGAGGTTCGCGATGACGGCGAGCGGCTGTCCGGTGGCGACGACCTCCCCCGGCTCGGCGAGCCGTTCGAGGACGCTTCCGGTCAGCGGCGAGACGATGACTGTCCGGCCCAGCCGGTTGCGCGCCAGCGCGAGCGTCCGTCCGGCCGCGTCCGTCTGGGCGTCGGACTGGGCGCGCTGCTCGCGAAGCGTGCGCAGCTGGCCCACCGCCGATTCATAGGCATTCTGCCGCGCCTCCACCTGCTGGAGGGTGACCCAGCCCTGGCGGCGCAGCTTCTGGTACCGGCCGAGATCCGCCCGGGCGGTGTGCGCATGATGCCCGGCCAGCGCGATCTGGGCGTCGATCTGCGAGCCGGAGCGGCGGGTCGCGGCCTGCTGCGCCGCGGCCTGGCTCGCCTGGAGCTCGAAATCGACGGGATCGATGCGCGCGACGGTGTCGCCCGCGCGAAGGACCTGCCCCTCGCGCGCGCGGTTCTCGAGCAGGCGTCCGGCAACCTCCGGCGCCAGGCGCATCTCGTCGGCCTCGATCCGGCCGCTTCCGAAGACGAGCTGAGGGGGCTGGGGTTCGGGCTGCATCCGGACGTAGACAAAGGCGGAGCCGGCGGCGACCAGGATGAGGATGGCGGCGATGATCCAGACACGCCTCATGTCAGCTGCGCTGGCCCGGGAGCCTTGCGGCCGCGGCGTGCGGGACGCCGGCGGCCTCGGGCGCAGCGTGGGGGCGATGGCGGCCGTCCGCGGGAAGCTTCTGCGCCATCATCGGGTCGCTGGTGATCATGCCGACACGCTGCGCCTTATCGCCGCCGACGACAACGGCGGGCGCGCCGTCCCCGAGACGCAGCAGCACGGGCTCCGCCGGAGGATTGGACGAGACGGCGGCAAGGTCGCGGCGCATGCCCGCGCCGATGCCGGCGCCCCGCACCTTCCGACGGCGAAAGACCAATGCATTGGATGTCTCCTGAAGCATGGCCGGGCTAGGGTCGCCGGCCCCGCCGTTCCATGCGTAATGTCCCCTAGGCCAAGGCCTCTGCAGGATCCCTGGCCCGGGTGCGGGGCGAGCGCGCGCGGCCGGGGCGCGCGGGGGCCTGGTCAATTGCGCAGCGTGCCAATGCCGAGCGTCTCGTTGGTCCTGCGCATCGATTCCATTGCCGATGCCGTGCCCGCCAGGGCCCGGATGGCGTCGATCGTCTCGGGAATGACGATCGCCTGGTTGTCGACCATGTACGTGTAGAAGAGCTCGCGTCCCTGGACGGCGAGCGAATCCGTCCACAGCGCCACTTCGTAGAGATTGTCGTGCGGGCGGCGAAGGTCGGCCATCCATTCCTTGACCGAATTGAGCGCGGCGAGGCCGGCGGTGGAGTCGATCGGCACGATCCGCGGCGATTGCGCGAACGCGGCGAGGACCTCCGCCTTGGTTGCGGCCCGGGTCAGCTCGACGCTCCAGGCATGCAGATGACCGAGCGTCTCGGGCACCTTGATGGCGATGGTGACGACGTCGAGGTCGGGGTCGACCGTCCGCGCATCGGGTCCCTGGTGGCTGGGGATCGCGGGCTCCGGCACCAGCGTGTTCAGGATCCCGCCCAGATGGCTTTCCCAGGGATCGGTCGCCCGGCGGAGAAGGGTGCCGCGGGCCTTGGCCAGAAGACCGGCTCGCTTGAGCGCCCCGAGAGTCCGGACGATGGAGGTCGTGTTGCAGGAGACGACGCGGGTCGCCTGCTTGCCGCGGGCGCCGTCGAAGCTCGCCTCGGCGACGAACGAATGGCCCGTCAGGTCATGCTTCTCGCCGCCCTGGACGAGGAACGGCCGCCCGACTCGGCGGTAGGTCGCGGCGTTCCTGGCCCCGAACCCCTTGGGCGTGCAGTCGACCAGGATGTCGGCCGCTTCGACGAGGTCGTCGAGGCTGCCGGCGAGCTCCAGCCCGGCTTCCCTCATCGGGCTTTTGGCCTCCGCGGTCGCCGCGAACAGCCGGAAGCCCTTGGCGAGCGCCTGCCGGATCCGCCAGTCGGCCGCGACGTCGGCGACGCCGGTCAGCACCATGTCCGGCTGGAGCAGGATCGCATCCGCGACCCTTCGGCCGATCACCCCATAGCCGACCAGGCCGACCTTCGTTCGCGCGCTCATCCCTCAGGGCTCCCGTGGCTGGATGGTTAGGATCATCATGGGGCGGGACGCTCCTTTGGAGGAATTGGATCCGCCGACCCGAGCGCTTCCCGGATCGCCGATGCAAGGATTTCCGAGACGTCGATCGCATTGCTTTCGTGCGCCACGCTGTTGGTGCTCACGACCTTCGCCGCCCCGCTCCGCAGCAGCCGCTCGAAGGATTTTCCGGCAAAGATCGCGTGGACGACCGCGCAGACCGGGGCCTGGCGCCCGCTTCGCGCCACCAGCTCCACGGCTTCGATCAGCGTTCTCGCGCTCGAGGCGATGTCGTCGATGAGAACCGGAGTGCCCGTGCCGAGCTGCTCCAGCGCCGTCCCGTCGATGCTGACGGAATAATCGCCGCGCCGCTCCTTGGTGAGGACGATCGAGCGCGTCCGGGCCCGGCGCGCGATCCGATCGACCCATTGGCGGCTTTCCTCGTCCGGCCCGATGATGATCGGATCGGCCACGTTGAGCCGCACCCAGTCGGCGATGGCCTCGGCGGCGGTGGCCGCGACGGCCGGCATGGCGTAGATCGCATCGAGCGTCCGGGTGCGGTGCAGGTGCGGGTCGATGGTGACCAGCCAGTCGACCTGCTGCGAGAGCAGCCGCGCGAACAGCCGGGAGGTCACGACCTCGCCCGGGCGGAACTCCGAATCCTGCCGCATGTAGGCGAGATAGGGCGCCACCAGCCCGATCGTCCGGGCGCCGCGCTCGCGGGCGGCGGAGGCGGCGAAACAGAGGGACGCGAGCTTGGGATCGGGACGGTCGAGGCTGCACAGCAGGAGGACGTCGCGTCCCTCGACGGGCGTCTCGAACCGAAGATAGGTCTCGCCGTCGGGGAAGCGGCGGGTGGCAAGCACGCCGGGATCGCATGGCAGGCGTTCCGCCAGCCGGGCGGCAAGGCCGGGTGCCGCGCTGAGCTCGAACAGCAGCGGCTTCATCCGGCCCTCACCGCGATCACCTGTGAATTGGCGGCCGCGAACGCGAGCGCATAGTCGAGCTCGCCGCGGGCTTCGGAATGGACCGACAGCAGCGGCTCGCCCTTGTCCACCGCCTGGCCCAGCTTCACATGCAGGTCGACGCCGGCCGACCTCGCGGACGGGGCGCCCGCGAGCTTGGCGATGCGCGCGAGCTGGCGATTGTCGATGCTCGAGACGATTCCCGCCGACGAGGACGTGAGCGCGTGGCGGAGCGGGGCGGCGGGAGGCTCGCGGAACCCGCCCTGCGCCTCGCAGATGGCCATGAACCTGACAAGCGCGCGACCGTCCGACAGGATCGCTTCGGCCATGGCGCGGCCTTGGCCCTGCGCTGCGGCGCCGCCGAGCTCGAGCAATTCCCCGGCGAGCAGGCAGGCGCGGGCCCGAAGGTCGGCCGGCGCGGCCGCCTGCCCGCGCAGCACCGCAAGGACGTCGCGCGCCTCGAGCGCCGGCCCGATGCCATTGCCCACCGGCTGGCGTCCATCGGTCCGGACCGATGGACGGTGAGCCCGATCTCCCGGCCGACGCTTTCAAGATAGCCGCCCAGTTCGATCGCGTCCGCGTCGGTGCGGACCTTCGCCGTCGGCCCGACCGGCAGGTCGATGAGGACGTGGGTCGAACCCGCCGCAAGCTTCTTGGACAGGACCGAGGCGACCAGCTGGCTCGGGCTGTCGACATCAAGGGCGCGTTCGACCCGGATCAGGATATCGTCCGCGGGGCTGAGCGAGACGCTTCCGCCCCAGACGATGCATCCGCCTTCCTGCTCGACCACCCGGCGCATCGCGGGCACGTCGAGGTCGACCGGCGCCATCGTCTCCATCGCATCGGCGGTGCCCGCAGGCGAGGTGATCGCGCGCGACGAGGTCTTGGGAATGACGAGCCCCGCCGCGGCGACGATCGGGACGATCAGCGGGGTCGTCCTGTTTGCGGGCAGGCCGCCGACGCAGTGCTTGTCGACGATCATCGGCCCGGGCCAGCTCAGAGTGTCGCCGACCTCCACCATCGCCCGGGTCAGCGCGACCATCTCGCCAAGGTCGGCGGGCTGGGCGGAGAAGGCGGCGATGAAGGCGGCGAGCTCGACATCGGAATAACGTTCGCGCGCAATGTCCCGGATGATCGCGCCGATCCGTCCTGCGTCGAGCCGGTGGCCGTACAGCTTGGCGCGCACCGCGCTCATCGTTTCGAGCGGTTGCGGATGGCGGATGGTGGCGGTCGTTCCGTCGGGAACCCCGAGCCGTCGCCAGACCACTTCGGACAGTCCGATCTCGTGCGCTCCGACGATGTCGTCGCGGACCTGGTAGAGGGTGGCGATCGCCGACCGGCCGTCGGCGACCAGCTCGACCACGGCGCGCGCGGTGAACCCCTCCGACCTCGCGACGGGGCAGTCGACGTGCATCAGGACAAGCGGCTCGTGCTGGGTCTCGAGCCCGAGCCGGCGAACGCGAAGGGCCGGCTCTGCGATCCTCTGTCCGCTCGCCAGTCTCACGTCAGGAGCACCGTCTGCTGATGCTCCGGAACGCGGACGCTCCAGCCGAGCCTCTCGTCGATGGATTGGCGCAGGGCATCGGAGGCGCTCGGCTCGCCGTGCACGACGAAGGTCTCCTTCGGCGCGCGCTCGAACCCGCCGAGCCAGCGCAGGAGCTCCTCGCGATCCGCGTGCGCGGAGAACATGTCGAGGCTGACGACCTCCGCGCGCACCGGCACATAGTCGCCGAAGATCTTGATCTCGGTCGCGCCGTCGCGAAGCGCCGCGCCGCGCGTTCCGCCGGCCTGGAAGCCGGCGAGCAGGATCGTGTTGCGCCGGTCGGGCGCGTAGGTCCTCAGATGGTGGAGAATGCGCCCGCCGGTCGCCATGCCGCTCGCCGAGATGATGATCTTCGGCATCGGGTTGGAGTTGAGCTTTTTCGAGTCCTCGGTCTTGCGGACGTAGGTGGCGATCCCGCACGACTCCCGGCACTCCTCCATCGTCAGCCGATGCTCGCCGATATGGCTGTGCAGCAGTTCCGTCGCATTGATGGCCATCGGGCTGTCGAGGAACACCGGGATCCGCGGAATCCGATTGGTCGACTGCAGCGTCCACAGATGGTGGAGCAGCGATTGCGCGCGCCCGACCGCGAACGCGGGGATGACGACGGTGCCTCCGCGCCGGACCGTCCTCGTCACGACCTCCTCCAGCGCCTCGTCGGGCGAGCGACGGTCGTGGAGCCGGTTCCCGTAGGTGGATTCCACCAGCAGATAGTCGGCGCGCGGAACCGGCTCGGGGTCGAGCAAAGTGTCGTCGGCATAGCGGCCAAGATCGCCGGAAAAGACGATTCTGAGGCCGTCCCAGTCGACCTCGATCGTTGCCGCCCCGAGAATATGCCCCGCCACCCGGAAGGTCGCCGTGCACCCCGGCAGGATCTCGACCGGCTTGCCGAATCCGGCCGGACGGAACCGCTCGAGCGACCGGCGGGCGTCCTCTTGCGTGTAGAGGGGCTCTGCCGGCTCATGCTTCGAATAGCCGTAGCGGTTCGCGCGACGGGCGTCCTCCTCCATCAGGTGCCCGCTGTCTGCAAGCAGGAGCTCGCACAGCTTGAACGTGGCGTGCGTGCTGACGACCGGCCCGGAAAAGCCGTTGCGGACGAGGAGCGGCAGATAGCCGCTGTGATCGAGGTGCGCGTGGGTGAGGAGCACCTGGTCGATCGATCCGGGATCGACCGGAAGAGGCGCCCGGTTGCGCTCGCGCAGCAGCTTGTAGCCCTGGAACAGGCCGCAATCGACCAGGATGCGCGTGCCCTCGCGTTCGAGCAGATATTTCGAGCCGGTCACGGTGCCGGCTCCTCCCAGGAAGGTGAGGCTTAAGGTCATCGAGGTCTCCGAAGGATCGGGGGGCAGGCGGAAGAAGGCTCAGGACGTCGCGGGTGCGGAACGGGCCTGGCGGACCCTGAAGGATTCCGCCGCGCCCCCGGCGATGCGCTCGGCGCACCATTTCGCATAGGCCCGGCCGAGAAGCCGGCCGAGCCACCGCCACGGCGGCCCCGGGTCGCGCCAGTCGATGAAGACCGTCAGGCGCGAGCCGTTCGCCCGTGGAGTGATCTCGAATCCCATGCGGTAGCCGCCGATCACCAGCAGATGCGGCTCGCCGACGGTCTCCCAGACCTTGCGAAAGGGCGGCGCGCGTTCGATCACGACTTCCTCGAGCGCGAGGCGCAAGCCCAGAATCGAGCCGGCCATCCGGATCTTCGAGCCGACGGTCCGTCCTCCCCCCTCGTCGGTGCCGAGCCGCATCCGGGAGCCCGCCATCATCATCGACGAGCCCATCATGTGCCCGGCAAGGCTCGCGGGATCGTCGACCGCCCCGAACAGCTCGCCCGGAGCCGCCGGAACATCGGCCATAGTCTCGAAATGATGCGGATAGTCGGGCATCATGCGCCCTTTCTGGAAAAATGGCTTCGCCGGCTGAACGGTCAGTCCCGGGGCTTGTCCTCATGCCGATGCTCGGCGTCGCCCTGCGCGGAAGGCGGGGCCGGGGATGCCGGCGACGGCATCATGCCCGTCGTCGTCCTCGGGCCGGCCTGGCTCGCGTGCTGGTCCATCGCGCGCATCTTCTGCATCATCTCCGTCATCATCGCGCAGCAGTCGCAGCTCCCGGCGCCGGTCCCGGCCTTCTGCCCGCCGGGCTCCGGGCTCTCGCCGGCAGCCGCCGGCTGGCCGTGCTGATGGGGTGCGGCGGGCTGCGCCAGCGCCGGAGCGGACAGGCCCGCGGCAAGCGCTGCGAGCCACGTGATTGCGAGGGTCTTCATTGGTCGCCTCCCGATGAGGCGATCCTTGTCCCCTTCAGGACCGCAGCGTCATATAGGTAATTGTCCGAACAGCAGCGCCAGGGAGACGCGGTTAGGAGGGCAGGGGTCAGGCACCGCGCTTGACACCCCGGGCGTTCGCTCCTTGGCTTGGCGGCCGGGGGCGCGGGCGCATCCCGATCAACCCGAGTCCTGGAGCCGAACAGTGCGGACGACGACGATGGAAGTCCAGGGCCTGTTCGAGGAGCTCGACCATCTCGGCGTTGAGAGGCAATTGCTGAGGAGCCCGGGTGTCACGGCCGCACGCGCCAATCCGGCTTCGGAAACGGTGACGGTCGACTTCGACGAGACGAGGGTCAGCGCCGAGGCGTTGCGGAGGCGCATCCTGGATTGCGGGTTCCATTGCCGGGGAACGCCGGTTCCGCGCCATGTCTGCGCCATTGAGGCGGCGGTCGTGCGCGATGATCCGCACGCGCACCGTCATGACGGATCGTCCGGCGGGGGCGCGGCCGCCCCCGCCCGGCCGCACGACGCGATGGCGCACGAGATGGGCCATGGCGCGGGAATGGACATGGCGGCGATGGCGCGCGACATGCGCAACCGCTTCATCGTCAGCCTCGTCTTCACGCTTCCGATCTTCGCGCTCGCGCCGATGGGCATGGACGAGCCGCTCCTGACGCCGCCCGCCTTTCTCGGGCTCGACCTTACCCTGTTCCTGCTGGCGAGCGCCGCCATCCTCTATCCCGCCTGGCCATTCGCCGTGGCGGCGGTGCGGGCATTGAGGAATGGAATCCTCAACATGGCCGTGCTCGTCCTCCTCAGCGTCGGCACCGGCTACCTGTTCAGCGTCGGCTCGACCTTCCTGTTCGAGGGCGAGCAATTCTACGAAGCCTCTGCCGTCCTGCTGGTGTTCATCCTGCTCGGGCACTGGCTCGAGATGCGGGCCCGCGCCGGAGCGTCCGAGGCCATCCGCACGCTCATGGACCTGGCCCCGCCGATGGCGACCGTCCTTCGCGGCGGCCGGGAGATGGACGTGCCGACCGCCGAGGTCCTGGTCGGGGACATCGTCATGATGCGCCCCGGAGGCAAGATCCCGGTCGACGGCGAAGTCCTCGACGGCGCCTCCGACGTCGATGAATCGATGCTCACGGGGGAATCGATGCCAGTCCACAAGCAGCCCGGCGGAGCCGTGATCGGAGCGACCATCAATCGCAGCGGGAGCTTCCGCTACCGGGCGACCAAGGTCGGTTCCGATACCGCGCTCGCCCAGATCGTAAAGCTGGTCCAGGAGGCGCAGAATTCGAAGGCGCCGGCGCAGCTGCTCGCCGACCGTGCCTCGCAATGGCTGGTGCTTGCCGCAATCCTCATCGGCCTTGGCACCTTCGCCACCTGGTACTGGGCGCTCAATTCCAGCCTGCTCTTCGCGCTCACGCTGACGATCACCGTGTTCGTGATCGCCTGCCCGGATGCGCTCGGGCTCGCCACGCCCATGGCGATCATGGTCGGGACCGGGCTCGGCGCGATGAACGGAATCCTCTTCAAGAATGCGTCGGCGCTCGAGGACGCGACCAAGCTCGACATGATCGTCTTCGACAAGACCGGGACCCTCACCATGGGACAGCCGAAGGTCGTCGAGATCGTCGCGGCGTCGGGACGGTCCGAGCAGGAGGTCCTGCAACTGGCGGCGGCGCTCGAGCGCCATTCCGAGCACCCGCTCGCCGTCGCGATCATCGAGCGGTCGGGCGATCTCGCCGTGCCCGAGGCCCAGGGTTTCGCCAATCTGGAAGGCAAGGGCGCGCGCGCGAAGGTCGAGGGCAGGACGGTTCTGCTCGGCAATCGCCGTGTCATGGACGAGGCGGGCGTGGCGCTCGGGAGCCTGGGCGCGGCCGCGGATCGCCTCAAGGGTGCCGGGCGGACGGTGGTCCATGTCGCGAGCAACGGCGAGCTCATCGGGCTGATCGCGATCGCCGATGCGACCCGCCCGACCTCCGCCGCAACCGTCGCCGCCCTGCAGGAGCGCGGGGTCAAGGTCGCGATGATCACCGGCGACAATGCGGGAACGGCGAGGCGCATCGCGGGCGAGCTCGGGATCGCCATCGTCCTTGCCGACGTGCTTCCCGGCGACAAGGCCGCGAAGATCCGCGAACTGCAGTCCGAGGGATTGCGGGTGGGAATGGTCGGTGACGGCGTCAACGATGCCCCGGCGCTCACCCAGGCCGACGTCGGGATCGCGATTGGAGCGGGCACCGATGTTGCGATCGAGAGCGCCGACGTGGTCCTGATGAAGAGCGACCCCTATGACATCGTCGGGGCGATCTCCCTCTCGCGGGCGACGTTGCGCAAGATGCACCAGAATCTGTGGTGGGCGGTCGGCTACAATGTCATCGCCTTCCCGCTCGCGGCGGGGGTTCTCTATCCCGTCCTGCTCAGCCCCGAAGTCGCGGCGCTCGCCATGTCCGGGAGCTCCGCCCTCGTCGCGATCAATGCGCTGATGCTGAAGCGCACCCGTCTCGGCGGAATCGGCAGGGAGCGGCCGGGCGCCGCCGTCGCCACGCGGCTGCAGCCGGCCTGACCCGGATGACCGGCGGATTGGGAGCGCGGGGGGTGTTCGTCCTCCTGCTCGCCGTGTTCGTGGTGGCGCTCGCCTATGGCGTACAGCTGCCGCTGCTGCCGTCGCTCCTTGAGCGGCAGCTCGACGGCGGAAGCGCCGTCGCATGGCATACCGGGGCGCTTACGGGCGTCTATACGCTGGCGCTGTTCCTGTTCGCGCCCGCATGGGGCCATGCCTCGGACCGGTGGGAGCGCCGCGGGGTGATCCTGATCGGCCTTGGCGGATTTGCAGCCTCGATCGCGATTCTGGCCTTCATCGACCATTTGGCCGCGCTCTACGCCGGCCGGTTCCTGAGCGGCGCCTTCGCGGCCGCGATCGTGCCGGCGTCGCAGGCGCTCCTCGCGGACGTCTCGCCCGACGAGGCCTGGCGGGCCCGGCGCTTCGCCTGGGTCAACCTTGCCGGCATTGCCGGATTCCTGGTCGGTCCGGCGATCGGAGGCGGGCTTGGCACGATGTGGCGGGGCGCGATGCCGCCGTCAGGAGCCCCGTTTCTGGCGATTGCGGCGAGCTCCGCCGTGGTCGGTCTGGCCGCGGTTCGGGTCCTGCCTCCGACCCGCAGGAACAGGGAAGGCAGGATCCGCCCGGGCGAGCGCGCCGGACGCTGCCGGCCGCTGAATCTGATCCTGCTCGCGTCCTTCCTGGTAGCCGTCGGCCTCGGCACCTTCGAGGTGAACCTGGCGCTGATCGGCGCTCAGCAGCTTCGACTGTCACCCGGACAGGTCGGATCGATGTTCATCGAATGCATGGCGGTCATGGCCGCAACGCAGGTGCTTGTGTTCAACCCATGGGTGCCGCCGCGCGCGACGCGCTGGTTTCTCGCACCGGCGTTCGGAGTGCTGGCAGCGGGGCTTTGGCTCCTGCAGGCGGCAACGGCCGGCGCGCAGCTGTACGTTGCCGTTGCGGCGATCGCCGGGGCCGCCGGCCTCGTGTCGCCGGTGATCGGCTTCTGGGTCTCGCTCACGGCCGGGAAGGCCCAGGGACGCGAGCTCGGGTGGCAGACCTCGGCCTCCAGCAGCGGCCAGACGATCGGCTCGGCCATGGCGGGTTTCCTGTACGGCAGCGCCTGGTTCAGCAACGGCGCCTTCATTGTTGCGGCGGGAGCCGCCCTCGCTGGCGCCGCCGTCTCGCTCTTGCTCGCGGTCTCGCTCGCGCGACCGGTCTGGCCGGCGATCCGGCGCTAGCCGCCGCCCGGCCCAGCCGACGAGACCATCCGGCGGTCGAGGCGGCCCCCCGCGAGATCCGGGTTCCGTATTAATCCCTATTATGCCCCTTTCGGGAGGGGCCCATGGTCCGCCATCGTCCTCACCCTTGGCGGAGCTGAACAGATGGAGCCGAAGTCAATCGCAAACGGGGGCCGGGGCCTGCGGTCCATGCTGGTGTTCCTGGCGTTTCTCGGGATCGCCTTGTTCTTTCTCCTGTCCGAGCACCGGATCCACGCGCTGGGCTGGCTGCCGCTCATCTTCCTGCTGGCGTGTCCGCTCCTGCACCTGTTCCACCACGGGGGCCACGGCCGGCACGGCGGGCATGCCGGTGCGACGAACATTCATGGCGGACACGGTCCGGCGCCCAGCCCCGGCGAGACCGTCTGATGGACGCTCCCGCCTATGGCCTCTGGGGCCTCGTGCTGGTCAATTCGGCGATCTTCATCCTGTTCACCTTCAGCTTCTATAAGCCGAGGACGAAGAGGGACTGGCGGGCGTTTGGTGCCTTCAGCGCCTTCCTGGTCGCCCTGTTCACCGAAATGTACGGCTTCCCGCTGACCATCTACCTGCTCTCGGGATGGCTGTCGTCCCGCTTCCCCGGGGTCGACTGGCTGACGCACGATTCGGGCCATCTGCTCGAGACCATGGTCGGATGGCGCGGCAACCCGCATTTCGGACCGTTCCATAGCGCCAGCTTCGTCTTCATCATCGGCGGCTTTGCGATGATCTCGGCGGGTTGGCGCAAGCTCTACGTCGCCCAGCGGCAAGGCAAGCTCGCGGCCACCGGCATCTATGCCCGGGTCCGGCACCCGCAATATACCGGCTTCATGCTGATCATGTTCGGCTTCCTTTTGCAGTGGCCGACCCTGGTCACGCTCGTCATGTTTCCGGTCCTGAGCGTCATGTACGTCCGGCTGGCGCGGCGGGAGGAACGCGACGTGCTGGCGGGCTTCGGTGATCGGTATCGCTCCTACATGGCGCATGTGCCGGCGTTCATACCGAGCTGGTGGCCGATGCTGCGCCCGGCGACGAGCGAGTACCCGGTCCGAGGCCGGTCCGGCCGGCGTCTGCCGGGGCGCCGGGAGCGGCGTCTGTAGAATTGAGGCAGGCCAGGAGGAGAAGGTCAGCGAGGGCATGAGCAGTTCCGCGATCATCTGGTTCGAGAAGCTCGGAATGGCCGACGTCGCTATACGAATCTCGGCATCGATGAGGAACCGTCCGTGTCCATCGATATTGTGTCGCGGGCAGGCCGCGCATGGTGACGGCGCAGTTTGAATAACAGCACGACTGAAAGGGCGCGCCGTCCAGCCGGCGGGCTGATCGCCGCGGGTCAGCGGAACTCCGCCGCGTTCGCGCCTGTTCGGATCGTTCGCGCATCAGAAAGGAAAGATCATGGCTTACTACAGGGCAGCCACGCTTGGCGTCCCGTTCCCGGAGGCGATCGAGCGAGCCGAAGGGGCGCTCAGGGAAGAAGGCTTTGGAATCATCAGCCGGATCGACATCCAGGACGCACTCAAGACCAAGATCGGCGTGGATTTCAGGCCCTACACGATCCTCGGGGCGTGCAACCCGGCGCTCGCCTACGAAGCGCTGAAGATCGAGGACAAGGTCGGGACGATGCTGCCTTGCAACGTCGTCGTTCAATCGACGGCTGACGGCGAAACGGAAGTCGCGGCGATCGATCCCGTCGCCTCGATGCAGGCGATCGCCAATCCCAAGCTCCTCAAGGCCGCGCGCGAGGTTCAGATCCGCTTGTTCAGGGTCATCGAACGGCTTGAACTGGCCGGGCAGGAGCTGTCACCGGCCCGGGGCTGACCGGACGAGCACCTGGTGCTGGCGGTGATACTGCCGCATCCACTCGCGCCGCCGTTTCGCGAAGGGCTCGTCATATTCGCTCGGCATCACGATCGGCGCGATCAGGCAGACGCTTCGCGCCGGAAGCACATATTGCCACTCCACGATCAGCTTCCTGTAGGCCTCGCCCGCCGGACGGATGTTCCGTTCAAGGTCGAAGAGCCCGACCGGCGTGACCCGGCCATTGTCTTCCCTCAGAGCGACATCCCAGTCCACCTGGTCGGTGAGCGAGTACCAGGTGAAGCCGAGCGTCGGGATCCCGCTGTTCCTGACCTGCAGCAAGGAGGACCATTGCCGCCACAGCCACTCGGCGGCCTCGTTCCCCTCCATGCCCTGGCGCAGGTTGGTCTCGGTGTGCATCAGCGGCAGTCCGTAGCGCTCGTAATAATGCCGGGCGATCTGGTCGTATCCGATGACGTCTCCGGCCGCATAGGTCGTGCCGTCCGCGCGGACCCGGTGCTCGTTGGTGATGTAATAATCGCTTCCGAGGATGCAGTGGTGGCGAAGTGCCGTGCTCGTGAAGAAGGCGTAGTCGTCCCGGGTCATTCCGTTGTCGAGCAGGAACTCGTGCATGGTGGCATCGACGCTCTTTCCGTAATTGAGGTCGAGCGAAAGGAATCGTTCCAGGTTCATCGCTTCGGCGGACGCGATCGCGGCGGGATTGTCTGCGTGATAATATTCCGAGGATTCGCTCTGGATGAAGATCGCGTCGGGCCGGCAGTCGAGGATTGCATGGCTCGCAAGGATGTTCGCCCGGACGATATGCTTCAATGCGGTAACGAACGCACGATCGGAGCTCAACTGCTCGTTCCACCAGCCGTACCGAGCGCTGAACAGGGCGCAAACATACATCTCGTTGACCGGCGTGTAGAGCTGGACCCAGGGGAAGCGCTCGGCGAACGCCCGCGCATATTCGGCGAACAGTTCCGGAAAGTCGGAGTTCTGGAAATCGCCGATCCAGTCCGGCACTCCGAAATGGCACAGATCGACGATCGGAGCGATGTCGCGGCGCTTGAGGTCCGCGAACGTCGCGTCGGCGAAGTCCCAGTCATATCTGCCGGGGCCGAGAAACGTCCCGTGGAGGGGCGGACCGTAGCGCAGGAAATTGATACCGAGCTCGTCGACAAGGTCGAAGTCGGTCCTCCAGAGATCATGATGGCGGCTCCTGGCCATCTGATCCATGCGCCTGCGTCCATTGTCGATCGTCGGCGCGCTGGCCTCGATCCCGGTGGCGAACATGAAGAAGGGATTCATCGGTCCTTCGCCGGAACCGTGATCGCGATCACGTCGCTGCCCTGTTCGCGGGCCCTGCCGGACAGACGTGGCGTCCGGCGGTGACTTCGTGGACCGGCCTGCCGGTCGCCTCGAAGGCGGTCAGATTGGCGATCGTCGTTTCCGCGATGGCCCGCAGCGCCTCGGCGGTGAAGAACGCCTGGTGGCCGGTGATCAGGACATTGGGGAAGGTCAGCAGCCGGGCGAAGACATCGTCCTGGATGAGCTGATCGGACAGATCCTCGAAGAACAGGTCGCCTTCCTCCTCGTAGACGTCGAGCCCGAGATAGCCGATCTGGCCGCTCTTGAGCCCGTCGATCAGGGCCCTCGTATCGACCACCGCTCCCCGGCTGGTGTTGATCAGCATGACTCCGCGCTTCATCCGCTCGACGGCGGCCTTGTCGATGAGATGCCGCGTCTCGGGCGTCAGAGGACAGTGCAGCGAGATGATGTCGGACGACGACAGCAGCTCGTCGAGCGGGGCATAGCGTCCGCCGAGCGCTTCGAGCTCCGCGTTGGTTTCGATGTCATGGGCGATGACCCGGCAGCCGAACCCCGTCATGATGCGCGCCATCACGAGCCCGATCCGCCCGACACCGACAAGGCCGACCGTTCGCCCGTGAAGGTCGAAGCCGAGCAGGCCCTCGAGCGCGAAATTGCCTTCCCTGACCCTTGCATAGGCGCGATGGATCTTGCGGTCGAGCGCGAGGATGAGCGCCGTCGCATGCTCGGCGACCGACCACGGCGAATAGGCCGGAACGCGAGCGACGTGGATCCCGACTTCCTCGGCGGCCTTGAGGTCGACATTGTTGAACCCCGCGCCGCGCAGCGCGACCAGCCGGACTCCCTGTTCGCGAAGCGCCGCCAGCGTCGCTCGATCGACCTGGTCGTTGACGAACGGACAGATCGCGGCGGAGCCCGCGGCGAGCGGTGCGGTTCGGGCGTCGAGATGGGCCTCGAAAAAGTTCAGCTCGTGCGGCTGACCGGCGGCGGCATTGGCAGCGGACAGGGTCTCGCGGTCGTGCCGCTTCGTGCTGAACACCGCCACCTTCATTGGAAAAGCCCTCCGTCCACGCCTGTCCGTCGCGGGAGGTTCCCCCTGCCCGCCGCGAACGGCCCAGGAACGGGCATGCCGCCCGGCAGCCCAGCGCATAGGCACCGCCGGCTCCGGCGTCATCTCCCGTAACATTACGTATGGCGACGTTGCCCGATCGGAGGGAGTGTTCGCGTGCAAACCTCTTAAGGAGACTTGGCATGGCGACGCTTGCAACGGAGACGAGAGCCGGTTCGGACAAGGTCGGGATCATCCGTTTCGCGCTGACCGGAGCGCTCGCGTCGATCACGGTCTTCGCCATCTGCTGGCTGGGTGCGGCGCTCGGGATCAAGCTCGTCACCCACATGTACATCGGGCTCTTTACCGATGCCGAGATGAGCTCCGGCCTCGCGCTCCTGCAGGGGGCATGCCTGGCGTTCCTATCCGGGCTCGTCGGCGGCGGCCTGATCGCTTTCTTCTACAACCTGCTGGGCTGGTCCGATGGGCGCTGATCGGCCTCGGGAGTCATGCTGCTGCGCGAAGCGGCCGGACTCCGCCCGCGCCGGCGGGGCGGGAGAGGAATCCTTGCCCGCGGCCGATCCTCCGGTCCGGACGCCTGGCGATGAGGAGAAGCCATGCTGCAAGCCCGCAGCAAGCGCTGCGCGTCCGCGGTCGCCTGACGAAATCCGGGACGAGGACGGGGACGTCTAATCGCGTCGCGTTGTCGATCCACTGCCAGGCAATGAGCGAGCCGTGGATGGCGCCAGGGACTGCGCGGCAGCGCCTGGTCCCCGATGCGCCGGTTTCGAGCATCGAGACCGAAGGACCAGGCAGGGCATAAGCCGGAGCCTCGCGCGGGGACGCAAGTCCAGGCTACGCTGCGCGGGGCGGCAATTCCCGGTCGATTGGCGGCCTGCCGGCCATGCTCTGGTCAGGAAAACAGGGAAAGGTTGCGGATGCTGATCCAGTTGGCGCTGGCGAGCCTGATGGTCGTCGTGACCGTATTGGTCCATCTGTTCGGGCTCGCGACCATCATCCGCCTGATCCGGTCCGAGCGGCCGATCTTTCGAAGGCTCCATTTCTCGCCCTTGACCGTGCTTCTGGGGGCATCGATCGGAGTCTTCGCGGTCCACACCATCGAGATCTGGCTCTACGCCGCGCTTTACCTCGCGATCGGCGCGTTCGGCCATTTCGAGATGTCCCTCTACTTCTCGACCGTGACCTACGCATCGATCGGCTATGGAGATGTGCTCATGCCTCACGCGTGGCGCCTTCTGGGTGCCATCGAGGGCGCGACGGGCATCATCATGCTCGGCTGGTCGACCGCATTCCTGGTATCCCTGCTTTCGCAATTGAAGCTGTTCGGGCACGACTGGCTGACCGCGCGTCCCTGACGCCGTTTGCGCTGCGGACGGTTTCGTCACGGCCGACGATGTCTGGGCGGAGGACGTCAGCGGGTCCGGCGGTCGCCCGTCATCCGGGCACGGTCCTCACCGCCCGGGTCGCGCTTAATAGTGCTGGAAGTGTCGGCAGGCGGCGGTCAGAATGGTCCGTGCGCAACCCTTCGCCAGGCGATTCGGCAAGACGACCGAAGCCGGGCATGGGCGCGCGCCGGACGACGGAGGTCCCTGTGAAACCGGTTGCCTACTTCCTAGCCTTCGCGATCGGGATCCTTGCCCTGAGCGTCATCGCCAGGCTGAACCGGAAGGGCTGAGCGCGCCGGTTCCTCCACCCTCATCCTGACCCCGAGGCGCTGGAATCGCACGGCAATGGGCCGTCCAGGACCAAGGTGCCGGGAGGCCTGCCCGAATGCACATGGCCTCAGGCGCGGTTCAGGAACCGCCGGTAACCGAACAGCCGGTAGATGGCCGGGATCACCAGCAGCGACAGCAAAGGGGCGGTGATCATCCCGCCGACCATCGGCGCGGCGAGGCGCTGCATCACCTCGGACCCGGCGCCGTGGCCGACCAGCAGCGGGAACAGTCCGGCGAGGATTACGGCAACCGTCATCGCCTTGGGACGGACGCGCAGCACGGCGCCTTCGATCAGCGCCTCGTCGAGGTCGTGATCGCTGGCGAACTCCTGCCTTCGCACCCGGTTCTCGATGGCATGATCGAGATAGACGAGCATGACGACTCCGAATTCGGCGGCGAGGCCGGCAAGGGCGATGAAGCCGACGGCGGTCGCGACCGAGACGGCGTGGCCGAGGAGGACGATCAGCCAGATGCCTCCGACCAGCGCGAACGGGAGGCTGAGGAGGATGATCAGGGGCTGCCGGGCGCGCCGGAAGGCGGCGAACAGCAGCAGGAAGATGATCCCGATCGTCGCCGGCACCACCCACGCAAGGCGCTGCGCGGCGCGCTGGGCATATTCGAACTGGCCGGACCAGCTGACCGAATAGCCCGGCGGCAGCCGAACCGCGGCGGCAACTCTCTTCCGGGCGTCCTGGACGTAGCCGACGACGTCGCGGCCGCGCACGTCGATATAGACCCAGACGCTCGGCTGCGCATTCTCGCTCTTGATCATCGCTGGTCCCGGCGCCACGCGGATGTCGGCGACCAGCGATAGCGGGACGACCGCTCCGTCGGGAGCGACGATCGGGAGCTGGCGAAGGGCCTCGACGCTGTCGCGCATCTCGCGGGGGAAGCGGACATTGATCGGGTAGCGCGCGAGCCCCTCGACCTTCTCGCCGATCGGGAGGCCGCCGACCGCCGTCGCGGCGGTGTCCTGGACCTGCTCGATCGACAGGCCGTAACGGGCTGCGGCGAGGCGATCGACACGGATGTCGACGTAGCGGCCGCCGGAGATGCGATCGGATACGGCCGAGACCGTGCCCCTGATCGGCTTCACGGCGCGCTCGACCTCCTCCCCGAGGCGTTGCAGCGTGTCGAGGTCGGGGCCGGTGACCTTCACTCCCACGGGGCTCTTGATGCCGGTCGCGAGCATGTCGATGCGGTTGCGGATCGGGGGCACGAAGACGTTGGCGAGGCCGGGGATCTTCAGCCTTGAGTCGAGCTCGGCGACGATCTTGTCCGTGGTCATTCCGGGCCGCCACTCGTCCCTGGGCTTGAGCTGGATGGTGGTCTCGAACATCTCGATCGGCGCCGGGTCGGTCGCGCTTTCGGCGCGGCCCGCCTTTCCGAACGCCGATTTCACCTCCGGGACCGTCATGATGATCCGGTCGGTCACCTGGAGCAGCTGGCCGGCTTGCGCGGCCGAAAGGCCCGGGAGGGCGGTCGGCATGTAGAGGATGTCGCCTTCCTCCATCGCCGGCATGAACTCGGCGCCCAGCCGGCTCATCGGTACGATCGTCACCAGCAAGGCGGCAGCGGCGATGCCGATCGTCAGCCTTGGTTTCTTCAGCACAAAGGCGAGCGCCGGCCGATAGATGCGGATCAGGGCCCGGTTGATCGGGTTGTCCTGCTCGGGGCGGATCCGGCCCTTGATGAAGATCGTCATCAGCACCGGGACCAGGGTGATCGACAGCGCCGCCGCCGCCGCCATCGAATAGGTCTTGGTCAGCGCCAGCGGCTGGAACAGCCGGCCCTCCTGCGCCTCCAGCGTGAACACCGGAAGGAAGGAGAGGGTGATGATGAGCAGCGAGAAGAACAGCGCCGGCCCGACCTCGACCGCCGCTTCGACCAGGAGCGCGATTCGCCGGCGCTCCGGGATCCCCGCGTTCGCGCCGGCATGTTCGAGCTTCTTGTGGGCGTTCTCGATCATCACGATCGCCGCGTCGACCATCGCGCCGATGGCGATGGCGATGCCGCCGAGCGACATGATGTTGGCGTTGACGCCCTGGAGGTCCATGACCGTGATCGCGGCCAGCATTCCGAGCGGAAGCGTGACCACCGCCACGAGCGAGGACCGGAGGTGCAGGAGGAATGCGCCCGTGACGAGCGCGACGATCAGCAGCTCCTCGGCGAGCTTCTCCAGCAGATTGGCCTCGGCGCGCTCGATCAGGGCGGAGCGGTCGTAGACGGTCACGACCTCGACGCCGGCAGGAAGGCTGCGCTTCAGGTCCGCGAGCTTCGCCTTGACCGCCTTGATCACCGCCTGTGTGTCGGCGCCGTGGCGAACGACGATGATTCCGCCCGCAACTTCGCCTTCGCCGTTCAATTCGGCGATCCCGCGCCGGAACTCGGGGGCCAGCTGGACCCGGGCGAGGTCGCCGACGGTCACCGGAATCCCGCCGGCCTCAGCCTTGAGGGGGATCTCGCGGAAGTCCTGAAGCGAGCGGAGGTATCCCGGCACGCGCACCATATACTCGGCGCCTGCGCGCTCGATGACCGAGCCGCCGGCCTCGTTGTTCGCCTTCCGGATCGCCTCGACCACGTCGGCGACCGGAACCCGGTAGAGCTGCATCCGCTGCGGATCGAGCTGGACCTGGAAGGATTGCACCATTCCCCCGACGCTCGCCACCTCGGCGACCCCGTCGATCTCCTTCAGCTGGTATCTCAGGAACCAGTCCTGGAGCGACCGAAGCTGGGCGAGGTCGTGCCGGCCGCTGCGGTCGATCAGCGCATATTCGAAGGCCCAGCCGACGCCCGTCGCATCCGGGCCCAGCGTGGGGGCGACATTGGGCGGCAGGCGGTCGCGCGCCTGGCTGAGATATTCGAGCGTTCGCGAGCGCGCCCAGTAAAGGTCGGTGCCGTCCTTGAACAGCACGGTGACGAAGCTGTCGCCGAAGAAGGAGAAACCGCGGACGGCCTTGACCTGCGGCGCCGACAGCATCGTGCTTGCGAGCGGGTAGGTGACCTGCGCCTCGACCGTGCTCGGCGCCTGGCCCGGGTAGCTGGTGCGGATGATGACCTGGGTGTCCGACAGGTCGGGCAGCGCGTCGACGGGCGTGCGCGCCAGCGAATAGACGCCCGCAACCGCGAGGAACAAGGCGCCGAGCAGGACGAACAGCCGGTTGGCGACCGACCAGCGGATGATGCGCTCGATCATCGGCCCGGCTCCGGAGCGATCCGCTCGAGGATGTAGCCTTTGCCCTCCTTGCGAGCGGTCACGGCGAATTCGACCCTGAGGCCCTTGCGCAGCCCGCGCAGCATTGCCGGCTGACGGACCTCGAAGGTCATGGTCATTGCCGGCCAGCCGAGCGCGGGGATCGCGCCATGCCGGATGCTCACCAGCCGGTGGACGCCGTCGACCGACGTGACGGTGCCGCGGCCGGTCGCCTGCCCTGGCGGAGCCGCCGAACCGCTCGACAGCCTGCTGAGGACCCCTGACAGCGACGCTTCGGAATCGATCAGGAACTGGCCGGAGCTGACTACCTCCTCACCGGCTCGCAGGCCCGCGACAATCTCGGTCCATTGGTCATGGTCGCGCCCGGTCTTCACTTCCTGCGGGACGAAGCTGCCGCCGCGCCGGACGACCACCACCTGGCGCCGGCCGGTGTCGATCACCGCTTCGCTGGGGACCACCGTCGCCATCCCGCCGGTGCCCTGGAGCGCCACGTTGGCGAACAGGCCGGACTTGAGCCGTCCCCCGGGGTTCGGGAGCGTGATGCGGACCTGCGCCGTCCGGCTCTGCGCGTTGAGCGACGGGAAGATATAATCGACTCTTCCGCGGCGAAGATCGCCGGCATAGGCCGGGAAGCTGATCTCCGCCGGCTGGCCGACGTGGATGCCGCCGAGCGAACTTTCGGGGACGTCGGCGATGACGAGCACCTGTCCCAGGCCCTGGATCGTGACGATCGAGTCGCCGGGGCTGACCTGCGCTCCCGGACGAGCGCCGATTCGGCTGACGATGCCGGACGTGCGCGCGACGACCGGATAGGTGCGCCGGGGCGTCCCACCGCGCTCCAGCCGCTGAATTGCTCCAGCCGGCAAGCCGAGCAGGCGCAGGCGGTTGCGCGTGGCCTGGCGAAGGCCCGGCGTGACCGCCGTTCCGCGGACCTTCAGCAGCGCCGCATATTCCTGCTGCGCTCCGTAGAGCTCCGGCGAATAGACGTCTGCAACCACGCGGCCGGCGCTGATCGGCTCGCCTTCGGCACGCACCGCAAGCCGCTCGACGAATCCGGGCGTCAGGGTCTGGACCTCGCTGATCAGCCGCTGGTCGAAGTCGACCCGCCCGACCGAGCGAACGACGGGCGCGATGTCGCGCGTCTCGACCCGCGCGAGCCGGATGCCGAGGTTCTGCATGACGGACGGGGAGACAATGACTCCGCCCGCCGCCGCCTCGTCGGCATATTTGGGGATGAGCTCCATCCCCATCGACGACGTGCCCGGGCCCGGATAGCGCTCGTCCGGAAGCATCGGGTCGTACCAGTAGAGGATCCGGCGACCGGCTTCGGCCGCCGGCTGGCCGAAGCGCTCGGCCGCGAGCCAGTAGCCGGCGAGCCCCGAGAGGAGGGCGAGCAGGAGCGCCAGCGCGGCGACCAGGGCCGGGCGTTCGCGGGCGGTCCGGACGATGGTGGTCAGGCGTTGGCGGATCATTGGGCGGGGCCTCCCGAGAGATAGAGCAGCTCGGCGGCGGCGCGCGCCCGGGCGCCTTCCTGCTCGACCAGCTCGATATTGGTTTCGACGTAGCGGCGGACGATGGCGAGCGGCTGCTCGAGCGTGCCCTGGCCGCCCGCATAGCGCGCCTCGGCCGCCTTGAACGCGGCCTCGAGCGCGGGAATGGCCTGGTCCTCGAGAATCCCGACCCTGGCCGCGGAACTTCGGTAGCGGGCGAGCGCCGACCGATAGTCGCCGCCGAGCTCGCGCTGGCGGTCCTCCGAGCGAAGCCGCGCCGCATCGGCGCGGGCCTCGGCATCCGCGATCCGGCGGTCCTGGAGACCGCGCCGGTTGACCTGAAGCGGAATGCTGACCTGGGCGCTCACCATCTCCCCGTAGGAAGGGCGCACCCCGAGCATCACCGACCAGCTGAGGTTGGGCCGGCGCTCGGCGCGCGCGACCCCGGCCTCGCCGCGCAGCGCACGCTCCTCGGCATTGGCCGCGAGCACTTCGGGATGGGTCGCGAAGTCGGGGGCGCCGCCGGCCGGCGGCGGAACGGCGGGAAGCCGCTCGGGCAGCGGCCGCTCGGCCGCGGCGCCGATCCAGCGGGCGAGCTCGCCGCGGGCGCGGTCCTCGGCGCCGCGCGCCTCCGCGAGCCGGCTTTCGGCGAGCGCGATCTCGGCGCGGGCCTCGAGCTCGAGCGCCGCCGTCGAGGATCCGGTCGCGATCCCGGCCTCGATCACCTGGCGCCCGGTGCGAAGGTCGCCGATCACCTGGGCCAGCAGCCGCTGCTTCTGGCCGGCCTCGACCGCCTCGAGCCAGGCCAGCATCACGTCGCGCTGGATCCGCCGCTCGCGGGCCGACCCCTCGAACCGGCTGACCGCCGCCTCGGAGCGGAGCCGGGCCGTCTCGGCCTCGCGGCGCGAGCGGCGGACCTGCTCGCGCATCACGCCGATCGTGTACATGGTCATCTCGTCCTCGGTCGGGCTCAGCGCAGTCTCGCCCCGGACCGGAAAGTTCTGGATGCCGACGCTCACCTGTGGATCGGGCAGGCTTCGAGCGGCGAGCGCCGCCTGCTCGGAGGCGGCGGCCTCGCGCTCGAATGCGGCGACCGCGGGCTGGTCCTGGCGGGCAAGGGCGAGCGCTTCGTCGAGGGCGAGCGACCGGCCCGGACGGGCCTGGGCGACCGCGCTCGCGGGGGCCTCGGGCGCGGCGGAGGCGAGCGCATCCTGCGGCGCGAGCAGCGCCAGGGCCGTCATGGCGAGCCGGGCGGCGGAGGCCGCGGCCGGTCTTGCCGGCTTCCGCGGGGTCGGCAAGGAGCCTTGGGGGTGCCGGGCCATGTCAGCGGACCTTCGCGATCGCCGTCAGCCTGGCAACGCCGCCGACCGGCCTGAACGCAAAGGCGACCCGGTCGCCGGCGCGGACGCCTTTGCTGTCCGGCGGCAGGCGAAAGCTCATGGTCATCGCCGGCCAGCCGAGGCCGTCGATCGGACCGTGGGCGATGGTGATCCGGTCGGCGCCGGTTGCGATCACCGTGCCGACGCCCCGATAGGAGCCTTCGGGGACGGTGGCGGACGCGCCGCCGCCGGCGGGGCGCGGGTCGGGAGCAGGTCCCCGGCTTTCGCCGCAGGCGGGGAGGAGGAGCGCGAGCGCGAGGGCGCCGCCAATTCGTCGTTGCATGGTCTTCACCTTGGTCGGGGCGGATCGGGACGAGGACGTCCCGGCGGTTGTTCCGGACCGGCCTGCGCTAGGGTTCGCGCGAGCCGATCGGGGACGGTTCCGGATCCGGCGTGGGCGCGCGCGGACAGGGCGCCGGCGCGGCGCTTCGGCCTCAGCGGACGGTGGTTCGGGGAGGCGGGTCGACGGTCGCCGGGGCGGACGACTCGGGGGTCGCGGGCGACCAGGCGGCGAGGCCTTGCGCGGCGGGCACGGGCGGCGACAGACGGCCGGGATCCGCGGTCATGACCGTCCCGGGGCAGACCGCGGCGCAGTCGGCGGCGCAGCCCTCCAGGCAGCAGTCCGCCCGGCCATGGCTCGCCGCCATGCCGGCCATCGTCGGAGACCGGGCCATCGGGCAGTCATGCGCCGCGGCCGCGACCGCCGGGGCGGAGAAGACCGCCATCAGGAGCGCGAGCCAGAAGAGGAGCAGAAGCCGCCGCATGGGCAAGGGCTACCGCAAGCGGGCCAGGCCGCGCAACTAGGGAAAATGCCGTAGGTCTCATGCGAGCGGGCGGCCGGGCCTTGCGCTGGGCCGAATGCCGGAGGCGGGGATTGGACCGCGGGCCCCCCGCGGATCGCGCGAGCCCGGGCGCGGGCGGCCGGCCGGGCTTGACCCTTGCGGCGGGGCGGTTAGGCCGGCCCGGACCTCGCGGCACGGCGTCGCATAAGGTGGGAGGATTTGAGTGAGGGAGGCGCGAACGGGCCGGAGCGGCCGGTCGATCGGCCCGGACTCTGGCCTTGCCGCGGTCGGAGCGGCCGGCGGGCTGACGGCGCTGCTGTCCGCGGCGGCCTGCTGCGTGCTCCCGCTGGCGCTGGCGGCGGCCGGCCTCGGATCGGGCGGTCTCGCCATGCTCGTTCCCTATCACTGGCCGTTGACGGCCGGTGCCGGGGTCGCCATCGCGGCGGGATGGGCGGTTCAGGCCGGCAAGTGGCGCGCGTGCCGGACGGCCACGGATTGCGCCTGTTCGCCCTCAATGCGCTGGACCCCGGCGATGTTGTGGCTGGCGACCACGCTGGTGATCCTCTCGGCGCTCTGGCCCTATTATGTCGAACCGCGTCTGCTGGGGCTCCTGGCGGGCGCATGATCGAGCGTTTTTCGACGCTGACCTGCCCAAGATGCGGCGGGCAGGCCCGCGAGAGGATGCCGACCGATGCCTGCCAATTCTTCTACGACTGCCATCACTGCGGCGGGCTGCTGCGCCCGCTGAAGGGCGACTGCTGCGTCTTCTGCTCGTTCGGCGACGTGCCCTGTCCACCGGTGCAGGAGGCACGGATCGCGGGGCGCGAGCCGGGATGCTGCGGTCCGTCCTGAGGGCGGGAGGGGCCGGCGAAGGACCGCACCGCCGGTCGCCTTGCTGCCGACCGCTGCACGCCATCAGCAGCCATCTGCTCGACCGGGATGCGGGCGCCGGTCCGGTCCAGGGCGGAGACAGGGTCCGGCCGGCTGTCCGGCAGCCTCGGCGCGCCGTTGGGGATTTGCGGGTTGAGACCCGCCGGCGTCGGGGGACTAATCCAGACGCGTCGGCGAGTCTCGGCGCGCCCATAGCACACGCCTTCCGGGTCCGCCCCGGCCTAGCGGCAGGGCGAGACCGGAAAGGGGTGAGCGTCCGAAAGGGGTGAGCGTCCGGAAAGGGTGCAGGGCCGGAGGGCCGGGCAATGGTCGATCCGGACGCAGGGCCTGAACCGGGCCTGGGGCGCTGGCTTCTGAACCGGTTGCCGGCGCTCCTCAAGGGATATCAAAGGACCCCGAAGCCCCACAGGATGAGCGCCCACAGCGCTGCCGAGACGCCGAGGATCACGCGAAGCCTCACCCCAAATGGGTATCGATCGTCCCCAAGGTCCGCATCCTCGGCGGTTTCCTCGTGCCCCGCGTCTGCCGCGCCTGGCGCTGGCGTGGCGGGCGTGAACGGGCTTCGGAGCAGGGCGGCGCTTACGGCCGAGCTTGGGATTGACTGGGGGAACTGGCAGCCGAAGAAATTATCGCTGCTCCAGATCACCGTTGCGAGTGTTGCGCCGACGTCGGGGAGCTCCACTTCGAACTGGTCCGCGGCGGCGAGTTCGGCGGTCGTCTCGATGAGGATCCCGGTCGAGGAGAGATTATGGATGAGGGCCTTCTCGCCGCTGGTTGCAAGCGTGGCATCGAGCCGCAGCTTGTGCCGGACCGCCGAGCGACGGTTGCCGCCCTTCAGCCTTTCGATCCGCGCGACCACCTGCATCTAGCACCCTCACGCCGACACCAGCGACAAAGCCGTAACAAGGAAGCCCTAACCGATCCGCGGTAAATCCGTCCAGGCTTGAGGCTGGTCCGGACTGAAGCAAGTGAGCCCGGTCGCGCTTCGGGGAAATGCTCCGCGCGCCCGGGGTGTTCAGAAGCCGAGCGCACGATCCGCGTCCCTCGGACGGAAAATCGCCGAAATTGCATGAATGAAGAAGGCCCGCCGGCGGCTCAGCCAACGGGCCTTCCCAGGTTTGTCACGCCCGGTGTGGACAGGAGCGTGTGCCGACAGAAGATAGACCCAGGGACCTACCGAACCCTTGGGCTAAGGCCCATTTTGGATGAAACGACGCGTCCTGCCCGAGTCCCAACGGGCTCCATTGGCTGCGAAGCCGTTGAAGGAGCGGGTGAACAGCCAGCGACGGTCTCGAGAAGCCCATCCCGCACCTTGCGCGAACCGTCGCAACATCCGGGCCAGTCCTCCTGCAGCCTGTGCAGTATCCAGTGCCGGACGAAGTCGGACGTGAGGCGAATTCTCCAAGTCGCGGAGCCGGAGGGCTCCTTCGCCCATGGAATGGCCCCTTGCGAGAACGGCCGGCAACCCTGCGGCCCGGCAGGGCAATGGGCGCTTCATGCCCGGTCCCGTTTGGAGGGGCCAGGCAAGCAGGTTCGCCGATTCGCGGATGAAACCAGGGATGGTCATCGTTACGATCTCGAAAGGAGCGGGCCAATGGCGTATTATCGGCTCTATTATTTCGGGGGTCCCAGCGGACGGATCGATCATTTCCGGGAGTTCGAAGCCCCGCACGACGCCGCGGCCATCATGCAGTGCGGCGAGTGGCGCTCCATCAATCCGATGGAGCTATGGTCCGGAAGGCGAAAGGTGATGCGTTGGGACGAGGTCAGCGGTTCCCGATACTCTCGTTGCCTGCCTGTTTCGGCATTCTGGCACCCGCCTAGGATCGACAGAGATGTCTGCCGTATGAGCAAACGCGCATGAGGGGGTGGCGACTGACGAGCGCCAGGTTCGCGGACTCCTTTGCAGTCGACGTCGAACCAGCTGCCGCCCGGTTCATGGCGGACTCGCAAGGTCCGTGGGGCGTCGACGCGCTCCGGCAAGGTCACAGATCCGGCATGGAAGTCGAAACCGATCGTCTATCTGATCACTGAGACGATCGGCGCAGCGCGCGATGGCGGAGCCGATCGGCGCTTCGGTCGTCGAGACGCCCGGTAGCCAGCCGTATATGTTTCGAAGCTCGCCGAGGGCGCCCGCATCATCGCCGCCATCGAAGCTTTAATGTCCGCGGGTGGAAAGCGGTCACTAGCGAGTGACCGCTAGGTCCAAGCTCTTTCGATGAAAAAACGTCTCTGGTCCGATTGCGTTAGGCGGTAGGACGCCGCGTTCGGCGGCCAGCGAAACAAGGACTGACCAGCGGTCGGCGGGTCGCCCGCCGGCCTCCTTCAATCTAGTCGCATTGAGCGGAACAGTGCGCCGCACCAAGTCCGCAACGGTTTCAATCCCAACGGGAAAGCACCCGGGGTCAACTCGTAAGAGTGGCAAGCCCGCGAGCGCGAAAAGGACTACAATGCCACTGACAACCCAATGGCCTGTAAGCAGAGAGACGAAGGCGGCTATGATGCCTCCCACCAACAACAAGCCCCCAGACCTGCCCAGCCATGTGAGTTCGTACGATGGAAGCCGTAGTCCGGTGTCATCAGCAAGTTTCTTGAACAAGCGGCTCGGCGATAGCCCGCTCGCAGCAAGCGCAAAATCCGGTGCAATCCCGCGATGGTTGTCCGGCCTGAGAGAGCGCCTCAGCCGGTAGAACACCATCGAAGAACCGCAGCTACCGTCCTGACCATCCCAATCGAGCGAGTGGGCGCAAAGCACGTCATACAAGTCGCCAACGGTGCAGCATCGCTCGGCCTCCTCATTAGCAATCTTGATGCCGAAGGTGGCTTCAACCTCTTCGAGCAGATCGATCGCACCCCATTCCGGGTCGAGGTCTAGGCAGTTCGCCATTGCGCGATCATGCGGCCTTGGTTTCGAAGTCGCAATGTCAGCTTTGGATCGATAGCAGAGGTTCAATAAACGTCGATACCGAGCGCCATCATGAGGACCATCATGGCGACAAAGCCGGGAATGATGAGGAACGCGCCGCCCCAGCGACATTCGAACTCGTCGCTGCCAGTGAGTGCGGCGAGAAGCGCAGGCACTCCGATTATCCAGACGAGATTGAACCAGCCCAACTGAAAGTAGCCTGTGACGAAGAAGGCATAGAGATACAGGACGCCAACCGCGAAGGCTGCCGCGACAGCTCGCATGAAGCCGAGGTAGCCCAGTGAGCGGCCTTCGGCCTCGCGACTTTCCGCCTCCACAGTCACGGCATAGATGCCCGCCAGCACAGCAAGTGTCGTCATGCCCGCCACGACGGCAAGCGCCGCGAGGCGTGGTGCCATGTCCATGAAGAACAGCCGGTCGAGCAATGAGCGCGGCTCAGGCCACCAATTGGGGAGGGGCGCATCTGGACAGCATCGCTGAAGAAACGGAAGGCTGACTAGCCCGCCCAGCACGAAGATAAGGAGCAACGCCGCAAGCACGATGAAGCGACGGCGTGTTGCTATGCTCATTGCACTACCTCCGCAAATGCGCACCCGCGCATGTCTCAAGATCTCGAACTTTGTGGGCTCGGCTCACCAAAAGCCTGAGCGAAGAATGAGCTTTCGCTGAAATGTCTGCTTTGGGTCGAAATCGGACATTCAGCCAGTTTCGGCAGAGGCGGGAACCAGCTATTTAGGACGTGCGATCTTTAGTCATCCGAGCGCAGCGCTGATATGCGACAGCGGCGTCGCGAGCGCGTGCTCCACGGCTCCGAACGCAGTTATCGCAAGTGCGCCCACAAACAGGGCGAGGCATGCAAATTCCATGGCACGACCAACCACGCGGTTGTGCTCGAGCGTTTGTCGCGCGGCCCGAGACGGACGTCGGCGCTCGATCTCGCGGCCTGGGGCGACTCTCTTTGGTGACGCAGGACTATTGTCATTTATGAGGACACGGACGAAGATCGTGTCCTGCGAGCGAAGCCCTGCGCGGTGCCCCTTTGACCACGCCACTCTGGCGATGATCGCTTGAGTGCCCCGGCAGATCTCAACATATGTTCCGCGCTGCAGTGGATCAGCCGACTGAATGCCCAACCCGTGTAGCGAAACATTAAGGATGCAGACGTCGTGCCACGACGCACCGCAGCGCATCCTGGCCCTGATCATCACCTTCTGCCGCTCTTCGCGAGGTTTCATGGATGGCGCTTCCGGTTGCGCGCCGTCCCTCTCGGCTCGGCTCACGCGATCGTTCACGATAAAGGCCGGCCGTACTCGGCAGCTTAATCATTCCTCCGTTCCGGACGGAAGACGATGGTGTGCGTCGTGGCACCCCTCAAGGGCAGGTAAGGTTTCAGAAGCTCCGAAGGCGAACATCCTGATTTCGGAAAGATGAACCCCGGCGCCGACGGGGACGCGCCCATCATTGCCTTCAGCCCGGTTCATCGACGCACTTCTGGCTCGAAAGCCTGGAAGTGGCACATGCCAATCTGCTGGAAGCAATCAGAGAATTGGAGCGGCTGACACACGGGCCCATGTCCAGCGAAGAAGCGCTGCTCATTACCCGATGGAGAGTCAGCAGAGCGAGCTTAACCAGGCGCTTACTTTGGGGACGGATTCACGCTTACTTGTCGAGGTTTGTTGATGCTGAAGGCGAAAGCGATCTTCGGCATTTGCAGAGGATTGATATCGCACTTCTTCGCGCCTCCGCAGTCTATTTTCCAGGTGGTCGGTTCAGGCCATATCCGACGGCTGGCAAGAATATTGCGAGGCTTCAGAAGTCATGCGGCGCAAGATGATCGGCGCAATCAATGTCGATCGGCGCCTTCTCTATCCAATCCTCGAATTCCAAAACGACGATCCGCTTGTTATTACGCAGTCCTCTGTCGTCCAGGACGCTAATGCGCCCTCATATTAAGCAGCGACATCTCCGCCGGATCGGATTGCGCTAGGCAACGAGCTTATCCTCAGTAGCTAAGTCGGCATGCGTCCAGAACAAGCGTTTGACACTTTCGATCTGTGGTTCTGGTTCCCGCGCTGGATAGAGTGCCTTCTCAGACTTGCCACGCCCAGCCACGCGAAGCAGTCTTTTGGCCGCGATAACGTCGTCCGGCGAATCTGGCGCAACAGCGCTTCGTCGCTTAAATTTAAGCATCGTAAATGGCGCCCATGATTTACGCGGCGAGGAGGAGTTCATCAGCTTCCCGTAGTACGTAGCCACGGCCCCAGACGGTCTCGATATAGTTCGGGCCGCCGCAAGCCAGGCTCAGCTTCTTGCGCAGCTTGCAGATGAAAACGTCGATGATCTTGAGTTCGGGCTCGTCCATTCCCCCGTAAAGGTGGTTCAGGAACATTTCCTTGGTCAGCGTCGTGCCCTTGCGGAGCGAAAGCAGCTCCAGCATCGCATATTCCTTGCCGGTCAGGTGCACGCGGGCGCTGTCGACCTCGACGGTCTTGGCGTCGAGGTTGACGGCCAGCTTGCCGGTGCGGATGACCGATTGCGAATGGCCCTTGGAGCGGCGCACGATCGCATGAATGCGGGCGACCAGCTCGTCGCGGTGGAACGGCTTGGTGACGTAATCGTCAGCGCCGAAACCGAGCGCGCGGACCTTGGAATCCATTTCGCCGATGCCTGACAGGATCAGGACCGGAGTGCCGACCTTCGCGGTGCGGAGCTTCTTCAGCACGTCATAGCCGTGCATGTCCGGCAGGTTCAGGTCGAGAAGGATGATGTCGTAGTCATAGAGCTTGCCGAGATCGAGGCCCTCTTCCCCGAGATCGGTGGTGTAAACGTTAAAGCCTTCCGTCCCAAGCATGAGCTCAATGCTCTTGGCAGTCGTCGGCTCGTCCTCGATCAGCAGCACGCGCATCTCGTTGATCCTTCGATGTTTTTCGGGTGATTCGCGGAGCTGCTGCTACTGCCTTCAAATCGTTACCAAGACGTTAACCACATGCTTCAAGAAAGTTGCGGCCGGCGGGATTGGGTAAGCGGTCGCATCAACCAACTCTTAATCAGTCCAAGGTGAATGTCGGTGGTTAAGGGGGCCTCAGCTGGGAGAAGGCGAGAGGCGTATTACCGGCTCTATTTCCTTGATAGCCGTGGCCATATCGAAACGTATGAATCGTTCGAAACTGATACGGATGGCGATGCAATAACCAAGGCCGACCGGCGCGAGACATCGCTCGGTAAGGAGTTGTGGTGCGGGGGAAGCGGTTGGGCCAGTGGCCATCTGCTGGTGCAGTGACGCGAAATCCCATCACAGGGATTAAATTGTCAGGTCGACGGGGTTCGCCAGGCTAGGCAGCTCTCGCAGGAATGCTGAGCGCATCGCGCCTGACTCGCGTCATCCCCAACCTTCCTCAGGACAGCGGCGATCCAGCGCGAAGTTCATCGAGCACTGTGCTACGGAAAGCGGATTCAGTGTTTCGCAGCAGCATCTCGGCATCGGCGGCCGAGAGTGCGCGGCCGAACAAAAAACCCTGGCCGATGTCACAGCCAAACGAACCAAGAAGTTCCGCCTGCTCCAACGTTTCAATGCCCTCAGCGACCGTCTGAATCCCCATGGTTCGGCTCAAATTGATAATCGCCCTCGTAATCTGCTGTTGGCGGGAGTCGCTGGTGATTTCCCGGACGAAGGACTGATCAATCTTGAGAGCATTTACGGGGTATTGCCTCAAGTGGGAGAGCGATGCGAAGCCAGTGCCGAAATCATCCAAAGCGATCGTAACGCCGGCCTCTTCGAGCGATCGCAGCGATTTCAGGATTTGATCCTCATGGCCTCCAAGGAAGACCATTTCGGTCACCTCCACCTCGATGTCCTTCGGGGAAATGCCTTCGGCTGAAAGGCGCGTGAGCAACCGATCTGCATAATTGCCTTCGCGGAACTCGAGGGGAGAAGCGTTGAGGGCGATGCGCCCAAAGTTGAGGCGTTTACGACGCCAGCGCTTCACGACCCTAATCACGTCACTCAGCATGCGGTCAGCAATTTCGATGGCAAGTTCCGGATGATCGAAGGCGGCCGAGATGATTGCTGGTTGCTGAGGTCCGAACCGCTCGCTTCGCAGGCGCATCAGCGCTTCAAATCCAACGAGAGCACCGCTTCCAAGGCTCAACTTAGGTTGAAAGTAGGCGCTGATATCCCCTCTCGCCAAAGCGCGTCTGGCGACTTCGAGCATGGAGTTGCGTTTTTGCAAGTCACTGCGCATCGCGCTTGAAAAGACCTTCGTTTGTCCCCGCCCTGCAGCTTTGGCCGCATAGAGTGCGATGTCAGCGCTCTTGAGCAACTCGCTCGCGGTGTTGCCGTGGGCAGGAAAGATGGCGCAGCCAATGCTTGCGCGACAGTCGAGCAGAGTTTCGCCAAGCTGGAAGGGGCGCTGGAGCAAGGCATGGATGCCGTCTGCAGCAGAAGACAAGGCATCTTCTCCGTCCTCGGGCACAATCGCCGCGAACTCGTCACCGCCGGTGCGATAGAGATGTATTCCTGCCTCAAGCATTCGTCCCGCGAACGACTTCAACAGGAAATCGCCGGCGTTGTGACCGAACAGATCGTTGACCGATTTGAAGTCGTCGACGTCGAGGACGAGCAAGGCCAATCCCTCCCCGGGCACCAGGGCGGCATCCAAATCGCAGGAAAAGGAATGCCGATTCCTCAGCGAGGTCAGGTCATCGAAGCTTGCAAGCCGCCTCAACGCAAGTTGATCCAGTTTGCGCTGGTGGATGTCTTCAAAGGTCCCGTACCATCGTTCGACCCGTCCAAGCGCATCCTTGTGCGGCGCCGCCCGGCACCGAAACCATCGGAAGGCTCCGTCCCTGAGCTTGAGGCGGAGCTCGATCTCGAGAGGGTCGCCCGTATTGGTCGAATGGGTCCAGCGCTCGAGCGCGAACGCCAGGTCGTCAGGATGAGCGACCCGTGCCCAGTCATCGAAGTGCATGAAGCGCTGCAATCCCGTCAAAGCGGACCAGCGATCGTCAAACTGCATCAGGAACCCGTCGGCATCAGCGGACCAGGCAATCTGACCCGTCACCTCGATCGTGTAGCGATGGCGCTCCTCGCTCTCGCGAAGTGCGCGATAGGCCGTCTTGATTTCAGTCAGGTCCATGACGGCGCCGACCATGCGAACCGCATGCCCGGTCTCGTCCCTCAAAATGTAAGCGCGATCGCAGACCTGGGCATAGGTGCCGTCGCTCTTCCTGAAACGATACTCGCAAGTCCAGCTGCTGCTCGACTGTGCAATAGCCTTATCGATGCTGTCGCACGCACGTGCTCGATCGTTTGGATGAATCCGATCCCGCCACCAGCTTGTGTTCGAGGCTATTTCATCGGGCAAGTACCCGAATTGACTCGCCATCGCTTCGCTACGGCGAATTTCTCCGGTCGAGAGATCCCATTCCCAGAGGCAATCGTTCGAGGCGGCGCTGGCGAGCCGGAATCGATCCTCCAATTGGCGATCGCCAATCTTGGACGGTCGTGCCGCTTTTCCCTCATCATCATCAGGCACCTGATCCATGGGTTCCTCATACGCCGAACCAGTGGACGTTCATTCTGTGATTTTGTCGGATAAACAACTGGTTAAGAGATGCTCCATTCCCGTCGGCAAGCATCGCCCGAATGCGGACTCCAGGAGATTCCCCGGCGCTGAATTCTCCAGTTTCCGCGACATGCCGGGAGCGGCAGCGTGGGATGCCTGCGCGTGGGAAAGCATTTGGGATGATTGCGACGGTCGGGCCTGGCCCATGGCGCCCTCGGCGGGGAAATTGCGGATCTCGGCAGTCATCTGGACGAGTGACATACAGCCTTTTCCATGGTCCATGGTTGCAATCGGTTCGAAATGGCTGATTGAGGTGGAAGCGCAGGACCTATGAGGGGGGCACGGGCTTGAGGTTTCGTGGGGCACTGGTCCTTCAATTGCTGCCGCTGGCGGCGTGCGCGGGCGTCGCCGATCAGTCCTCGACAGGCATTCACCACGATCCTCCGCAATCAACCTATCAACGGGTGCCCGCCGGCAAAGCGGAAGCTCGGACGGTCCTGTCGCTCGAGCGAATTCGCAAACTCAATCCGTCCCTCAATGCCGTCATCGCCGTCGATCCCGGGGCCATCGACCAGGCCCGACGGATCGATGCACTGGCTCTTTCCGGCCCGCTTGCCGGTCAGCCGGTGCTGATCAAGGACAATATCGAGACGCTCGGCCCGCTGCCGACCACAGCGGGAAGTCTCGCGCTCGCAAGCAATGTCACCAATCGCGATGCGCCCTTGGTCGCGCGATTGCGCTCGGCCGGTGCGGTGATCCTCGGCAAGACGAACCTCTCCGAATGGGCGAACATCCGCTCGAACAATTCGATTTCCGGATGGAGCGCGGTCGGCGGACAGGTCCGCAACCCCTATGCGCTCGACCGCAATCCGTGCGGCAGCTCGAGCGGCAGCGCGTCGGCAGTCGCGGCGGGCATGGTCCGGCTCGCGATCGGCACCGAGACCGACGGCTCGATCACCTGCCCGGCGGCGATCAACGGCATCGTCGGCCTGAAGCCCACGGTCGGCCTCGTCAGCCGCACGCACATCGTCCCGATCAGTCACAGCCAGGACACCGCCGGGCCGATGGCCGCGAGCGTGAGAGAGGCAGCCGAGCTGCTGACCGCCATTGCCGGGAGCGATCCGGACGATGCGGCGACGATCGAGGCAGACAGGCGAAAGGCCGATTATGCGACGGTGCTCGACGCCAATTCGCTTGAAGGCAAACGCATCGGCGTGATGCGTTTCGCTTCGGGTTTCGGCACCGATGCGGCCTTCGAGACCGCGCTCGCCGTGCTGCGTCAACGCGGCGCGACCCTCGTCGAGATCAGGAAGTTCGACGACAGCGCGATCGGCGGGAACGAGCTCACCGTCCTGTTGACCGAACTCAAGGCCGGCATGGCCAAATATCTGCGGGGCAGCCCGGCGCCGATCCCCGCGCGCACGCTCGGCGACCTGATCGGGTTCAACGCGGCGCACCTGAAGGCCGAGATGGCGCTGTTCGGGCAGGATATGTTCGAGCGCGCCGAAAAGACGAAGGGACTCGATGATCCAGCCTACAGGAAAGCCCGCGAGGCGAGCTTTCGAGCAGCAGGACGGAACGGGGTCGACCGGCTCCTGAGGGAGAACAATGTCATCGCCCTGGTCGGCCCGACCATGCCGCCGGCGTGGAAGATCGATGCGGTCAATGGCGATCAGATTGCGGGTGGCGGGGCGGGCTCGCTTGCCGCGGTCGCCGGCTATCCGCACCTCACCGTGCCGATGGGTCTGGTCAAGGGGATGCCGGTGGGCCTCAGCTTCGTCGGGCCCAGGTGGAGCGAGCCACTGCTGCTGTCGTTGGGCTACGCCTACGAGCAGGCGAGGGGGCCATTTCCGCCGCCGAGATTCTTTCGATCGATCGAGGAAAGCCCGGCGATCGCGCCACATCTGCGGCCGGCGATTGTGCCGTAAGTTCTTTTCGTTCCGGAACGCGGTGGGGTCCATCGCCCCCTTCGGGGAAAACATCCGCGGGTGCGGATTTGATGCGCGTCTGGGCATCCACTGGACTTGCGGATTCACTATCTCCGGGCGTGCACCCTGTCGCGAAATGTCTGCTTTGGGTCGAAAGCGGACGCTACGCTAATGTCTCGAATGGGTGGAACGCGGACATAAGCATGTGCGGGGTGGACCGGTTAGCGACAGGCCGTGGCTTCTTCCTTCAGGGGACGAATGCAGACGGGTTCGTCGAAGGGCGCAGCGTCGCGTAGATGCCGCACGAAGTAACGGGTTTGTGCGCTGCCGAAGACCTGAAAGCATAAAGTGTATGAACCTGTCGTCGCGCATACGCGGTCGTGTTCGACGACGTATCGACCCGGGATAATCCGGACACGGTCGCCGCACTGGAAGTAAGCGCCGTCCTCGTGGAAACCTTGGCATCGCGGAGCGGTGACAACGCCCTCGGTCTCAGGAAAGCTGAACGCCTTTCCCACGATGACTGCGCGTAACCCTTTGCCCGCGAGTAGCGGATAGGCTGCACCCCGGTATTGCATGGTGGGTCGTTCTCGCGGCGCTGTGCAGCCAAGCAGCATCAGTGACAAAACAGTGAACCCGAATGTTCTCATCGGCTCGCTCTACGATGCAGTAGTCAGGATTTTCCTAATGTCCGGTTTGGGTCGAAAGCGGACGCTACGCGGCATTGCGGACGCTGGTCTTGAAGGTGAGTTCCGTCGTCAGCACGGCGCGTCCTCTTTCGTCGCGGACGTCCGTGCTTAGGTGCCGCTCCGAACTGCCTGGAAGGATCTCCATCGCAAGTTCGGCCAAACACTTTGCAGCAACCGCCTGCACTTCATCCAGGTCGGCCAACTCGACACCATTTTTGTCAGTGATGGAATGGCCATCGTCGCGCGTATCGAAGAAGCAGCACGTGGGCCGTCAAATAGCGCGGGTCAGCAGGACCGGCATTAGCCTGTGTTGGGGTGCTGTCCTAAGTTCGCTAAATTAAATTAAAACAATGGCTTAACCGAGTTAATAGTGGCTTTACTCAAACGGCGTAGGATCACCGAGTCGCACGATGGGGATCGGGCGAGGCTTGGGGCAGTCTTATGGTTGCGTATCGGCTCTACTGCTTGGACGGCGAAAACAAAATCAGCTTCGCGGAATGGATTGAAGCCCGCGATGATGTGGATGCGGTCCGACAAGCTCGCTCACTGAAGCAGGACGCACTCAAGTGCGAAGTTTGGCAAGGCAAACGCCTCGTCGCCAGCTTAAGCGTAAGCGACTTGGCCAACAGTCCACTTCGGATCAGGGCGGCATAACAGTAAATTTCCGCAGCGGCTCGATCGCAGACAATCGTCAGGCGGAACAAACCTGCCCCTGAAGTCTTCTGCGGTATGGCCCGCAGGATTCAATCCCTCCGTCCTGCATGGTGCGGGCCTGCGTCGCTCCCCTCGCGACAACCGAGGGTGAAAAGCGGTCCGGTCCGGTGTCGAGGATCGGGCCGCTTTTGTATGCGTGGGGATCCGTGGTCCGTTCGCCTGATAGCGTTGAAGGCTCGTGGGGCCTCTCGCTTGTCAGGATATTCCGGCAAGCCTCCCGTTCGCGGGCTGTCCCCGCAATGGGTCGAAAGTGGGCAGGAGCCTCAGTGTCCGGAATGGGTGAAGGTGGACTCCAAGGTTATTCTTGGGTGCAAGATGGATCGTCCATCACGGATTGCGTGTTGCCGTAGCGCGTGCCCAGCGGGGGCTCGAATAGGAGCAGGGCAATATTCGAGCCTCCGCAGGACCGGGCTGATGGGGCACTTGCGGCAAGGCGGGCACCCAGCCAGCCCGCTCGCCGCAGGATGTTTCATGGAAGATGCGATCACCCGGGCCGTGAGGGCGAGGAAGGGCAGCCCGTTTCTCGCTACCGAACAGGCCGCATTCTATCTCGGACTTAGCGCCCGCAAGCTTCAGCAAATGCGCGCTGCAGGCACCGGGCCCCGTTTCCGCCGGCACTGCCGCTATGTCCGCTATCATATCGACGATCTCGATGCCTGGTCGACGGGCGTCAGCACGCAAAGGGCGTCCCGTGCCTGACGGCGCCGGCTCCGCGCCCATCTGGGCCGAAGAGTTCCGGCAGATTCTTGCCGGGCGGCGGAAGAGGCGGGCGCGGCTGGCGATCGCGGCGCTGGCCGCGGTTGGGGCGGGGGCGATCGCCGCGCCCGCCGTCCGGACGCCGCCGGTCATCCTGGTCTGGAACGCGAGCCCGAGCGCGCCCGTGGGCCTTTATCGTCTGAGCCGCGGTCGGCCCATCACCCGAGGGACGACGGTAATCGCCCGGCTTCCGGAACGAGCACGCCGGCTCGCGGCCGAGCGGCACTATCTTCCGGCCAATGTGCCGCTGGTGAAACGGGCGGCCGCGCTTGGCGGCGACCGGGTCTGCGCCCTCGGGTCCATTATCTCCGTCAACGGCGTGGCGACCGTGACCCGGCGGCGGGCTGACCCCAAGGGACGGCCAATGCCGTGGTGGAGCGGCTGCCGCCGGCTCGCGCACGGCCATTATTTCCTGCTGACGGAAGATCCTCTGTCGTTCGATGGCCGCTACGTCGGAGTCACGGCCGACGCCGAGATTCTTGGCCGGGCGGAGCTGCTGTGGGCGTATTAGCGACCACATTGGCCACGCTGCTCCTGGCCGTTTCGCCATCGGCCGGAGCGCAGGTCGGGAACGGCGCCGGCGGGACGGCGGGCGGACCCGGGGCTTTCGCCATCCAGCGCTGGCGCCCGCTCATCCAGCACGCCTCGGAACGCTTCGCCATTCCGGAAGCCTGGATCGTTCGCGTCATGCGGGCCGAAAGCGGGGGCCGCACCAACCTGGGAGGCCGTCCGATCGCGAGCCCGGTCGGGGCGATGGGTCTCATGCAGCTGATGCCCGGGACCTGGGCGGACATGCGGGATGCGCACGGCCTTGGACCCGACCCATACGATCCGCGCGACAACATCCTCGCCGGGGCCGCCTATCTCCGAGCCATGTATGACCGGTTCGGCTACCCGGGCATGTTCGCGGCCTACAATGCCGGCCCCGGACGCTATGCGCGGCACCTGAGATCGGGCGGCCTGCTGCCCCCGGAGACCATCGCCTACCTTGCCAGGGTCGCGCCGGGCGGGGGTCGGGGCCGAGACCAGAGCCGGATGCCGGGCGGCGGACCCCGGGCCGTCCCAGCACTCCCGGCCGGGCTGTTCGTCGCCAGGCGAGCCGGCACGCCCGAAAATGAGCAGGGTGCAGCGACGCCGTCCCTGTTTGCGATCGTGCGCGACTGATCATCGATGCGGACGGGAGCGGTCTGCCGGCCCGGTCGGTCGGGGCCCGGCGGCTCTCGCGGCCGCGCGCTTCCGGGCCGGGAGGGGAGGCGGCATTGAGCCAGCACCGGCAACGGCGCCCAAAGGAGGCGGACATGCAGCGACCTGACCGGCCCGACCGGTCCGCGATCGATCGACAGGGACGGGCCATCGTCGAGCGGCTGGGCGGCCGATGGTCGGCAGGCGGCGGTCTGTGCCGCTGCCCGGCCCACGACGACCGAACGCCATCCCTCAGCGTGCGGGTCGGCGACCGCCGCCTCCTGTTCCACTGCTTCGCGGGCTGCGAGATCCGGGCCGTCCTGCGCGCGCTTGGCGGGCCCAATGTGCCCGGTGCCGGCGGCCAGGCCGACATCAGCGGTTTCGTGGCGGCCCCGTTCGACGCCGCCGGCCGCAACCGCGCCGCGGCGGGCAGACTGTGGGCCGGGTCCCAGGCCCTCGCCGGCTCCCTCGCCGAAACCTACCTACGGAACCGCGGACTGAGGATCGGGCAGGGCCTGGCGGACCTGCGCTACCACCCCCGCACGCCTTGCGGAAGCAAATCGCAGGCGGTCTTCCGGCCGGCGATGCTCGCCGCGGTTCGCGATCGGGGCGGCCTGGTCGCCGTCCACCGGACCTTCCTCGACCGCCGCCTGGCGCGGCTCGCCGACATGCCGTCGCCCAGACGCGCCCTGGGCCGGCTCGGGCAGGGCGCGGTCCGCCTGCGGCTCCCTGAAGCCGGCACCCTCGGCCTCGCCGAAGGGATCGAGACGGCCATCGCCGCGACCCTGCTGACCGGGATCCCCTGCTGGGCGACCCTCGGGGCCGGGCGCTTCGCCGGAATCGCGCTTCCCGCCGGCGTTGCCCGCCTGGTCCTGTTCCTCGACAATGATCCTGGCGGGCGCCGCGCGGAACGGCTTGCGCTCGGGGCGTTGCACGAAACCGCCATTCGGGTCGACGTCCGCTATCCGCGCGACCCGGGCGCCGACTGGAACGATGTCCTCGCCGGCGGGAGCCCGTCTCAGGACGGCGTTTGCAGGATGCGACGATGAGGTTGCGCCTCCCTCGGCGCGACTCCCTGGCAGCGTGCGATCGTTCGTCGCGCGGTCGCCGGAAGCGCCCAGGATAGAGGAGAGGAGGCGGCGGCCGGTTGAGCGACTGGAGCGGGCTGTCCGTGCCGGCTCATATCCGGGAGACCGTCATGATCAGGACCATTGGCCTCAACAAGCTCGTCGCGTCGCCGCGCAATGTCCGCCGAGCCTCGGACGACCAGGCCGACCTCGAGCTCAAGGCCGACATCGCGGCGCGCGGGCTGCTCCAGAATCTCGTGGTGACCGCCGTTCGCAAGCCGAGGGGCAGCTTCGCGGTCGAGGCGGGTGGTCGCCGGTTGCGCGCACTCCAGAGCCTCGCCGAGGACGGCAAGCTGGCGAAGACCCACGAGGTCTGCTGCTTCGTCCTCGACGGCGATCCGGCCGAAGCCCAGGAAGCCAGCCTCGCCGAGAATTTCCAGCGGCTGGCGATGAACCCCGCCGACGAGTGCCTCGCCTTCCGGAAACTGGTCGACCGGGGCGCGGACGCCGAGAGCATCGCCCGCCGGTTCGGGCTGACGGCGCGGTTCGTCGAGGGACGGCTCCGGCTTGCCGGCCTTGCGCCGGTCGTGTTCGAGGCCCTGGGTGCCGGAGAGATCAGCCTCGAGGTCGCCAAGGCCTATGCCGCGACTCCCGACCAGGAGCGGCAGGCCCATGTGTTCGAACAGATGAGCCGCGGCTATGGCTATGCCCATCCCGACAGCATCCGGCGGATGATGACCCAGGCGACCGCCGGGGCCAGCGACCGGCGCGCTCGCTTTGTCGGCGAGCATGCCTATCTCGAAGCCGGAGGCCGGATCGAGCGCGACCTGTTTGCCGACGATGCCGCGACCCGGTGGCTCGACGTCGCCCTGCTCGAGCGGCTCGCCAGCGAGAAGATGGACGCGCTCGCTATCGAGGCCGCGAGCGAGGCCGGCCTGGCCTGGGTCCGGCCGACGCTCGAAAGCTGGATCGGCCAGGTCCACACCGAAGGACTGGAGCGGATCGCCGCGGAGGCCGCGCCGCTGACGGAGCAGGACTCCGCGAGCCTCGAAGCGCTCGAGGCGGAGGCCGACGCGCTGGAATCGACGCTCGAGGACGAGGAGACCGGTGCGGCGACGAGGGCTGAAGCGGAAGCCAGGATCGGCGAGCTCGCCGACCGTATCCGGGCGATCGTCGACAGGCCTCCGGTGGTTCCCGATGCGCTCAAGGGGCAGGCCGGCGCGTTCCTGATCCTCGACGAGCAGGGGCGTCCGAGGCTCGACCGGGGCCGCTACGCTGAGACCCTTCCTGGCGCGGGCGATGCGGCGGACAATGGCGGTGTGCCCTCACCCGATGGAATGGGGAACGCCCGGCCCGCGGGCCTCTCGCAGCGGCTGGTCGACGAGCTCGCCATGCAGCGGCGCGACATCCTGGCGGCGCACGTCGCGGCCGACCCGGCCCTGGCGCTCGATCTTGCAACCTTCCTGATGGTCGATCGCGAGTCCGGCTGTTCGGGCGAGAAGAGCGGCTCGTCGCTGGTGGCGTGCCCGCCTTCGGACCCGGTGGCCGGGTTCCGGACGCCGGACGCGGCGGCGGCCGTTGCATCGGGCAAGGCGAGCGATGCGCTCGATCGCGCCTGGACCGCGGGCGCGACCCGCGCCGAGCGGTTCGATGCGTTCCGGGCGCTCCCGCAAGCCGTTCGTTCGGCCTGGCTCGGGCAGGCCGTGGCCCGCACGCTCGAGGCGAGCCTCAACCTTGCCGGACCGCGTGCCTGCGCCTTCCACAATCATCTCGGGCGATTGCTCGGGATCGAGGTCGCGGCCTGGTGGCGGCCGACCGGCGCCAATTATTTCGACCGGGTGGCGAAGAGCGTGGCGCTTGCAGCGCTCGCCGAAGTGGGCGGACCGGGGTTCGCCGCCCTTCATGCCAGGTCCAGGAAGGCCGAGCTCGCCCAGAGCTGCGATCAGATCTTCGCTGGCGACTTCATCGGCGCCGTCGAGGTGAAGGAGGCCGCCCTGGCCTGGGTTCCCGACGCGATGCGCTTCGACAGCGTTGCGGTCGCAAGGGAGGAGGATCAGGCGTCCGATGGCGAGGGCGAGCCGGCCGGCGAGGCCGGTGCCTCCGCGTTGCCGGCACCGGAGATCGAGGAAGCCGCCTGAGGCCTCGATGACGCTTCTTTCCGGGCGGCCCCTTTCACGGGGCCGCCCGTCCTCCTCGCCACCGGCTGGGGACGGCGACCGGATTTGGTCAAAAGCGCGCGCAGGGATCGTCCAACGGGACATGCGGACGCTCCCCACCATCCGCCGCGATCGACCCTGGGCGCACGCTGCCGAACGTCGGCAGGCGCTGCGCCCGCAAGCGATCGCCGCCCGGAGTCCCCGCCGTCCCCAACCCGTGCCGAGCAATGTCATGGAGGAACCGATGCCGGGCAATCCTCGGCCGCCGACGCTCGAGCAGCTCGAACGGGCCGCCTCGACCCTCAGTCCGGTCGAGCGCGAGGTGCTGGTCCTCAGCGCCTGCGAGCGCCTTTCGAACGACGACATTGCCGCGCGCCTCGGGATGACGCCCGAGGCGGCCGACCGCCTCCTGGCGCGGGCCATCTGCAGGTTCGACGCCGCGCTCGGCCGGCAGGACCGGCTCTGGTGGCGCTTCTGGTGAGCCGGTTACCTCCTTTAGCCTGGGGTCAGGCGGCGAGGCGATGCGCCTCCCGGCACGGGACCACCTCGATGGTGACGTGGGAGAGGCTTCCGATGCTGGCCAGCAGGGCCTTGTAATGTTCGGGCGATCGCGGGTCGTGGGTGACAACCGACACGATCAGCGCAAGGTGCCCGGTGCCCACCTGCCAGAGGTGCAGGTCGGCGACCCGGTTGTCGGCGTCGGCCTCGATCAGCACGCGGACCGTCTCGGCCATGGTCGCGCTCGCTTCCATGTCGAGGAGCACCCTCGACGAGCGCCGGACGAGGCCCCAGGACCACCACAGGATGACGCCCGCGCCGACCAGGCCGATGGCCGGATCGAGCCAGCGCAGGCCCAGCAGTGCGCCGCCCGCGAGCGCGACGATGGCGAGCAGCGAGGTGAGCGCGTCGGCAAGGACGTGGACATAGGCCGCCCGGAGATTGTGGTCGTGATGATGATCATGGTCGCCATGGTCGCCATGGTCGCCGTGCCCGTGATCATGGTGGGCATGGCCGCCCGACAGGAGCAGCGCACTCCCGAGGTTCACGCCGAGGCCGACGACGGCGACGACCAGCGCGGCCGAGAAATCGATGGCGACGGGGCTGATCAGCCGCTGGACCGATTCAAAGGCCATGGCGATCGCGATCAGCCCGAGCGCGATGGCGCTTGCGAATGCCGAGAGCGGCGAGACCTTGCCGGTGCCGAAGGTGAAGCGGCGGTCGTGCACGTGGCGGCGGGCGAATCCGTAGGCGAACGCGGCCAGCCCGAGCGCCGCGAAATGGCTTCCCATGTGCCAGCCGTCGGCAAGCAGGGCCATCGAGCCGGTCAGGATTCCGGCGATGATCTCCGCCACCATCATCGCGCCCGTGAGCGCGACCACGAGCAGGGTCCGCCGCTCGCTGTCCTGCTCGGCGGCGCCCGCGAAGCGGTGATCGTGGCCGTGTCGGCCTGGGTTGTCGACGTGCATGGCTTCGGCTCCGGATGAGGAGTGCTTTCCCTTGGCGTCGATCGCCGCCAACGGCAAGCCGCGCCGTCCAGGACCGCTCGGGCCGGTGAGCGCTTGGCGGCGTGATCGCTGGCCCGCGCCCGGCATCGCGGGCAAGGCCCGGATTGGCATCGGTTCAGCCGCGACTGCCGTCCGGTCAGGCGTGCGGAAGCCCCGTGACCCGCCGCCGCCGCGCCGCAACCCGCCGGCTCTCGGCCCGGGTTGCCGCGCTTCGCTCGGCGCCCGCGCCAGCCTCGGCCGGGGGTTTCCCGCCGCTCCGCTTGCGGTGCGGGGAGGCGGCCTGGGCGGGTCCCCTGGGGGCCGCGCGCCGGACGGACCGGCGCCATTCACGGGAGACATGGATCATGCACACCAGCCTTTCCGCGCAGCTCGCCCAGCTCGAGCTCGGGCACCTCCGGATCGAGCAAAAGGCGAACGCCGCGGCGGCCGAGCCGCCGGAGCCCGAGGCCGTCACGCAGACCCTGGCCGCCATCTGGTCGGACCTGTTCGCCTTGTTTCCGGAGACGGCGCTCGAGGAGGATTCCGAGGAAATCGCCTGGGGCCTCGTCAACCTCTTCCACCGGGCCGCGGCGAAGCGCAGCGCCCAGGTCGACCGCGCGACCGACGAGATCCGCTGCCTGCTGGCCTGCGCCGACGGCTCCGAGGTCCACACGAATGAGCTCGAGACGCAGATCGACCGGGCCCGCGCCGCCGAGGTGGCGATGCTTGGACTGGAGGCGTTCCGCGAGGCCGCCGCCTTGCTCTATTTGAACGAGACCGGCTCGTCCTGGCGTCCGGCCGGAGGCTCGCGGCTCAACCATTCGGCATCGTTGACCTCGGCGGTTGTCGACGGGCGCGATTATTTGCGGGCGCGCGCGCAGTCGCGGCGCAGGGCCGCGATGCCCGAGGGAACGCCGGTTCTCTTCGCCGGCGGACGGCTCTCGTTCGCCGCGGCGGAGGACGCGAAGGCGCTCGCGGACAGCGTCTGGGCAACGCTCGACACGGTGCGCGAGCGCGTCGCCGATCTCGTCCTCGTCCATGGCGGCGACAGCAGGGGCGTTGACCGCATCGCCGCCGCCTGGGCCGAGCGGCGCAGGGTGCCGCAGGTCGCGTTCGGCCTCGACAGGCGCCTGGGCGCGCGCGCCGGGTTCCGGCGCAACCAGCAGATGCTCTCGCTGGGTCCACGCTATCTCGTCGCGTTCCCCGGCAGCGGCGTGCTCGAGCGTCTCGTCATCCAGGCCAAGGTGAAGGGCGTCTGCGTGGTCGATCGACGCGGTCCGCTCGGCACCAATCCCAAGCATGCGGCGCGCATCGCCGCGGCCGGGTGACCGTCTTGCTGGACCGGCTCTGGCCGGTTCAGCTTCGCTTGCCACCCCGGCGCTTTCCAACTTACCCTCCGTGCGCTGCCACGGGCAGCCGCGGCGCCCGGATCCGGATGGCCGGCGCTATACCCAAGGCGCCGGCGCATGGTTCCAAGCATGTTCTCAACGTCCGCCCGTGCGCCGCGTTTCGACATGGCGGATTGCGTTGCTGGAGAGAAACGGGAACGAAGCAATTCATGCGAACCAACATCGACCATCTTCCGCAGGTCCAGCAGGATGAGCTCGCGCGCGTCGTGCAGATTCTCATGGGAGAGTTCGAACGGGCGATCTCCCGGGCGACACAACCCTCGCGGCGCAACGGGAAGATCTACAAGGTCATCCTGTTCGGCAGCTATGCCCGCGACGACTGGGTCGATGAACCGGACAATGGCTACCAGTCCGATTTCGACCTGCTGATCGTCGTCAGCCACCACGACCTGACCGAGATCGCCGACTATTGGTATGTCGCCGAGGACAGGATGCTGCGCGACGAAGCGATCGGCCGGCCCGTCAACATCATCGTTCATTCGATCGACGAGGTGAACCAGGCGCTCAGGCGCGGCGAATATTTCTGGGTGGATATCGTGCGCGACGGGATCGCGATTTACGAGCTGCCGCAGCATGAGCTGGCGACGCCGATGCCTGCTTCTCCGCAGGACGCGTTCCAGATGGCGACCGAATATTTGGATGAATGGTTGCCGGCCGTGGACCGGTCATTGGCAACTGCGGAGACCCAGGCCACTCGTGGATCAGATGTACTCGGATGGCGAAAGGATGCCGCTTTCACCCTTCATCAAGCAACCGAACGTGCATATGCCTGTTTTCTGCTGGTGCGGACGCTCTATTTCCCACGATCTCATAACATCAGATTTCTGAGGTCCTTGGCCGAGGACAATGAGCCTCGGCTGATCGACGCCTGGCCGCGGGCAACCAAGCTCGACCGGCGCCGCTTCGAGCTGCTGAAGCGCGCTTATGTCGAAGCACGTTACTCCGCGAACTACGAGATCAGTCGCGACGATCTTGAGGCGCTGACGCGCTCCGTTCGGCGGCTCGGGGACATCGTGGAAGCGGTCTCCCGGGAGCGGCTGGACGAATTGCGGCGCGCGGCGAGTCTCGACGGACCGGCGGCGGACTAACTCGCTCCCCTGGCAACTAATGTCTGTGAATCGCACGCTCCAGGAACTTTCCGGCTGCTTCGAGCTGCTTTAGCGCATTGCGCGCGAGGTGTGGGAGGTGCGGAGCGCCACGCTGCCAGAGGCGGCTGCTTAGAGGCCTTGCGACTTGATAACTCCGGATTCCATGTCATGTCGCGTCTCCGCGGCCGCCGCCTGGCCACCCCATCTCCTTTTCCAGCCCGTCCTGGCTCGTCCGCGGCGGCCCGCAACCGGCGGCCTCAAGGCCCGTGTTGCCCTTCGGGCTGCCCGCTCCAGCCTTGGTCCTCGGGTGTCCCTTGCCTGCGGCTGCGGTGCGTGCCGCCGCTTCGCCTCGCCTTGCGTCGGGCTGTCGACGGGGCGGTCCCGGCGACGCAACGCAGGAGAAATCAGATGACCAATATCGTGATCCTCGTCGGCAATCTCGGCGCAGATCCGCAGAGCCGCACCACCAATGGCGGCGTCGACGTCACCAGCTTCAGCCTCGGCACCAGCCGGCCCAAGCGCGACAGCGAGGGGAAGACCTACAAGGATTCGAGCGGCTTCACCGCCAAGGATACCGAGTGGCACCGCGTGACCTGCTTCAACGGCCTCGGCCGGGTCGTCGGCCAGCACGCGAAGAAGGGCATGCTCGTCTCGGTCAGTGGCCGGCTTCACAACAGCAAGTGGACCGACAGCGAGGGGATCGAACGCTACGGCTATGAGATCATCGCCGATGACGTCCAGTTCCTCGGCCGCCCGCGCCAGGCTGGCGCGTCCGGTGAGCAGGCCGAGCTCGAGCAGGAAGAGCTGGTCTGAGACCAGAGTGCCCGGCGGCTCCGGCCGCCGGGCTTTTTCCTGTGTCTGTTCGTGGCGGGAGAGGGGTTCCATCACGGGAAGACCCAGTGTGACGGCCGGCGAAGCGGCTCTCAAGGATGCGCGGTCCCCCCAATTTGCCATGCAAATCGGCTCCCCCGCGCCCCGCTTCGCGGCGCATTCCGCGTCCCTGACAGCCGCTCCGCCGCCCGCTCCTGAAGCCCCGTCTTCGATCGGAAGACAGGCAAGGGAGATGGTCATGACAATGGGTTCAGCGATGCCGAATGGCGGCTGCGAGGCGGTCGTGGAGGCCCTTAAGGCGGAGTTCGGAGCATTTCTGGCAGCCCGAATTATCGACGATGAAGCCGTCGATTTCCTGTGGGAATCGCGGGTCAGGGAACATTATCTCGGGCAGCATGTCTCGCTTGAAACGGATGCGGAGGAGCTGTCGCGGATCGCGATCTTGGGCGTCCTGGCTGGCCGAATCCATGTGGCGATGTGCCTCGTCGATGGGGAAGGACGGGCTGTCGATTTGCTGTGGAAAGAAAGCTTTGACGGTTTGGATGAGGCGGAGGAGGGATTAGCCCGCGCGGTTTGAACGGCCGCTTTAAACGCATCGCAGGGGGCGGAGCGCGGGCGTCGCTCCCTCTTTTGCAAGCCGCCTGGCCTGCGCACGGTCCATGCCGGCGAAGGATTGAGAGAAGGAACATCAAAGGAGCAGGGGGAGGGCAAGATAAAGCGGATTTCAGCTCGTCGCAGAAATGCCGCCATGTCTTTGTCTGCACATCGTTTTTCCGGGAGACTGCCTGTCTCCAGCAAGTTCCAGCGGAGAGACTGAGCGGCCTTTCCGGCGCAGCAAACGGCAGATTGCCGACGTTCCTTCGAGAGGCACTTTAGCCGCTTGTCCGACGAGCGCATATCCTCGTGGATGGCGGACGAAGAGAACAGGTTCGAGCCTCGGCTTGGGCGGATGCGGAGCGGAAAAATCCGCGCTAGTGCGGGCCGTGAATTGCAGTCGCTGCTGATCGGCCGGATCGCGCGTGGCGGCGGCGACTGGCGATCTCTTTCATCCGGGCCGGCACGCCAGTCCGGCCGGTTCAATGCCCGTGGCCGAGGCGGCAAATTGTCGCTGACGGCGGCGAAGTCATCCGGATGGTCGATGGACCGGATCTCAGGCATGCGCGTGCGGGCGCGGCGCGTCATGGTCAAGGCGCGCGTCGTGAAACTCACAGCTTCGAAGGCTGCCAGCGCAGCTGTGGCACACCTGCGTTATCTCCAGCGCGATGGCGTCACCCGCGAGGGTGAGCATGGACGCTTCTACTCAACGTTCAGCGACGATGTTGATGGCAAGGCGTTCCTGGCGCGCGGTGCCGGTGATCGGCACCAGTTCCGCTTTATCGTGTCGCCGGAGGATGGCGCATCATTCGAGACGCTCCAGTCCTTCACGCGCGAGCTGGTGGCGAAGATGGAGCAGGATTTGGGGACTACGCTCGACTGGGTCGCGGTCGATCATTTCGACACCGGGCATCCGCACACGCACCTGCTCGTGCGCGGCGCGACCGAGGACGGGAAAGTGCTCAATATCGCCGGCGATTATGTCGCGCGTGGAATCCGCGGCCGCGCATCGGAGATCATGACCCGCTGGCTGGGACCGCAAAGCGAGATCGAAGTGCACGAGCAGCTCGAACGTGAGATCGGCGCCGAGCGCTTGACGAAACTCGACCATGACCTCCTTGCCCGAGCGGACGGTCACGTGGTCGATCTGCGGCAACCGGCGCGGTGGGATGGGGACGGCTCTTACCAGCAACTCCAGATCGGCCGGGCGCGGGAGCTGGAGCGCATGGGCTTGGCGGAGCGCGAGGGACCGCTCGCCTGGCGCTTGGCGCCGACCATGGAAGAGACGCTGACCAATCTCGGCCGCCGCGGCGACATCATCCGAACGATGCATCGGGTGATGACGGCGGCGAAGTTCGACCGCCGGCCCGAGCTGTACGTCATTAATCGCGTGGACGCGGACGCGGCTCCCGTGGTCGGGAAGGTGGTCCACCGCGGCGCCGCCGACGATCACCACGACCGCCGCTACCTCCTCCTCGATGGGGTGGATGGACGCACCCATTACGTGGAGATTGGGAAGGCTGCTGACGATACGCCGATTGGCAGCTTAGTCCGCGTCGAGTCGCGGCAGCCGGCACTCAGGAAAGCCGACCGAGCGATCGACGAGATCGCGCGTGCGAACCGTGGTCTATACAGCGCAGACATCCATCTCGCGCACGATCGTTCAGCGACCGAGGAGTACGTCCACGCGCATGTGCGCAGGCTGGAGGCGCTGCGTCGCAGCGGCGTTCCGGTGGAGCGGAAGCCAGACGGCAGCTGGACCGTGCCACACGACTACCTCGACCAGGCGCTTGAGCACGAAGAGCATGCCGCCCGCGCCGCGCCGGTTCGCATCCAGATGCTTGCCGTGCAGACGCTACAGCAGGAGTCGACGGCACACGCCCCAAGCTGGCTTGACCGGCAGCTGCGCGGCGAAGACCCGATCGAGATCGCGAAACACGGGTATGGCGCCGAGGTGCGCCACGCGATGTACCGGCGCCAGCACTGGCTTGTTGAGCAGGGGCTGGCCGGGCAGCGAGGCGAGGAGATCATCTACCGCTCGGATATGGATCAGAGACTGAGGAGGGCTGAACTCAGGTCAGCGGCGGCGCGGCTCAGCAAGGAACTCGGGTTGGACTTCGCCGAGCCTCTGCCAGGGGAGCGCATCTCCGGAATCGTGCGCCGGCGCGTCAATCTGTCCTCGGGCAACTTTGCCGTCGTGGAGAACTCGCGCGAGTTTACGCTCGTGCCGTGGCGGGCCGTGCTCGAGCGACAGCTTGGCCGCGAAATCTCCGGCGTCATGCGCAGCTCGGGCTCGATCAGCTGGACCTTCGGTCGAGAGCGGCAAGGGCCGGAGATCGGGATGTGAGTGAGTCCGTCTCGTCGAAGTGCTGCTCCGTGCGTCAGAGAGGTAGTCACGCGCCGCCCCCGATCCGCAGTAGGGACTGGCAGGATTCCGGCATGGGTGAAGCTTGGCGTGAAGATGCAAAAGGTTCGGCATCAGCTCTTTCTGCCCAAGGAGCTGAGTGCGCGCTTGGATCGGATCGCCACTGGTACGGGCCGACCGCGCTCCGAACTGCTTGTGGAAGCGCTCGAAGCTTGGCTGAACCGTCGCAATCCCGCCGCGGCGGAGGAGGTGCTTGGAGCTCGGCTGACGCGGCTCGAACGGCACATCGAAGCCGTGCGGCGCCAGCAGGGCCTCCAGTGGGAGGTGCTCGCGCGCATGTTGCGACACCAACTCGTCGCGGCCGCGGCTTTGCCGCCCGCGGACGTGGCTTCTCAGACAAATGCGTTGAAGGCGTTCGAAGCCGTGATCGATGAGCTTGCGGACCGCCTATCTGGCAACGAGACTACAAACGCCGATCCGGTTCTTGCAAAGGTGAGACGATTTCACTGAATGCTGCGCCTGCGCCCGTGAGCGTCATCGGGCCCGTGGACATCGGTTCATCAAATCGAAGCACATCAGACCAATGCACCGACACATCGAAATCGCAGAAACCTGCGGATTTGTGAGCTTTACGATCTGCGAAACCTGTCTGGCGAGGTGGCGCTGGAGGATTACCTCCCCGCGGACCAGGCCATAAGTTCGTGCTTAGCTGTTGCAGCGAACCAGAGTAAAGTATACGATCGTGCAATCGTGCGATTCGGAACGAAGAGAGTACGAACATGGCCAGGCCGACAATTGCTGAACTCGAAGCCATCCTCCAGCAGGAGGAGCAGACGGAAATCCAGATTTTGCCCAATGGCGAAGTCCGCGCGAAGGGGCAGACTTCGTCCCACGAGCTTGGGGGCAAGAAGCCGCTCACCATGCGGGAGGATCTCGGCGGCGAATATGCGGCTGCGAGGTGAGCCGTGGACGTGCAGCGCATCTACAATGAAGTTCACGCTGCCGCGCAGCAGTTCGCGCTCGTCGAGGTGCATCCCGACGGCAAGGGCGGGGTGTACGTGAAAGCCGGCTTCCAGACCTCGGTCGGCAACACGTATTTCACCAAGATCCTGTTCGAGGGCTATCCTTACCAGATGCCGCAGGTGCACGTGACGGCTCCTGCGCTCAGCCCCAGTCCGCACAAGTACACCGATGGTCACCTTTGCTACTTCCATCCAAGCGTCTGGAACCCGGGTCTGCACAACCTGACGTTCGTCCTGGGGCGGATCGCCAAGTGGCTCAACAAGTATGAAGTTTACCGCGTCTACAAGAAGTGGCCGGGCGCGGAGATCCTGCACTGATGCCGCTCAATTTCCGCCTGTTGTCGATGACCGAGTTGCGCAGCAAGCCGGGCGAGATCTTCGATCGCGTGGCGGAAGGTGGTGAGGCTTTCATCATTGCCCAGGGCGAGCGGCGCAAAGCCTGCCTCGTTCCGATGTCGGTGTTCTTCCCCGACGTCGCACCAGCCCGGATCGCCGACGAGATCGCCGAATTGCAGAAGCACGGCGAGATGACGAGGCTCGAGATCACCGAAGAGCGCGAGCTTGCACTGCGGTTTAGCTGCGCCATTCCTGGCAAAGACGATGTCGACGTCAGGATCGTCCTTCCGCATGGCTATCCCAGCGTTCCGCCGCGCGTCTACGCCGACCTTGAGGACGGCCGGATCCCGCATCGCTGGCAGGACGGAGCGCTGTGCCTATACGGCGTCCTGAGCGGCTGGAATCCCGGCCGGCACAATGCGCTTACGACCCTGAACCTCACCCGCGAATGGCTCGAGCGCTATTCGGCCTGGCGGCGTCTTGGAGCCTGGCCCCGTTCCGGAGACGCTCATGAACAATGATCCCGCCTTCGCCCGCCTCGCCGGCCTGTTCGACGTCGGCCTTCTCGCGGATGCCAAGGTGCTCGTCGCCGGCTGCGGATCAGGCGGGAGCCAGGTCGCGCTACAATTGGTGATGTCCGGCATCCGCAACTTCACCCTGATCGACAATGACGTCCTCGAGATCGAGAACGTTATCCGCCACGCGTGCGGTCGCCGCTATCTCGGCCAGCGGAAGGTCGACGCGCTCGAAGACCTGCTTCGTGACCGCAATCCCGAGATCGCCGTTGCCAAGCACGATGTCGACTTGATGTCGGAACCCGAGCTTGCCGGGCTGATCCGCAACAGCAGCGTCGTTATCCTCGCCACCGACAATGATGCCACCCGCTACAAGATCAACGAGCTCTGCGTCGAACTTACAAAACCGTTCGTCACCGGGCGCGTATTCACGCGCGGCATCGGCGGCGAGGTCTTCTCCTATCACCCGCATGAAACCGGCTGCCTCGCCTGTCTTGAGAGCGTCCTCGAGCGGACGACGCTGCGCGAAGGCGTGCGCGAGATCGACCTCGTTAGCGAGGACGAGCGCGAGAAAATGTATGGGCTGGAAATCGCCGAGATCAAGGATTCTCCTGGGCTTAACATCGACATCGCTTTCATCACCTCATTCCATACGCGCCTCGTCCTCGACACGATCGCGAAAGGGCTACCTGACCGGCCGAAATTCTTGCCCCCGCTCGAGCATAACTATTTCGTCTGGGGCAATCGCCCCATTCCACCCTTCTCGAGGCATTTCGAGCTGCAGAAGATCGATCTCAAACCGCAACAAGGATGCTTGGTATGTGGTCCCGCAAACCCCGCATGACTCGGCCGGCGATGCCGCGGAAGATGCGCATCGTGATGCCGAAGCTCGCAATGACGACGGTGTTCGACGAGTGCGATCACTTTACCGAGGATGAGACCGGGGGCCGCGTCATCGGCACCTGTCACGAAGACGGCTCAGGGCTCACGATCAAGGTCGAAGGCATCATCGAGCCCGGACCCAGCGCCAAAAGGTCGGCGGTCAGCTTCTTTCAAGACGGGGCCTATCAGGAAGGCGTCTTTCGCAAGGTCGAGGAAGATCATCCCGAAATCGAGCATCTCGGCAATTGGCACACGCACCATGTGAATGGTTATCCGCAGCTCAGCGGCGGCGACATCACGACCTATAGGCGCACGGTCAATCACCCGAGCCACAACACCGATTTCTTCTACGCGCTCTTGGTCACCAGCAAGAACAAGCGCGCCAAGGGGCTCGATCGCTACGCGTTCCGCCACTACGTCTTCCGCCGCGGCGTCGATGCATTCGCCGAAATCGATGCGACGCACGTCGAATTTACCGACGAGCCGCTGGTGTGGCCGAAGAGCGACGCGCCTGCGCAAGCGCGGACGGAAATTGGCGGCGAATGGCCGGGTCGGGTCACCGACCGCGACATGCTCCACGAATTGTTCGGAGGCTTTCGCTCGTTCAGCTCGGAGAAAATCGGCTTTTATTGGCGGGGCAAGCTGAAGCTAGTCGATGACACGGCGCCGGACGTCGTTGTCCTTGAGCATCCGGGAAAGGCAGCGCCGACTTACAGCGTCATGCTCCCTGACCTGCCTGATGTTCTCAAGCCGCTTTCAGAAGAGCTCAGCCAGCCGGAATTTCCGTCTGCTCGGCAGGCGCTCGCCGCCACCGAACGGATCCTCAACCGGGCGCTTTATTCGCGGGCCGGCGGGGACGCGAAATAAGGAGAACGGTCATGGAAGTCTTCACCCTCTATGCAGGCCAGGGCGATCTCGCCGCCGTCCGCTCCGGCAACGAAGCGATCATCGTCGATGCGCACATGCCGGATTGCGATGACGTGACGCCTGACCAGATCGAAGGCAGCCTGGACGATTTTGTCGGAGGGCGCATCGTGCGCGGTCTGATCCTGACCGGCCTCGACTGCGACCATGCCTGCCCTGCGGGGGTCGACCGGATCCTCACCCGCTATGAGCCGGATTGGGTCATGTACCCGACTTACTTTAAGGATACCGAGACGGCCGATGAGGTGTTCGGGATCATCGAACGGCACCAGAAACACCGCGCTGGTACTGCGCGTCCGTTGACCCGCAAGTCGGTGCTCGTCGACAAGACTAGCGGGCGTGTTCTCCTGGGGCTCGCCGACCAGTTCGCTCTCGAATTGTTCGCGCCGCACAGCGACGACATGGACTGCTCCAACAATTGCAGCATCGTCATGAAGATCACCGGCCTCGATCCGGCGGGATTCAGCTATCTTGTCACCGGCGACACGGAGACGGGAGCCTGGGACCGAATCAACACGAGGTTTAAGCTGCACCTCAACGCCCCCGTCATGTCGGCTCCGCATCATGGAGCGACGAGCGGCTGCAACGCGGAAACGGTCGTCCTTGTGAATCCCGACACGGTTCTCATCAGCGCCGGCGTCGACAACGCCTACGGACATCCGGATGCTGCCGCCGTCCGCGTCTATGCCAAGGTCGCTCGCCGGGTCTATTCAACCAACCAGGTCGCCGGCGGTACCTGCCTCTTCACGCGCAAGGTTGGCGAGCTTTATGAAACCCACCTCGTCGAGCACAACCGCAGCGCCGCAGCCGCCTAGCCCGGAAGCCACTGCACTCGGGCCGGAAGTCCGGATCGGGCTTGCGCTATCCGGTGGCGGGTCGCGTGCGATCGCGTTCCATCTCGGCTGCCTTAGAGCGCTTAACGATCTTGGCATTCTTTCCCGTGTCACGCTCCTTTCGACGGTGTCGGGCGGAAGCGTAATCGGCGGTCTTTATGGGGCGTTTGATGAACCCTTCGACGAATTCGAAAAGCGCGTCCGTACCATGCTTAAGAGGGGCCTGGTCGGGGCGATCCTCAACGCTGCGTTGACAACCCCCGAAGGGATCAAGGCGCTCGGCTGCCTGCTCCTCACGGGTGCGCTCGACCTTCTCAACTTGGCGGTCCGGCTGATCGCCTGGCTGCCGATGCGCTTGCTACCGGCCGACACGCGCCGCCGCTGGTCGGCTTTCCTACCGCGCTTCACCCTGCGCAGGGCAGCCAATCTCACCACCGTCTTCCGGAGGGCGCTGGATCGCTCCCAGTTCGCCGGTCGGACGCTGAAGGTGTTGGGCGAGGGCAAACCCAAGCTCATCATCAATGCCGCGGAGCTGCGCACGGGATCGGCATTCTACTTCAGCCCGGCCGAGTCCGGCTCCTGGCGGCTTGGGAAGCTCGCCAAGCCGGATCTTAAGTACGCCGACGCCGTGGCGGCATCCGCAGCCTATCCATTGTTCCTGCCGGCGCTCGACCTCGCCTGGCCTTTCAACAAGCGCGACGGCTCGCGGCGGGTCGAGCGCGTGCTCCTAACCGACGGCGGTATCTACGACAATCTTGGTCTTGCTCCGATGTGGCCGCGCCGCGATCCCGCGATCAGCCTCAACGTGCAGCAGATCGACTTCATAATTTGCTGCCGTGCCGGATATGGCCTTCGTCACGATCCGCCGACGCATTTCCTGACGGGACGGCTGACCAGCGCCTTCAGCTGCCTCTTGGACCGGACTCAAAACCTCGCCACCAACCGCTTGTTCGAGCTTCGCGACAGCGGACAGCTAAAGGGTTTCATCCTTCCCTACTTGGGGCAAGACGACAGCCGTCTCGCCTGTCCGCCGCCTGGCCTGGTAAGCCGCGAGGAAGCATTTGGCTATCCGACCGACTTCTCCGCCATGTCTCAGAAATGGATAGAGCGCCTCTCCAAGCGCGGTGAGCAACTTACGCACGCACTTTGGGCCGAGCACGCGGCAAATTCCAGCAGGCCGGCGTCATGACTGTTGTGAAGAGCTTCGCCGTCGGGAACGGCGATATGTGTTACATCAAGCATGGCAGCGGCAACTTCACGATCATCGACTGCAATCTAACGGGTGATAGAGACGATGAGATTATCGCCGAATTGAAACAGCAGGCGAGCACGAAGAGCATCCGACGATTCATCTCCACCCACCCTGATCAGGATCATCTTGGCGGAATTGAAAAGCTCGACGCCAAGCAGCCGATCATCAATTTCTATGTCGTGAAGAATCAGGCGACGAAGGACGATGAGACCGAGTCCTTCAAGCACTACTGCAAACTACGAGACAGCGACAAAGCCTTTCACATCTACAAAGGCTGCAGCCGTAAGTGGATGAACGAAGGTGACGACGTACGGGGATCCTCAGGAATCAACATTCTCTGGCCGGACACGTCGAATCAACACTTCAAGAACGCGCTTGCCAACTGCGACGCTGGCGACTCCTACAACAACACGTCCGCAGTGATCCGGTACAAGCTCAACGGTGGTGCAACCGTTATGTGGCTCGGCGACTTGGAAACGCAGTTCATGGAGGACATCGCCGACAGCATCACGCTGGACAAGACGACCATCGTATTTGCTTCCCACCACGGTCGGGCGTCTGGCAAAATACCTAACTCCTGGCTCGAAAAGCTCGACCCCCAGATCATCGTAATCGGAGAGGCTCCTTCTCGGCATCTCCACTATTATACACGCTATAAGACCATCACGCAGAACAAGGCTGGCGACATCACGATGGATTTGGTCGGTGACAAGGTCCACTTCTATGTGTCCGGCGCGACCTATTACCACAAAGGCCTGACTAACGAGGGCCAAACGGCTTACCCGAATTATGTTGGCAGCCTGACCGTTGAGACAGAGTACACCCTGGATGGCTGAGGCGACGTGAGCAGGTCAATTGACGACTTCAATCACGAGCGGCAGGCCTTGGATGCTGCTCACGCACAAAACGAAACTGGACGCGACGCTTTCGTTGCGCTCGCGCACACCGCGCTGTTCGCCGCTTCTGTCTCGTTCGTGGGTGACGTTGCGCCAGTCACGCAAGCTGTTTGGCTCCCCGCACTGATTGGCGGTTGGGCCGCGGACGTAGTTGGCCTTTTAGCACTAACATTCAGCTTTGGAGCCGCGCGCCGCGCCATCGACGTACGTCGGCAAGCTCTGAACGAAGAAGAAGCTCCGAGTGACACTCGCGCCGAGCGACTAAACGGAATCGCACTCTGGTCATTTCCAGTTGCCCTTCTATGTTTGTTCTCGTTCGCAACAGCAAACATGGTTCAAGCTAATGGCCGACAAGATTCAGCGACCCACTTCGTCCCGTCCGCTGCCCAACCTCGAGACACGCGGGTCCAATCCTCCACCGCGAGCGCCCTCCCACAATCCGGGCGGTCCGCAAACGGGTGTCATCCCAGCGCCACGGGCGCCGGCAGCGCCGCCGCCTGCCCCAGCGCCAGCCCCGAAGAAGTAATCAGCCGTTAGGCCGATTGGTCACTGCCGTAAAAGCGTCTTGTAGAATTTCGGGCCACTGTTTGTTCAACAGCGAACCAGATCGTCTCACTACGACCGATCGATTTTGAGGGGCTAAATGTGGGGCTGAGTTCCGCTCGGCTGCAGAAGTTGTTTGTTTCTCAGTAGCTTACGCCAGACATATGGAGACCTCCCGCGGACCCGAACCCGGGGGCGTTTTATGTCGGCCTTCAACCCATTACATCAGACCGAAGTTTTCCGAGCAGGCTACGCTGCGGCGACGTGACTTGTTCTGGCCGTGGTCGGTGCCTGGGCATACTCGATCGTTGGCCCGCTAATCGCAGGGGAATGGTTAGCGCTATTGGCCTTTTGTCGCAGTGTGCATGTTGTGGGCTGCGTTGAAGGAACCCGCCAAAGGCAAGGCGGAATGGATGGGCTGCTCTAATCGCCAGGCTCTGCTTGCCATCCAAAGGGAGGTCTGTTGGCGGCCCGGGTCAGGGGAGTACCTAAACACCGGGTCGCCGAACTGTAGTTTATACTCACCCGGCCCGACGAATCTAACCCTTAAGTGCCGACTCACCGCTAGAGTAAATACGCAGGATCAAATCTTCCGAGCTGGCGAAGAGCGTCCCAGTTGGCGGTGTAGCGTCGCGGGCCGGCGCGAGCGAGAAGGCCTTCGCGCTGAAAGCCCGCCAGAACGCGATTCACATTGACGCCGGTCTGCCCGGTGATTGCCGCGATCTGCAGCTGCGTCAGGGGAACGGAAAAAGGAGTGTCGCTCTGTTGCGAAAGGCCAGAGCGCTCGGCCATTTCGCAAAGGAGGTGCGCGACCTTTTCCGCCGTCTGAAAGGTCCCACGGACCAGCCATTGGAGCGCAATCCGATGCTGTCGCTCGACGATTGGCAAGAGCAACCTGCAGGGGTCGTTTTTCTTGCCGCCGTCCGAGAGATTGCGCGCAGGCACGGCAGTCACCTTGCTGGCGACCACGGCCTGGACTCCGAATCCGGACCTCAGTTCGGCGGGAAGCACGAGGTCACCGGGAAAACGCAAGGCGACGACCTGGACCTGCCCGCCGCTTGCAACCCTGTAGAGCCAAGCGAGGCCGGACCGGATCGCCATAAGGTCATCATCGCCGGTCGCGGATTGGTCGCGCAGAATCCGACGAGCGCGAACTTCGCGGTCTTTCATGGAATCGCGCCCGGCCAGCGCGGTCAGCGCGGCTGCGGGCCTTTCGTTCGAGATTGCCGCGATCATTGGACTTCCAATGGAGAGGGCAATCGAGAGAGGCAACAGCAGTCCTCGCTCGTTGCTAGGAACTTCCGCCCCAAATCGGGACCACGTCCTCGTGGTAATCCTCAACCAGCGAAAGCCTGTGGTGACGGCGCGAACGGGATTCGTCGTCGCGTGTCGGATAGCTCCCCGGCGGCGGCGGCGGGTCTCCATTTATGGCAAGGGCGAAAACTATCGGTCACGCAGACCAATGCGGCAGTTCCCTCCCCGGGGGTCAATGTCCGCTTTCGACCCATTGCGGACATTATCCAACGCCGCATGCATGAGGAACAGCTTTGCGATACTCCGCCCAAAAGAAACTGTATTTGGATTCCCAAAGACGCGCCAGCAACTGCGATGGCCTCGAAGGAGCACCGCTGTCACGAGGCATGGATGACCAGTCGAAGCACGAATGAGCCCTTTCTGCATTCGGCATTGAATTTCCAACGAGTGTGCCCGTTCGCGATTGCTTTGAGTCCGAACACGCGAGACTGAATGCGAGGCGGGGGGGAAGCTTTCGCGGGGCAAACAAGTGCGAGCAATCCAATGCCGCTGACCCGGCTTATTCTTCTTGCACTCGTGTGCGGCCTTGGCGCGGGCATGCTCGTCGCCTCGCTCGATCCAGGCGCATCCTCCGCGATCATGACCCTTGCCGAGCCGATTGGAGCCATCTGGCTCGACGGTTTGCGGATGACGATCATTCCCCTGGTATTCGGTCTGGTCGTGAACGGGATCGCATCCGCCAGTGACGCCGCCTCGGCGGGCGCGGTCGCCCGAAAGACTCTCCTGTTCTTTGCGTTGCTTCTGACTCTCGCCGGCTTGCTTGCCGCCTTCGCGACGCCCGCGCTCCTCGCTCTCTGGCCAATATCCGGAGAGACGGCCGCAGCATTCGCCGGTTTCGCTCATACTGCCGGTCCGCCACAGGCGGTCCCGCCCGCCAGCGAGTGGGTGAAGCAGATCGTCCCTGCAAACCCGATTGCCGCAGCTGCCGAAGGTGCGATGCTGCCGATCGTCATCTTCGCCGTCGTCTTCGGTTTCGCGGCAACGCGCATTGCCGGCGAGGCTCGCGAGCGGATCTGCGGCCTGTTCGACGCCGTCGTTCAGGTGATGCTCGTCATCGTCCACTGGGTGCTGCTGCTGGCGCCCATTGGCGTCTTCGCCCTTGCCCTGTTGGTCACGGCTCGAGCGGGCGCGAGCGTGGTCGGCGGTCTTGCCCATTACGTCGTGATTATCTCGATCCTTTGCGTCTCAACCATTGCCGCGATGTACGCGATCATCGCATGGTTCAGCCGTGTATCGGTCAAGAGCTTCGCCAAGGCCTCGTGGCCGGCGCAGGCAATTGCGTTCAGCACACAATCCTCGCTCGCTTCGCTTCCGGCAATGGTCGAAGGCTCACGCCGCCAGTTGCGCGTGCCGACGCATGTCTCTGACCTAGTGCTGCCGCTGGCCGTCTCGCTGTTTCGGATTACGAGCCCGGCCGCCAATCTGGGCGTGGCGCTGTATCTCGCCCACATGAACGGCATCCACCCGTCCGTCTTCCAGATCAGCGCGGGAGTTGTGGTTGCGGCGGTCGTGAGTCTCGCCTCGGTTGGCCTTCCGAGCCAGGTTTCCTTCTTCTCGGTTGTGGCGCCGGTTTGCATCGTGGTTGGCGCTCCCGTCGAACCGCTTGCTCTCCTGCTGGCCGTCGAAACGATCCCCGACATCTTCCGGACCGTCGGGAATGTGACTGCCGACCTTGCGGCGACCGCGCTGGTTGGCGCGCCGGCGAGCGACGAGGATATCGCCTCAGATGCGAGTGCGTAGGGAGACCACGACCTGCCGGCGGTAATTTTCGCCAAGGCTGTTGCGGCTCGTATCGTAGAGACGGACCTCCGCCGTAAACGGCCCCCCGAGCGTGCGGCTCAGCGCCGCGGTGAAGCTGGTATAGTCGGGGCCGCCGGTCCGCTTGCGGAGCCCGATGCCCGCCGACGCGCTGGTCTTCTTGTCGATCTGGTAGGACGAGCCTGCTTCCCAAAATGCCGTGCGCGCGGTGCCCGCGAGATCGTTGGGACTGTAGGTCACGCTGACACGCGGCTTGAACGCCCCCGAGGTGTGGGTCGCCGCGAAATTCAGCTCGAGCGCGACATCGTCGACCTCAGGATCGGCGTCGTAGAGATGCTTGACGGTCGCGCTGGCGCTCAACTCGGTCTTGCCGAAGGATTTTCGATAGCCGACCGAGGCACCGGCCTCTCCATCATAATGTGAAGAAGTGACATTCTTCCCGTACGCTCCCAACCGGAGTGACCCGAAAGCCACTTCGGGGCGGATAAGAACCTGCATGCCGTCCGTCTGCGCGAGGCCTTTCGAATAACCTCTACTGGCGACGCTAATCTCCAGCGCAGGATCGGGCGGCGGCAAGTCGAAGATCATGGGTCCTCCAGAACGGCGGCCTAGCCATGGCCCGACGTGATGGTCCGCACCATTCTTGCCAGGCAGCTTTTCATGTCCTGTGGGCCAGATCCTGCCCGGTAGCGGGAATCTGAGACCCGGACCCGTCAGAACCCCATCTCCTGCTTGGCTACATCGAAGGCGAGGAGGCGCCGAGTGACGTTCAGGCAAGTGCATCGCTGGATCAGCCTGTCTATTGCCGCCATCTGGCTGTTGCAGGCGATTACGGGGACGCTCAGCGTGTTCCGCTGGGAAATCGACGATTGGACGGTCGTCGGCGAGCGCGTTCCCGTCGACATCAAGTCGGTCGGTGCGAAGGTGGACGGCTTGGCGGCCGCGCCTAATACGTCGGTTTCCTCTGTTTGGACTTCGGGCACGCACGCGGGCCGGTTCGATGTCCACTATGACCTCAACGGCGAAGGCCGGGTCATGCGGGTCGACGGGCAGGGCAGGGTCCTGCGTGATCGGAATGGCGATCAGCTCGCGGCCCGGGGTGCGATCTGGGACACGATCACAAGCATCCATACATCGCTGAAACTAGGCGATACCGGCGAGTGGCTGATCGGCTTCAGCGGCCTGCTTCTACTCAGCAATATCGCGCTTGGCCTGAAGTTGGCGTGGCCCAAACGGGGGACCTGGCGGAAGACGCTCCTTGCAAAGCCGGCAGGCCGGTCGGCGGCGAAGCTCTATGGGTGGCACCGCAAGGTCGGACTTTGGTTCGCCTTTCCAGCGTTGCTAACCGTAACCGCTGGCGTCTCGATGGTATTCTCCGACGGGCTAGAGCGACACCTCGGTGCGGAGCTCGCCGACCCGGTCTTGCATGCGCCGGTCATCGCGAAGAGTGAAATCGGCTTTGCAAATGCGATCGAAGTGGCCCGCAAGGCTTTCCCGAACGCCAGCTTCTCGGGAGTCTCTCTCCCTGATGACGAGCAGCCTTGGTATCGAGTCAGACTTCACAATTCAGGCGAGGTCCCGCGCAAATGGGGAACGACCGTCGTCTGGGTCGGATCGCGCGATGGGCAGATCATCGGCACCTATGACGCTGCGAAGCCTCGCGCCGGACGCGCCGTGACCGACACGCTTTATGCTGTGCACACGGGCCAGATTGGGGAGGCTCCCGGGCGGCTTATCGTGTTGGCGATCGGCTTGTGCCTGCTGACCCTGATCGGCCTCGGCGTGCCTTTGTGGTGGAAGCGCCGTGCCGTCAAAAAATCCGGAGCTGCACGCAGACCCCGGCACTCAGCGAGTCTTGCAGGCGCCGCTCGAACCCCGGATTGATCACGTATATCCGGCTGCACAATCATCCGCGGTTCGGGATGAAGCGTCGCATCCAGTTGGCGAGGTCGCTTTCGGCAAATCCAGAGATGATGTCCGCGAACACTTCGTCGCGCTCATCCTGGCCGAGCTTGAACCGGGCTTCGATGCCAATGATCGGCGCTCGGAACGCGATGATCGCGCGCTTCATCCTTTCGTACCGGGGACCTAGTTCGGAACGGGTCCATGGCTCGCGGCGTCCATACTCCATCTTTGTAACGAGCTTTTCGAGTGCTTCGTCGTTGAGCTGCTCGTCAAATCCGACATCGGCGACGACCCGCGCAGTGGCGTAATTCCAGGTCGGTCCCCAATTGCGGGTGGTCGTGAGCAGCCCCGGGGAAACGTAGCTCTGCGGACCCGAGAACAGGAACAGGGTCGTCGGATTGGCGCGGATCTGCTCGACCTGCGGGTTACTCTTCGCGAAATGACCGAGCAGGCTCACCGGTTGGCCGCTTGCGTCCGTTTCCAGCAGGATCGGCAACGGCGTCGCGGTGAACTTGGGCGTGGCTGAGACCACCCATGCCAGAGGATATGCTGCGACCAAGTCGACGACGTCCCGGTCGGTCCATTTCGCGAACGGACTGAGCGAAGGGTCGCTCAACGCCTGAGTTCCTCCGCGAGCCATTCGGATGCTTCGGCGAGCGCGCGGTCCGCGAGCGGCGAAATACTGACGGCTTCGAGGAAGCTGTGTGTCGCGCCGGCATATCCCTTCGCGGTGACGTCCACGCCTGCAGCCTCCAAGGCTTTCGCCATCTCCCAATTCTCGTCGGACAAGATGTCGCATTCGGCAATGCAGAGAAAGGTCGGCGGCAGGCCGCTCAAATCCGCCAGAAGTGGGCGGGCGAGGGGATTGTCTGCCTGGTTTGAAGGCAAATAGTTCTTCCAGAAGTCGGCCATTTCATCGGACGTCAGATTGTAGTCTGGTCCGTCGAACGATGCGTATGACGATCTCGGTTCCGGATCGAAGGCACCGTAATTCAAGAGTTGTGCGTCGAGCGCCGGCTCTCCCGCGACGAGCAAGGCGAGGTTCGTCGCGATCGCAAGGTTGGCCCCGGCGGAATCACCTCCGATTGCAACCCGAGAGGCGTCAAGGCGCTCGGCCGCGCCCTCCGTGCGCAGCCAGCGGACGACACCGACGATTTCTTCGACAGGTTCAGGAAATTTCTTCTCAGGCGCGAGGCTATAGTCAACGCCGACGACGGTTACGCGCGCCCGCGACGCATATTCGCGCATCAGGCGATCGTGGGTGTCGAGGCTGAAGATCATCCATCCGCCGCCGTGCGCGTAAATCAGAACCGGCAGGCCCGGATCGGCAAGCGGCCGATGAATGCGGATGGGTACTTGCCTTGCACCGACGCGAAGCTCGATCGTCTCGGCCATCTCCGGACCGCCTTCGGTCCACGGCGCGCGTACCAGTTCGGCAACCCGGCGCCGTTCCTCGATGGTGCCTTCGACACCCGAGGAATGGCGCTCGTAATCGGCTGCTACGCGCAGCTGGAACTGTCGAATGGACGGATCGAGATTGTCGACCTGATCTTTGCTCACAGGAGCTGCACCCTTCGCGCGCCGTCCTACTCCTTAGAATGAATGAATTGCGGTGCGGCGGCTCGCTCCATCCCGCGGGCCAATCATTGTCCGCTGCGGGCATCCGAATTGCTAACAACGGTTGCAGCGGCCCGGAATTCACATAAAGTCTCTGAAGAGACATTTGAGCATGGATTATCGCCAGCGGGCCAATGAAGAAGTTCATTGATTCCGACGACCCGGATATTCCGGTGATTGGGCTGGAGGATGAATATCCTCCGGGCTTCACGGACGTTTCGCACAGCCATGGGCGGGCGCAGCTGCTCTATGCGTCGTCAGGGGTCATGTCGGTAATCGTCGAGGCGGCCAGCTTCGTCATTCCGCCTCAGCGCGCCGTCTGGGTTCCTGCCGGCCTCGCTCACGAAGTTTCGTGCCGCGGCCATGTATCCCTCCGGACGCTCTATTTTGACAACAGCGTGCACGACCTTGGCGAAGGTCATTGCCGGGTCATCGAGGTATCCGATTTCCTGCATGCGCTGATCCTTGAGGTCGCGCATTTCGGATCGACCTACGACATGAACGGGCGCGAAGGCCGGATCATCCGGCTGCTGATCGACGAGATTGAGGCGATGCCCAACGCGCCATATCACGCGCCCATGCCGAAAGACCGGAGGCTGCTTCGGGTCTGCCGGGAGATACTGACTGACCCGTCCGATCAGCGCGACCTCGACGATTGGGCGAATGTCGCCGGCATGGGCCGCCGGACCTTCACGCGGCTGTTCCGCGAAGAAACCGGAATGGGTCTCGCCGTATGGCGCCAACAGGTGCGCCTGATGGAGGCGCTGTCGCTGCTCGCCAGCGGACGCCCAATCACGACGGTCGCGTTCGATGTTGGCTATGAAAGCCCGAGCGCCTTCACCGCCATGTTCCATCGCGCGTTCGGCGTTCCTCCGAGCCAATACCGGGTGCGCTGATCAGCGCGTTCCGGCGCGCGCTTCGTCCAGCTTCTTCAGCCAGTCTGCGGCGTTGGTCGGTCCGCTGACGAACGTATCGGTATGTTCCTCGATGAAGGCGCGGAACTTGACGAAGAAGTCGGGTCCGCTGGGAGTCTTCAACGCCTTGTAGGCGTCGGCCAGCGCCTGTCGTTTGCCCTCGGGCGTGTCGGCCGGCTGAATGAACATGAAGTCCCAGCTTGCGCCGTCCTGGTGGACGTAGAGCTGGCGCGGCGGCAAGCCGGCCCGGCGGTTCGCCTCATCGAACAGGGCAATCATCCGCATGAATTCCTCATGCTTCCCCGGCGCAACCCGATAGATCTCAACGATCATCTTCAGCGGTTCGGCTGCGGGTTTTTCCTGAGCGACCGCAGGCACCGACGCCAGAAGTGCAAGGGAAGTGATGGCCAGTTGCAGCTTCATGATCGGACCTTTCAGTGTTGAAGTTCGGGCGGTTTGGGGAATTCCTGGACGATGCCCGACGTGGGCATGTCATGGCGGAACCATGGCTCGGGTAGAGGCCTCCGGCGCGGCCAGACTTCATCGAGTGTCTGGCCGTCGAACAACCTGCCGTTCTTCATCACCTGGCTGATGGCCAGTGTGTTGCGGATGTCCGCGCGCGGGTCCTTGGTGAGGATGATCAGGTCCGCGAACTTGCCTGGCTCGATACTGCCGAATTCATCCTGGCGACCGATCGTTTCCGCCGAGCCAATCGTCGCCGCATGGATCGCTTCCATCGGCGTCATCCCGCCCATGACATGCGCTTCCATTTCCCAATGCATGCCGATGCCCGGCATCTCACCGTGCGAGCCAATGCCGACCAATCCGCCCCGACGCTGGATCTCGGCCGCGCCGGCAGCGATCTCCGGGAACAGATATTCGCCGATGTGTCGCCAAGTGCGCTGCCTCGTCTTCACGTCAACGACGAACCGCGGCGAGAAACGATTGAGCTTCGGATCGTCGGAAAGCTGGTCGCGGACGATGAAATAATCCTGCGCCCACGGACCGCCGTTCCCGATTTGCAGGGTGGTCGTGTAGCTCGTCCGGCTCTTGGCGAGCAGGGTCAGCACGTCTTCAGCCAGCGGCACGGCGGGCAGCGAATGCTCATTGCCCGGATAGCCGTCGATGATCTGCGTGAGATCGAGCTTGAGCGACAGCGCGCCTTCGGTCGTCGGCTGCATCCCGAGTTCCCGTGAAGCCTGTACGATCCACTGCCGGACGCGCCGGTTGCCGGTGCGATATTCCTTGAGGTTTCGCGTCCGGTAGTAATCGCGATAGCGGTGCAGCACCGCGCGCACCTCATCGAGAGACTTGAAGCGGTTGAACGAGAAGATCGCGGGACCTGTCGACGGCATTCGCGATCCGATCATCAGGCCGGCGTCGATCGCGTCCTGGTAGGCGAGGGTATCGATGCTGAGCGTCGATGGGTCGAAGCCGGTGGTGACGCCGTACGCCAGGTTCGCGCGCGGACCCCAGCTGTCGAAGTCGAGCACGCCGCGCCGGATGTCGGCGTAGTGGTCGTGAGTATCAATCAGCCCGGGAATGATGAAGCGCCCCATTACGTCTTCGACTGCCGCGCCTTGCGGAACCGCGACGCTTCCTCGTGGGCCGACGGCGGCAATTCGATTGTCGACGACGAGCAGGTCCGCATGGTCGATGGTGTCGGCCTTGCCAACGGTCAGAACGGTAGCACCACGAAGAAGGATCGCGCCCTTCGGCGTATCGCGAGGAAGCTCGACAACGGCATCCACCCTGCGGACCACGTCTCCAGCAAGAGGTCGGCTAAACACGGTCGACCCCAACGCCCAGTACATCGTCGAACCGTCGGCGCTCCAGTCGGCGAAATCGGCACCGACGTCGGTGAGCCTGCGATGCCCGGGCGATGGCTTCTCGAGATCGATAGTCTCGGACCCCGCCGGCGGCATGTCGATCAGATGAAGTTGCTGCGTGAAGATCGCGAGCGCGTGTTTACCGTCGGGACTGATCCTTATGTCCTCGGCCGAGCCCGGCGCGTCGGAGAAATACCACCCTGGACCGATAATGTTCAGCACCCGCCGCCGGGCCGAGCCGTCGAGCTTCACTCGATACAGGCCGTCCGAGAAATTCAAATAGACGCTGTCGCCCTCCGGCCCGAAGTGCGGCCTGCCGCCCATCGAACCGCTTGCGACAATGCGCTCCGGACCGCCGCCCGCAGGCAAGGCGACGAGGTCGGCCCGCCGCGTCGAGCCATATTCCATGTAGCTGTGCATGCGGACTTGTGTGGTGGAGTGCACCGCGAGGATGGTTCGGCCATCGGGCGAGAAAACAGGAAAGGTATAGTAGCCTGGTGTACCGCCGACCTTCCGCGGCTGCCCGCCGGATGCCGATACCGTCCAGACATTGCCGTCGCCTCGAGCGGTCCAGGTGACGTAGGTGATCCGCCTTCCGTCGGGCGACCAGCTCGGCATGAACGCTGGCGCCGACGCGGGCGTGATCGCGGCGGGCTTTGCGCCCTCGACCAGCGGCATGGCGTAGACGCGGCCTAGCGCCGAGAATGCGACCTTCTTTCCGTCAGGCGACGGCGCTGGTTGCTGGATCAGACGGGCACGGACCGGACCGGTGTCCTCCTTGAAGCTCGAGCGCAAGCTTGGTCCAAGTCCGATCTCGACGTCTGCGGTAAACGGCACTGGCGTCGCCTTGCCGCTGCCAATCTCAACGCGCTCGATATGCCCGGCGCGCGACAGCAGGATCGCCTTGCCGTCTGGAGTGAAATCATAGCGTGGAAGCAGATCCATCCAGGCAGAGGCTTCTGCCTGGTCATGCTGGACTGGATATTTGAGCCAGCGATCCGATCCGGTCTTCAAGTCGAGCAAGCGAAGACCGGTCTGCCCTTCATACCGGCTGCCGTAAGCAAGCATGCGACCGTCTGGCGAAACCACGGGACGGAAGAAGCTGCCCATAATCAGATCGGTGCGGGGGCTCGCCGGCGCGGACACAAGCACCGTCTCTTCACCGGACTTCAGATCGCGGCGGACAATCGTCCATCCCGTCAGGTCTTCCGAGCCAAGCTCGCCTGACCGCGCGAAAAGGACCGATTTGCCGTCCGGTGACGGCCAGACGCCCAGGCTCCCTTGGGATTTGTCACCCGATTTGGCGGGTATCATCAGCGTTCCCGCCCCAGGCCTCTCCGCGTCGAAGCGCCACAATGCATAGGCGTTGGACGACGGGAGGAATCGCGATGCGTACAGCGTCTTGCCGTCTACGCTCCAGGCGGGCGACGCCCAGATATCGTCGTCACCCATAGAAATCCGCTGGGGTACGCTGCCGTCGGCGCGGGCGGTCCAAAGGCTCTCGCCACCGCTCCGATCGCTGACAAAGGCAATACTTTTCCCGTCGGGCGAGAAAGTCGGTTGGCTATCGAACGCCATGCCGCTGGTGATCCGCTGCGCCTGCCCGCCGTTCGCCGGGATCCGGTAGAGGTCGCCGAGGATGTCGGTGACGATAGTCTTGCCGTCCGGTGACAGGTCGAGCGACATCCAGGTGCCGCTGTCCGTCTTGAACTTGAGCGCCCGGCCCGGCTGGAGCGGCAGGTCTTCCGCCCGTGCGGTCACGGGCGAAAGCGCGACCAGCAAGCTTAGCCCAATCAATGGTAGGCGGCCGGCCACGTCTTGTCCGTCCGGGGTGAATAGCGCCGCGCAAGTAGCTGCTCACGGGTCAAGGTCGACACCGGCTTGCCGGCGACGATCGTGACGGCGGGTGCGCTGGATGGCTCAAGCGGATCGCCGTCCCAGATAATGATGTCGGCGTCCTTCCCGGGTGCGATGCTTCCGGCTTCCGGCGCCCCCCAGATCGATGCCGGTCCGAGCGTTAGTGCGCGGATCGCCGACGCATACGGCAGGCCGTTGGCGACGGCGATGCCGGCCGCCGTTCGCGAGCTCACGCCCACATTATAGTTGGTATCGATGTAGTTGGCTGTCGCGGTGATGCCGAGTGACACGCCCGCGCGGTCGAGGATCGCAGCATTGTCGAGCCGCGCACCGAGCGCATCGTAGCTGATCGGCAAATCGGCCGCGGGATCGAGGATGACGGGGATGCGATCGCGAGCGAGTTCGTCGGCGACCGTCCAGGCCTCAACCGCGCCGACCAGCACAAGCTTCAGCTGGTAGTCGCGCTTGAGCTTGATGGCCTCACGAATGTCGGATGAGCGGTCGGTTTGGATCGCCAGTGGCGCGGTACCGCCGACGATTGGCTGCAGTGCTTCGAGGTCGATCCTGCTGAACAAACGGTCGTCGGCTGGCGGCAGGCGTCCGGCCTTGAGCAATTTAGCTTCTTCCAGAGCCCGCCGAAGCAAGGTCCATTCCGCTGCACGCGAGCCGCCCGCGTTCGAAGCGGCGCTTCCGCCAATCCGAACGAACACCGCTGCCTTGGCTCGCTCCAAAATATCTCCGTCCTGCAACCGAACCAGCGCGGCTTGGCCGAGGAAAGGCGGAATCGCCGAGCCGGAAGGGTAGGAGAGAGCCCAGATAATGCCATCGCTGCGCGCCTGTTCGATAAGCAGCGAGTTGGAATTCAGCGCCGGAGCGATATCGAAGGCCGCTCCAAGCTTGCCCGAGCTGATGGCCTCGTCCGCCGTATCATCCGCGCCCGAGACTTCCATCAGCCCGATCTGCGTCGCTCCGGAAAAGAGGCCAGGTGTGACGCGCTTTCCGCCGGCATCGATGATCTCGAGACCTGCTGGGGCAGGCGCTCCCGACGCGATCGAGACGATCTTTCCATCGCGAACCAGGATCGTCGCGTCATCGACTGCGGTCTCACTCGCACCAGTCCACGCCTTCGCGTGCACGATTGCCAGCGACTGCGCCTGCGCGACCGAAGTTGCTGCAAGGCCCAAGAGGCCGAGAGCCAGGTGCCGCACGCTCACCGGGGCACCCTGTCGACCTCGAAGTCGGATTTCGGCTGCCGTCTTGGATCGGACCGGTCGAACACCAGGGCGCCGTCGATAAAGACTTGGTCCGCGCGCGAGTAAACGCTGAAGGGATCGCCGTTCCATAGAACCAGGTCTGCGTCCTTGCCGACCGCAATCGAGCCGATCTTATCGTCGAGGCCAAGCATTCGCGCCGGTCCCGACGTGATCCAGCGCAACGCCCGCTCACGCGTGACAGGCACGCCGGCGCGCGCCCCCGATGCCATCGCTTTGGCGGCTTCGAGATTCAGGTGCTGGCCCATGTACGGAGAGTCCGAATGCATGGCGACGCAGCCGCCCGACGCATCGACGAACGCGGCATTGGCGCGGATCGCGTCTCCAGCCTCCGATTTGAAGCCCCACCAGTCCGCCCAGACGGCCACGCAAGTCCCGTCCGCGTTCAGGCGGTTGCTGATCTTGTAGGCCTCTGTGGCGTGATGGAACGCGGTTATGTGGAAGCCGAACTCCTTTGCGAGGTTCAGCATGTTGGTCATGTCGTCCGCGCGATAGCAATGGACGTGCACGCGAAGATCGCCGGACAGGATTCCGTCGATCGTCTGGGCATCCATATTGTCGCCCGGCGGAGGCTTCCCCTCACTCCGTCCGCCGCGCGCACGGGCGAAGATTTCGCGGAACATCTTCATGGCGCCCATGCGACTGTTCGGGGCGCCGCCTTTGCTTCCGTAGAAGGCGCGGGCGTTGTCGCCGCAGCTCATCTTCACGCCCTGCGCCGCGCCGGGGAATTTCATCGCCGTTACGTCGTTGGCGGGCACGTTCTTCAGCACGACGCTTCGTCCGCCGATCAAGGGGATCGAGCCGGGCAGGATTTGCAACGTGGTGACGCCGCTTTCCAGCGCGCGTCGGAACGACGGGTCCTGGACGTTGATCGAATGTTCGACCCACGTCCCGGCGGAATTAGCGCTGCTGACTTCCGAGACGTCGGAATATTCGGAGTCATTGGCAGTAAGCGGCGCGACGAAAGTGCCATCGTGGCTGTGAATGTCGATCAGCCCCGGTGTCAGCCAGCGTCCCTTCGCGTCGATGACGACCGCCGCGCCTTGAGCGATTGCGCCCGGTCCGACCGCAACGATCTTGCCGTCGCGGACCAGCACCGAACCGCCTTCGATGCGATTGCCGGCGCCGTCGAGAATATTCGCATTGACGATCAGCGTGTCGGTGCGCGGTAGCGGCCTGTACGTGCTGTCATAAGCACTCGTCGGGACAGGTGCCGGGCGATCGTCGTGACGACGGTCGCGGTCGCCACGACCTGGCGGAGCGGCAGCGGCAAGAGCCAGCAAAAGAAGGAGGGGCGTCGAGCGGAACCGAATACGCTTGATCACGACCGCTCTTTGCCCCGCCCGAGTCAGAACCTTTTCGTCAGCGTCCCAATGACTTGCCGTCCAGCTCCGTACGTGCAGCCAGCGGGTCCCGAGCAACGCGCGACATAGGTCTTGTCGAAGATATTGGACCCGTTGATTGCAAAGCGCCAGCCCGGCAAATCATAGTGCAGGATGGCGTCGAACAGGGTGGCGCTTTCGCCGTAGAAGATCACCGGGCTGAATGGTCCTGGCAGTCCGCCGGCGCTTTTGCTTGTGTAGCGGGCACCGAAGCCGCCGCCGAGACCCGCTAGACTACCGTTCTGGATCGTGTAGTCGACGAACAGCGACGCCTTGTGCTTCGGGGTGACCGGCAGGTCGGCGCCTACCTCGGCAGGAGTGCTGCTCTTCGTCACCTCCGAGTGATTGTAGCTGTACGCCGCGTTGATCGACCACTGGTCGCGGATGCGGGTCACGGCCTCGAGTTCGTAGCCCCAGACTTCGACCTCACCGACCTGCGTGCCGAACACCGGAGTGATCGACGGAGCAGTCTGGACGACATCCTTCTGCCAGATCTTGAACAGTGCCGCAGTGGCGAAGATCTTCACGTCCGACGGAAGGTTGCGGCCATTGTACTTGATGCCACCTTCGACCTGCCGGCCCGAGCTCGGCTTGAACGGCTGCAGGGTGACCGAGTCCGTGCCGAGAACCGGTTCGAACGACGTCGCGTAACTGATGTACGGCGCGAAGCCGCTCTGTGAGACGTAGTTGGCGCCCACGCGATATGTGAACTTGTTCTGCTTGGTCACCTCGCCGCCGGCCGCGTCGTTGCGCGTGTCTACCCAGTCCTGGCGGCCATTGAGGGTCACGTAGAAATCGCCGATTCCGATGTGATCCTGCATGTATACGCCGGTCTGCTTGAGGCGCAGATTGCTGAACCCGAAAGGATAGCCGGGCTCCGGCGTCGGTTGCGGCAAATAGACCGGATCATACGCATCAATCTGGTTGCCAAACACGAACCCGAAAGCGCTCTTGTTCTTGACCCGGCGGAAGTCGAGACCGGCAAGCAGTTCATGCCGTAGCGCCCCGGTTTCCAACTCGGCGCTGAAGCGATTATCGATCGCGAACGCCTTCACGTCCTCCGCGTAGCTGAAGTTGTATTGCTGCACCGTTCGGAAGTCGTCGGGGATGCCATCACCGAAGGGACCCCCAATGACGTCCACGAAGCCGCCGCCACCATAGACGCCGCGCGGAGTCCGCTCCTTGTACTTGTTGAAGCGAGCCACGGATCGGAATGCGACATTGTCGCTGAACTTGTGAGAAAGGTCGAAGGCGATCCCGTATTGATGACGCTTGTAGAGGTTGTCCGGCGCACCGAGGTTCACGTCACGGTCGATTTTCCCATTCGGGTTCGGAAGAAGCGTTCCGTAGACCGGCAGGAAACCGTTCGTGTCGCCCTTAACTTTGTCGTACTGGTAATAGGTGAGAGCGGTGAGCGTGGTCGCCGGTCCCAGATTGACTGAAACCGTCGGCGCGATCAGCAGGCGATTGGCGGAAACGTGATCGCGTTCTGCGTCCCGGTCTAAGCCAAGAACCGTGATCCGCGCACTGACGTTGCTTCCCAATGGGCCGCCGAACGTGCCCGCTAGCGACTTGTAGTCATCGTTACCAAACTTCGCCTGAACCTCCCCGTCGAGTGTCCGCGACGGGCGTCGGCTGGTTTCGTTGTAGATGCCGCCCGGAGGTGCGCTGCCGTACAGGACGGACGCCGGGCCCTTGAGCATCTCGAAGGTCTCGAACGCGTAAAGGTCGAGACCGGTCGAATAGATGGTCGTCGAGACCGGAGCCGCGAGGCCATCGATATACTGCTTTGGAGTGAAGCCCCTAACCGTCAGGAAGTCGAACCGGAGGTCCGGGCCGTAATTCTCGCCGAACACGCCTGACGTGTATCGCACGGCCTGCTGGGCATCGACGAAGTTCAGAAGGTCGATCTGGTCGCGCGTGATCACCGTGACGGACTGCGGCGTCTCGATCAGCGGGATGTTCGCCTTGCTAGCGAAGGAGGCGCCTGGAACGTAACGCGGCGCGGTGACGATGACTTCGCCGCTCTCCGTGCGGACCGTCTTGATCGAAGTGTCGCTTCCTTCCGGCTGTGCAGCAACGGAGGCATCGCCTTCGGCGGGAGCCGCAGCGGGCTGCGGTGCCGGCGCGGGCTCAGTCGTCGTTTGAGCCTGAGCAACTCCAGCCGGCCAAAGAATTGTGATTGCGGTGCCGAGAAGCGCTGCCTTGAAAGTCGTGAACGCCTGATTGCCCCTGTTCGTCATCTGCGTGACCTCCCCGCCGTCGCAGACGATAACTCAAGCCGTCCGAGGCGCTACTTCGACGACGGGTCTATAACTGTTGGGAATGGGCCAGCAGTCGCAGTTAATCCGGCAGGCGAGAGTCTCCGATCGTTGACTTAATCACAAGCTGCAGATCAGGGGATTGAAGTCTGGTCCGTGACTTGCGCCAATGTCCACTTTCGACCCATTGCGAATAGCTGACCCAATCGTTCGATGAAGCGCCTAATGAGATAGGCTATTCCGAGAATCAACGGCATCGCGAACAGCAGGAAGAAGGAAGCGAACGGCCAAGTCGATCGCCAGTTGTCGGTCTCGCAGGAAGCCGGTCAGCACTTCCGGCTCGCTCGCTACCTTCGCTTCACTGACGATCTCACCTTGCGCGTCCGCGATGCACACACTGGTCAGTTCCAGCGACACGTCCAATCCGGCATAATGCTCCACGGCTGTCCTCCTTCAGGGCTAGCGGGGCTCCGAGCCACCAAACCTGAAACCCCGATCCTTCATGACCGGGGGACAACCACCCTTCCAGACGATCTGGAAGGCGCGGCCCATTACCGTATCTTTCCACCCATTGCGGACATCACACTTAAACGTGATCTGTCCTGCCTCTACCGTTGCTTTTCAGCGCTCCGTCAACCCTGACCGATGGGCGAACGACGATTTTGATTGTGCAAGACGAAGCAACCTTCTGCAGTGGGGGAAGGGATAATTTGCCAAACGGCTGACGGTTAATAAAATATCAACACGACGCCGATTCGCAGCGATGTAGCGGAGTGAGCTGGCCGGATCGAAATCTGACATTTGAGAAGGGGGATGAAGTTTGTCGGGGCGGGACGTCTTTTTGTCCTACAGCCGTACGGATCGCGACGCTGCTCGCGATTTCGCAAATGGACTCGCCGACGAAGGCTTCAGCGTCTGGTGGGATGCCGCCCTGCGCGCTGGAGAAACGTTCGATGAGGTCATCGAGAAGGCTCTGAGAGAAGCGAAGAGCGTAATCGTCTTGTGGTCGCCGCGTTCGGTTACGTCCCGATGGGTTCGCGCAGAAGCCACACTGGCGGACCGTGCGAGCAAGCTGATCCCGGTAATCATCGAGACATGCGATCGCCCGATTATCTTTGAGCTTACGCACACTACAGATCTGTCGACGTGGGACGGATCCTCAGAAGACCGCGCGTGGCGTGACATGATCCAGGACCTGAACCGACTGGTGCATAATGACGATTCTGATCGGCGTGGCCACGGCGGATACGTCAGGGAATCCAATCGAAAGGCGTTTCAGCCTGACCGGCAGAATGGCGAGGTCCGGATCGTTGCTCGCGACCGGGAGGCGCCGGCCGGCGCAGAACCCCGGCACCTGACCAATAGCATATTCGCGCCGCTCGGCGTCGCCAAGCATCAACTGAACGGGCATTCGACGGCCAGTGCCCGCGATGAAAGCACGCGCTTCTATACCGGTTCTCGCACTTATGGGGACGATCGGTTTCACTGTCTCGAACTGACCATTGGAGATCGGGTCGAGAAGCGCTTCGTGGTGAGTCCTTCCGGCCTCAGGATTGGCAGAGCGGCTCCTGCCGACGTGATCTTGGCCGATTCTCGAATTTCCCGGAACCACTGCCTCGTGCAGCTGGGAAATGGTGATCTGCGTGTATCGGATCTCAACTCGACAAATGGGACATTCGTTGACGGCGAACGCATCGCCGGCTCGAAAAGCCTGCCGGTTGGATCGACACTGAAAGTCGGAAACGTCTGCTTCAGGCATGAGTTGAGGACGAGCTCTGACTTTTAGGGCTCGACCAGCTTTACCGGAGGCTATTCGCGCGTGAATCGGCCTCATGCCTTGCCGCCGTCTGCGGCTGACGTTGTCGATGCCAAGTTTGTTTCAATGGCGACCAATATCGGACCGCATCCGCCGCGGCCCCGGCTCGCTTTGAATATTGGAATCACCGGGCATCGCGCCTCAATTCTCAGCGACGGTGTCTTGGCCGCGCTCCGACCCGTGCTGGACAGAGTATTCACCGAAATGGCTCATGCCGTTCGCACTCTGCAATCGTCGCCGGACGGGCCGTTTGATGCGCAGACACCAATAATCAGACTGCATACTCCACTGGCGACTGGAGCGGACCAGCTGGCTGCGGACAGTGCGCGCGAGCTCGCATTTCACGTCAGAGCGCTGCTGCCATTTGCTCCGGAAATCTATCGAAGTGACTTCGAAGAAGGCCGTGAGCGCGCAGATTTCACGCGGCAACTTGAGGCCGCGGACGAATTCTTCGCTCTTCCTTGCGAGCGTGTCGACGGCGACGCAGCCTACGTTCAGGTAGGCAGGGCAGTGATAGCCGCTTCCGACATCTTGGTGGCAATCTGGGATGGCCGGTCTGGCAATGGACCCGGTGGCACTGCGCATGTTGTCGAACTCGCTCTTCGGGCAGGGGTCCCGGTAATTCATGTGCAAGTTGACCCGGACTCCGGAAACGTGGCTCAACCCCGATTACTGGGTGGCGTCGACGCAATCGACCGGACTTCTGGCCCCCTGGAAAAGGCCGGCGAATTTCTGGATCTGGCGCGTACGACGCTCGCGCCTCACTCTGCCTTTGAGTGCGAACAGGTTGCATGCTTCTACCGTGAATCAGAGAAGCGCCAGAACTGGCGCATTGAGTATCCTTTGTTGCTCGCCAGCCTGCGAATAAAATCGCTCGCTCTGCGCCCTTGGCGTCAAAGCTCGATCGCTGACGATATGAGCGAGGACTGGAGTGAAGTTCGGATGGTGGATCCGCCCGGGGCGCGCGAGCCGCTCGCCCGTGCCTACGGCTGGGCCAACTTCCTCGGTATTCGCTATTCGCAGCTCTTTCGAAGTGGCCACGTAACCAACTACGCTTTGTCCACTGCGGCCGTGATCCTGGCGCTTGCTGGATTGTTGATTCCCAAAGCCAAGGTCGTGCTTGTCGTGGCCGAGTTGACCGCAATAGGCCTTTTGTACCTCAATACCCAGGCGGGGCGCCGCGGCGAATGGCATCGTCGCTGGCTACAGTACCGACACCTGGCTGAATCGTTGCGCCCACTAATCTATCTGAAGCGGACGGGGATCATCAGCACGCCGTTCCGAAGTGACGTTGTCCGCGGGCCTCTGGGTCGAGAAACGGGCGCAGATTGGACGCGCTGGTACTCAGCAGCGATTTGGCGTGAAATGGACAGCCCGCTGGGGATTATGGACGTGACCGCCTTGAAGAACTTGGCGACTGCGGTGGTGCAAGAGCAGATCATTCCCCAAGCCGCTTATCACCGCACGAATGCGAAGCGCATGCTTCAACTGGACCATCGCCTGCACGAGATTGGCAACTTCCTCATGGGAGCGGTGATCGCGGCCTGCGCCCTCTTCCTCTTGGGGTATGTGTTTGTCCATCAACAGGTGGTCGGAATGGCCAGTTTCTTCATTTTCGTGACTGCAGCCCTTCCGGCAATCGGATCGGCGATATTCGGCCTGCGCGGCCATGGTGAGCATCTGCTCGCCGCAAGCCGGTCCAAGCAGACCGCGGTTGCACTTGAGCAGACTGCCGATCGCCTTACCCAATTGACTGACCTGGAAGCGCTTGCCGCCGAGCTTGAAACCACTGCCGCGATCATGCTTGCCGACCTGAACGAATGGACGCTCGCCTATCGCGAGCGATCGCTCGAGGTGCCCGCCTAGTTCGCCTTGTTGGACTGGTTGAGCAGGAATTGCACGTAGGCCCGTGTTTGCTTGGCCTGTGCGATGAGCTTGTCGGCATCGCGGTCGGATCTCACGCCACGAGCAGCTGCTTTGAGCGAAGCAAGACTTTGGTCGTAGGTCTTCGCCAGCTGCGCGTTCGCTTTGAGGGTCTGCGCTGACTGGCTGCCGGAGCCAGACTTCTTGCCCATTCGCATGACCTGTTTTGCCATGTTTCGTCCATCTGCAACGATTGACTCGAGCTGACTGATTTTTGACGCCGACAACGTGGTTGCCGAGGATGTGCTCTGCGCCGCTACGGACGATGCCTGGCGGGCCGCCGCGCGCGCAGTCGTCGACGTGCCAGCCACAGCGGCCTTTTGCTTTGCCACTTCGGGCTTCAACGGGAGGCTCGCGATTGCAGCCTCCTGTTTGGCGTAAGCGGCCAGCGATGCGGAAGCGAAGCTCTGCGATTGCGACAGCGCCATCCGCGCATAGTCGAGCGCCTGGGTTGGTGAATTCGCCTTCGATGTCGCGTCGGCGGCATCGCGAAGCTGGTCGAGCGCTGTCCGAAGATCGCCAGCGATCTGTTGCCGATCTGCAGGCGGATCCCCGCCCGTGCGGCTCGTTGGAAACGCCCACGGAACCGCGGTTGAAAGTCGCTGCGCCTTGATCTCGACGTCCTGAAGAAGGCCCTTCGTGAAATCAGTCGCCGCGCGCGTCGCCAAAAGACGCATTTCGGCTCCGCGCTGCCGGACGACAGCGGCTTGCGCCGGATCGGTCGAGATGGCCTGCAGGCTCTGGTATCGCCGGGCGATTTCCTCACTGGTCTGCGATAAGTTCGTCACCGCAGCAACGGGAACTCCAGCCTTGGTGGCGTCGTCAGCGAGCGTCTTCATCGCGGCCGCGAGCATCGAGAGATCCGTGCTGGCGGAGTTTGCCGCTGCCGGCGCCTGCCCGGCCGCTGCCGGGAGGGCGTCAGGAGATTGTCCGCTCCGCCCGCCGAGGATCGCCCATCCCCCTAGGCCTGCAACCACGACGAGGGTGGTCCCCAGCAAGACTGGCGAAAACTTTCGCGACTTCGTCGCCGCAAGCTTTTCAGGTTTGGCAGCCTTGCTGGCGGACACCGTCGTTTGCTTCCCGTGACGCGCAGCCGTTGCCTCCTCGTCCCCCTTGGAGAGGAGAAGTGCAGCGGAGGCGACGTCCTTGGATTTTCGTTTGGTGCCTGTCTCCTGTCCGGCTTTCTTGAATGAGACAGCGCCCGGGTCCGTAGGGACGTTCGTCTCGACCGGCTCCCCGTCATCCACACCTGTCACTGGCGCGACGGGGACGATCTCCTCGCTCGCAAGCTCATGACTGAATACGAGTGTCGTGTCGGCATTGTCGTCCGCGACCTCGACTGAGCGTTTCGACTTGCGTGCTGGCGGCCCGAACATCTCGAGCCATTGCGCGATTGATTGAGGCCGCTCTTGCGGCCGGATGGTCATGGCCGCGTCGATCGCCGCCAGGAACTTCTTGGAGTAGCCGGGCCACTTGCCATCGGAAAGCCGCTCACCGAGGCCACCGTGCATTCGTTCCAGCACTTCCGGCGGCTTCTGGCCCGTAACGCACTCGTAAAGCACGACTCCCAGTGCATAGATGTCGGTCCAGGGGCCTTGAGGGTAAGTCTTCACATATTGTTCGAGCGCGGCATATGGCGGCGTGTGGAAGGTGACTCTTGTGCTGGTCGCTTCCGCCGCTTCGAAGCGAGCTGAGCCGAAGTCAATGAGAACCGGCCGGCCGTCATCGTTGATCAGGATGTTGGGCGGCTTGATGTCCCGGTGCAAGACGCCGACGCGGTGCGCGCGATCGAGACCCTCGGCGATGGGGCGGACGATGTTCCACAGGCTGCGTTCATTGAACTTTGCGCCCCGTTTCAACATCTTCGAGAGAGCGAACCCATCCTCGAAGTCCATGACCATGTAGGCGGTTCCGTGGATTTCGAAGAGGCTCCTCACGCTGACGATGTTGGGGTGCCGCGTGGGCGTCGAGAGGTTCCAAAGAAGCTTTGCCTCTTCAACGAACTTCTTGAGCCCAAGCGCATGGACCTCCTCCGCGTCGGAATCCACGGGCACGACCGTGTCGTCGGCCTCGCGCTCGCTAATGGAACTGGGAAAGTATTCCTTGATTGCGACCAGTTCGTCGAAATAGATGCCGCGCCCTTTGTAGACGATACCGAAGCCGCCGACTCCGAGAACTTCTTCGAGGCGCCACTCGCGCAGCACCGTGCCACCAGGCAGCGCCTTGTTGCTGTACGGTTTATCCATCCCCGGCCCCGACGTTCAAAAAGCCTAATTGGAAATCGCATGAACGAATTTTAATTGCTAGTCTGTCTCCACCACTGCCGGGGAGCTTGCATTGGCTTTCGACTGCGTGAGCCGCACGCATCCAGGACTGAAGCGCAAGGTGAACGAGGATTCCATCCTCGTCCGCTCGGAGAGCGGGTTCTGGGCCGTCGCGGACGGGATGGGCGGTCACGAAGCTGGCGACCTCGCGAGCATGAAAGTTGTCGAGGCGCTGGCGCTGGTTCCGCCTAACTCCAGTCTCGAGACTTTCGTTTCTGACTCAATAACTGCGCTGCTGACGACAAATTCGGAGCTTATCAGGCTCGCGCAGTCGGCCGACCGGACGCGCACTATCGGCACGACTGTGGTGGGCCTTGCCATTTCCGGCGGAAGATTCGGCTGTTTTTGGGCAGGTGACAGCCGCGCCTATCGCATTCGCGAGGGCGAAATCGCGCAGCTCTCCCGCGATCACAGCCTAGTTCAGGACCTGGTCGATGCGGGGATGCTCGACCCCGTCGAGGCCGAGGACCACCCTAATGCGAACGTGGTCACTCGGGCCGTAGGTGCATCGGAAGAATTGGAGGTCGACACCAGCACAGGCGACGCTCAGCCGGGAGATCATTTTCTTCTGGCTAGCGACGGGCTCACCAGGGTCGTCTCCGATTCGGAAATCTACGCAGAAGTCACGACGGCTCCGATCGAACTCGCGGCCGATAGACTGACCGAGAAAGTTCTATCGCGCGGAGCTCCAGATAATGTTTCCCTGATCATCGTCCGGGTGACTTGAGCACGCCATCTCCAGACGATGGGACTGTAATCCATTCACCCAACTTGCGGGAGAAGATGATGATTTTCATGGGCGGCTCCCCCGGCGCAGCATGGCGATCGGACGGGCGTGGTGGATTTAACGGCCATGGTCACGACGTGCATGGCCAGATGTGGCGGCCGGACGGGGTCGGCCGATTCAACGGGTTCGGCCGGAGCCTTGGCCGTGAGACGTGGGGCCCCGATGGGAACGGCGGGTGGAAGGCCCTCAGTGGGCATCTGGTAGGCGCGGCTTTCCATCCTGACGGAGAGGGTGGCTGGTTCGGTTTCGGGCCGCAGATCGATGGTCACCGCTGGTGCTCCAACGGCAACGGTGGGTGGTACGGTTTCGGTGGAGAGGTCGAGGGTCACCAGTGGCACTCCGATGGCCATGGCGGTTGGGAGATTTCGTAACTCAAGCCGCGGCCCGGACGGGAGCGGCTGCTAATGTCCGCTTTCGACCCATTGCGGACATTCGCGCCTTATGGGACGCTGTGATAAACCTGCCGGGGGGCTCCGCTGATGTTCAGGCTGGTCAGACTGAAGCCGCCGCACGGCTGGAACGCGGTCCTATGGGAGCTGGCGATCGTGACCTTGGGCGTTCTCATCGCGCTGGTCGCGCAGCAGCTCGTCGACAGTATCCACCAGCGGGCGGAGGTGCGAGAGCTTGTGGCTGCGCTGCGTGCCGAGTTGGCCGACAACCGCTCGCGCTGGGAGCATATCCGCGCATCCGACCCGTGCACGGTGCAACGGCTCGATGCGCTCGAGCAATGGAACGCGACAGCACCTCAGGGCGCCAAAATCAGTCGCGCATACCGGCTGTTCCTGTGGAACCAGCATTCGGGCGCGTGGGATCTCGCCAAGACAAGCGACACGACGGCAAATATTCCGCTTCGCGAGAGGCTGATGTTCGCCAGCCTGTACGATGCCATCAACAACTGGCGGCAGATGATCAATGAGGAGAATGCGAACACGCAGGCGCTGGGCGGGCTCCTGGCGACCGCTGACCAGCCGGAGAACCGCAGTCAAATCGCGTATCGGTTATCGCTGGCGCGCGGATACGTGAACCGGCGCAAGTTCAACTACGACTATATGTTCAAGCGGTGGGACGCGCTGGGGATCGCGCCCGACGACAGTCAGCTGACGGTGCAGGCCAACGACAAATTGCTGTGCGAACCGCTGGATAGACTAAGCTAAGCGCGAATTGTCCTCAACGCGACGACGCGATGCTGAATACAGCCAAAGTGGCAGAGCACGGAAGTTGCTCGCGGGCAGCGCTCGTGAAACAGCTTTCCACCCATACCCGCCGCGTATCAGCAGCCCCGCGTAACTCATCGTTTAGTGCTTCTTGGGCGTTGCAAGCCACAAGCCGCCGCTCAGGGGTATGAAACGCCATTCGGCGCTCTCGTTCGGCACTTCGATCAAGCTTGAACTGTTGCCGCTCGAGACTGCGCGTAGCGTGCTCGGGACTTCTCGTTCTGCCCCGTCCGGGAAACGCACTTTCACAGTCATCTGGAGCTCACTGGCAACGGCAGGCTAGGGCGCGCCCTGCCTCTCCAACATTCCTCGATGTCGCCGGCTTTCGCATCATACGCCACCGCCATCTTCAGCAGCGCAGCGCCGTCGTCTGATCGCGGGGCCGTACCTGCCGACTCTCGGCATCGGCTGGCCAAAACTCTGGAATGCATACCCGGCAGGTCCACTGTTCCACTCCCACTCGGTCTCACGACGGGCGATACGCCTGAGCCCGTCGCAGCACCCCAGAACTGAAGTTCAAACTTTCAGTTCCCGTCAGTTTCAATCAGGCATGCTTTGAGCATGGGATGGATCAACATCCGCTTCCAACCATTCTTGCCATTTGCGAAGGGGCAGCTTCGACCCATTGCAGACATTAGCAGCCTAGGTCTGCTTTCGAGCCAAAGGAGACATTCGTTGGCCCACGCGGGCGCCCAAGACTCAAGAGGTCGCCGCCTCACCATTTCCCATCAAATCTTCGAGAAACAAGGACATGAGCATTGCTTGGCTGGATACGCCAGCCTTCGCATAAACCTGGCTGAGCTGTGCCCGCACGGTCCCGGATGCGGCAGACCGCATGTTGGCGATCTCGGCGATCGAACAACCCTTCAACGCAAACAGCGCCACATCGGATTCGGCCGCCGATAAGCCCCATTCAATGAAACGCTGGGCGAGGAGTCGGGAGAGCGCGCCTCGAGCGATCGCGATGGTCGCATCGCGCAAGCGAACTTCGCGCAGCAGGCGGAAGATGTAGGCGCCCCCAAGGATGACACCGGCCAACAGCGCCAGCGCAACCATCACTTCGAACCAACTCGCGGCACCCGAGGTGGCTGGATCAGCCTCATCGACCATCGCATCCGCCACGAAATACACACAAGACAGTACCTGTAGACACATCACCACCAGCGGCGGAAGGATGTCCGGCAGAGCCTTTCGAAGCGTCGACTCAGTTGGCTCGGTAACCATCTCACCTCCGGCAGAGCTGAATTACGCGCCTGCTTATGGCGTTTTTCCACTTGGATCACCTAGTTCCCGGACGGGGGCCAAGGAACGTGAAATGAAGAAGATGATTGTAGCATCCCTGACCGCGGCATTGTTGATAAGCGGGGCGGCCACGGCGGCGACGGCGCCGACACCGAAAGTGTCCATGAACCACGCTCGCGCAATGGCGCTTAAGCTTGCGCCGGGGCGGATCAAATCGAGCGAGTATGAAAAGGAAGGCGGTATCTGGCGCTATTCCTTCGACATCCAGCAGAAGGGCCACATCCAGGAGATCGGCATTGATGCGACGACCGGGAAGGTGGTCGAAAATTCCAACGAAGGCAAAGTCGATCACGACTAAGCCGGTTTAGACGATAAGGTTATTCATGCGGGATCCGGAAACCCACGTCACTGCCGCTCTCAGCAAAGTCCCTGCGGTCACGCTGGGTTTCTGGATCATCAAGATCCTGGCCACGACGCTCGGCGAAACGGGCGGCGACACGGTCACAATGACCTGGCTTGGGGAAACCACCCCTCAACCGATGCCCAACGGCTATCTAATCGGGACCGCGATTTTCGGCGTGCTGCTGATCGGACTGGTATTCGCGCAGATCAGGGTAAAACGCTTCAACCCCTGGCTGTATTGGGCGACGATCGTCGCCTCGACTACTTGCGGTACGACCCTCGCCGACTTTGCCGATCGATCGCTTGGCGTGGGATACCCTGGCGGATCGTTGATCCTGTTGGCCTGCGTCCTCGTCTCGCTGTTCGCCTGGCAGCGGACCCTTGGCACGGTCGACGTTAATCGCATCTCGACGCCCACGGCGGAAACTTTCTACTGGGTAACTATCACTTTTTCTCAGACGCTTGGAACGGCGCTCGGTGACTGGATCGCGGATGCCGGGCTCGGATATTCGGGCGGGGCCCTGGTGTTCGGCGCCGGACTTGCGATCCTTGCGCTGCTCTATCTTACCACGAACGTCAGCCGCGTGATCCTGTTCTGGGCCGCGTTCATTATGACCCGGCCGCTTGGCGCAACAGTTGGCGATTTCCTCGACAAGCCGATCGCCAAGGGCGGCCTCGAACTCAGCCGGCCGATCGCTTCGGCAGCGCTCGCGGTGGTCATCCTCGCCCTCATCCTGCTCTTGCCCCAGCGCGCGGGCGGTCACCCCGGCGCAATTAAAGCGGCGGCTGCATGAGAAGTGCGGTTGCCGCCACGTCGCATCCCGACGATAGCGCGGCGTAGAGCACGCCCCCTGGTCTCGCCTTAGATTTAGCGTCCGCTTTCCACCCATTGCAGAAATTAGCGCCGCATTAGCCATATCCATTGCCGGGCTCTTAAACGCGCTCCCGTTAATCCGATCACTGCGGCCGTGTTGTCCACGAAAGCTGCAATGGAACCAAGAAGCCCTGCTCCAATTCGCCTCCCCAGGTACGTGAGCAGGGCTTCAGTCTGACCCCTGACGCAGAGGTAAGGTCTGTCTGTGACTGACTTGCTCGAAGAAGCGGAAAATTGCCGCCGGAAGGCACAAGCCTATGTTGGACTGCCCGAAGCCTCCTTCCTGCTGAAACTGGCCGAAGGATTTGAGCAACTCGCTGCCGACAGTCACAAGAAGCCCGGTCGGTCGTCCGTTGACTCCTCAGCGCGTTCAGTATCTGCTTTCGATGCTCGGTAATTTGGGGGAGAGCGGCCATGCGGCTGCCGGGCATCGTTGCGTTGTGTGCTTCGTCCGTGTGCGTAAGCCTTCCGGTTGTGCCCGCGAGCGCCCATCCTGGCGGGCTCAATTCCGAGGGCTGCCACAACAATCATAAGACCGGTGGCTATCACTGTCACCGCGTACCATCCGCTTCGGCATCCAGCGCGCGCCGCGCTGTCTCGACGAGTTCGCGTCGCGAGTTCGCCAACTGCACTCAGGCTCGAGCGGCTGGAGCCGCTCCCGTGCGCGAAGGCGATCCCGGCTACGCCCGACATCTAGACCGCGATGGTGATGGAGTTGGCTGCGAGTGACAACCGTCGTTCGCGTGTAGCTGCTACTCCATGCTTTCGGGTTGCTGCCTGCCTATCACAACGCACGCGCCACTGACCGCCCGGTGCAGCTTTTTTTGGGTGGTCTAGTGGGAACCATTCCTGAGGTCCATATTAGGGCTCGAAGTGCCAGCATGAGCTGCCTATCCGATGGTTCGGCCGGGGGGTCTCGTACAGCAGCTTGGTGCAAGTCTCGTCCACGCGGATTGGACGTCAAATTGGCTTTCGATCCATTGCGAACGTCAGCTCCCCCGACGATGGAGCATTTCCTTGACGCCGGGAGGGCGGGTGGACCCGGCGTGGAGACTTTACCTTCCAACCGACGGACGGTGCCGGAGCCGACTCTCCTCGAATCTTCAAATCCCGCTACATCGCGTTCGAGCGTGGCCTGTTACCGTATGCCTATCCCTTGCCCGCACCTCTCGAGCGACGCGGTATTTCATACTCATCCATGAGCCTCAGGATCTGAGGCGCCTTCGTGCCGTAGCGTTCCGCAATCTGCACCGTCGAGAGTCCGGAAAACTCGTACAGCCGCACCAGCGTTGGCTTGTCGAGCCGTTCCTTGAGCGACGGGCCGCGGGGCATCATGAGACCTTGTAACAACGGCGCGCGGATGTTTGCAATGGGGGCGGGCGGCGCAGATTCGGCAGAATGGCCATCCCGGACTATGTGTGCATGATGCGCCCCAAGCCCGAATATTACCGCGAGCTGGCCAAGCATAGCCGGAAGCTTGCCGGACGGATTTCCAACGCGGAAGCCAAGGCGCATCTCCTCGATGTGGCACGACAGTACGACAAGCTGGCGCAGGCGACGGCTCGAAAGGATTAGGCCGCAATGTGCGAACCCAACGCCACCTGGCATTTTCCCGCCGCGTTTGACGTCGTTGCCCGGCGATCCTCCCAAACTCCGTAAGCGGGCCGAACATTGCCGGCCGCAAGCGGAAGGGACGCTGGACCGATCGGTCAGGGACACCCGGCGCCAGGTCGCAAGGGGCGCTTGAAAAAGAGGCGAGGCGGCTGGACGCCACAGCTGGCAGCGGTCGCCGGTTGGGTCCTCGGCCGATGGGCGCGCTAGGGCACACTTCCTGTAGCCCTGAAATACTCATCGAGCGCTACTCGGCCTTTGTCCGTGAGGGCCACAGTGATTGTTCCGGCGTCGTCCGGGTGGCCTGACATCCTCAGAGCCAGCCCCTCCTTCACAAGGAACCCCAGCCAGCGGACAGCTTCCGACGTGGGTATCCCGACGAGAGAACTGAGCATCTCCATCGGAAGCGTCCTCGAGGCGGCCTCACCGTATAATGCGAGCATGATGTCGAAGGCAGGCTAGCCAAACATCGCCGGGTTCAGGAACCTCTTCCGCAGCTGGCGGCGCTCAAACATCGCCCGAGCCATCCGCAACAATAGCCTCCGCTCGGAAGTGATCCGCGATGCTGTTGTCACTGGCGGCAGCCACGCCCGCCAAGGCCGCAGATCATTCTCGTTTGCCGGGCCGGCACTGAGCATGAATGCGGGTGCGAGAGACGTCCTTGGTCCGGCGCTTCGAGACTCCCGTTCCGCAATGGCCGCCGCCTGATCGAGATCGAAATTCAGGCCAATGAAGCGTTTCGGGTCCCCCGCGGTGGCGCGGCCGATGCCCAGGATCTGACAGACAGAGCCATCCGGAGGAACGGCTCTGAACCGCGCCGCGCAGACGTCGTTGTGCCCAACGATTGGGTTTTGCCCCCAAGTCGCGCAGCCGTGTCTCGGAGGTTCACGCCGGCCTTGCTTGAGGGCAACTCGAGCGAGGTCGGGGCAAGGGGCGCCGCACCGGATCGAACGGTCGAGGGGTCGGTGCAGGCGGCTCGCGGCCCCTGCCGACCGCTCCAGCCCATCGGCAGAGGGCCGGGAGGTGCCCGCCGCGCGGACTGCACAGGGCTCATCCCCGTGGACCGGCATGGTCTCGAACAGATGGCAGCGAACTGCCATATTGACAGGCGCACTTGTATAGACATGTAATGTCCAATGGGGTCCGCTCTCGCGAGCCCGCCGGTCGACGAAAGGGTGTGACATGAAGCTTGCTGCTTTTCTTGTGATCCTCCTGATGCCCGCAGGCGCACTCGCGCAGGGTGCTTCGCCGGCGCACTCGCACGGCCAGGCCGACGCGCATGCACACGCCCAGGGCCCGTCCGGGCCCGCTATCGCCGGGAGGAGGCTTGTCCCGGCGACGACGGTTGCGCCGGAATATGTCCAGCTCGCAACGAACGTCGAGGTGATCCCCGACATCGAGGACGCCGTCAGATCGCCCGCCGCGGTGCTGACCCATGAAGGCCTGTTCGGGCCGCTCCTGTTCGCCGAGGACAACCGCGCCTTCTTCATCGAACTGAAGCCGGGGATGTTCCTTGGCGAGCACCCCCATGACACCGGCAGCATCGTCTACACCGTCCGCGGAAAATGGGTGCTTGCAAGCGAGGGCAAGCGCCAGGTGATGGAGGCCGGCTCGCTGTTCCGGTTCGGCGACGGGATGCCGACCGGCTGGGAGGCGCCGTTCGCCGAGGGCGCACTGCTGCTGGTCGTGAAGGGCAAGCACGGGACGGACAGCTACGAGGTCTTCAACAAGGGCATCAGGGCGATGCAGACCACGGTCGACAAGGAGAGGAAGGGCGGGGCGCCGTTCTATTACAGCGAGCTCAAGCCCGATCACCCGGCCATTCTCTTCGCACGCAGCGTCAACCCCCAGTTCGACGAAGTCCTGAAGACCACCGGGAAGTGACGGTGAGGGCGTCCATGCGGCGTTCGCGCCATCTGCTGGCAGCGCTGGCGGCCCTGTCGCTGCACGGCGCCGCCGAGGCGCGGGCGGGCGCCCCGGCTCCCAGGCCCGTCGCCTGGATTGCCGCTGCCGCCGCCGACGTCGCCACGATCAACAAGGACCTGGTGCCGGGCAGGCTGACGATGGACGTCGCGGTCTACCTTCCGTCCAATTTCGATCCGGCGTTCGACAAGGTGACGCTTGCGAAGATCCTGGAGGGCGTCCGCGCTGCGAAGGAGATCTACCGGCCGGCGGGCGTCCAGATCAACCTGCTCTGGGTCAAGACCGGCGCGGTCGATCCGAGGTTCCTGGCGATCCAGGCGAACGAGATTCCGCGGGTGCCCGATACCGAATATGTCAACACATACGAGGCTTCGAAACGGCATCCGTCCGAACTGACCGCGATGGCGAAGGATGCGTTCCAGAGCATGATCGAGCCCGACAGGGACAATGCCCGGACCATCTATCTCGTCGCCCTGCAGGACGTGATCTTCCCGTTCATCGAGCCCGCCGAGGGCCGCAACTGGACGATCAAGATGGTGCGCACGGGAGGCCTGTCGTTCCCGAGCTACTCCTATTACGGCACCATGCCGGCGGCTTTGCGCGGCGTGATCACGATCACCAACCTGTCGACACCCGGCCGGCTTCGCCGGACGATCGCCCACGAGATCGGCCACAAGGTGATGAACGTGAGCCACGAATATAAGGCCACCAACCCGGCGCACGAAGTCTTCGCCGAAGGCGGCCTGATGCTGTACGGCAAGGGGGAGGACATCCCCTCCGGCGCGGAGGGCCGCTGGCATCTCGAGCGGTTGCGGATGTCGCCGTTCCTCTATCGCCTAGGCAGCGACGGCAGCAAGCAGTGGAACCCCGATTACAAGGAGGGGGGTCATTATTATGACCCTCTCTACGGCGACAAGGTCGTCCATTTTCCCGGTGAGTCCAGCATGGATCCGAACTGGTAATCGGTGCGCATCGCGCAAGGGGATGCGGGTGAAGCAGGGCGGACGGCCGGCTGGTCTTCAGGAAGCGGCCGAACGCGAGATCGGGATGCCTCCCAAGCTCCGCCATGGGTCCCGCCGGGCCCATCATGGGCCTCGGGGATGGTCGAAGGAGCCCCCGACCCAACGTCGCGCGGACGCCTCGTTCTTTCGGAGCAGGAACCGGCGATTGCCGGTTCGAATACGATCAAGACCCGCCATGCCCGTCAACGACGGGCCCCTGGGTTGTCCACCGGTGCTGCTTGCGCCAGCGCCGCGAGAATCCGGTCGCGAACGGTGGCGCGATCGGGATGCTTGCCGGCCGGCAGCCGGATGGTCCGGTAGCCCGCGGCGTTCGTGATCTCGTCCCTGGCGCGGTCCTTCGCGTCATTGTGCGTCCGATCGTCCAGCTCGACCAAGCCGAGAATATCCCCGGTGGCCCTGTCCTCCAGAACGAAGTCGATCATCTTCCGGTCGAATCGGTTGCGCACCGACGTGCGCTGATTGCGGTCGAGCCCGCTGGTGCAATCAATGAGCGCTGCCATGGCCACCTGCGCATGCACTCGGCAGCTCGGAACCGCAGCTTCGATCAGCACGATCACCCGACGCTCCCGCTCGGTCATCAGCCGGCGTGCTCTGACCGGCAAAGGTCGGCCGCGCGCCAGGGATCCTGCAAGGGCCAGGCCGGCGACAAGGGCCAGCAGGAGGATCACCAGCACTGCGACGAATTCGGACATTCAATGCCTCCCAAGTTCGACGTCAATCTGCCGGTCGCGGCAGCACTGTGCAACGAGCGGAGTGCGGCGAGGATTCGGAAGCAGAGCCGGGCAGGTCAGCAGGTTCGCACTGAGAAGCGAACCCTGTCCCGCGCGCCAATACTCGGCATGGTCTTGTCGGGAGCGGTTGCGGCAATGGCCGTCGATGCCCTCATGGCCGCAACAAAAGCCCCCAGGAGATGGTGGTCTGAATGAGGCGCCGTTCCCGATAAGCATCCGATCGCCTGGGGATGAAGCTGCCCGGACGGCTGTTCCTGCTCTGCACGGCGCTCGGCCTCCTGCTGGCCGATTGCGGTTCGAGGTCCAGCGCGGACATCGCCAGCTCCGGGCGGACACTCACGACAACCCCAGCGCCGGCAATCAAGAGCCCCGCGTAGTCGGGACCAGCCGCGTCCATGGGCGCAGGGCGCATGCCTTCGCCGGTCATCCCGCGAGCGTTTCAGCGACGGCTCCCTCCGCATCGTCGAGCTCTCCTTGCGCTCAGCCCCGGCCGGCCGGGCGGGCTCCCTCGTCGGCGCGGCGTACCGCGCCGCAACCCGGCCAGGTCTGGCCGGGTCCTCCACTGGCGTTGCGGCCCTGACGGGTGCGGCGCGGCACTGGCCGCGCTCCCGGTCGCTGCTCCCGCCCGTCCAGCCGGGACGGGCCGGAACCGGAGACTTGACGATGACAGCAATGGCTCTTCTGACCGCCCAGCTTCGCGAGACGCTGCTGGCCAACGGCCGCAACCGCGGCGCCGATCATGTGCCGGTGGTGAAGCTCTTCAATCCGGTCGGCGCTGCGACCTGGCTCGCGACCGAGCTCGACGCCGACGGCGACATGCTGTTCGGCCTGGCCGATCTCGGCTTCCGCTGTCCCGAACTCGGCTCGTTCAGCCTGTCGGAGCTCCGGGCCCTGCGGCTGCCGTTCGGTCTTGGCATCGAGCGGGATCGTTCGTTCCGGACCGACCAGCCGCTGTCGGTCTGGGCCGCGGCTGCGCGGTCCGAAGGCTCGCTCGGCGAGGCCGAGCGTACCCTGTCCGAGGTCTCCCGGCACTCCGGCTGAGTCGTCGCGCCGCATAGGGCATCCCGCTGGGGCGCGGCCTCGAGGGCTAGGCGTCGGCCCGGGCAGTTCCTTCGGAGGTCGCGTTGAAGGCCGGCGCGTCGCCGAAGATCATGCCGGCCATCGCCTGATAATCGCGGCGGAGTGCGTCGTGCATGTCGCCCTTGGGCGTCAGCGTGGATCCGGTGGGCTTGGCTTTTTGGTTAGGCGGTTAATCTTCGGCTTGTCGTACAGCCCGCGGTCTATCCGTCTAAGATCGTCACTGGCGATGAGACGTTGAAGGGCTTGTCGATAGCGTCGCGGGTGCCAAGGTCGGCGAAGTCTGCCGCCGTCCAGACGTCGCGCGCCCGACCGGCGGAAATACGGGCGAGGAACTCTCTGCGGAAGGTAGAGGGCGTCTGGCATGTCCGAAATTTGTACACATATTTCGGACAAAATCCGTTGCACCACATCGAGGCGATCCGCCGGGGCGGCAAGAGTCGAACGGCATATCGGCAAGCAGGTCCCGGGCGTTCTGCGCGGCGATGGCATGAGCTCGACCATCGGCCGGGCGAGGTCCGTCGAGCGGTGAACGCGTCGACTCGCATTTGCGGACCGCGGTCGAATCTTTGGCGGTGAAATCCGAGCCCGGGCCGACTATCGCGGGCGCCGAACATGAAGCGCCCACTCAGCCGAACCGCACTCCGTCTGCACCAGACCATCATCCTGCGAAGCCTGGACGATCTCCGGGCGGGGAGGAAGGTGGACCACCTTCCTCCCGAGGAGGTTGCGTCCATGATCGCCGCGCTCGAGCGGCGGCTCGACGAGGTGAACAGCCAGCTGGAGGAGCAGCCGGAAGCCTGAAGCGTCGCGCCGGGGGTCGCCATGCGCGGCCCGCCGCCCTGAACGCGATTCCAGCCTGCGGCCGGGTTGACCGGGGAACGGCCCGTTCGGTTCGTTTGCCAGTTCCGGGCCAAGAGCGATTGACGGGTGTGGGAGGGGCCACGGCTCGAGCCTGGATTCGGCGGACAGCCCGTCCGTGCGTCCGGGCGGCGCTACGAAACCGGCCCGGCCTGAGCGATGACATTGACGTTCGACGCGCCTGCTCGTCCGCAGCCGCTGCGGGAGTGTCCATGACGCCCACCAAGTTCCTGATCGGCCAGATCCTGATCGTGTTCGCGATCATGCTTCTTGGAGTCTGGGCGGCGACGCAGTGGGCGGCCGCGATGCTCGCCTACCAGCCGCAGCTGGGACGGCCCTGGCTCTACCTTGACGAGCTTCCGCTCTATCGGCCCTGGGCGCTGTTCGCCTGGTGGTACCATTACGAGGCCTATGCGCCCGGGGTGTTCGAGCGCGCCGGGACCTTGGCCGGAACCAGCGGGTTCCTCGGCTGCGGCGCTGCGATCGCCGGCTCGCTGTGGCGCGCGCGGCAGTCGCGCTTCGTCACGACCTACGGCTCGGCGCGCTGGGCGCGCGAGACCGAGGTCGCGCGCGCCGGGCTGTTCGGCAAGGCCGGCGTCTTCCTCGGACGGTTCCACGGTTCCTATCTTCGTCATGACGGTCCCGAGCATGTCATGGTCTTCGCGCCGACGCGCACCGGCAAGGGCGTGGGCCTGGTCGTTCCGACCCTGCTGTCCTGGACCGGCTCGGCGGTCATCCACGACATCAAGGGCGAGAACTGGCAGCTGACCGCCGGCTGGCGCTCGCGATTCTCGCACTGCCTTCTGTTCGACCCGACCAATGCCCTGTCCGCGCGCTATAACCCGCTGCTCGAGGTCCGGCGCGGCGACCAGGAAATCCGCGACGTCCAGAATATCGCCGACATCCTCGTCGACCCGGAAGGTGCGCTCGAGCGGCGCAACCATTGGGAGAAGACCTCGCACTCGCTGCTGGTCGGCGCGATCCTCCACATCCTCTACGCGGACGAGGAAAAGACGCTCGCCCGAGTCGCGACCTTCCTGTCGGATCCGGAGCGGCCGTTCGCCGCAACGCTCCGGTCGATGATGACCGCCAATCATCTCGGCACGGCCGAAAAGCCCAGGGTCCATCCGGTGGTCGCCTCGGCCGCGCGCGAACTTCTCAACAAGTCCGAGAACGAGCGCTCGGGCGTGCTCTCGACCGCAATGTCCTTCCTCGGCCTCTACCGCGACCCGACGGTGGCGGCCGTGACCTCCGCGTGCGACTGGCGGATCGCCGATCTGGTCGAGGGTGAGCGACCGGTGTCGCTCTACCTGGTCGTCCCGCCGTCGGACATCTCCCGCACCAAGCCGCTCGTCCGGCTGATCCTCAACCAGATCGGAAGGCGGCTGACCGAGCGTCTGGAGGCGAATGCCGGCAGGCCCCGCCGTCAGCTGCTGCTGATGCTCGACGAGTTCCCGGCGCTCGGCCGCCTCGATTTCTTCGAGACAGCACTGGCCTTCCTCGCCGGCTACGGAGTGCGCGCCTTCCTGATCGCGCAGAGCCTCAACCAGATCGCCAGGGCCTATGGCGAGAACAATTCCATTCTCGACAATTGCCACGTGCGGGTCGCGTTCGCGTCCAACGACGAGCGGACCGCGCGCCGGATCTCGGACGCGCTCGGCACCGCGACCGAGCAGCGCGCAATGCGCAATTATGCCGGCCACCGGCTCGCGCCCTGGCTCGCCCACGTCATGGTCAGCCGCCAGGAGACGTCGCGCCAGCTCCTCACTCCGGGCGAGGTGATGCAGCTGCCCGCGACCGACGAGCTCATTCTTGTCTCGGGTCTTCCGCCGATTCGCGCGAGGAAGCTGCGCTACTACGAGGACCGCAACTTCCACGCGCGCGTTCTGCAGGCGCCTTTGCTCTTTGCGACTGGCTACGGCGACCGGCCGGTGGCCCGTGGCGACGACTGGACTGGCCGCAGCCTGCCGCAGCCCGCCCAGCTCGCCGCCGAACCCGCTTCGCCGGACGAGGGCAACGGCGGCCTGCAGCACCAGCGGCATCCCGGCCTTGCGAAGCCGCTGCCGATCAGGCGGCCCGTCCCCGAGCAACTCGATCTGCTCGGCCTCGGCCTGGACGATGTCGACCCGGCCGTCGACGCGGGCGCGCTCGGACCCCTGTCCCCGCTCAATCCGGTGGTCGCCGCCCATGCGGTGAACGATGGCGCAGGTTGCGGCGGCGACCTGATGCCGAGCTTCTGACGGTGCCCGGCATGGCCCGCCGCGACCAGGTCCGCTATCAGCTGTTCCTCCCGAACGATGTCGCCGAGCGGTTCGAGGTGCTCGCCGCCCGGCCCGGTGCGAGCAAGTCCTCGATCCTCGCCGCCGCGCTCACCGCCTTCCTCGACCGGCGCGGTGCGAGCGAGCCTGAGGAACGCTTCGCGATCCGGCTCGACCGCGTCTCGAACCAGCTCGCGCGAATCGAGCGGGACGGCCATGTCGGCCTCGAGAGCCTCGGGCTCTTCATCCGCTACATGCTGACGGTCAACGCCCCACTCGCCGAGGAGGACGAAGTCGCGCGAGCGATCGGACGCGACCGCTTCGCCGTCTTTGTCGAGCGCGTCGGCCGGACGCTCGCGAGCGGCCGCCGCACCCTCCAGCCGGAGGCCCCCGATGGTCGCGGCTGAGGCGGCGGACCGCAGGCGCGCGATGCTGCGCACGGCGATGGGCCCGGCGATCGCCGCCGCGCTCGCCGATCCCCTGGTCATCGAGGTGATGGTCAACCCCGACGGCGCTCTGCGGCTCGACCGGCTGGACGTGGGGCGGTGCGATACGGACGCCCGCCTCCGGGGCGACCAGGTCGAGCGCATCATCCGGCTGGTCGCCAGTCATGTGCGCACCGAGGTGCATGACGGCTCGCCCATCGTCAGCGCCGAGCTTCCGCCGCATGGGCAGGGGGCAGGGGAACGGTTCGAGGGACTGTTGCCGCCGGTATCGACCGGGCCCTGCTTCGCGATCCGCAAACCCGCGGCGCGGCTCTACACGCTCGCCGATTATGTGAGTGACGGCATCATGGGCGCCGAGGAGGCGCGGCTGCTTTCGCTCGCCGTCGTCGAGCGGCGCAACATCCTCGTCGCAGGCGGCACCAGCTCGGGCAAGACCACGCTCGCCAATGCGCTTCTTGGCGAGTTGGCAGCGCGCGACGAAAGGGTGATCCTGATCGAGGACACACGCGAGCTCCAGTGCCCGGCGCGGGACACCGTGGCGCTTCGGACCCGCCCGGGCGCGGTCTCGATGGCGGACCTGGTCCGCTCGACGCTTCGGTTGAGGCCCGACCGGATCATCGTCGGCGAGGTGCGCGGCGCCGAGGCCCTCGACATGCTGAAAGCCTGGAACACCGGCCATCCGGGCGGGATCGCGACGGTCCATGCGAACAGCGCCCTGGCCGCGCTCTACCGCCTTGAGCAGCTCGTCCAGGAGGCGATCACGATCGTCCCGAAGCGCCTGATCGCCGAGGCGATCGAGGTCATCGCCTTCATCGAAGGCCGGGGCACGGCCCGGCGGATCGGCTGCCTTGCCGCGGTCGAGGGACTCGATCCGGGGGGCGATTATGCCGTCCGCCTGCTCGTCACCCACCCCCCTGCGAAGGAGACCCAGCCATGAACAAGCACATCCCCGATCGGCGTCGCAGTTTCGCACCCGCGTTGGTCCCCGCCATGCTGCTCTCGCCCCTGCTCGCGGCGCAGGCGCAGGCGGCCGGCTCGGGCATGCCCTGGGAGGAGCCCCTCCAGCAGGTCCTCGAGTCCGTGCAGGGTCCGGTCGCCAAGATCATCGCGGTGATCATCATCATCACCACCGGCCTGACGCTCGCCTTCGGGGAGACCGCCGGGGGCTTCCGGCGGCTGATCCAGATCGTCTTCGGCCTGTCGATCGCCTTTGCCGCCTCGTCCTTCTTCCTGTCCTTCTTCAGCTTCGGCGGCGGGGCGCTGATCGGATGACCGGCGGTCAGCACATCGAAGGCTTCGAGGCGCCGATCCACCGCGCCCTCGTCGAGCCGATCCTGTTGGGCGGAGCGCCCCGTGCGGTGGCCATCCTCAACGGCACGCTCGCCGCCGCGCTCGGCCTCGGGCTGCAGCAGTGGGTCGCGGGGCTCATGCTCTGGGCCTTCGGCCACAGCGCCTGCGTGTTCGCGGCCAAGCGGGATCCCGACTTTGCCGCCGTCCTCGTGCGGCACCTTCGCCAGAAGGGGCATCTTGCGTGCTGAACATCGGCGAATATCGGAGGCGCGCCGACCGCCTCGCGGACCATTTGCCGTGGGCGGCGCTGGTCGCGCCGGGCGTGGTCCTCAACAAGGACGGCAGCTTCCAGCGGAGCTTCCGTTTCCGGGGGCCGGATCTCGAGAGCGCGACCGACGCCGAGCTCGTCTCGGCGGCAGCCCGGGCCAACAATGTGCTCAAGCGCTTCGGGTCGGGCTGGACCCTGGTCTTCGAGGCCGAGCGGTTCGAGGCCGCCGGCTATCCGCAGAGCCGCTTTCCCGACGCGGCGTCCTGGCTGGTCGACAAGGAGCGCCAGGCAGGCTTCGAGGGCGGACGCGACCATTTCGAGAGCGTCCAGCACCTGACGCTCGTCTGGCTTCCGCCGGCGGACGTGCAGGCCGGAGCCGAGCGGATGTTCGTCGAGACGTCGGGCGATGGCGGCGCCCGCGACTGGCACGAGGCACTGGCCTCGTTCGTCTCCGCGACGGATCGCGCCTGCGACCTCCTGTCGAGCTTCATGCCCGAGGTTGCGCCGCTCGGCGACGAGGAGACGCTCACCCATCTCCATTCGGCGATCTCGGGCAGGAGGCACCGGGTCGCCGTGCCCGAGACTCCAATCTATCTCGACGCGGTCCTTGCCGACACGCCGCTGGCCGGGGGGCTGGAGCCGGTGCTGGGCGAGAAGCACCTGCGCACCTTGACCGTGCTCGGCTTTCCCGGTCTCAGCCGTCCCGGGATCCTCGACGCGCTCAATCATCAGGATTTCCCCTACCGCTGGACGAGCCGGTTCATCGCGCTCGACAAGGCCGATGCGACCCGAGTGCTGGTTCGGCTGCGGCGCCAGTGGTTCAACAAGCGCAAGTCGGTCACCGCACTGCTGCGCGAAATTCTCTACAACCAGCCGGTCCAGCTGCTCGACAGCGACGCCGACAACAAGGTCGTCGACGCGGACCTTGCCCTGCAGGCGCTTGGGGCCGACTATGTCGCCTTCGGCTATCTGACGACGACCGTCACGGTGACCGGGGCCACCGCCCGGGACGCCGACGAGCGGGTTCGTGCTGTCGAGCGGGTGGTGAACGGGCTCGGCTTCACCGCCATGCGCGAGCGGCTGAACGCCGTCGAGGCGTGGCTGTCGAGCCTTCCCGGCCACCTCTATGCCAATGTCCGCCAGCCGCTCGTCCACACGCTCAATCTCGCCCATCTGATGCCGCTGTCGAGCGTCTGGGCAGGGCCTCGGGCGAATGGGCATCTGGGCGGACCGCCGCTGCTCCTGGCGGAGACGAGCGGCTCGACCCCGTTCCGGCTGTCGACCCATGTCGGCGATGTCGGCCACATGCTCGTCGTCGGGCCGACCGGCGCCGGCAAGTCAGTGCTGCTCGCGCTGCTGGCGATGCAGTTCCGCCGTTACGAGGGCGCCGCCGTCTACCTGTTCGACAAGGGCTGGTCGGCGCGCGCGGCGGTGCTGGCGATGGGCGGCGCCCATCATGCGCTCGGAACAGCCGGTGCGATCGGCGAGGGTGCGCTCGCCTTCCAGCCGCTCAGGCGGATTGACGAGGCGGCGCAGCGCAGCTGGGCGGCCGAATGGCTGGGCTCGCTGCTCGAGCAGCAGAAGCTGGAGATGAAGCCGGAGGTGAAGGACGCGCTGTGGTCGGCGCTCCTCAACCTCGCCTCCACTCCGCCGGAGGAACGCACGCTCACCGGCCTGTCGCTGCTCCTGCAGTCCAATGCGGTGAAGGCCGCGCTTCAACCCTATACGCTCGAGGGGCCGTTCGGATCGCTTCTGGATGCGGCCGAGGATCGCCTCGCCATCGCCGGCGTCCACGCCTTCGAGATGGAAGCGCTGATGGGCGAGGTCGGTGCCGTCCTTCCGGTGCTGACCTACCTCTTTCATCGGCTCGAGGAGCGGTTCGACGGCCGCCCCACCCTATTGGTGCTCGACGAGGCCTGGGTGTTCCTCGACAATCCCGTGTTCGCCGCGCGCATCCGCGAGTGGCTCAAGGTGCTGCGCAAGAAGAATGTGTCGGTGGTCTTCGCCACCCAGTCGCTGGCCGACATCGCCGACAGCAAGATCGCTCCGGCCATCATCGAGAGCTGCCCGCAGCGGATCTTCCTCGCGAATGACCGGGCCATCGAGCCGCAGGCCCGCGCCGCCTACGAAAGGTTCGGGCTCAACGAGCGGCAGGTCGAGCTGATCGCCAGGGGCTCGCCCAAGCGCCACTATTACCTGCAGTCGCACCGCGGCAACCGGCTGTTCGAGCTGGGCCTCGGCCCGATCGCGCTCGCCTTCTGCGGAGCCTCGGACCCGGCCTCGCAGCGGCGCATCGAATCCATCCTCGCAGAGCACGGCGCCGACGCCTTTGCGCGCCACTGGCTCGAGAGCCGCGGCCTGTCCTGGGCGGCGGCCGTGCTCGACGATTTCGATCCGTTCCAAGCAGAGAGAGGAGAACCGGAATGAACCGATTTCACAGGGCGGCCGCGCGCGCCTGCGCTTGCGCAGTCTCGATCGGCGGGACCTTCGCGATTGCCCCCGCGCCGGCGGCGGCGATCCCGGTGTTCGACGCCACCAATTACACGCAGAACATCCTCCAGGCGGCGCGCGCGCTCGAGCAGATCAACAACCAGATCCAGTCGCTCCAGAACGAGGCGAGGATGCTCCAGGACATGGCGCTCAACCTCGAGCGGATCGACTTCCCGCAGCTTGAGCGGATCAGCTCGTCCTTGAAGGAGATCGACCAGCTGATGGGCGAGGCGCGGGGCATCGGCTTCAAGGCGGATCAGCTCGAGCAGCGCTTCCGCGCCATGTTCCCGGGCTCGGTCGATCGGGCCCTCCGGAACGACGCCCGGGCGGCCGAGGCGAAAAGCCGCCTCGACAAGGCACTTGAAGGCTTCCGGCATGGCATGACGGTGCAGGCCGAGGTCGTGTCGAACCTCCGGGACGACGCGCGCTTGCTCTCCGAGCTGTCGAGGCGCAGCGAAGGCGCGGTCGGAAGCCTCCAGGCCCAGCAGGCGACCAACCAGCTGCTGGCGCTCAGCACCAAGCAGCAGCTGCAGCTTCAGGCGATGATGGCCGCCGGGTTCCGCGAGGCCTCGAGCGAGCGAGCGCGCCGGGCGCAGGCGGAGATCGACGCGCGCGCAGCGACCAGGCGCTTCCTCGGCTCCGGCAAGGCCGAAAGCCCGGGGAACTGACGAGACCGGCGCCGGCAGCGATGGCCGGCGCCTGCCGCGGGGCTTCCCCCTGGGCCCCGCGGCACCCCTCAACGAAAGCTGACCTGCGATGAACGACCTGAACGTCATCGACCGCTTCCTTGCGGCCTTCATCCAGTACATCGACAGCGGCTTCGGGCTGCTGGGCGGCGACGTCGCCTTCCTGACCAGCGTCCTGGTCGGGATCGACATCACGCTTGCCGGTCTGTTCTGGGCGCTTGCGCACGAGGACGACATCGTCGGGCGCTTCCTCAAGAAGATCCTCTACGTCGGCGCCTTCGCGCTGATCCTCGGCAATTTCCAGCGGCTCTCGGACATCATCTTCCGCTCGTTCGCAGCCCTTGGGCTCACCGCCGGCGGCGGAACGATGAGCGCCGACGACCTCCTGCGCCCCGGCTATCTCGCCGGGACCGGTTTCGAGGCCGCCTGGCCGCTGCTCGACCAGGCGAGCGAGCTGCTGGGGTTCACCAGCTTCTTCGACAATGTCCTGACGATCGCCATCCTGGGGCTGGCCTGGCTGTTCGTGATCACTGCCTTCTTCATCCTCGCGGTCCAGCTCTTCGTCACCATCCTCGAGTTCAAGCTGACGAGCCTCGCCGGCTTCGTGCTGGTGCCGTTCGCGCTGTGGAACCGCACCAGCTTCCTCGCCGAGCGGGTGCTCGGCAATGTCGTCACCTCGGGGATCAAGGTGATGGTCCTCGCGGTGATCGTCGGCATCGGCTCTGGCTTCTTCGGCGCGTTCCCTGCCGCGCTCGACGGCCAGGAGCCCGACATCGGCCAGGCGATGAGCCTCGTGCTGGCCAGCCTCGCGCTCCTGGGGCTCGGCATCTTCGGGCCCGCGGTCGCATCGGGGCTCGTCGCTGGAGCTCCGCAGCTCGGCGCGGGAGCCGCGGTCGGGACGACTGCGGCCGCGGTTGGAACGCTCGCGGTCGGCGGCGGCGTGGCCGTCGCCGGGACCCGCGCGGCGGGAGGCGCCGCGCTTGGCGCTCTGCGCGCCGGCACCTCGATGGGCGCCGCCGCGTCGACCGCCTACACCCTCGGGCAGGAGACCTCCGGCTCGTCGACGCTCGGCGCCGGCCTCTCGGGCGTTGCGCAAGCCGCCAGGGGCGCTGCCCGGGATCGGCTTTCCGGCATCGGCGGCCTTGGTTCGGCGGCCGAACGCGGCGAGCGCGCGGCGCTCCTTGCCGGCGCAGGCGCCAGGGGCGGCGGCAGCACGTCCTCACCCGTCGCCCAAGAGATGCCCGGCTGGGCGCGCCAGATGCGGTCCGAGCAGAGTGCCCGTCATCACCGGCAGGTCGCGCTCCACGCGGTTCGCGACGGCGAGCGCGGCGGCGCCGGCGCCACCCCCGACATCCGCGATAAGGAGGACTAGACCATGAAGTTCAGGCGAGCGGTTCAGCGCTACGGGCGAACGGGAGAGCCGGTTACACCTTATCAGCGCGCCGGCCAGGTGTGGGACGAGAGGATCGGATCGGCCCGGGCCCAGGCCCGCAACTGGCGGCTCATGGCCTTTGGCGGGCTGCTGCTCTCGACCGGGCTTTCCGCCGGACTGCTGTGGCAGTCGCTGCAGAGCCGCGTCGTGCCCTATGTGGTCGAGGTCGACCGGCTCGGCGAGGCGCGGGCGGTCGCGCCGGTCGTGGAAGGCTACCAGCCGACCGATCCGCAGGTCGCCTGGCATCTGGCGAAGTTCATCGGCAACGTCCGGTCGGTCTCGCTGGACCCGGTGCTGATGCGGCAGAACTGGCTCTCGGCCTATGATTTCGTGACCGGGCGCGGCGCCCTCTTCCTCAACGACCATGCGCGCTCGGCGCAGCCGTTCGCCGAGGTCGGCGACCGGACGGTCTCGGTCCAGGTCACCAGCGTTGTCCGGGCCTCGGACAGCTCGTTTCAGGTGAAATGGATTGAGACGGCCTACGAGCGCGGCAGCCTCGCCGGGACCTCGCGCTGGACGGCGATCCTGTCGGTTGAGGTCAAGCCGCCAAAGTCCGCCGACGAGCTCCGCAAGAACCCGCTCGGGCTTCGCATCGACGGCATCGACTGGAGCCGGGAGCTCGACACTGCCGAGCCGAAGCCCGCTGCTCCCGCGCCGGCCGCGCCGCCTTCGCCCCCGCCGGAGCCGTCGCTTCCGCTCGGCTCCCCGCTCGATCCCGATCTTTCGCGTCTGCCGTCCGGCGCACCGCCTTTGGAAAGGAATTCCCGATGAAACCCCTCGCTATTTGTCTTGCCGCCGCGGCCCTCGCGGCGGGCCTGGCGTCCGCCGGGGCGGCCGGTGCACCCGCACCGTCCGCAGCTCCCAGGCCGGCCCCTTCGATGGTCGCCGACGCCACCGGCCTCGGGCGCGAGGCGCAACCCGCCATGATTGCGCTCCGCCCTCGCGCGCTGGCCGCCGAGGTCCATCCGTGGCGGGACGGCGCCGTCTATCGTCTCGCGACTGCGCCCGAGCGCGTGAGCGACGTCGCGCTCCAGCCGGGAGAGGCCCTGATCGCGGTTGCCGCCGGCGATACCGCGCGCTGGGTCATCGGCGACACGACGAGCGGCTCGGGACCCACGCGCCGAACCCATATTCTCGTGAAGCCCGCCGCTTCCGGGATTCGAACCAATCTCGTGATCACGACCGACCGGCGCGTCTATCATCTCGATCTCGCGAGCGCCGCGCGCGCCATGACGGGCATCGCCTGGACCTATCCCGAGGACGAGCTGCTTGCGCTCCGGAAGGCCGAGGCGGCCCTGGCCCGGGCCGAGCCGATGGCGGCGCCGGTCGCCGTCGAGCGCCTCAACTTCAACTACGCGATTGAGGGCGACCGGCCGCCGTGGCGACCGATCCGCGCGTTCGACGACGGAGTCCAGCTGTTCATCGAGTTCCCGCCCGCGCTCGAGAGCAGCGAGGCGCCACCCCTGTTCGTCATCGGCGCCTCCGGCGGGCCGGAGCTCGTCAACTACCGCAAGCGCGGGCGTTATTATGTGGTCGACCGGCTGTTCGGAGCCGCCGAGCTTCGCCTCGGCGGGAAGCGCCAGCAGGTGGTCCGCATCACGCGCAGCGGCGGCGCGCGGACGCCGCGGCGCGGCGGGAGGGTCTCATGAGCGAGGCCGAAGGCGCCGGAGCGCCGGTCCATGCGCCAAAGGAGGATCCCGAGACCCTGGTGCTCCGTGGACGACCTCGTCCGGTGATCCGCTTCCGCCGCGGGCCGATCATCAGCGTCGCGGGAACGGCCACCGCGGCGCTGATCGGTCTGGCCTGGATCGCGCTCGAGCCGCCGTCGTTCCGGCGCGCAGGACAGGCCGACGTGCAGGAGCCCGCCTCGACCGCAGCGCCCGACGGCCTTGCCGACGCACCGGCAAGCTATGCCGATGTTCCGCGGCTGGGCCCTCCGCTTCCCGGCGATCTCGGGCGGCCGATCCTCCAGCAGCAGCGAAAGCTCGGACGCGTGCCCGTGGCCGGCGGCCAGGCGATGGCGGACGAGGCTGAGGCCGAACGGCGGCTTGCCGAGCAGGTCGAGGCGGCGCGCGCTTCGGCGGTCCTCGTCCGCCTCCAGGCCCCGGCTCCTGCCGGATCGGAGCGGCGATCGATCCCGCCTGCAGAAAATCCGGTCACCGAGCGGATATCGGACACTTCGGCTCCCGCCGCACCGGCCGCCGGCCGGCAGCGCAAGATCGACCTTGCCCATGCGCAGCCCGGGGACGCCAACCCGCATCCGCTCCTCGGCGCGCCGTCGCCGTGGGTCCTGAGTGCCGGGACCGTGATCCCGGCGAGCCTCATCACCGGCCTCAACTCGGACCTGCCGGGACTCGTCCTCGCACAGGTCACGGAGCAGGTCCGCGACAGCGCCACCGGCACGATCGTGCTCGTCCCCCAAGGCGCGCGTCTCATCGGAGACTATGACAGCATGGTCGCCTACGGGCAGAGGCGCGCGCTCATCGTGTGGAAGCGGATCGTCTTTCCCGACGGATCCTCCGTGCGGCTCGACGCTGTGCCGGCAAGCGATGCGGCCGGTTTTGCCGGCCTCGAGGACGGGGTCGACGTCCACGAAGGCCGGCTGCTCAGGGGCATCGCCGTTTCGAGCCTGCTCGGGATCGGGGGCGAGCTGAGCATCGGCGGCAATGACCGCGCCCTCGTCCGCGCGCTGCGCGAGAGCGCTCAAGCCAACGGCGCGCGCGCCGGCGAGGCGATCGTCGCGCGCGACCTCGATGTGCAGCCGACGCTGACCATCCGGCCCGGCTGGCCGGTCCGCGCCATCCTGCACCAGGATCTCGTCCTCGCGCCGTGGAAGGGCTGACCATGGCCGGACTCAGGCTCGGGCGGCTTCCGGACCGGACCCCGGTCAAGATCGTGATCGCCCTGTCGCCGGAGCTCAACCGGGCGCTCGGCGACTATGCGGCGGCCTATGAGGCGGCCTACGGCGAGGCGGAACCGCTCGCGGAACTCATTCCGGCGATGCTCGCCGCCTTCCTGCAGAGCGACCGCGACTTCCTCCGCAGCCGCAGGTCGCGGGATCCGGTCGGGTGATCCGGGGCGGGCTCGACGACGGCCTGATCACGGTCGAGGAGTTTGCTCGGCTCGCGCGCCTGTCGCGCCGCCAGATCGACCGGCTGCGCGGGCGAAGGGCGCCAGGCTTTCCCCGGGAATATGAACTGGGCAGCGGCAACTCCAAATATCGCCGCTGCCCGAGGTTCCGGCTGGCCGAGGTGCAGACGTGGCTCGACTCGCGGGCGCTGTGGTGAGGATCGCCCTCAAGGCGGCCGGCGTCGGGGTGAAAGGATCGCCTCGCCGGCGCGGCGCCGTTCCCGAAGATCTGCCCAGGGCCGGCGCTTTGCCGACCCCCCGATTCTGCCGGAGATGCCGACGTAGACGGGAGCCTGAAGACAACGTAAGGGCTGGGCGGCTTTGCAGATGCTCGGGGGCTAAGCGGATGACCAAGGCCTGGAACAAGGCGCTGACCCATATGAAGTCGGCGCTCCGCCTGCTGGACGACGCGGAGGCTCCGCCGGAAATCGGCGCCAACCTCGACTCGACGATCTGCAGGCTCGAAGAGGCGATCGCTGCGCAGAGACGTATCACGCTCCCGGTGCCGCCGCCCGGTCGCGCGACTGCCGGCGCGCGCTCAAATCATCCCTGACGACATGTTCTCGAAATAGCTGTCCATGGCGAACCAGCCCTTTTGCGACAGCGAGACCGTCTCCGTGCCCCTCATGGTTCCGCGCCGCACAAGGCCCTGCTGCTCGAGCGCCGTGATCCAGCGGGCGGCGGTCGAAGGCCCGACATCGGCCGCCTTGGCCAGCGCGGAGATGGAAAGCGCTCTTTGCTCGATGGCAGCTCCGTAGAGCTTGAGAAGCATGTCCCAGGCCGGTTCCGAGAACAGTGGGGCGGGAAAGAACCTCCTGCGATCCGTTCGGCTCTTGATGATGAAGCTCACCGCTCGCTGGCGGCGGTTCGGATCTGGCATCCAGCGCTCCGTTTTATCGGGTTGGCGGTAAGCACAGACCGAGCACGCCGTTCTTCGGCCACTTTGGAATAAAGTGCAACATCGCCCTTCATCGCGACTTGCGACGCCAACGGAGGAGATTGGACGTGACTGGAAGGGCGGTGACGACCCGCGCAATCCCGGCGGGGCGGTCCACGCCCATTGGATCGCACCGAAGACATTCCGCCTACAAACGAGGCAGGATCGTGATCCACGCAAGTGAGGCGGCGCCCGTCATGTGGTAGGAGGGCAAAGGGACTCGACGCGCCTCAAGCGACGGACAGCGCGTCGGGTCTCGGCGGCTCGATGCCTCCCCTTGATAGACCGCTTGGCACATTTCCGGGATAGCGGACGGCTGCAATTGAAGCGTCCGTTCCGGAGCAAAGTGCAAGGGCACCGTAACGCGCGACGCTCGACAAGCATCGCACACGGTCCCGATACCCATTTGGAGCGTGCCGAACCTCGGAGGTCCGTTGGCCCCCCCGCCCGCGGGCCTCCACTGAGATACAGGAACCTATCGTTGCGCCTGTTCGGTAAAGCGCCAGTCTCAGCGAGTTCACCCGGATGGCTGCTTGTCGAACTCAAGAGCGCCCATGAGCGTGTGCTGTCGGGGCTGGCCGAGCTCGATCGCCTGCTTGAGAGGCCGATGCCTGACATCCAGGCTTACCTTGCGCTGAGAGCCAGGCTGTCGTCGGCGACCAGGGCTCGGAATTCCGCGGTGCAGGCTGCTCACAATTACATCCTCGAGCGTGCCGACCAGGCGACGGAAGCCGAACTTGCTCGCCTGTTTCAGGCAAGGCGCAAGACGCTGGGTCTCTCGGCCGAACATTTGAGCACCTGGAACAGCTGGGCCATCACCGCAAGCTGGTCGCGCCACCGCTCGGCCCAACGGGCGCTACGGTCGCATTGGGTGGACCTGATCGAACTGGAGCAGGGCGCGCTCTACCCGATGCTTGCGCGCCACACGGGTTCGACTTTGGAGGATCGCCGCCAGTCGCTCCGGCAATAAGGCCGCTTCGGGCCGGCATCGGGGTGGATCAGGAGATCGCACCCATTGGCGGGAACCCATGCCATTGCTGTTACGGTCGCGGTAAGGTCCCGCACGGTGGGACTTGGTCGAGGGGGCGCCAATGCCGTACTACAGGCTGTATATCTTCGGGGCCGACAGTCGCCACATCGAGCACTTCAGGGAGTTTGAAGCCGATGACGACGATTCGGCCATGTCCCTTGCGAAGGAGACGCGCGGCACGGCGGCGATGGAGCTCTGGAGCGGGCGCCGCAAGGTCGAGGCCTGGGGTGCCTTTCCAGCTTCCCCATAGCCGGGATCGCGTCCCGTAGCGGGCAGGTTGGGGCGATTGGCGTGGAGCGCGATGCCGCCGCTGCATGGTTGATCGGCGCCCGCCGGCTCGTCCGCGGCGGCATCCGGGCGGCCAGTCGGACAAATCACGGGCCAGTCCGGCTGCGCGCGCTCGGGCGCTTCGAAGCGGCCCGGCCGGGGAGAAACCTTGGCCGGGCCGAAAGGACTCGGAAACAACGGGATCCGCGTGCGACTGCCCATTGCCGGTGGCACAACCGAGTCCCGGCTGCGCCTTGCCGCATGACCGCCCGATTGGCGCCTGGTCGCTCACGACGTCTTGGTGTCCCGGAAGGGTGAGGCCGCCATGCCACAGCTTCCAGTCAAGAGACGTTTCAGGCGGATTGGCTGGAACAAAATCGCTCCGCTCCGCTTTCCTGCAATTGGGGCACGAAGGGGTGGGCGATGAGCCGCGACATCCAGGACATCCGACAGACGATCGAGCGTTGCCGGCGCCTCGGCAGGGCGATCCCGGACCCCGAAGTCTCAGCCCGGCTGTGCCAGATGGCCGACGACTTGCAGCGCTCGCTGGACTCAGGCGCCGCCGGACCCGGCGCGGGTGACATCGAGCTGATGCGGGGAAGCGCGGTTCGAGGAGGGGCTTGATGAGGGAGACAGGCCGTGCAGGGTTCGCTCCGCCAGCTGGACCAGAGTGGCGCGACGACGCATCCGGCGCGCGCGAGCTTCCATGCTGCTCGGTACGGGGCTGTCGGAATGCTGCCGGCGCAGTGATCCGGGACACCCTGCTGTGCGGCGAGCATGCCAACGAGGTCTTCGCCGGGCGCAACGGGCGGGCGACCGGCCGGTGATCGGAAGTCGATCGGCGACCGTCGGCGTTCAACAGGCTTTCCGGTACGGCATTCGGCCTTTCTTGACCCACGGCAGGGTTGCGATAGACTTTTCCGAACGGTTGGTTCTCTGATGCTCGGACGAAGGGAGTATGCCTTGACCTACCCCGACCCTTGCCGACTGGATCTGGATCCCGCCTTGCCCAGAAGCGTCATGCTGACCGGGCGCGACGTCGAGGACGCCCGGAGGCTGCTGGCGCTGCTTTCCGAGCATGAGGAAGAGAGCCCCGGATCCGCGCTTCCGGCCGCGCTGTTCGACTCCATTCACGTGCGGCAGGACCAGTTGCGGCAGAAGGCCCGGCAGATCCTGGCGCTTCGCCGCCGGCGAACATCGATTTTCTCAAGCGCGATGTTCAACGAGCCCGCCTGGGAGATGCTGCTGTCTCTTTACGCCGCTGACGGCGCGGGCCGGCTGACCGCCAGCCGCCTGGCCTTGCTGTCGGGTTCATCGAAGGCGACCGCGCTGAGATGGATCTACTATCTGGAGCTTCAGGCGCTGATCAGTCGGGACTCGCATCCGACGGACAAGCGCACCGCATTCGTCAGTCTGACCGAAAAGGGCAGGGCCGCTCTCGACGACTATCTCTCGAGCGCAATCGAGCTGAGCAGCTAGGCTTTTCCGCACAGGTGAGGCTCCCATCGACTTCGGGTCGATGGTTAGGCTCGAGGTCCGGACACCGGTCGCGCCAGGCCTGGCACGGCGTCTCCCCGGTCGGGCAGAACCGGGCGCAGGGGGGATCCCTCCTCCTGCTTCAAGAGCTGAACCAGAATTCACGAACAAAGCCATTGTAGAACCAATTTTCATGATTTAAGAACGTTTTTCACGCGATGGCGGGCTTGAAGCTCAATTTTCACGCGGAAGGACCGTTCTTCATGGCCGATGCGCCGGAGAATCCATTTTCAGGACCGACGCTTGTTCTTCAGGAACGCCGGCTTCCCGAGACGGCGACGCCGGCGGGTTATGCCGCGCTGGTCCACGCCTATCGCCTGTCCGTCCCGCTTCCCCGCACCCTGACGGCCATCGGCGAGCGTCACAGGATTCTCGAACGGGATGGCTGGCGAATCATGACTCCCCGTCATGCTCCGCATCCGACGCTCGAGGGACATCTCACCTTCGCCCTCAAGTATGAAGGGCTGGATCTCGCGCTGCTCAAGCGGCTGTTCGAGGCCGTGGGACCAGGAAGGATCGAGCAGATTGTCCGCCAGGGGCCGACCGGGAGCTATGCGCGGCGGATTTGGTTCCTTTACGAATGGCTGACAGGAACGAGGCTCGACCTGCCCGACGCGGCCGGCGGTCGTTATGTCGACACGCTCGATCCCGACCTCCAGTGGGGCGTCCAGGGCGAGACATCGCCGCGCCACCGCGTGCGCAACAACCTGCCCGGCACGCCGGCCTTCTGTCCCCTCGTGTTCAGGACCGAACGCCTCGAGCAATTCATCGGGCTCGACCTCGCGGGACGCGCCGAGGAAGCGGTTGCGGCGGTGCCGGGCGACCTGCTGGCGCGAACCGCGGCCTTCCTGCTCCTCAAGGACTCGCGCTCGAGCTACGCGATCGAAGGCGAGAATCCGCCGCAGGACCGCATCCGGCGCTGGGGCCGGGCGATTGCCGACGCGGGGCGTCAGCCGCTCGACCACGACGAGCTGCTGCGGCTGCAGCGGATCGTGATCGGCGACGCCCGGTTCGTAAGAATGGGCTTTCGCGACGAGGGGGGCTTCGTTGGCGACCACGATCGCGAGACCCGCCTGCCATTGCCAGATCATGTCAGCGCTCGGCCGGAGGACCTCCCGTCGCTCATCGACGGCCTGATCGCGTTCGACCGCGGATCCGCCCTGAGGCTCGACCCGGTGATCGCCGCGGCCGTGCTGGCGTTCGGGTTCGTCTACGTCCATCCGTTCGAAGACGGTAACGGCAGGATCCACCGTTACCTCATGCACCATGTCCTGGCCGAGCGGGGCTTCAACCCGCCGGGTGTGATCTTCCCGGTGTCCGCTGCGATCCTCGACCGCATCGACGATTATCGGGCGGTCCTCGAGAGCTATTCCGAGCGGCTCCTGCCCCATGTGCGGTGGGAGCCGACCGAGCGGTTCAACCTACGCGTCCTCAATGACACCGGCGACTTCTACCGCTTCTTCGACGCCACGCCGCACGCGGAATTCCTCTACGAGTGCGTACAGCGGACGATCGAGATGGACCTTCCGGCCGAAGCGGGCTTCCTGCGTCGCTACGATGCGTTCCGGCAGGGCGTCGAAGCGCTGGTCGACATGCCCGAGCGCAGCATCGAGCTTCTGTTTCATTTCCTTCACCAGAACGGCGGCGCGTTGTCCCGGCGGGCGCGCGAGCGCGAATTTGCTGAGCTGAACGACGACGAGGCGGCACGGGTCGAGGCGATCTATCGCCGCCACTTCCCCGAGGAATAGAAGGGGGTGCATCGAGGACGCCGGCGGCCTGAGTGCTGCGCAAGCGGCCAGCAAGGCTCTTCGGGCGCGCGAAGCACGGCCCCGATGAAGCGAGCGAGTGAGGAATTTGTGCCGGCGGACGCGGGGCGGCAGCGGCCGAGCAGGCGGGCGTCCGCCGGCTCTCGAAGGACTGAGGGGATGGCTTGGTGATCAACGACGGACCAGGCCGACTGTTGGTCGCTGCTGGATTTTTTACATTCATTGGCTTCGTGGTTGCAGGAGTAATTGTCGGGCTCGCTGCACAGGATGAGTATCGGCGCGGCGGAAGCCGTATTCATCCGCTTGGCTGGCCGGCCGCGGGCTTCCTCCTGCTAGTGCTGCTCGCGTTGGTGCACGGGCGCTTCTAGACGCTCGAAGCCTGGTCGATGAACTCGTCCAGCTCGATGATTTCCGCAGCGCGACTCACCTGTCTTGCCCTCGTTTCGGCCCATGCCACCAGCTCTGGGAGCGAGAGCGCCAGCTCGAACGACACGCCGGCATTGTAGGAATCGGACCACCGAAGCTGGCATCGCAAGGGGCGCAGGTCGGGCAACCTCAGGATCACATGGCCAACTTTTCGGATGGGTGTGACCGTCCGGAGCTTCGCGCCGCCTTGTGAGATATTGTGGAGGTAGCCGGCATAGTGCCGCCTGCCGATGAGGATCCTGGCACGACATTGAACGTCGTGTCGCGGGAACCGCCGACGCTGAGGCCCGCGCCCCGCTGCATTGGACTTTGAAGGTTTCACGGCATTTCCGCTCCGAACCAATTCGCCATACCAATTACGCGCCCGGAACGAATCTTCGGTTAAAAATAGGTCCGCATCGGAGCCGACCAGCCCACGGGTACCGGTAAACACTGATGTTCTGAATTGTGGTCCAGGAATTTTTCTTGACGGCGATTCCGTCTCGGTTATGGTAGCAAAAGCCGCAGATTCCTGCGGTTTTCGGCTGACCGGTAAAACGGCACAGTGGTTTTGGTACCGGCATTCGCAGGTTCGAATCCTGCCGCCCCAGCCAGTGCGAATATCGCCGAACTCGCCGCTCTTGACCCTGACATTGTGTCAAGGTCCAAAAGCGCCCACATGACGAGTCGAGAAGGCGAGGAATGCGTCATGGCCGAGTGCCATCATCCGCACGAACATCACCACCACGCTGCGGCGGGCGACCACGGAAAGATCGTGACCGACCCAGTGTGCGGAATGACGGTCGATACGACGACCGCTGAGCACAAGTTCGAGCTCGGTGAGGGCACCTATTACTTCTGCAGCGCGCGTTGCCTGGAGAAGTTCGAGGCGAACCCGGACACCTATTTGAACCCGACCGACGATAGTCCGGCGGTCTCGGCGCCAGCGGGTACGATCTGGACCTGTCCAATGCACCCCGAGATCCGCCGCGACGGGCCCGGGAGTTGTCCGATCTGCGGCATGGCGCTCGAGCCGCTGGAGCCAAGCCTCGAGGAGGGGCCGAACCCCGAGCTGATCGACATGACCCGGCGCTTCTGGATTAGCACCGCGTTCACCGTGCCACTTGCCGTTCTGGTCATCGCGGCTGAACTGTTCGGCCTGGAAATCATGCCCATGCGGACGCTGGTGCGGGTGCAGCTTGCGCTCGCGACACCGGTCGTCCTGTGGGGCGGATGGCCGTTCTTCGAGCGCTTCTGGGCGTCACTGAGGTCGCGCAACCTCAACATGTTCACGCTGATCGGGCTCGGGGTCGGCGTCGCTTACGGCTACAGCGTCGTTGCAGCGCTGGCGCCCGAGATATTCCCCGCTTCGCTGAAGACAATGGGCGGGTTGGTCCCAGTTTATTTTGAAGCCGCCGCGGTCATCACGACCCTCGTCTTGCTCGGACAGGTACTGGAGCTGCGAGCCCGGTCGGCAACCGGCAAGGCAATCCGCGCCTTGCTCGGACTTGCTCCGAAGACGGCCCGCAAGGTCCACGACGACGGCAGCGAGGAGGATATTCCGCTCGACCACGTCCACGTCGGCGACCTCTTGCGCGTCCGTCCCGGCGAGAAGGTGCCGGTCGATGGGATCGTGGTTGAGGGCCACAGCTCGGTCGATGAATCGATGATCAGCGGCGAGCCCGTGCCGGTCGAGAAAGTCGCCAACGACACGGTCGTCGGAGCGACGGTCAATGGGACGGGCAGCCTGCTCGTCCGGGCTGAGCGCGTCGGCCGCGATACGATGCTCTCCCAGATTGTGCACATGGTGGCTGAAGCGCAGAGATCGCGCGCTCCGATCCAGGCGCTAGCGGACAAGGTTTCGGCCTGGTTCGTTCCGGGCGTCGCGCTGGTGGCCGTCATTGCGTTCGTCGTCTGGAGCTTCGTCGGCCCCGAGCCGCGTCTCGCACACGCCTTGGTCAACGCGATCGCCGTCCTGATCATCGCCTGTCCCTGTGCGCTGGGTCTCGCAACGCCGATGTCGATCATGGTCGGTACCGGCCGAGGCGCGACCGCCGGTGTGCTTGTGAAGAATGCCGAGGCGCTGGAGCTTATGGAAAAGGTCGACACGCTCGTCGTCGACAAGACTGGCACCCTGACGCTCGGCAAGCCCAAGCTCGTCGCCGTCAAAGCGGAAAGCGGGTTTGACGATCGCGAGGTGCTTCGCCTGGCCGCCGCCCTCGAACGGGGCAGCGAGCATCCGCTCGCGGCGGCGATTGTCGAAGGTGCTGAGGAGCGCGGCCTTGATCTGCCCGCCGCCCAGGATTTTCAGAGCCACACGGGCAAGGGCGTTTCCGGGATAGTGGACGGCCGAAAGGTCGCCCTGGGCAACAATGTCCTGCTCGCGGAACTCGGAGCGGACGTCACCGGGCTTGAGGCGGTCGCGAACGAGCATCGGTCGGAGGGCGAGGGCGTCATGTTCGTCGCCATCGACGGCCGCGCCGCCGGGCTCATCACTGTCGCGGACCCCATCAAACCCAATGCCGCCGAAGCGGTCGCCCATCTACAGCGCGAGGGAATTCACGTCGTTATGATGACGGGCGACAATCGCCGCACGGCGGAAGCCGTCGCCCGCCGGGTCGGCATCGATGAAGTTTCGGCCGAGGTGCTGCCCGACCAGAAGCAGGCGACAGTCGAGAAGCTTCGCAAGGAAGGTCGCAGCGTTGCAATGGCTGGCGACGGCATCAACGATGCCCCCGCGCTGGCCGCCGCCGATGTCGGCATCGCAATGGGGACCGGGACCGACGTCGCCATGGAGAGCGCAGCGGTGACCCTGGTGAAGGGGGACCTGAATGGAATCGTCCGCGCTCGCCGCCTCAGCCACGCGACGATGCGCAACATCCGGCAGAACCTGTTCTTCTCGTTCGTCTTCAACGGTGCGGGCGTGCCTATCGCCGCCGGAGTCCTTTATCCGTCGTTCGGCCTGCTTTTGTCGCCGATCATCGCCGGGGCCGCGATGGCGTTCAGCTCGGTCGCGGTCATTGGCAATTCCTTGCGATTGAGGAGCGCCCGGTTGTGAAGATCGGCGAGGCCTCGATCGCGTCGGGCGTGAGCCAGCGGATGATCCGGCATTACGAGAAGATCGGTCTGGTCCCGGCCGCGTCGCGGCGGGATTCCGGCTACCGGGATTATGACGAACGCGATGTCCATACCTTGCGGTTCATCGGACGAGCCCGCGATCTGGGCTTCCCGATCGAGGAAATCCGCACGCTACTGGGGCTTTGGCACGACCGGCACCGGTCGAGCGCGGACGTCAAGCAGCTCGCTTTATCGCGGGCGGCCGAGCTGAAGCGGAAAGCAAAGGAGCTCGACGAGATGCGCCGTTCGCTCGAGCATCTGGCCGCTCGCTGCCATGGCGACGACCGGCCGGACTGCCCGATCCTCGGCGGGCTCGAGGGAGCCGGAAAATGACCCTGGTCATTGCCGCGCAAGGTGGCGGGGCCTATGTCGCCCGCATGCCCGCGGCGCTCCTCAGGCTCATGATGCTGGTGGCACTGGCGTTCATGCCTCTCGGCATGACGGGCACTCCTGCGGTCGCGTCAACGACTTCCGGCGCCGCTGCAGGTCATTGCGACGAACATCAGAAGCCGACCGACGCGCCGGCCAAGATGAGCATGCACTGTGCAGCTTGCGCGGCGCTGCCTGCGGTCGAAGCGACGGCAGTCCCCGAACTCAAGCCGCAGGCGCCCGCACGCATTTCTGCGATGAACGCCCTTTCCGACACCGAGCCCGAGATCGCGACACCACCTCCAAGGCTGGCCTGAAAACTGAGTAACAGTTTTCGATTCAATCCAGCTTTTGGAGACTTTCACATGAAGACGTTTATCGGCGCGATCGCGCTCATCATGGCCGCACCGGTCACAGCCCAGACCGCTCCGTCGGCCCCGATGGACCATTCCCAAATGGACCATTCCAAGATGGACCATTCCCAGATGGGACAAATGGACCATAGCCAGCACATGCAGGCCAAGCATGACTGCAAAGAGTGCTGCGAGAAGATGAAGGGCAAGGACGGCAAGATGGAATGCATGGACAAGAAGGCGGATGCCAAGACGGCAGCGCCCGACGCGTCCGCGCAGGCCCACGAAGGCCACGCCCACTAATCGAAGAGGCGCCGTCCCACGCTGGCGGCGCCTACTTTCCAGGGAACAGTATCGACGCCCGCTCGTCGGGCGAGGACATTTTCATGAATGAACTGACTTCACTCAGCCGGCGCACTTTCCTCGCCGGTAGCGCGGCTGCCGCGGGCGCCGCCGGTCTTTTCCCGGCCTGGGCCATGAGCATGAGCCCCGGCGTCGCTGCGGCAAAAGGAAGCGGCACGCTCGCCGGGAACGACCTCGCGATCACGGTCGCGCAGCATTCGTTCAAAGTCGATGGCAGGATTGGACAAGCCGTCGCGATGAACGGCACGATCCCGGGCCCTCTCGTTCGCCTCAAGGAAGGCGAAAATGTCCGAATCGCGGTGCACAACCAGCTTGGCGAGGACACGTCGATCCACTGGCACGGGCTGCTCGTGCCGTTCCAGATGGACGGGGTCCCCGGCGTCAGCTTCCCAGGGATCAAGGCCCACTCGACCTTTGTCTACGAATTCCCGGTGAGGCAGTCCGGCACCTATTGGTATCACAGCCATTCCGGCCTGCAGGAGCAGGTCGGACATTACGGGCCGATCATCATCGATCCCGCCGGCCCGGATCCGGTCGCCTACGACCGCGAGCATGTGATCCTGCTGTCCGACTGGACCTTTCTCCACCCGCACGCTCTCTTTACCCAGCTGAAGAAGGAGCCGGGCGTCTTTAACCGGCAGAAGCTGACGCTCGAAGACCGGTTGAAGGGCCGCAATCCGTTGACGCCGGAGGAGCGCGCCATGTTTGCGCGGATGCGGATGGATCCAACCGACGTTTCTGACGTGACCGCGGCCGCCTATAAATATCTGATCAACGGCCACACACCCGGCGAGAACTGGACCGGCCTCTTCCGTCCCGGCGAGCGGGTTCGGCTTCGCATCATCAATGCGGCCGCGCAGACGATTTTCAACCTGCGAATCCCCGGCCTGCCGATGACGGTGGTCGCGACCGATGGAGTCGACGTCCGGCCGGTCGAGGTGGACGAGCTTCAGATCGGCAATGCCGAAACCTACGACGTGATCGTCCAGCCCTCAGACCGGGCCTACACCTTCGTCGCCGAGACGATCGACCGTTCCGGCATGGGCGTGGCGACGCTTGCCCCGCGCGAAGGGATGCGCTCCGCAGTTCCGCCTCTGCGCGAGCGGCCGGTCCTTCGCATGAAGGACATGGGCATGGATCACGGCGCCCCGGCCCAGCCGATGGACCATTCGGCGATGGGGCATGGCAGCACCGGCGCAATGGATCATTCAGCGATGGGGAATGGAAGTGCGTCCGCGTCCGCGTCCGCGTTCGCAGCGCCGATGGACCACGGCAGCATGAAGATGCGCGACAAGTCCAAGGTGAATTTCCCGGTCGGGGTAGGGGTCGACATGATCGCTCCGATGCCGATGGATCGCACGGGCGATCCGGGCATCGGCCTCGACGATGTCGGTCACCGCGTTCTCACCTACCGGGATCTCGTGGCGCTCAAGCCGTTTCACGATCAGCGCCCGCCGACCCGCCGGATCGACATCCATCTGACCGGCAACATGGAACGCTTCATGTGGTCGATGGACGGCGAGAAGCTGAGCGAGAATCCGGAGCCGTATCGCTTCGCCCGGAACGAGCGGGTGCGGTTGCGGCTGATCAACGACACGATGATGACCCACCCGATGCATATTCACGGGCACTTCTGGCAGCTCGTGAACGGCCAGGGAGCCAATCAGCCGCTGAAGCACACGGTTCGTGTATTACCGGGCGGCTACGTGGATCTGGACATGACCGCGGACGCCCCGGGCGACTGGGCGTTCCACTGCCACCTGCTCTACCACATGCACGCGGGGATGATGCGCGTCGTGAAGATCCGGCCGCTGGAAGGAGAGGCGGCATGAAGCGCCTGATCCTGCTTCTCGCCGCATCGGCGCTCGCATCCTCACCGGCGGTGGCCCAGCACGCGGGGCACAACATGCCAAGCATGACGATGCCGATGCCGTCCAAGCCCGCAGCAAAGAAGAAGCCGGTCGCCAAGAAGCCGGTCGCCAAGAAGGCTGCGCCCAAGAAGGCGGCCGCGAAGAAGACTGCAAAGACGACGGTGCCGAAAAAGGCGACGCCGAAGAAGGCCGTTACGAAGAAGGCAGTCGAAAAGCCCGTGGCAAACCCGCATGCCGGGCACGACATGTCGAGCATGCCCGGCATGGAGATGCCGGCTGAACCATCGAAGACCGATACTCACGCTGGCCATGTCATGCCGACGGTACAGTTCGCGACGCCCGATGCCCATGCTGGCCACGACATGTCGGCGATGGCGGTTGAACCGCCGGTCGCACCGCCTCCGCCCGAGGCTCTCAGCGGTCCTCAGAATGCGGCGGACACGGTCTGGGGGCAGGAGGCGATGGATTCCTCGCGAGCGGTCCTCCTGCGCGAGCATGGAAGCATGTCGGCGTCAAAGCTGCTGATCAACCAGCTCGAAACACGCGTCCGGAAAGGGCGCGACGGCTACTATCTGAACGCAGAAGGCTGGTACGGCGGCGACATCGACAAGCTGTGGCTGAAGACCGAGATCGAAGGCGAGTATGGGCGGAAGGCGGAGCAGGCCGAGTTCCAGGCACTCTGGAGCCACGCGATCGACCCCTGGTTCAATCTCCAGGCCGGCGCGCGTTTTGATGCGCAGCCGGATACGCGCGGACATCTCGTGTTGGGGGTGGAAGGGCTTGCCCCGTACTGGATCGAGGTCGATGCGGCCGCATTCCTCTCGGACAAGCGCGACGTCACCGCACGCGTCGAGGCCGAGCATGACATGCGCCTGACCCAGAAGCTCATCCTCCAGCCTCGCGTCGAGCTCGACTTCGCAGCGCAGGATATCCCGCGCCAGCAAATCGGATCGGGCCTTTCCTCGGCCGAGCTCGGGCTCCGGCTCCGCTACCAGATCATGCCCCGGTTCGCGCCGTACATCGGCGTCAACTACGAACGTGCGTTCGGCGACACGCGGCGATTTCGCAGGCTGGATGGTGAGAGTCCCGGCGGTTGGCAGTTCGTGGCCGGCCTCAGGACCTGGTTCTAAACATCGGTCATCGAAGCAAATAGCTGAAGGGGTTGCCACAGCCGGTGGCATGATCGAGTGTGCCTGCCATCCAGCGGAGGGGTGGCATGGGCGACGTGGCGGGTGACTCGGATCGACTGAAGCGAGCCGATGCCGCGAGCTACGACGCAACGGCGACGGACTTCGATTACCTGACGGATCGCTATTCGACGGGAATCGCCTCGCGGATGCTGGCCGTCGCGGACGTCGAAAAATCCGATCGGCTGCTCGACCTGGGTACCGGAACCGGCCTTCTTGCACGGCTGGCCGCCGAACGGGGAGCGAATGTCGTCGGGATCGATCACTCGGAAGGGATGCTCGACCGGGCGCGGTTGAAGGCTAAGCTAGCGACCTTCCAGGTCATGGATGCCGAAGCGCTCCAGTTCGAAGACGGCTCATTCGATGTCGCCGCGACCCTGTATGTCCTGCGACATCTGCCCGATCCTCGAGCCGCCGGCCGCGAGCTGCATCGTGTCCTGCGACCCGGCGGAAAGCTGGTCGCAGCGGTTGGCGCGAGACCGACTCCATTCTCGACGAGCGCCGTGGCATCCGGAATTGGCGCCCTGTCAGACCGCCTGTTCGCCGCGGTGGGGCGTCGCGCGCTGTCGCCCGAGTTTCTCCGCAGGTTCCTTGACCGAGAAGGGGTTCCGTCGAGCAGGGGACACGCCGCGCACCACGGTGATGAAGATGTGAGCGGGATGCTCGCGGCAGTGGGATTCAAGAACATCCGGCGGGAATGGTGGGGGGAGCGCTTCCAGCTAACGCCGGAGGAATTCTGGGACGTCCAGGCGGTTTTCGACAGTGAAGCCAGGGAACGCCTGACCGCATTGCCGGACGCGGAGGTGGAGAAGCTGAAACGAAAGTTCGTCAGCGAGTGTAAGGCCCTCGCAGATCGGGGCGCCTCTCTGGTCTATCGTACGGGCGCGATCATCTATTCGGCGGAGCGCTGAAAGCGTCCTGGCCTGAGGCTAATGGGCCCTACCTTCGCCCCGGTAACCCGGAAGAATGGCGAGATGATCAGGAAAAGGGGACGCAGCAGAGCGGATTGCGACACGGTGTTGAAAAGCCGCGCGAGTTTACCCTTCGCCTTGTTGAAATAGGCGATGTGCGCCTCGGGAATTGTCGGAACGATGATGTTGAATTGAAGGTGGGTGCGCCTGCGCAAGCGGCTGGCTAGCCGGAAGCTGCTCATCAGGACCGTGTCCGAATAGACCTTGCCGCTCCGCCACCGGACGTACGACGCCTGCAGTGATCGCGGCAGCCAGCCCACGCCCCAAACGAAGACGTGAGGCTCCGCTGTGAGGCTGAATCGGTTTGGAGTGGAAAATGCGGCGCGGCCGCCGGGCTGGAGTACGCGATCGATCTCGGCGAGATAGGCGTCGGGATCGTGGACGTGCTCGATCACGTCCAGCGAAACGACTGCAGGAACGCTGGAATCCGCTAACGGCAAGGCCTCTGCCATCGCTGCGGCCAGCATCGGCTTCCCGCCGCTTTCGCTCACGAACTTCTTGGCAACGACCAGCCAGGTCATCGACACGTCGATCCCGATCAAACTTCGACCGGGCTGCAATTTTGCGGCCGCGGCCATGAGCATGCCGCCGCCGCAGCCGAGATCGAGGAATGGGCCGTCAGCGACCACCGGCCTGAGCCAGCTCTTGAGGTCCTCCCGAAGCTGGGCGCTGCCCTGAAGGACTTCCCGCGACCGACGAGCGATCCTAGCTTCGTCCCACCCGTGACGGCGAGAGTAGACCTCGGTGACTAGCTCTTTGAGAGGGAGATGCGCAGCCGACAATTCGCGGGCAGTCTTGGTATCGTCGGTAGCGTCGATCCAACTCGGGATCGACAATCTCAAATCCGGTATGCCGTCGATGACGTCGAATTCGCGATTGCAGCCCTCGCAGGTTAGCGACATTTCGCGATTCTTGAGGACGCCCTTGCAAGCTGGGCATCGCCAAAGCGGAACAGGAAGCGCGGCCGTTCGACGCATGCGTTTCCTCGCTGCATCAGCCCACCATCCAAACGCATGATACTTGTTCGGCACCGCCGATGCACGCTCAAACGCGCAACAACTGACGGAACTGCAAGGGGATTGCGCCCTGCCTCAATTTGGGACGAGCGGGACTCGGCCATTGTTAGGCTTGCCAACTTTCGTTAAATTAACAACGATTTAGAAATGCGGGGCCCGAGCATGAATCTCCACCCAGCCGGCTCGTTCGGCGCGGCCGATGATCTCGGTCGCAAGTCCGAAGCGTCGACGGTTGCCATTATCGGTGGGGGTCCAGCGGGGCTTACCGCTGCTTACGAGCTTCAGAAACACAGCGAAGCGTATCACCCCGTGGTCTTCGAAGAGAGCGACCAGGTTGGCGGCATTTCGCGCACGGAAATGTACAAGGGCTATCGCTACGACATCGGCGGGCATCGTTTCTTCACCAAGGTGAAGTCGGTCGAGGCCCTGTGGAAGGAAGTGCTTCCGAACGACTTCCTTCAGCGCCCTCGGATGAGCCGCATCTTCTATCGGAACAAATATTACGACTACCCGCTGAAACCACTCAACGCGCTTCTGAATATGGGTCCGTACGAATCCATGCGGATCATGCTTAGCTATGCGAAGTGGAAGGTCCGCCCGAGCCGCGAGGAAGTCACCTTCGAGCAATGGGTGACGAACCGCTTCGGCGGCCGCCTCTTCTGGCACTTCTTCAAGTCGTACACCGAAAAGGTGTGGGGCATTCCTTGCAATGAGATTCGTGCCGACTGGGCGGCCCAGCGAATCAAGAATCTGTCGCTTCGCAAGGCCATCTGGAACGCCTTTTCGGGCTCGAACGACACGCACAGCCTGATCGAGAAGTTCGATTATCCGCGCCTCGGCCCAGGCATGATGTGGGAAGCGTTCCGCGACCGTGTCGAGGAAAAGGGCGGCGAGGTCCGGATGGAGCAGAAGGTTCGCCGGATCCTCCGCGACGAGAACAAGGTCCGTGCCGTTGAGGTCGAGAATGCCGACGGCTCAACCTACGAGTTCGCAGCGGACCAATTCATCTCGTCCATGCCGATTTCGGCGTTGGTCGAGAATATGGTTCCGCCGGCTCCAGACCACGTCCGCGAAGCCGCCAGGAAGCTTCGTTATCGCGACTTCCTGATGGTCACCCTCATCATCGAGGGCGAGAACATGTTCCCGGACAACTGGATCTACATTCACTCGCCGGACGTGAAGGTCGGGCGGATCCAGAACTTCCGTTCGTGGTCGGAGGAAATGATCCCCGAGGCAAATCGCTCGAGCCTCGGCATGGAATATTTCTGCAACGAGAACGACGAGCTCTGGGACAAGGACGACAAGGAGCTTTTGGCCCAGGCGGAGCGCGAACTGCGCACGCTGAACCTGGTCGGCGATGCTCCCGTGCTCGACGGTAAGGTGATCCGCCAGCGCAAGGCCTATCCGCTCTACGACGGCGACTATCGCGACGCGCTCGAGACCATCCGCGAGTGGCTGGCGACGATCCCGAACCTGCAGGCGGTCGGCCGTAACGGAATGCACCGCTACAACAACCAGGACCACTCGATGCTCACCGCCATGCTGGCCGTGAAGAACATCCTTGGCGAGAATCACGACCTGTGGGCCGTGAACGTCGAGGAGGAATATCATGAAGAGGTCAGCGAGCCGGAGGAATCAGAGCAGCACAAGGTGGGTCATTCCGAGAGACTCCAGCCGACCAGGATCCTCGCAGGGGCGAAATGAACTGTGCGTCAGCCGGTTTCCATCATCGTTCCGGCGTACAACGCTGAATCCACCCTTCCCGAATGCTTGAGCGCCCTGCGGGCGGCAATGCGACCCGGGGACGAACTCATGCTGTTCGACGACGGGTCGACCGATGCGACGCGCTCTATCGCCGAGGCAGCTGGAGCTAAGATTGTCCGCAATCCAGGCTCGCCGAAAGGTCCTGCGCACGGCCGGAACGTCGCGGCTGCCCATGCAAGCCAGCCCTACCTCATGTTCGTCGATGCCGACGTCATCATCCACAAGGATGCGATCGAAAAGTTGGCTGAAGAGGTTCAGCGGATAGGCGCTGTTGCGGCGTTCGGTTCGTACGACGATCATCCGCGCTCGAAGCGGCTGCCGGCACTTTACGCGAACCTGCGGCACCACTTCGTGCATCAGTCGGGCAATCGCGATGCGACGACCTTCTGGACGGGCATCGGCCTGATCGAGACCGAGGCGTTTCGTGAGTTTGGCGGTTACGACGACGTCCTGTTCGCGCATCCCAGCATCGAGGATGTCGAGCTGGGGATGAGGCTGATCAATTCGGGGAAGACGATCCGCCTCGTGCCGGAAGCGCAGGGCACACATTGGAAGGACTGGACGCTCTGGCGGGTATGGCACACCGACGTCGTGCGCCGGGCGCTACCGTGGTCTCGGCTTATTGCCGATGGACAGCTCGCGGTGCCAGACCTGAACCTTGCCAGGAAGGAGCGAATCCTGGCGCTTACGGCACTCTCCATTCCCGTCCTTGCGATTGGCGGGTTTTTCGAGAGCTACTTCTGGATTGGAGTTGCGGCGCTTATCGCATTCTATCTGTTCGGTATTCGCAAGTTCCTTGGCGTCCTGACCCGCCGGATGAATCCGCTTCAGTTAGCCGGTGCGGCCGCGATGCACTGGTTCTACCACGTGTACGCGAGCGTAACGTACGCACTGGTGATGCTCGGGACCCGGATCGGGCTTCGGCGTCATGCGGACCGCGACAATCCCGTGCCGCTGAAGCGCGCCGAACTAGCCCAGTAACGCCGGCCAGTTTACGATCTCCAACATGCCGAAAACTCGGGTCGCCATCGCGGGCCTCGGCAGGGCCGCCAAAGCCATTCATATTCCGGCGCTTCGAAAGCTGCCGGACGTCAGCGTCATAGGTGGTTACGACCCCGCGCCGCAGAAGATGGATTTTCCGGTCTTTGCGTCGCTGGACGAGCTGCTTGCGCTCAAGCCCGACATCGTTGTCATCGCGACGCCTCCAGCCGCGCACCTGGCGATCGCGGTCGCAGCGCTGCAGGCCGGGGCGCACATCTTTTGCGAGAAGCCGCTTGCCAATAGCGTCGAAGAAGCTGACGAGATCGCCGCTGCCGCAAAAGCGGCCGGGCGATTCGTCTGCGTGAACAGCGAATTCCCGTTCATGCCTACGCATCTCGCAGCCGCCAAAGAGATCGGGAGCGACCGGTTCGGGCGGCTGTTGTTCGTGGAAGCGCACCAGACCTTCGTCGTGACCAGCGAGACGGAGGCCGGCTGGAGAGGCGAGGACCTTCAGCGGACCTTCAAGGAATTCGGAACCCACGTCATCGACCTGTGCAAGGCTTTCTTCGGAGAGCAGCCGAAGGCGATGCAAGTGCGAATGCCTCGCCCCTTTGCGGCGGGCGGTCCAGATTACCTGAACCTGGTCCAGCTGGAATTCAGCGGCGATCGCGTCGCGCAGATCACGCTCGACCGCCTGACCAAGGGACGGCACAATTACCTCGATCTTCGGCTCGTCGGCGAGAAGGGAACGATCGAGACCAGTATCGGGGGAAGCGCGGAGGTGACCCTCGGCCTGAGGCCTCATGGGCGCAAACCCTTCGTCGATCTGGGTGTCCACATGGGCGGTGTGGCACGGCTTTATCATGGAGATCGCTACACGACCCTGGCGAAGGCTCCGCTGGGCCTCTTTGCCGACGCGACCGCCCGCCTTTTCCGTGAGTTCCTGGACGCGATCAGCGAAGGGCGAGAACCGCCCAACGGCATCGCGGAGGCGCGGAACACGCTTGATCTGATCTACCGTTCCTATGCGGAGGCGGAGGCACGACGGTCTTGACCGACTTGGCCCTCGCGATCGCTACCAAAGGCGAGTGGGATCCGGACGCATTGCTGTCTGCCATTCGAAAGGCGGGAGTCCCGCCTGCCGTCGAAATCCATGTCGCATGCGATCCCAAATTTGCGCCTGCGACTTCTACGACAGGACTGACGATCCACTTGCGGGATGACAAATCGCTGTTCGAGCTGTGGGGTGTGGCGATCGACCGAACCAAGGCCGAGTGGGTCGCCATCCTTCACGCTGATGCGCTCCCCGCACCTGGCTGGTTTGCCGCCATGGCAGAAGCGATCGAGCGGGAAGGTTGGAGCGACGGATATTGGGGCCCGGTCGAGCCTGATTTCGGCCCAGATGATCCGCGTACGGTCGGATACTTCACCGAGTACGTCCAGTTCCGCTGGCCGATCCCGATCGACATGAAAGAGGTCCCCGGAAGCAACCTCGTATTGCCTCGGCAAAGGCTGGGATTCCCGGGCGAAGATTTTTCCAAGACCAAACTGCTTGGCGAAGGTTTTGCACCGAAGCTCGTTGAGCAGGCTCGCGTTCGATACGCCCGTCCGTACCGGTTCGCCGAATATTGCGGGCGCCGTTTCCGCCATGGCCGCGCCTATGCGGCGAAGCGCACGCCGAAACTCTCGCTTCTGAAGGCCATCCCGATGACCCTTGTCCTGCCGGCGGTACGGACGGACCGTATTCTCGTCCACGCTTTCCAGCATCGGCAGGGCGGCCTGTCCTGGTTGCGCTGGTTCCCTACGATCTTGATCGCCGAGACCTGTTGGTCGGCCGGCGAGCTGGTCGGCTACGTGACCGGCGGCCCGGGCGATCCGTCCCGGCTCGACTAGGGTAGGGCGGGCAATTTGACGCAGTCGCGGGTGACTTCGCTCGCATAAGTCGCCTGGGCGATCTGGACGGCGCGCAATCCATCGGCAGCGACCGCCAGTCGCCCGCTGTGCGGCTTGCCATTCGCGGCCGCCACGAAGTCCGCGAGTTCCTCGACGAACGTCTGGATGACCGTGCTCTGCCAGCCCTTCACCTTCTCTCGAAGGATGGCCTTCGGATAGAAATGGCGCTGGACCGACTTGCTGCCGCCCGGTTTGTCGAGCTTCACGACGGTGGCCATCATCGGAGCATAATAAGCTCGCGCCATTCCGCGATCGCCATAGGCTTCGATGTGGAAGCGGTAGCCGCGCCATTCGTGCCAGCTGGCTTCGATCGAAGCGGTCGTCCCTTCAGCAGTCCGAAGCAATGCGATGCCCTCGTCCTCGACGCCCAGCTTCCAGACCTTGTTGGTGGCGAAACCGAAGACTTCGGTCGGGTCTCCGATGATGTAACGGACGAGATCGATCAAGTGCGTGCCATTGTCCATGAGCGCGCCGCCGCCCATGACTTCCTTGTCGTACATCCAGGGTGCTTTGAACTCGGCGAGCCCGCTGTGCCCGGTGTAGGCGCGGACATGCGAGAGCGTTCCGATGTCGCCGGATGCGACGACGTCCCTGACCAGCTTCAGCGCATCGAAGTAGCGGTGGTTGTATCCCACGGTGAGCAGGGTGCCGGCCTTCCGCGCCGCGAGGATCATGCGTTCGCAGGCATCGGGAGTGGCGGCCATCGGCTTTTCGACCAGCACGTGTTTCCCGGCTGAAGCCGCAGCGACCGCAAGGGGCTCGTGAAGCGGAGGAGGTGTGGAGATGATGATCGCGTCCACGTCCTTCGCGGCAACCAGCTCATTGGCGTCAGCGTAATAAGTGGCGCCGGGCGCGGCCGAGCGGGCTCGGGCCTCATCAAGGTCGCTGACCGCTACGAGTTCGCAAGAAGGGGATTTGGCGAGGGCGTCCGCACGGATCTTGCCGATCGCCCCTGCTCCGATGAGCCCGAACCGCATGACTTCGCTCAACTGGCTTCTTCCTTCACGAACAGGGATTGGAACACGGGTCCGGCCACGACCAGGACTGTACGGAGCAGCGGCACTTTGGCGAGCCCGGAATACAGGTCTGCTGCGATCCTGAATACTCTCGACCGGCCTTCGAGCCGGGATGCGTCGAATTCCAATGGTCTTCGATCGACCTGCCCAAGCCCGGCAGATTTCGCCATCCGTCGAACCGAGCCGGGACTTACGAAGCTGACCGCGCGCAGGATGTCGACGCCATGACGGCGCTTGAGCAGGCTAGAGCGCAAACCGGCGGGTACCAGGCCTGCCGCCCAAACGCCGGTCGCCGGGTGGGGCCCGACCCACCGTCGGTTGCTCGACGAGACGTAGAGACGGCCGCCCTGCTCCATTACGCGGCCAGACTCGCGGATGGCGGCGTCGGGGGAGCGTGTGTTTTCGAGAAGGTCGCTTGCCATCACATGGCTGAAAAGCTGATCGCGGAAAGGCAGGGCCTCGGCGTCGGCGCAGACGAGCAGGGCTTCGCTACCGAACTCTTTCAACCTCTTCTGGGCGATGACCAGCCAGCGTACCGCGATGTCGACGCCGGTTCGCCGTTCGAAACCGTCCTTTGCGGCAACGAGCGCGCCGCCGCTCCCGCAACCGAGGTCGAGGAGTGAACGCCCTCCGGCCGGTGCAAGGGAGTGCACTGCGGGCGCAGCGCGCTCGGCCGCGCTCATGACGTAGTTTGTGAAATGCTGCGCGAGCCGGTCGGGGACATCGTCCGTGATCGAATAATAGAAGGCGACCAGCGAGGCGAAGTCATGGTCTTGGGCATAGGCGTGAAGCTTGCCGGCCTTCGCCCTTTCGTCTTCGAGTGACAGATACTGATCCCCGCCCAAGCGAAAATCGGGGATCCCGAACAACACCGGGAAGTCGCGATTGCACGGGGCGCAGCGGTAAGCGCCGTCCTTCGCCTCGACAGGCGAGCGGCACGCGGGGCAAACGAATGCGATCGGCGACTGCGTGGTCATTCGATCATCGCGAGGGCATTGCCCGGGCCGCGAAGCGCCCCGACGCTCTCGCCGAGGGCCCAGACGCAATAGAGCGTGAGGAGGTAGGGGGACGCCCGCAGCATTTCCTTGCCGAGACCCTTGGCCCTGGCGGCTTTAACCGCTCGCATGAGCAGCAGGGGCGGCAGCGCCAGCGACGCAAGCGAGGCCAAAGCCCGCTTGGGCAATGCCGCATGGCCGAACCGTAGGCCGGCGAAATAGCGCGAATAGATGAAGCGCTGGGACGCGAAGAGACCCCACGAGAACCGCTTCTTGTGGAGCATCACCAGTTCGTTGAGCGACAGGAAGCGCCCGCCCTTTTCGAGCAGCAGCGGATGGACCGTCGTTTCCCAGAACCCGCTCGTCAGCAGCTCGCGCGAAATGCCTTCGAGCGCGCTGCGCCGGTAGGCGACGTTCATGCCCGGCAGGATCGCGCTGTCGCCCTGTGCAACGGGCGGCGAGAAGAAGCTGTATTCACAAAGGTAGGTTGCCCAATCGAGGCCGGTGTCCGTGACGCCGTTGACGACGCTTCCCCCGACCGCGACGAGTTCGGGCCCGCCCTGGTCGAAAGCCTGCTTGATAGTACGCGCCCAGCCCGGAGTTGGAACACAATGGTCCTCGGTGACTGCGACGATCGGCGCGCTGCTCGCTTCGTAAGCCAGGGTTCGCATCTCGGTCAGCGTCATGCCGGGTGGGCAATCGATCAGCCGTACATGCGGATAGACTCGGCGGATGAGGTCGGTGAGCTTGTCCTGCAATCGGTCGGCGATGACGATTTCGCAGCGCTCTCCGCTGACCACGGGATCGAGCGCCTCGATCGTCTCGATCACGCGGTCCGTGTCCTCGGTGCTGACGCGCCCGAGCACGACTGCGATGCTTTCCCCCGAACTCATTCAAGCGTGCCTTTTCGACGGGCCAGCGGCGTTGCCGCGCAGCTTTCTTGTCAATGTTGAAGCGTAGCCGCGGGCTTCACCTGCCGACCAGGCCAGGGTGAACCAGAGTAGCCACGGAAATGCGGCGAGAAGCTTGCCGCGATAAGTCTTCTTCTTCGCAATCCTGGAGATGATGCGCGCCAGCAGGAGAGGCGGCACCAGCAGGCTCGAAAGGAGCAGGAGCAAGTTATGCGGGAGGCTCCCGCGTTCCGCGCGCTCGACCCCGTAGGCTCGTCCGTGGAGGAAGCGCTGACGTGCGAAGCTATCGGTCGAAACCGTGCCGTGGTGCACGACGACCAGCCCGGGATCGATTGAAAGCTTCCGTCCCTCAGCAAGGAAGCGGCGATGAAAGGATGGCTCCCAGAATCCTTGCTCCAGCAGGTCCGGATGCTCGAGGATGGCGGCGCGGTCATAGATCGCATTGTCGGCGGCAATCTCGTCCGTTTCGCCCGCCTTGAGAGGAGGCGCGAAAGCGGAATAGCGCAGGAAGAAGATCGCCCAGTTGCGGGCGGACGACCGCGGATCATTATCGATCACTCCGCCCACTCCGGCCCAGCGATCGAGATCCGCCGATTGCAAATGGTAGATCCAGCGAGGATCGGGGACGAACTGTGTGGTTGTAAGGGCGACCCGGGCGCCGTGGGCACGCTTGATCCCCTCGCTCCACAGCATTGGGACCAACGTTTCTTCGGGAAACGCATGGCAACTTATTCCGCCGCTGACGTCTGGCTTCGATCCGGCGCAGCAAAGGATTACTTCCGTCTCGTCGCCACGGGATTTGATGGCGTCGAGCAGCGCGGGGACGTTTTCCGCTCCGTCCTTTGCCGCCACGACAATGCTCAGCGCTGGCTCGGTCATCAGTAGCCGCGCAGTCGTCGGAGCGCACGCCGCAGTGCAATGTACGCGTGCGCAGGCCTGCCGGCCAACGCACGGACGAAGGTCGGAGACCGCAGATAATGTGTATCCAGCCGGGGCAGAGCCTCCGCGGCCGCGTGAGGATCGAGATAATCGAGCTTGGTCGTGAAGGAGCCGCGGTAACGCTTGCTGGCGATCGCTCGAACCCGAGCGTCATGATGACCGTAGGGATACGCGAAATAGCGAGGGCGCCTGCCCAAATGGGATTCGATAGCGGAGTCCGCTTCCTCCATCTCGGCGTCGATCTGCGCATCGGTCAGTTTGCGCAGGTCAGGATGGCTTGCCGTATGCGCTTCGATCCGGAAACCGCCGCTCTGGATGGCCTCCAGCTGGTCCCAGTCCATGAGCCTGAAGGGCGTTGCGTGGCTGGGTTGGCCTGGCCAACGGTTGTCGCCGCCAACCCAGTTCGTGATGACGAAGACATGCGCCGGCAGCTTGCGCTCGGCGAGGATCGGCATCGCCGTCTTGAAGACGGTCGAAATGCCGTCGTCGAAGGTCAACGCGACGCCATTCGCGTCCGGATCGGCAAGGAGTTCGTCGAGATCGAGTACCGGCAATCTCGCCTCGTCCAGCGCATCGAGCATTCGTTCGAGGCCGGCCGGCGAATAGGAGAGTGGACCGGGCAGGTCGTCGATCGAGTGGAAGGTGAGAATTGCGCGCATCTCAGTTTCGCTTGCCCAGCACTCCTTCGACGTGCGCAAAATAGTCTGCAACGTGCTTTTCCCGAGTATAGCGCGTTTCGTAGCCAGCGCGTGCCAGGGCGCCGAGGCGATCGCGAAGTGGGCGGTGACTGACCATCTGGCGAATAGCCTCGGCGAGTTCCTCGTCGCCGTCGTAGAGCAGGCCGCCGCCGGTGGCCTGGATGATCTCGGCCGCGCCTCCGGTTCCCTTGCCGACGATCGCGGGCGTTCCGCAGGCGGCCGCTTCGACGAGGGTTAGGCCGAAGGTTTCCGGCACGATGGACGGGATGACGATTGCTGCGGCACTCGCATAATGTTCGGCCAGGGCTTCCTGATCGATCTTGCCGAGGAAGCGGATATTTGGATGGCCGGCGTATCTGGCCGCGAGGTCGGACCCCAACTCGCCTTCGCCGATTACGACTAACTCGATATCGGGCATGTCCGCGGCGACGCGGACCAGGTTGGCGATGCCCTTCAGGGTCATGACCCGGCCCGCGAAGACAATCCGGTTTGGTCGGACTTCGGGAGGTATCGCCGGACGGTCCACGGAGGAGAAGAGCGGCAGGACCTCGATTGGTGCCCTTATGCCGTTTTCCCGGTGCATCTCCGACGTGAAGCGGCTGGGCGCGAGCAGTCGGTCCATTCGCTCGAGATACCGATCCCTCAGGCCCGTGTACCGCCAGAGCTGCGGCGGAAGCCCGGAGCGGATCGAGCAAGAGAAGCAGGTCCGGCGATCGCAGACGTGGCTCTGGTTCTTCCAGAGAACGTGGGTCGGACAGATCAGCCAGTGGTCGTGGAGCGAGAGAAGGCGGGCCCGAGCTTCGCCCATGCCGAGCACGCCCGGAGCGCCCATCAGCGAGATGTTGTGGAAATGGAGGACGTCGAACGGCTTGGCGAAGAAGGACGCCAGAGCCGGGGCATGGAGAGCAGGCCGGCCGGTCTGATGACTGATTAGCGGCGCAAGAATTCCCGCGGGATGGCGAAGCCGGTGAACGGTGATCCCATCCTCGACAGTCGTGTCGGGCCGACCGTGATCCGAACTGCGGACGAAATAGGCGTCAGTGGAGGCGATGACTTCGACCTCGTGGCCCAAGCCGGCGACGCTCTTCGCCAGGTTGCGCACATAAGTGGCATCCCCGCCGTAGCTGAAGGGCGGATAGAAGGTCGTGACCATCCCGAAGCGCATCAGGACCTCTGCCTTGCGTGCGCTTCGAGGAGGTCGATCATTGCCGATGCGCTGTGGCTCCAACTCAGCTCGGCGGCACGTGGCAGGCATTCCATCTTGAGATGGACGAGCAGTGCCGAGTCCCCGGCAATCTTCGCAATCGCCGCTGCAATGTCGTCTGGATCGCGAGGGTCGAAGAACAGGCCCGCTCGTCCGACGACTTCCGAGACTGCTCCGCCTTTGGTCGCGATCACGGGCGTTCCACAGGCGATGGCTTCCGCCGCCGGAAGTCCGAACCCCTCGCTGAACGCCGGCATGGCCACGGCGAGCGCCCCGGAATAGAGCGCGGGCAGCACCGCGTCGGGCACGAAGCCGGGGAAATGAACGCGGCTCGTCAGCCCGTGGTCGGCGATCAGGGTGTGCAATTCCTCGACGTTGGAGTGGAAACCATCGCCCTTGGGATCGCCGGCTAGAACCAGATCGACGTCGCCGAGCCGGTCGTCGCGAACCGCCCGCGCAAAGCCTTCGATCAGGCCAGCAAGGTTTTTGTGAGGCGCGAGGCCGCCGACATAGAGGATCAGCCGGTGGCCAAGGGGTAGGCCGACGCTCTCGCGGGCGGTGCGCAGCTCCTCTTCATCCCGAACCGGGCGAAAACGTGCATCCGCCGCTTCGAGGATCACGCTTATTTTCCTGCGCGGAATGTGGAGATAGCGGACGATCTCCTCGCGCGCGGCCTCGGAGACGGTTGCGATGTGGCGCGCCGACCGTTTCGCAAGCCAGACCTTGAGATTCCAAAACAAGCGCCCGCGAAGTGTCGGCAATACGAGCTTCGTAAAATGCTCGGCAATTGCGTCATGAAAGGTCACGACGGTCGGAATGCGGCTATTGACCGGATACCAGGAGTAGACGGCAGGGAACCAGAACACGTCGAGCGGCCGGCTCGATACTTCGCGGCGGAATGCGAGCAGATCGCCGATCCCCCGGCTGCCATCCGCGACCGCCGATTCCGTGACGGTTGCCGAGGTCTGAACCCGGACGATTTCCACGTTCGGGCGAAGCATCTCCTCGACGGGATCCTGATCGACGAAGAGCACGAACCTGTGGTCGCGCGGCTCGTCGAGCATCGCTCCCAGCTGGCCCCGTGTGAAGCGCCCGAAACCGCGCTTGTTCCACCACGTGGTCGCATCGACCCCGATGGCCAGCGGCCTGCTCACCGCCATTCGTCGAGGCCTATGCGCGAGGGTCCGGCAATCGACCCAGCGAATTCGCCCGCGGCCCAGGCCGCATGCTGAAGGGCAAGCCAGCCGAGCGTCGGTAAAGAGTGTCGCTCTGCGGGACTTGCTTGCCGGAGGCTTCGGAGGGTCAGCACCGGCGGGAGAAGGATCGCCTTGCCGGCTTTACCAATTCGCCTGGCAAGCCCTGCATGCGCACTCTCCGCGCTGCCGTAGATCCGGCCATGGTCGAACCTGGTCCTGAGCCGTGCGCCTTCCGGATTGGCCCGGGCGAACGTGACCGCCATTTCGGGTGCCCAGACGAGCTCTCCGACCTTGCTCAGTTCCCGGAAGACCTTCTGGTCGACGAGGCCTTCTCCATCCATCGCACTGAGCAAGGCGTCGCGGCGGAAAGCGAAATTGCAGCCGGGCAGGACGGAGAGCTGCTGGCTCGTCTTTCGGTTGCCGAAGCCTCCGTACTCAGAGAGCGCCAAGGCCCGCGAAGAGGCTGGAAGGCTGCCGGAAATTAGGACCGGTCCGCCACATGCGACTGCTCCGTTCGCGCTGAGCGCCTCGGCGATTGCGCTGGCCCAATGCGGCTCGGGAATTACGGTGTCCTCGATCAGGGCCACGAGCGAGGTCGTGGCGAGCTCGACGGCTCTTCGACGCTTCGATGGTATGTCCAGCCTGTCCGTCGCTCCGATCTCTGCCCCAGACCAGTCAGTTATCCTTCCGTCGCGCTGAACGACGAGCAGCGTCTTTGCCTGCGCGCCGACCGCAGCAACGCCAAGATCGAGCGCTTCTCCGCCTAAGAGAGCAACGATGATCACGGTAAGGTCGTCAGCCATGCCGCGCGAGCTCGATTATCCGATCCCGTGCTTCCGCAACGGCTATGGCTTGCTCGGCGGTGACCGGAGGCGGGTTGGCCCGCGGGTCCCGCACTGCGTCGTAGAACGCACCGACCAAAGTCGTCAGGCCCGGATAGGCGAGCTCGGATCGGATGGCGCGCGATACGAGGTTGCGACTGGCTGCGAGCAGGCCCAGTCCGTCCCGGGCGAACGGCGCCGCAATCTTTTGCGCCCGGGAAACCGAGCCGGACAGCAGGACAGCGAAATCGTGGAAATTGTCGAGCTCCACCGTTCCCCGGTCGGCCGTCACTGTCGTGCGGAAACGGGTTGGCCGGCCGCTCATGCTCATCGAAACGTTCAGTGCGACCTGATCGACAGGCACGACAATCTGCCATTCTCCCGGCGCGGTACGAAGGCAGGTCCAATCAAGTGTGGCAAGATTGGCGGAGGACAGGAATTTCTGAACCATCGCCAGTGGATGCGGCAGGATTTCCGCGACCAGTTCATCGAGATCCATCCCGCTTCGGTCTGCACCGGCCGAGCAGATGTCGAATGAGACGTGACGAATTGCGCCGAGCCGCGGAAGGCTCTCGACGGCGGATCGCACGCTTCGCTGGAAAGCGTATTGATGGGTGGGGCAGGCGATGCGCCCCGCAGATGCGAATTTCTCCACGACGCGCCGGGTGTCAAAGGCGGTCGGCGCCAGCGGCTTTTCAATCAGCGCGTGAAGTCCGGCGTCGGCTGCCAGTTCCGCGAGCGCAACGTGCGTATCGGCAGGGGTGCAAATGTGAACAACGTCTGCGGCACTTGTCTCCAAGGCCTGAGCCAGGTCCGTGAACGTCCTGGACGATCCGGAGGCGCCGGCGAGCTTTGCCGAAGCAGTCGTATCGCGGTCGACGATCGCGGCGATCGACGCACCTGCCGAGGCTGCGGCACGAGCGTGATAGCGGCCCATCAGGCCCGCGCCGACGATGATCGCACGCGCTGCGCCTCGCGGGTCTGCTGTGCCTGCCTTCGTCACGGCTTCAACACTACTCCGTCAGAAGTCGTTCTCGCAGTGGTAACAAGTCTGTTGTCCGAGCCTAAAGCAAGTCGGCAAAGTCGCCGCGATGACATTGCCCGACTGCTGACCATCAGATCCGACCGGCGATCCCGACCAGAACAATGGCATTAGAGGATAGGATTAGATCCTCGTCCGGCTGAAGGAGCAGACACTCGCCTGCCGTTGCTTCTTCGGCATTGGAACAGGCTGTTCCCCGAAGTGGCATTATCCACCTTTGATGTGATGTCAGCGACGACGGAATGCTTTCGATCGAACTGGCACGGATCACTGTAAAAGGAGCCTCATCGAGGAGGATGCAATCCAGGGATGTGCTGGAATTAGGCACGTGCTGCCCTGCGTAGGGTGTCCGCTGTGAAACCGCGATCCCGTCCTCCAGGTGAAGTTCGCGCGGCCTACCGTAATCGAAAAGACGGTAGGTGATGTCGGAATTCTGCTGAATTTCCAGAAGCGTGATCCCGGCGCCGATAGCGTGAATCGTTCCAGCAGGCACAAAAAAGAAGTCGCCGGCCTGAACGGCGCGCCAGTCCATCAGCTGCTCGATCGAACCGTCGATTGCGGCCGAGCGCAAATCGTCTTGCGAAACGGGTGATTTGAGACCGAGACCCAGCCTCGCGTCCTCATCCGCCTTGAGAATGTACCAGCATTCGCTCTTGCCATTTTCGAAGCCACGATCACGGGCTTCCTGGTCGCTCGGATGAACCTGGACCGAGAGCTTGTCGCTAGTGAAGATATACTTCACCAACAAAGGCAAATCCTTGAGCGTCGGATGTTGAAACCAGATTTCGCCGATCCGTTGGGTCGGCGAAGCTCCGAAAGCCGGGTCGAGATCGGTCCGGCCCCATGGCTTCTCCACTGCGCAGGTCTGCAGTTTCATCGTTGGTCCTTCTGCCCCTCAGGTTTCTCACCCTTGGGCGACTTGTCCACTCTAAGTTTGTTGGCGATCAAAGTATCCGGCGCGGGCCTGCAACAATTTGGGACGGTTGGATCGACCGGGATGCATCGGTGGTTGAACCAGCTTAGGATGCGAGGCTGCAATTTCCGGTTAATGTTTCGCTGCGTAAGTCTTTGACAGAATTGCGATTGTCGACCGTTCAATCAGTGGTTAGGACGAGCGGGTGAGGGTGGAGGTTCGATGCGTGGAAGATTGGCAGCTCTCGCAGGCGCCGCGGCGCTTGCCAGCGGAAGCGCCTGCGCGATGAGCGCCGCTGAACATTCTCCATCCGGCTGTCAGGTGACCGGCGGCGAATTGCTACCGCCAGAGTCCGGCGGCGCCGATGCCTTGTGCAAGGCCATTGCGGATGCCGCGGCCAAGCAGGCGCCGGGCCTAGGTTACAGCGTCGCGGTTCGCGTTTTGCCCCGATCCCATTTGTCTGCGTCGATAACGACGAGCGATGGGCGGAAGCTACCAGAACAGAGCTTCGTCCGGATGGACAAGCCGCTATCGGTTGGAGCCTTCGAACGTTTTGCCGCGGCGATCGCAGCAGAGCTCGCGAAGGCAGAGCGCAGCAAATCTTAGCTTTTACGCGGCAGGACGAAGAGCGGTCGCAATCTGACTTTGGAATAGGTGTCGCCGAATAACCGGACAGTAGCCGTCGGCGTTGATTGGGGAGTTGATATCTTGGTTGACATTCCGGCCAATAATACGACGACGGCGACGATCACCGTTGGTGGCAGTACGACCAACTCGCTTGAGGTTTCGGGTGATCACGACTGGTTCAAGATCAGTCTCACCTCCGGACAGTCAATTACAGTCGCCCTGAACGGCATAACGTTGGAGGATCCCTATCTGCGGATCCGAGATTCGTCCGGGACCGTCATCTACTCGAACGACGACATCAATACCGGCGTCAACCTGAATTCGCTGCTGAGTTTCCAGGCAAACTATAGTGGTATCTATTACATCGACGTGGGATCGTATGAATCCCCACAGATTCCCGGTGGAACCGGCGACTACCAGCTGAATGTCACGACCTGGTCGCCCCCGCCGCTCTGGACCAATGACCAGATCGCTCAGCAACTGGTGACTGGCTATTGGGGCGACGGCATGCACCGGTTCGTTCTGGATCAGGCCCGGACGATCACGGTCAACATCACCGGGCTCGACTTCAACGGGCAAAACCTTGCGACCACCGCGCTCCAGCAATGGAGCAGCATAACCGGCATCAACTTCGTCCAAACATCGGGCGCGGCGCAGATCACTTTTACCGACGACGATCCGGATGGTGGTGCGTTCACAGAATCGACCTATTCCGGCGCGGATATCGCGACATCGCATGTAAATATCGACGCAGGCTGGCTGACGAATTACGGCTCAAATGTCGGCAGCTATTCTTACCAGGCTTATTTGCACGAGATCGGCCACGCGCTCGGTCTTGGTCACGCCGGCAATTACAATACAACCGCGAGCTATCCCTACGACGCGCTCTATCAGAACGACGCATGGTCGACGTCGGTCATGTCCTACTTCAGCCAGACCGATAACACCTACTTTGGTGGCCAGGGCTTTGATGACGCCTATCTGGTCACGCCGATGGTCGCGGACATCCTGGCCATGCAGCAGATGTACGGCCTCTCGACGACGACCAGAAGCGGGGACACGACCTACGGGTTCAATTCGAACGCCGGCAATCCTTATAACGCCGCCGTTCTCTTCAACGTCGCCTACACGATCTTCGACACCGGCGGCACGGATACGATGGACTTTTCCGGGTACGACGTCTCCCAAGTCCTCAATCTGAATCCCGAAAGCTTTTCGAGCATTGGCACGCTGGACGGAAACGTCAGCATCGCGCGCGGCACGATTATCGAGAATGCAATCGGCGGCGGCGGCGCTGATGTGATTATCGGGAACTCGGTCGCGAACATCATCACCGGTGGCGATGGCAATGACAACCTCGCGGGCGGTGCCGGCAACGACACGTTCCGGGACACGAAGGCTGGTCTGAGCGGCGACACGATCACGGACTTCAGTGTGGGCGACAAGATCGTCTTCACCGATGCGACGCTCAACGGCTTCACGTTCAACCTGGTCGGCAGCACGCTGAACTTTACCGGAGGCTCGCTGATACTGTCGGCGCCGGTCAACGGGACCATCGTCGCGAATGCTGTCCAGGGCGGCGGAGTCCAACTCACGATCCAGGCAGCGATCGTCCAGGACGCCCGCAGCGACTTCAACGGCGACGGCCGCAGCGACATCCTGTGGCGTCACGACAGCGGCGTAACCGTCGACTGGCTCAGCACCGCCAACGGCGGGATGGTCGATAACTCGGCCAATCTCTGGTCCAATCCGGGCACGCAGTGGCAGGTGGCGGGTATTGGTGATTTCAACGGGGATGGCAGGGACGACATCCTGTGGCGTCACGACAGCGGCGTAACCGTCGACTGGCTCAGCACCGCCAACGGCGGGATGGTCGATAACTCGGCCAATCTCTGGTCCAATCCGGGCACGCAGTGGCAGGTGGCGGGTATT